>Ga0194131_10010933_pt1 | contig 10972 bp, 8 predicted proteins | sample TA2KigO120mmetaG_FD_148631 | JGI IMG/M metagenome (GOLD analysis project Ga0194131, IMG submission 148631) | Freshwater microbial communities from Lake Tanganyika, Tanzania - TA2015053 Kigoma Offshore 120m | ecosystem: Environmental > Aquatic > Freshwater > Lake | place: Tanzania: Lake... | reverse complement strand
CTTCACCTCTTCGCCCTCATCGTTAAACCACTGAACAGCAAGAATAGTACCCTTATCATCATAAAATTTCCATTCTCCCACCATTATTCCTTTGTTGTAATTCCCCTCCCGCATCTGGTAATGAGATGAAAATCCGTGTTTCCAGTAACCTGTTTTTTCTCCATCTTTGTAATACCCTGTTGTTTCAGTTTCACGATCGCGCCATTCCGAATAGCGTCCATCGCGTTTTCCGCCATTCCAGATTTCTACACTCAGGGTGTCGCCTTTAAAGCCATATTTAACAAAGGTTCCGTTCTTCTCACCATTGCTGTAGGCTTCTTCAGCAAGCAGTTTACAGCCAATTTCATCGTAAAGCCTGTATATACTGTCTTGTTTCCCATTTTTATAATAGCTTTCCTCCGCAGGACAGCCGCTTTTGTGGTATTTGTAATGTGCTCCGTCTTTAACACCCATTTTATATGTTATCTGATAACGGGGCAATCCTGTGGGATACCAAGCAAACACATCGCCATTGGGAACATCATTGACAAAGTTGGCTGACTGCTCTTTAGTGCCGTTGGTAAACCAAGTCTGGTTACTGCCGTTTCTTACACCACTGGTGTAAAAAGCCGTGTACTGTTTGGATCCGCCGGGGTAATAGCCGGTAATTTCACCATCCAGTTTACCGTTGCTGAAATTGCCGCTGTTTTTTATGGCCCCGTTGGGATAATAATAGCTGTAAGAACCCTGTTTTACGCCCTGCGCCCAGGTTTCGGAAGCCACAAGCACATTATTCTCCGTAAACTCCTTGTAGCTGCCGTTTCTGAAGCCATCAACCCAGTAAATCTCTTCATTTACCACTTTATTGTCCCATAATTTTACACTTATACCAGTAAAGGGTCTGTTTTTCGAATACGCCACACCGTTTCGCATTTCCAGATTTTCAAAAAATATTTTGGATGGCTTTCTGCTTGGATTATCCGACTGTGCCAATCCCTGACAGGCAAAAATCACTGCGGTCACTAAGAGGCCAGATCTTGCAAATTGAATCATAATTTGATTCTTCAAAATTACGGGGTTGCATTAGCTTTGCCGAAAACGATTTTCCACATGCATTTGGACAAAATCAGAGACTACTGCATGGGGTTGCCATTGGTAACCGAGTCGTTGCCGTTTGATGAGAATGTGCTGGTATGGAAAGTGGCGGGCAAAATGTTTTGTTTGGGAGATATTGCCCGGTTTGACAGTATAAACCTCAAATGTGACCCGGAATGGTCTGCAACACTTCGCGATGAATATCCTCAAATTATTCCTGGGTGGCATATGAACAAAACGATGTGGAACACAGTTTATTTGAACGGACTGCACGAAAAATTCATTGAAAGCTTAATTTTGCATTCTTACCGTGAAGTGGTACGGAAATTGCCAAAGAAAATACAGATAAACATTAAACTCACCCATGAATAAGTACATAACCACCGCAATTGCCTTCGCCTTTGTAGGTGTTTCCATGGCGCAGAAAAAAGCGGCTACCAGCAAGAAAAACAACAAAATGAACGAAATACCACAAATCATCCAGACTCAGCCAGATGGTATGTATGCAGAAATGCAAACCAGCAAGGGCAGTGTTTTTTTAACACTGCACTACAAGCAAACCCCGATGACCGTGTGCAACTTTGTAGGTCTTGCCGAAGGCAAAATCACAAACACAACAAAACCGGCAGGTGTTCCCTACTACGATGGCATCAAATTCCACCGCGTAATCGCCAATTTCATGATTCAGTGCGGTGACCCTCAGGGCAATGGCACCGGCGGACCGGGTTATAGTTTTGAAGATGAATTTTCATCTGATTTGAAACATACTGGACCCGGCATTCTATCCATGGCCAACGCAGGCCCCGGCACCAACGGCAGTCAGTTTTTCATTACCCATGTAAAAACCGACTGGCTGGATGGCAAACACAGTGTATTTGGAAAAGTAATTGAAGGACAGAACGTAGTAGACCAAGTGCAGCAGGGCGACTCCATCGTAATGCTTAAAATATACCGTAAGGGTGCTGAAGCTGAAGCTTTCACTGCTACACAGGAAATGTTTGAAAAACTGCAGGCTCCGTTGAAAGCAGTTAAAGAAGAAAAGCTGAAAAAATTAGATTTTGCCCGCAATGATGAAGAAGTTTTGAGACTTTATCCTACTGCCCTAAAAACCGAAAGTGGATTGTGGTATGTGATTGAGAAAGCCGGTACAGGCGCAAACGCCTCAGCAGGAAAACAGGTGAAAGTGCACTATAGCGGAAAGCTGGCAGATAACATGGAATTCGACAATTCATACAGCCGCAACGAGCCCATCGCGTTCCAGTTGGGTGTCGGACAAGTAATTCCGGGCTGGGATGAAGGCATTGCCCTGATGAGTGTAGGTGCTAAATTCAAACTCATTATTCCTTCAAAACTCGGCTACGGACCAAGGGGTGCGGGTGGTGTGATCCCTCCCAATGCCACCCTGATTTTCGATACTGAACTGATGGAAGTTAAATAATTGAGGCACCAGAAGCAACTACGCCCAAAGGCATCTTTAAAACAAATGGAGAAGCCTTAGATGCATGAAAGACTAACAGAGAAAACATGCTTAAAAAAGTAAATCCAGACAATATATGGATGCTGGCTGCCGCTTTTGAATACCCAAACCTGAGTATGCTGACCGCGGCTGAATGGACGCTGTTTATGTGTTGGTACAGCGAGCACCATTTGCCTCAAATCGAAGCCTGTATATAGAACTAAAAAATCAACATTTCAAGCTCGAGGATGTGTTGCTTCTACTGTGTTGAAAACTACTGAATTAGTTTCTCACACGCACCCATATTCTCTTACTACTTTTGTATTCCGTAGCGACCAAATCACATCGCTTTTCCAACATGAAAATAGCCAAATTCGTCTTCGTTACGGGTGGAGTTACATCCTCTCTTGGCAAAGGCATTATCTCCGCATCGCTGGCAAAACTTTTGCAGGCCAGGGGTTACAGTGTAACCATCCAAAAATTTGACCCCTACATCAATGTAGACCCGGGTACCCTGAACCCTTATGAGCACGGAGAATGCTATGTAACAGAAGACGGCGCTGAAACCGATCTTGACCTTGGGCACTACGAACGTTTTCTGAACACTCCCACCTCGCAAAACAACAACGTTACCACAGGTAGGGTTTACCAGACCGTAATTGAAAACGAACGTCGTGGCGATTACTTGGGAAAAACCGTTCAGGTAATCCCCCACATTACCGACGAAATCAAAAAGCGTATGCGCTATCTGGGAGAAAGTGGTAAATACGACATTGTCATCACCGAAATTGGTGGAACCGTGGGGGATATTGAATCCCTTCCTTACCTCGAGAGCGTACGTCAGTTGCTTTGGGATATGGGTCCGGAAAATGCCATTGTTATTCACCTTACCCTAATCCCATACCTGGCAGCCGCAGGCGAATTAAAAACCAAACCCACACAGCACAGTGTGAAAATGCTATTGGAACAAGGTGTTCAGCCCGACATACTGGTTTGCAGAACTGAGAAGCATCTCACCATCGATATGCGACGGAAAATAGCTTTGTTCTGCAATGTACATCAGCATGCGGTTATAGAAAGCATTGATGTCAGCACCATCTATGAAGTTCCTATGGCGATGTTAAAAGAGAAACTGGATAAGGTTGTATTGAATAAACTGAAACTGAAAAGCATTCAGGAGCCCAACCTAGATCAATGGCGCGATTTTCTATTTCGTCTTGAACATCCAAAAAGCGAGGTAAATATTGCCCTGGTAGGAAAATATGTGGAACTGCCCGATGCCTATAAATCCATAAACGAAGCCTTCATACATGCCGGAGCGGCCAATGAGTGCAGGGTCAATATCGTCAACATTCACAGCGAACTGATCACCAAAGGCAATGCACCCTATAAATTAGGTGGTTTTAGCGGCATTCTGGTAGCTCCCGGTTTTGGTAACCGTGGAATTGATGGAAAGTTAACCGCTGTAAAATATGCACGCGAAAACAACATTCCTTTTTTCGGTATTTGCCTGGGAATGCAGTGTTCTGTTATTGAGTTTGCCCGCAACGTTCTGGGATTGAAAGATGCTCACTCTGCTGAAATGTCAGGTGACACCAAAAATCCGGTGATTGATTTGATGGAGAATCAAAAAAAAATCAGTCATATGGGCGGTACCATGCGTTTGGGATCTTATGCCTGTGAGCTTGCCAAAGGCTCGCATGCTCTAAAAGCATACGGGAAAGCCAAAATTACCGAAAGACACCGTCACCGCTATGAATTCAACGATAAATTCAAAAAAAGGATGGAGGATGCCGGCATGAAAATTACAGGTACCAACCCGGATACAGGGCTGGCCGAAATTGTGGAGATTCCAGGACATAAATGGTTTGTGGGCGTTCAGTTTCACCCTGAACTCAAAAGCACGGTGGCTGACCCTCATCCTCTTTTTGTGAAATTCATCAAAGCCGCCATGGATTAACCACTGACAATGATGCAGTTTCTTCCTTTGAAAAAATGGAAATCAGGCAGATATCAAAAGGAAGAGGTCATCATTGGATTGCTGTTTTGCCTGGCATTGATTCCGGTTTTACGAAATATTAGTTCAGACAATGACCTCGATATTTTCTATTCAGCGGCAGAAGAACTGCGCCTGGGGACAAACCCATACAACCATCCGCATTTGGATGGAATGTGGTTCTATTACAGTCCGCTTTTTGCTTCCGTGATTGCTCCTCTCACCCTGTTTCCTGTACAGATCTTAAAAGCGCTATGGATGCTGCTGGGTTTTACCATGCTGAACCGCATTTACATACTGCTGAGGCATGTTCTGGGCCTGGGCTACTCAAGCCGTGAAACCTGGTTTTTAATTGCACTTGCGGTGATTTCCTATCATGCTGTTTTTATAAACCTTCTCTATGGTCAATTAACCATTTTAATGCTTTGGTGCTGTATGGAAGGCATGTACAGGATGAAAGAAAACCAAAGCATTGCGGGTGGTCTGTCATTTGCAATGGGTATAAACATCAAAATTCTTCCCGTTTTTTTCTTTTGGTATTTTATACTGAAAAAAAACATGAAAGCCATATTCATGATAACGGCTGGAATTGCGCTACTCACCCTTATACCCTATCTGTATCTGCCTGCCGATTATCACACCCAGATTATGAAAGACTGGCTGGGACTGCTGAATCCATTGAATAAAGAACATGTAAACACTGTGGGAGAAGGTGGTTTTACGGATTTTGCCAGTTTGCTCACCCGTTATTTGACCCGGACCATTATTCGTGGTGAGGGAAATTATTCAATAGCGGCACTCAGCACAAAACAAGTTTTCCTGATCCAATGGGTATTTAGGTTATTTATTACGTTTTTAAGTGCCTGGGTTCTATTGAAATTTATACCGCACAAATTCAGTGGTGATAAAGCCATGCTCGCAGGAGCAGCTTTTTTTATGGCCTGTATTCCCGTTGCATTTCCTCACCAGCGCGATTACTCGGTGATGATGTGCCTGCCCGGAGCAGCTTTACTACTGCATAGTTATATTGTTACCGGATTCCGCCCGCCTAAAGGCTTGCAGATATTCACGCTAATGACTATGACCCTCATGGGACTGATCATATTTTTTCCGCTACTGCCTTGGCCGGCACGCCATTTTGTGATGGAAAGCAGAATTCCAGGCTGGGGGATGTTTTTGTTTATACCCAATTTATTGCTGTGGTGGAAACGCCTGCCCGATTCAGGCATCCTGAAAGAGGGAGTGTAGCAGATACTGGGATCGCAAGGCTTTTTTACCGATTGCTTTCTTTACCATGTTGTTTTGCATGGATGCGTCCAGAACACGGGCTTTGACATTATCGGACAACTGGGTTTCCAGCACCTTTATCAGCACCTGCTTCAACTCTTTGTCCTGCACGGGTACAGTGACCTCCACTCGCGACTGCAGGTTGCGCTGCATCAAATCTGCACTTCCTATGAAAACCTCAGGATCTCCGCCATTCTCAAAATAGAAAACGCGTGCATGTTCTAGATACTTGTCAATAACACTTACCGCACGGATATTGGGATGGTTTTCATCAATTGCAAGGCAACTGATACCTCTCACAATCAGATCAATCTTGGTACCGGCAGCTGCAGCTTCCACAATGGCTTTAATAGAGGCTTCATCCACAAGCGCGTTAATTTTGATGATGGCTCTGGCAGGTAACCCTTTGGATGCAAAATCAGTTTCGCGTTTTAGCAGGGCTTTAAATCGTTCCCTTGTATTGACCGGACTTACCCAAAGGGTGCGGAAGTGGGCTTTGTCCGGTCTGAAATTCTGAATCAGGTCAAATACTTGCAGGCATTCCTCCCCTATTTTTTTGCGTGATGTAAGCAAGGCATGGTCGCAATACATGCGAGCAGTATCTTCATTGAAGTTGCCCGTTCCAATATGTGCAATGTTGGTGGTTTCAAAACCCACTCTGCGGGAAATTACAATGAGCTTGCTGTGAACCTTTAAAGCAGGGATTCCATAAATCACATATGCTCCTTCCTCACGGAAGCGGTTGGCCCAGAAAATGTTGTGCTCTTCCATAAACCTCGCCCTCAGTTCCATTACCACAATCACCTGTTTACCGTTTTGTATGGCGTTGATAAGGGCTTCGGCAATACTGCTGTTTTCCGCCAGGCGGTACAAAGAAATACGAATAGCAAAAACCGTGGGATCAATGGCCGCCTCGCGCAGAAGTCTTATGACATAATCAAAAGGCTGGTAGGGATAACTTAAAAGAAGGTCCCGCTTTTGTATCAGGTTGAGCATGCTTTTGGCATCGTCAATTTCTCTAATACGGGTTACCGGCTGCTTCGGATTCAGTAGGTCAGGGCGGTTTACATCCGGAAACTTTATAAAATCCCTGAAATTGTGATATCTGCCACCGGGAATAATACTGTCTTTATCTGCTTTGAGTTTGCGTGTCAGAAAGTCAAGTAAATCTGAGGGTGTTTCGCGGTCATATATAAATCGGGTTGGTGTACCGGTTTTCCGCTGTCTCAGGCTCTTTGCAACTTTGTCTATCAGTGAAACCGCTACTTCGTTGTCTATATCGAGTTCTGCGTCGCGTGTTATTTTGATGGTATGCGCAGTAAACTCATCAAAATCAAGGCTGCTAAACAACAAAGGCAAACCTACGCGTATTATGTCATCCAGCAGAATTATACGTTTGGTTTTTTCGCTGCCAGGTAACAAATGAAAACGGCCAAGCACATTGGAAGGGATATCCACCAAGGCATACTGCACTTGGCCTGATACGCTGTTTCGCATGCTCACTGCAAGGTAAATCTCACCATCCTTGATATTCGGAAGTTCCCTGCCATGATGCAGCAGCAGAGGGCTTATGCGGCCTTCTATTTTGTTTACAAAAACATCGTGCACATAAGATTCTTCCGTTGCCGTCAAAACAGATTCATCCACAATTACAATACCTTCTTTTCTCAGATCCTCCAGGATTTCATCCGTGTAGATTCGGGAAAATTCCTGCTGTTGAAACAAAACCGTGGATTTGATGGATTCCAGTTCCTTTTTCAGGAATTTGAATTCCTTTTTTTTGATGTCTTTGTTTAATTGAAGCAGACGGCGCACAGCGGCTACACGTACACGGAAAAACTCATCCAGGTTATTGCTGAAAATTCCCAGAAATTTGATTCTTTCAAGCAGCGGAACCTGTTTATTGGCTGCTTCCTGCAATACGCGGGCATTGAAGGCCAGCCAGCTAAGTTCACGGTCAATGAGGCTGTAGGCAGGACGTTTTCCCTTGTTTTTCTCGTTTTTTTTGCGTATATTGGATTTTATACCGGGTTTATTTGTCATAGGTTAAAACTGCCGTTACCGGCAAATGGTCGCTGAAGCCATTCAACCAGGTTTTACCACCAAAGGTTCTTAGGGGGTGCCCTTCATATTTTCCGCCATGATGGAGTATCCATTCGGGCGCAAAAATCTGGTTGCTGTAGGGTTTGAATTTCAGATTGGCTCCGGCCTTGTTCCACAAGGCACTGCTAACCATTATCTGATCAAAAATATCCCAGCGGTTGTTGTATTTGAGGGTGCCTGTTTGGGTAACATCAAAAAAACCTGCCAGGTTATGAATGTTGCAATCCGACTTTTTAGCCGGTTTGCAGGCTCCCAATACCTTGCTGATACTGCTATCCCAGGGATTGTCATTAAAATCACCTACAATAACAAATGCTTTGTTCCAGAGGTTTTGGGTTTGCAAAGTTTTGTGCAGGATTTGCGCAGCAATGACTCTTTTGCCTGCGCTACCCTCGGTACCGCCGCTTCTGGATGGCCAGTGATTCACAAAATAATGCAGCGTATCGCCGGTGGCTTTGTGCAATAGTACAGCGTGCAGAATGTCGCGGGTTTTGTCGTTTTCCGACAACACAACCGGGATAGGTTCAGAACCTATAGCGGAGAACTTTTCTTTGTGGTAATACAGCGCAGCATCAATGCCCCTTTCATCGGGAGAATCAAAATGCACAATTTCATAATTTGTGCCGGCACCCTTCAGCACAGCCCTCAAATCAAGCAAAACTTTTTTGCTTTCTACTTCGCACATACCCAGTAAATCGGCATTGATAGAATCAAGCACGCGGGCCATATTTTTAAGCTTGCTGCGGTATCGGGTTTCATCCCATGCATTTTGCCCTTCGGGCGTAAAATCATCATCATTCCATGCATCATTGCAGGTGTCGTAGAGATTCTCCATATTCCAGAAACCAATGGTAATCTGCTTCCCGGAATCTGAAGCTGATTTGCGCTGTCCGCTGCAGGAAACGGTTCCAAAGAATAAAAAAAAACTAAGACAATAAGCAGCTATGGAAGGCATGTATCTTGCAAAATTAACCATGCTGCAAGATGCAATGGAATTATGTTGTTTTTAACTTTATGTTATCAACGGGTTGTGAAATTACAGCAAAGCCATTAGAATAAAACTATTTGCTTTTACTGCAATACGCTTCAAGTGTAACGCAATTTACTGATTTCCGCTGATATTGATATTTTTTCAGCCATTTAAATTTTAGATAAATTAACGGCTGTAATTCGGGGCTTCCCGGGTAATAGAAATATCATGCGGGTGGCTTTCGCGCATACCGGCATTGGTAATTCGTACAAAAGTAGCCTGCTGCAGTTCATCTATAGTAGAAGCACCGCAATAGCCCATACCGGCGCGCAATCCACCTACTAGCTGATATACTACCTCACTCAAGTTTCCTTTGTACGCCACCGAACCCACAATGCCTTCTGGCACAAATTTGGCTACTTCATCTTCGGCATCCTGAAAATAACGGTCTTTGCTGCCCTCTTTCATGGCTTCAATGCTACCCATACCGCGGTAACTTTTTACTTTTCTTCCTTCAAAAAAGCTGATTTCTCCGGGAGACTCCTCGGTGCCTGCAAACAGGCCACCTGCCATAACAGTTCCCGCACCGGCAACCAGCGCCTTTACCAGGTCTCCGCTGTAGCGGATACCGCCATCAGCAATTACGGGGACTCCGGTTCCTCTAAGGGCTTCAGCGGCTGCCAGTACTGCACTTAGCTGGGGCATACCAATTCCGGCAATAATGCGCGTGGTACAAATAGAACCGGGTCCTACACCCACTTTTACGGCATCGGCCCCGGCATCGGCAAGGGCTTTGGCCCCTTCGGCGGTGGCAACATTTCCGGCAATAATCTGCAAATCGGGGAAAGTGCCTTTCAGGCGTTTTACTTCGTCAATTACTCCTTTGCTGTGCCCGTGAGCCGTATCAATGGCAATCACGTCTACTTCAACGGCAACCAGTGCTTTTACACGATCCATGGTATCGGCAGTAACCCCTACAGCCGCACCGGCAAGCAAACGGCCATGCGCGTCTTTCACGGCACGCGGGTAATGCTTTACCTTCTGAATGTCTTTGTATGTAATGAGTCCTTTCAGATGAAAACGCTCATCGACTATAGGTAATTTTTCCACTTTGCTCGTTTCCAGTATGGCCTGAGCACCTAATAAATCGGTTCCCATGGGCGCCACCACAAGGTTTTCTGAAGTCATAACCTCACTTACCAGACGGCCGTAATCGGTTTGGAAACGCAAATCGCGGTTTGTTATAATTCCCACAAGCTTTCCGTCGCAGTCAGTCACAGGAATACCGCCGATTTTGTGTTCGCGCATCAGTCTCATGGCATCGCCCAGCGTGGTATCTGCATGCAAAACAACCGGATCGAGAATCATGCCGCTTTCACTGCGCTTAACCTTTTTTACCTCTTCGGCCTGCCGGGCAATGCTCATGTTTTTATGAATAATACCGATTCCGCCTTCACGCGCCATGGCAATGGCCATTAGGCTTTCGGTAACGGTGTCCATAGCCGCACTTACCAGGGGAATATTCAAGCATAGCTTTTTGGTAAACTGCGTGGAAGTATTGGCTTCACGGGGCAATACCTGCGAATAGCGGGGCACCACAAGTACATCATCGAATGTTAAACCTTCAGGAAAAATTTTGTCTGAAAACGACATGCAAATAATTATTGGTTATTTGCGGTGCGAAGTTACTGAAAATATATTATATTTCATAATAATGTTTAATCATTATCATCAAAAGCCGGATTCGGGTATTTTACCCAATATTTCCACAAGGTTTCTTGTTTTCAATTAAATTTTGAAAATTTGCAATACATGAAATACATACTAATCCTGATAACCCTGCTTTCTTTCAATTTTGTTGAAGCGCAGGACAAAGACCTCATTAAGGCGCGCACTGCATTAAAGGGTAAAAAATGGGCCAGGGCTCAGTCTGTCGCAGAATCTGTGGTAAAAGACGATAAAACCGCGGTGGAATTTTGGTACATTAAGGCTTCTGCTGAGTACGAAATGAGCCATTTAGATAAATATAGGGGCGGCAAAGTCAATTATTTCAAGGAATGTGCGAAAAGCGCCGTAAGAGCCAGAA
>Ga0194131_10010932_pt1 | contig 10974 bp, 10 predicted proteins | sample TA2KigO120mmetaG_FD_148631 | JGI IMG/M metagenome (GOLD analysis project Ga0194131, IMG submission 148631) | Freshwater microbial communities from Lake Tanganyika, Tanzania - TA2015053 Kigoma Offshore 120m | ecosystem: Environmental > Aquatic > Freshwater > Lake | place: Tanzania: Lake... | reverse complement strand
GGTCGCGGGTGGTGAAGTCGGGTCAGTCGGTGATCGTCACCAGCATGGACTTCCTCGACGACGCCGACCGGCTCGTGGGCTTCGGCAGCGCGTCGTTCATGGCCATCCCCAACCCCGAGTTCACCGCCCCCGACATCGCCGACGTGCTCGCCCGGTTCGGCGCGCCGACGGGTCGGCTGACCGCGCCGATCGCCGAGCGCATCGGCTGCGTACGCACCGCGCCCGGCGTGGTCACGCTCCCGTGCACCCCGATCGTGCACAACGGGTCGAAGGCGATCAACGGCGGCCTGCTCGCGGTGGCGGTGGAGGAGGCTGCGCTGTCGGCCGACCCGACTGCCAACCGCATCGAGTCGCTCCACATCCGATTCGTGCGGGCCGTCCGGGTCGGTCCCGCCACCGCCCGGGCCGACGTGCACCACGGCATGGCCCGCGTCGAGGTGGTCGACGAGAGCTCCGGGGCCGTGGCCGCCATCGCCACCACCCGGTCGAGCACCCTCGGCTGACCCGCGCCTCGGGCGCGCCCCGGGTGCCTTGTCTTTCGACACCAGCGTCGATATCGTCCGCGCACCCGGGAGTGGCCGAACGGCCCGCGTCCGGGACGAGGGGGTCCACACATGCGTGCTCGTCGTCTGACGCGTGGGGGAGCCGGCGCCGTCGCGGTGCTGGCGCTGCTCGGAATGGTCGCCGCCCCGGTCGGGGCCCAGTCGGGCGGCGCGCCCGGGGTGACCGACAAGGAGATCGAGGTGGGGGCGGTCCTGGCCAAGACCAACCCGACCGGCATCCGCTACCAGGACATCGTCGACGGCGCCCAGATGTACTTCGACATCGTCAACAAGGCGGGCGGCGTCAACGGCCGCAAGCTGAAGTTCGTGAAGGTCATCGACAACCAGAGCCGGGCGTCGAAGGACATCCTGGCCGCCCGGTCGCTCATCGAGGAGGAGGAGGTCTTCGCGGCCTTCGAGGCTTCGCAGACCTTCGCCGGCGCCGACCAGTACAAGAAGGCCGGCACGCCGGTGTTCGGGTACAACATCCAGGAGGAGTGGTCGAACGCGCCCAACCTGTTCGGCGCCTACGGCTCCTACGTGTGCCTGAAGGAGTGCCTGCAGTGGTCGGGCAACTTCGTGGCGAAGCAGGAGGGGTTCAAGAAGCCGGCGATCTTCGCCTACGGCTCGTCGCCCCAGTCGTCGGACTGCGCCGCCTCGGCCAAGAGCTCCTACGACAGGTACGGGCCGCCGGTCGCGGTGATCGACACCAGCCTGTCGTTCGGCTTCTCGGCCAACGACATCTCCGGTGCCGTCCAGGCGATCAAGGAGAACGGCGTCGACTTCATCCAGACCTGCATGGACCTCAACGGCATGCTGAACCTGAAGAAGGCGATCGAGCAGGCCGGCATCACCACCGTGGGCTACCTCGCTCCGCAGGGCTACGACGCCCAGATCCTCGCCGACCTGGAGGAGGACCTCGAGGGCATGTACTTCATCGCCCAGTTCACGCCGTTCGAAGCCGCCGCGAACAACCCCGGGATGCAGCAGTTCCTCAAGGCGCTGAAGAAGAGCGGGAAGACTCCCAACGAGAACTACCTGGTCGGGTGGTCGGGGGCCTCGCTGCTCGTCGAGGGTCTGAAGGCCGCCGGGAAGAACCCCACCCAGCAGGGCGTGGTCGACGCGATCAACCAGATCACCGACTGGAACGCGGGCGGCGCGATCCGGCCGGTCGACTGGACCCGGGCCCACGGTCCCCCCCAGCCGGGCGACCGGGCCTGCTCGTCGTTCGTGCAGGCCGAGGACGGCAAGTTCGTGCCGCGGTTCGGTGAGAAGAACGAGCCGATCGTCTGCATCTCGGCGGCGCCGTACCCGGCCACCCTCGACGACTACATCACCATCAACGCCGCCGAGGGCTTCCCGAGCAGCTAGCGCACCGTGGGCTCGACTCGCTGCTCGACCCCGATCGCCGTCCCCTCGGGGCCTGGGGTGGGAGGACCCTCCGCATGACCATCGACTTCCGGGCGATCGGGCAGGAGCTGTCGAACTGGGGCCGGTGGGGACCCGACGACGAGCTCGGCACGCTGAACCTCGTGACCCCCGCGCACGTCGCGGCCGCGGCGGCGCTCGCGCGCACGGGGAAGGTGTTCGACCTCGGCTACACGCTCGGCGCGAACGGCCCGCAGATCGGTCTCGGCGGGCGCACCAACCCGGTGCACCTCATGTCGGCGACCGGCGAGCCCCGCTTCCCCGACGGCGGTGGCTTCACCGACGACTTCATCTTCATGCCGCTGCAGTGCGCCACCCAGTGGGACGGTCTCGCCCACGTCTTCTACGACGACACCTGCTACAACGGCGTCCCGATCTCGGCGGTCACGGCCAAGGGTGCGTCCCGGCTCGCCATCGATGCGCTGGCCAAGGGGGTGATCGGCCGGGGCGTGCTCCTCGACGTCGCCCGCCTCCACGGCGTCGACTGCCTGCCGATCGACCACGGCATCGGGCCCGACGAGCTCGACGCTGCGTGCGCGCGCCAGGGGGTCGAGGTGCGCGCCGGCGACATCGTGCTCCTGCGCACGGGCTGGACGCGGGTGTTCCGCGACGGGTCGGCGGCCGAGTTCATGCAGGGCGAGCCGGGGATCACCGTCGACTGCTGCCGGTGGCTGCGCGAGCGCGACGTCGCCGCACTCGCCGCCGACAACTGGGCGGTGGAGAAGTACCCGTGCGGCGACCCCGACATCCGGATGCCGGTGCACTACGTGCTGATCCGCGACATGGGGATGACCCTCGGCGAGATGTTCGACCTCGAAGCGCTGGCCGAGGACTGCGCGGCCGACGGCGTCTACGAGTTCCTGCTCTGCGCGCCGGTGCTCAAGGTAGCGAACGGCGTGGGCACGCCGCTCAACCCGCTGGCGGTGAAGTGACCGAGGAGGCGACGACCGCGCCGCAAGTGCCGCGCTCCCGCAAGGGCGTGGCCACCCGGGCCCGCCTGGTCGAGGCGGCCCGCGTGGTGTTCGAGCGTGACGGGTTCCTCGCGGCCCGCGTGTCCGACATCGCCACCGAGGCCGGGCTCTCCCACGGGTCCTACTACCACTACTTCGACTCGAAGGAGCAGCTGTTCCGCGAGGTTGCCGACCTCCAGGAGCAGCGGCTCACCGCCCCGCCCGATCGGGCCGACGGCGTCGCGCCCCGCCCCGCGGACGCGACCACACCCGTCGAGCGCATCCGCGCGGCCAACCGCCGCTACTTCGAGCGCTACCGCGACGCCGCGGCGATCATGGGCGTGATCGAGCAGGTCTCGCGCTACGACGACCAGGTCAACGCGGCGCGCATGGCCACGCAGCGCCACTTCGCCGAGCGCAGCGAGCGGGCCATCCGCGAGTGGCAGGCCGCGGGGCTCGTCGACGCCGACCTCGACCCGGTGATCGCGGCCGACGCCCTCGGCGCGATGACCGCCCGCTTCGCGGAGCTGTGGCTCGTGCAGGGCTACCGCGACTACGACTTCGACGCCGTCGTCGACCAGGTCACCCGCCTCTGGGCCAACGCCCTGGGTCTCTGACCGCGCTCCGGGACCGGAGGGACGACACCGCGATGACCGAGACGGCGCGGGGCGTTGGATGCTCTCGGTCGCCAGGCGTTGGACGCCGTCCAGACGACAGGGTCAGCGCACAGGGCGATCGGTCAGTCCGTCGGGGGTGATGAAGCGGCAGCGGCGGCGGGCGATGCGCCAGCCGTCGGGCGTGCGGACGAGGTCGTCGTCGTAGAGGGCGGACCGCATGATGCCCTCCTGGGCTTCGGCGAACAGGAGGTTCTGCTGGGTGGTGGCGTGGTCGGCGTCGACCATGCGGATGACCGGCGGGCCGCCGAGGTGCAGGCCGCCGGGCGCGCCGGTCATCAGCCTCCGGAGCCCGTCGTGCCCGGCGAACTCGCGGCCGTAGACCTCGTAGACCGCGTCGGGCGTGAACAGTCCGACCCAGGTGTCGAGGTCGTCGTGGTCGAGGGCGAGGCAGTACTGCGCGAGCAGCTGGGTGATGGCGACGTGGTCCTCGGGGGTCGGAAGCATCAGGGGCGTCCTCGTCGGTGGTCGGGGCGGCGATCGCGGCGCGCGGGTCGGTGTCGTTCGTCGGTCCGGGCCGCGCCATGAGGAGCGTAGGGGCGGACTTGTGGGGCGCGACGAGGGTTCCTAAAATCGACGTCGATGTCGAAAATGCCGGACCCGACCCTGGTCGCCGACGTGGGGGCCTACGCCGCCGCGGTCGACGGGTGGTGCGCCACGCGGCCGCCGGCCCTCGCCGCTGCGGTCCGGCCGATCCCCGACTACGCGACGCGGGTCGAGGTGATGTCCGACCTGCTCGGCGCGCTCTTCGATGCCGGCTGGTCGCGCTACGGCTGGCCCGAGACCCTCGGCGGCCTCGGTGGGTCGATCCTCCACCGCGGTGCGATGTGGCAGACGCTCGCCGCCCACGGCGTGGCGAGCATGGCGGTGTTCGAGCACCTCGAGGTGCTGCTGCCGACCCTCGCGGCGCTCGGCCCGACCGACTTCGTGGCCGACGCGCTCCCTGCGTTCCTCTCCGGACGCGAGCGGTGGGCCCAGGGCTTCTCCGAGCCCGACGCCGGCAGCGACCTCGCCGCGCTGCGGACCCGAGCCGTCCTCGACGGCGACGCGTACCGCATCACCGGTCGCAAGATCTGGACCTCGTGGGCGAAGTACGGCACGTGGTGCCTGGTGCTCGCCCGCACCGGCACCACCGAGTCGCGCCACCGCGGCCTCACCGCCTTCGTCGTCGACCTCCGCCACCCGGGCGTGGAGGTCCGCGCGATCGAGCAGGCCAACGGCACCGACGAGCTGGCCGAGGTCACGTTCGACGACGTGCCGGTGCCGGCCACCCGCATCGTCGGCGACCTCGACGGCGGCTGGAAGGTCGCCATGCACATCCTCAGCCACGAGCGCGGCACCTACGCCTGGTTCCGCCAGTGCTTCATGTACCGCGACCTGATCGGCCATGTGGCCGATGGCCCCGCGGTGAGCGACCGTGCGGTGGGCGACGCGCTGTGCGACATCGCGGCCGTCGCGGCCACGAGCGGCGAGGGCCTGCGCCTGCACGCGTCGGGCGCCACGCTCGGGCCCCGGGCCACGATCACCAAGCTCTTGCTGTGCGAGGCGGAGCGGTCGATCCAGGACGCGGTGCTGGCGGGCAACGCCGACCTCGCGCTGGCCCCGCTCGACGACACCACCGCGCTGCTCCGCCAGGAGTACCTGTTCTCGCGCATCGTCACCGTCTACGGGGGATCGCAGCAGATGCAGCTCGAGACCATCGCCAAGCAGCTCCTGGAGCTCCCGTGAGCGAGCCCAGGAGCCGCGACCACGACGAGTTCCTCGCGGCCGCGCGGGCCGCGGTCGCCGGCTCCACCGGTGCCGACGCGCTCGACGCCCTCGGCTGGTGGGACCTGCTCGGGATGCTCGACGACCCCGACGCGCGCGCCGCGACCTTCGCGCTGTTCCGGGCCCACGGACGCGAGCTCGGCGACACGCCGGCGCTCGGCGCGCTCGCAGCCGCGCCGTACTTCGCGACCGATGACGGCACCCGCACGGTGATGGCGTTCAGCCGACCGGCCACCGGCGGCGGGTTCGCGCACACGCTGCTCGGCACGCCGGTGACCGAGCGGATCCTCGTCGACACCGGCGCCGCCGCCCCCGTGCTCGTCGAGGCGGCCGAGGTGACGCTCACCCCCGTCGCCGTCCCCGGCCGCCTCACGATCCACGCAGTCACGGTCGCCGAGGGCGCCGGGATCCCCGTCACCCCGGCCGACGGCCTCGAGGCCGCCCGGGCCCGCAGTGCCTTCCTCGCCCGGGTCGCGGCGGCCTACGAGATCCTCGGCGCAGCCGAGGGCGCGTTCGCGCTGGCGATCGACCACGCCAACGGCCGGGTGCAGTTCGGCCAGCCGATCGGCACGTTCCAGGCCGTGCGGCACCTGCTCGCCTGGGCGGTCACCGACACCCGGGCGGTCGAGTCGGTCACCGACGTCGCCCGCGACCTCGACGTCGCCGCGCCGCCCCGGTTCGACGAGATCGTGAAGGCGCTGGCCGGCCGCAACGGCCGCCGGGCCTGCGAGCGGTCGCTGCAGGTGCTCGGCGCGATCGGCTTCACCGCCGAGCTCGACCACCACCACTTCCACAGCCGGGTGCTCGCCCTCGACGCGGTGGCCGGCACGTCGGCCGAGCTCGCGACGGCGCTCGGGGCGTGGGTGCGGGCCGAGCGCCCCGACCCGCGGATCGCCCCGGCCGTGCTCTCGGCCTAGGGTCCCGCTCCGAAGCGCCGAGGGGGACCGATGGACGACGTCGAGGCGATCAGACAGCTCAAGGCGCGGTACTTCCGCACCATGGACACCAAGGACTGGGCCGGCATGCGCCGGGTCTTCCACGACGACGTCGTGATGGACACGTCGTCGTCGGGCGGCGGCGTGATCGAGGGCGCCGACGCGTTCCTCGCGTTCCTCGAGCCCACGCTGCGCGACGTCGTGACCGTGCACCACGGGCACATGCCCGAGATCGAGATCACGTCGCCCACCACCGCCACCGGCATCTGGTCGATGGAGGACATGCTGCGCTGGCCCGACGGCTCCGAGATGCACGGCTACGGCCACTACATCGAGACCTACGAGAAGGTCGACGGCGAGTGGCGCATCCGCACCTCCACCCTCACCCGCCTCCGCACCGACTTCCGCGCCGCCCCCGACGCCTGACGCCTGCCGCGCGCCCCCGGTGTGGGGAACGGGATCAGGCGTCGAGCGGGGTGCGGACGAGGCCGGGGTAGGTCCCGGTCTCGCGCCAGGCGGCGAGGAGGTCCTTGAACTCCACCGCGCTGCGCATGTACGCCGCGCCCCGGCCGCCGCTCTCGTCGGGCGGCAGCCCCTCGTTGTTGAGGTAGCCGGGCGTGCAGCCGGCGAAGTACGTCGCGTAGGCCATGACGGTCTGGAGCAGGAGCTGGAACCACTCCTCTTCGGCGTCGATCGTGGGCTGCACCATCACCCCGTCTTCGAGCGCCCCGGCGATCACCCAGGCGGTGTGCGCGGCGATCTTGGTGGCGGCGTAGGCGATGTTGATGTGCTGGCCGCCCTGGATCGCGCTGTTCATGCACAGGTTGGGGAAGCCGTGGCTGAAGATCCCCTGGAGCGTGTACGCCCCCTTGGCCCACGACTCCGAGAGCGACACGCCGCCCTCGCCCACCGGGTCGAAGCCCAGTCGGTGCGTGTAGAAGGTCGACAGCTCGAAGCCCGACGCGTACACGAGCAGGTCGACCGGGTACTCGACGCCGTCGACCACCGGACCGCGCTCGGTGATGCGCTCCACGCCCCGGCCGTCGGTGTCGACGAGCGTGACGTTGTCCCGGTTGAACGCGGGCAGGTAGTCGTCGTGGAAGCACGGCCGCTTGCAGCTCATCTTGTACCAGGGGAGGAGGCGCTCCGCGGTCTCGGGGTCCTGGACCGTGTCGCGGATCCGCTGGCGCACCCGCTCCATCTGCTGGAAGTCGAGCAGCTCGAGCTCGGCCGCCTCCGCCTCGTCGCGCGGCTGGCGCTTCGTGTCGACGGCGAACATCTCGGTCCAGCCGTCGTCGACCAGGTCGACGTCGGGGTTTCCACCGGTGGTGCAGGCGATGAAGTTCTCCATCCGTTCGTCGTGCCAGCCGGTCTTCGACGAGATCTCGGCGAACCACTCGGGGTCGGTGTCGCGCTGGTTGCGCTCGCTCACCGTCGACGGTGTGCGCTGGAACACGTAGAGGTGCTTGCTCGCCTCGGCCAGCTTCGGCACCGCCTGCACCGCGGTCGCGCCGGTGCCGATGATGCCGACGACCTTGTCGTGCAGCTTGTCCATCGGCTCCTCGGGGCCGCCGCCGGTGATCGCGTAGTTCCAGCGGCTCGTGTGGAACGCGTCGCCCGCGAAGGTCTCGATCCCGGGGATGCCCGGGAGCTTGGCCTTGTGCAGCACGCCGCCGCAGATCACGACGAAGCGGGCCGACAGACGGTCGTCGCGCGATGTGGTGACCAGCCAGCGCTGCGTGTCCTCCTGCCAGACCATCTCCTTGACCTCGGTCTGGAACAGCGCGTGCGGGTACATGTCGAACGTGCGGCCGAGCAGCTGCGCGTACTCGAAGATCTCCTGCGCGTGCGCGTACTTGCGGGTGGGCATGTAGCCGGTGCGCTCCAGCAGCGGGAGGTAGCAGTACGACTCCACGTCGCACATGCAGCCCGGGTAGCGGTTCCAGTACCAGGTGCCGCCGAAGTCGCCGGCCTTGTCGATGATCCGGTAGGAGGTCACGCCCTCGTCGGTGAGCGAGGCCGCGGTGGTCATGCCGGCCCAGCCCGCGCCCACGATCACGACGTCGGTCTCCTCGACCACGGCGTCGCGGGTGAAGCCGGGGTCGACGAACGGGTCGCGGTCGAGCTCGGTGTTCTTCAGCTCGATGTACTGGCGGACGCCGTCGGTCCGGCGCCGCTTGTTCGCCTCGTCGGCGTAGCGCTGCCGCAGCTCGTCGGGGGAGTAGGCGGCGGGGGCCTCGGTCACGGGGTCCTCCGGGGGTCGGGTGCAGGCCGCAACCTAATGCACGCCGGGGCCCGGGCTCAGAGCGCGAGCACCCCGCGCACCACCTCGCCGTCGCGCATCGCGGTGATGGCCTCGTTGACCTGGTCGAGGGCGAAGTGCTTGGTGACCATCCCCCCGAGGTCGACCCGGCCGGCCTCGATCAGCTCGATGAACCGGGCGAAGTCGCGGGTGACCCGGGCCGACCCGTAGTAGCTGCCCTTCACCGTCCGGTCCTCCATGACCATGCGCATGGCGGGCAGCGGCATCGTGGCTGCGCCACCGGCCACCCCCACGAGCGTGGTGGTGCCGCCGCGGCGGGTCATCTCGAGCGCCTGCACCTGGAGCGCCTCGGCGCCCACGACCTCGAACGCGAAGTCGGCGCCGCGGCCACCGGTGAGCGCCTTCACCTGCTCGATCGGGTCGCCGTCGGTGGGGTCGACGGTGTCGGTCGCGCCGAACCCGAGCGCCGCTTCGCGCTTCGACGCCAGCGGGTCGATGGCGATGATGCGCGACGCGCCCGCCACCCGGGCACCCTGGATCACCGAGGTGCCCACGCCCCCGCAGCCGATCACCGCCACCGTGGCGCCCGGCGTGACCTGCGCGGTGTTGAGCGCGGCGCCGAACCCGGTGGTGAACCCGCAGCCGATGAGCGCGAGCTGGTCGGACGGCAGATCGGTGTCGACCGGGATGCACGACGCCTCGTGCACGATCATCTCGTCGGCGAAGGAGCCCACGCCGCTCATCGCGTTGGCGGTCGACCCGTCGGCCCGGCGCACCCGCTTCGTGCCGAGGACGGTGGGCCACAGCTCGCAGAGGTGGGTCTCCTGGCGCAGGCAGTACCAGCACTGGTTGCACACCGGCGTGAGGGCGATGATCACCCGCTGGCCGGGGCGCACCCGACTCACCTCACTGCCCGTCCACGCCACCTCGCCGCAGCCCTCGTGACCGAGGATCATCGGGTTGCCGCCCGGCATCCGCTGGATCACCGCCAGGTCGGAGTGGCACACCCCGCTCGCGTGCACCTTCACCACCACGTCGCGGGGGCCGGGGTCGATGGGGCTGACGTCCTCGAGGGACAGGTCGGCGTTCTTCTCGACGAACAGGGCTGCACGCATGCGCGGGCTCCAGGGTCGGGCGGCGTGGACCGCACGGTAATCCGAAATACCGAAGAAGGCCTACGATGCCGCTGCACGCCGTTCAGGGGGAGTCAGGCGCCATGGAGCTGAACCCGTTCTCGCACGAGTTCCACGAGGACCCGTACCCGACCTACCGGTGGCTGCGCGACCACGCGCCGGTGTACCGCCACGCCGACGGCTGGTACGCGCTCTCCCGCTACGACGACGTCCTCTGGGCCTCGCAGCAGCCCCGGCTGTTCTCGTCGGCCGAGGGCACCACGCTGGAGAAGGTCGACGCGGCCCTCATGCCGCCGATGATCATCTTCATGGACCCGCCGATGCACGACCGCCAGCGCAAGCTGGTGAGCCGGGCGTTCACCCCGCGCGCCATCTCCGACCTCGAGCCGGTCATCCGGGCCCTCGCCAACCGGTTCCTCGACGACCTCGGGACCGGCGGCGGCGGTGACTTCATCGAGGAGTTCTCGGGACGCCTGCCCAACAACGTCATCATGGAGCTCATCGGCGTGCCCGAGGCCGACCGCGACGACCTGCGCCACAAGATGGACGCGACCCTCGACCGGCTCGAGGAGCCGCCCTACATCCCGGAGCACGCGTTCCAGGCGATGATCGACATGCACCAGTACTGGGCCGAGCAGCTGCCGGTGAAGCGGGCGAACCCCGACGGCAAGCTGCTCAGCCGGCTGCTCGATGTCGAGGTCGAGGGCGACGACGGCGAGCCCACCCGCCTCGCCGACGACGAGGTGCTCGGCTTCGTCCAGCTCATCGGCTCGGCCGGGACCGAGACGGTCACCAAGCTCCTCGCCAACGCCGCGGTGCTGTTCCAGCGCAATCCCGACCAGTGGCAGAAGGTGCTCGACGACCCGGCGACGATCCCCGGCGCGGTCGAGGAGATCCTGCGCTTCTGGGCGCCGTCGCAGTACCAGGGCCGGGTCCTCACCGACGACGTCACCCTGCACGGCGAGACGATCCCGACGGGCGCGCGGGTGCTGCTCCTCACCGGCTCGGCCAACCGTGATGAGCGGGCCTACCCCGACCCCGACCGGTTCGACATCGAGCGGGGGGAGCACGTGGCCCTCGGCTTCGGTCACGGCGTGCACTTCTGCCTCGGTGCGTCGCTGGCCCGGCTCGAGAGCCGCATCGCGATCGAGGAGCTCGCGCGCCGCTTCCCCGACTACCGGGTCGACGAAGCGGGGGTGGAGCGGGTGCACATGAGCAACGTGCACGGGTTCAAGCGGGTGCCGGTCACCGTCTGACGCCGCCCAGGCGGGGTGGGAGACTG
>Ga0194131_10010931_pt1 | contig 10975 bp, 6 predicted proteins | sample TA2KigO120mmetaG_FD_148631 | JGI IMG/M metagenome (GOLD analysis project Ga0194131, IMG submission 148631) | Freshwater microbial communities from Lake Tanganyika, Tanzania - TA2015053 Kigoma Offshore 120m | ecosystem: Environmental > Aquatic > Freshwater > Lake | place: Tanzania: Lake... | reverse complement strand
CCTCGCGCAACTAGATCAAGTCGGTTCGGGCGTGCCCGATCGGCCCAACTGGCAGCTCTTGCATCAGTATGTGAACATGGCGCTCCCTCAGGCCAACGGCGGCCGCCTGGCGCTGGCCACAAAAGCACGGCGCCAGCCTAAGCAGATCTACTGGGACTCGAACAAAGCCTCGCAATACGCGAACCTGCTTTTCGAGTACAAGAAAATCGGTCGGCTCAAGGATCTCCCGGAGGCCGACGTGAGGAACATCGCCGACTTTTTTATCGACACCAAAGACATCAAAGAGGAAAAAAGCCTCAAGCGATTCAATGTCGCCAAACACAAGGACATGGATCAGGATGAAACGGAGAAAATGGATCAGTTCATCAAACAGAATCTGATCCAGATCAACATCGTGGGCATCAACCCGATGTATACCGACGACCTCGGACCGTTTTTTCGCAAACTCCACAAGGACGGCGAGAACTTGGACGGCATGCAGGACCTCGAAAAGGAAATGATCAGGAATTTCGTCAAGTCAACGGACCCTGAGGAGATGAAAAAGAGTCCGCTTTTCGAAAAGGGAAAAGACGGCTGGATCATCGAGATTCGGGGCTCTACATACCATCGCGCCGGCGAGAATTTTGTTAAAGACTCTATCGTGGAAAACCTGGGATTTCCACGATTCGGCAAAGACAATCCTGGCGGCGCCAAGTCGGAAAAAGAAATCATCGACCGGGTCAAAGAACGAATCGGGTTCCTTCACCTATACAAGAAGCCGGTGATCGCAGCGGGGCAGCCCGGGATCACGGAGCATAGCTACCTGCGTGATCTTGTCATCGGCATCCAGCCGGAGAAAGCGGACGGCGGCAAAGAGGGGGGGGGCGACAAAATGCAGTTCAACCAGGTCGGAGGAGGAGGTGATGGTGGAGGAGGCGGTGGCGGTGGCGCAGAGCCGAAAAAGAACAATCGCCTTGATCATCAACCCATCGGTGAAGCGGCTCGCAAGGCCATCGGCGGTGGCGGCGGTGGTGGCGGCGGCGGACCGGTCGGCAAACCCGGCGGCGGGCCAGGCATGAAACCGCCCGGTGGCGACGCTGGAAAGTTCAGACCGAACGACCCCGGCAAAGGCCCAGGCCCTGCCGACGGCAAGGCCAAGGACGGCGTTGAACGCGGCATGTCGCGCACGGAGTTCGTCATCGTCTTCGTCTGGCGCGAACCGATCGCCAGTGCCACTCCAGTCAATACGGACGAAAAGAAATAGCCTCTTCTACTGCCTCTCTCCCCTGCAACGGGGGACGGAGAAAACGGGGAATACACTATAGCCGCTCGCCTCTAGCGACATTCAGGAATCGATCATGAACAACATCACCAAAGAAATGCTCCTGAAGCATAAATTCTGGGTTCTCATCGGCGTCACTGCGGTTCTGACGCTCGCCGGACTTGGATACATCCAAATCTATGGTTCCGACGATGCGCAGAAGACTGCAGGGAAATACAAGGGGGAGATTACCGGCGCCAAGGGGCTGCGTGCAAGCCACAATCAGGAATCTATTGAGTTCTGGCAGGACCAGGTAAAGGCGGCCAAGGCGCAAGAGGCCAAGGTCTGGAAGGCGGCCTATCTGGCTCAGAAAGACCTCTTCACCTGGTCTCGCGAGGTTGAGAAGAAATTCGATTTCGAACACGGCAACTTCGCCCATGAAATCAAGGTCTTCAAGAAAACCGACGAGAAGAACTGGCCGGAAGATCGGACCGATTTAGAGCCGGGACAGCTCTGCCTCGCTCACGGCGAGTTGGTTGATGTCGAGGAGAATCGCGCTTTAGTTCGCGTTCGCAAGAAAGGCCCCGTTTGGTTCTACCGTGCAAAACGGTCGATGTTGATCGCCGATGGCGAAGGCGAGCCGAAGAAAGAATATCGTTCCGCCGACGAGTTACTCCGGCAAAAAGGCTCGCTCGTGGCTATCACCTATCAAGTGGGCCGCTACTTCGGCGACGAACTCCTGGACAAAGAAGAGGCTGAATTCGCCGACAGCTATTACCCGCTCATTCACGAGATACTGGAAACGGTCGATCCGGTGCGCAAGAACGGCAAAGGTGTCGTGCAACTCAACAATTGGCCGTACCTGAACGACAAGCTTCCAGAAGAATCAGATCGCGTGCGCTTCATTCGGTTCATGAATCGCGAACGCGAAGGAAAGAAAGGCTGGGACAAGGCCAATCCGCTCTGGAAGGAAGCCTGGATGGCCATGGAGGATATCTGGATTCAGCGCGAGATCTACCAAATCATTCGCGATGTCAACGACGAAATCAGCGTTTTCAAGCCGGTTGGGTTCGTTTTTAACGCCAAGGAGAAAGGCGAGACGCGCGACAAGCCCTACAAGTTCAGTAACGGAGCTTTTGAGATCACCGTGGAGCTGAAGTCGAAGACAAATGTGCTCAAGTTCGAGATCAAGAACCTGCTCAAACGTAAGCAGAAGGTCGATCGCATCAAGTTCCGCGTCATCATGCACGATCGCGATAAGAAGCCGCGTTACAAGGACGACGAAGACGAGCGGCCGGAATTTGAGATCAGCGCCGATCCGCTCATGCCGGCCGGGGATCCGCGCGGAGGCGATTCCTATCGCAAGGACTTTGAGGTGCAGAGCAATGAAGCGGGCCGCACCGGTATCTACGGCGTACAGCAGGTACTGACCTGGGAGACGGCTGCAATCAAACGCATCGATCATATCAGCATCGGATCGGTCGATGGGGATGATATTTCGCTTTCCAATCGCGCCTTCGAGAATCCGCTGCGGCCATTCGATGAACGCGACGTCGAGAAGGCCGACGCGGGCGGCGACGGTGGTGGTGGTGGCGGACCGCCAGGCGGCGGCGGACCGCCAGGCGGCGGCGGCAAGATGGAGTTCGGTGGCGGCAAAGGCTTCGGCATCGGAGGCGGCGGGGGCGGCGGGGGCGGCGCTACCAAGAACACCAAGGAGTTGCCCCACGGCTACTGGACCAATCGCTACATCGACGTCACCGACCCGTCTCGCCGTATTCCGGTGGCCATCGCTCTCATCGTCGAGCAGGATCATGTGAATCGCGTGCTCACCCACTTCAATAACTCGAAACTCCGCTTCCTGCAAACGCAGGTGTTGCTGAATCACTACTCCACCTCACTCCAGCCCGGCGGCCAAGAAAAGAAAGAAGGGGGCCCGGGCCCAGGCGGAAAAGATCCGAAGTTCGGCGGTCTAGGCGGCGGCTTCGGCGTTCCTCCAGGCGGGCCAATGGGCGGTGGACCCATGGGCAGCGGAAGTGGTCAACCCAGCACCGCAGGTGGATCGAACGACGTTGAAACAAACTTTGAACTCGTCATCTATGGCAACATGACGATCTACCATCGCTTTCCCTCTCGACCTGTGGCCGAGAAAAAGCAATAATAGACCTCGTGGATTGTCTGGCTTTGGTTTTGGGTTGTCCGAGCGCCAGCGAAGGTCCTCTCACTGGCGCTCGAATGCTCGATGTTGTGATAAAGGAAAACTCGCGCCTTGCTCACATGTGGTGTCGCAACGCATCCGCTTTTTGTGAGGAGTCGACAAGATGAAGAACTTCGACATGGAAGCCATCAAGGACTTCCTGTTTAACCACGGCGAAAAAGTCGCCCTTGGCGTCTGCGCCTTCATCGCCGTCACGCTGGGCGGCTGGGGCCTTTGGAACGCCATGAGCGCCGGCAGGGGACCGACCGGCAAGCCATGGCATGAGGAATATGACGGGGTCACGAAGCAAATCGCCGCCTCAAAAAACGCTGTGCCGAAGCAAGAGCTAGGCAAGGACAAGGAAATTCGTCTGTCGAGCACGCAGCCGTGGACAATTTTGAATCTTCCATTCGAGGCAACTCCCTATGTTTCCCTGCCCCCGGACCAGGGTTCGCGTCGAGGCAACCCCGTTGTGCTGGCCATCAAGGAGGGAAAGGAGTTTATTCACCTCGATTACATTCGCGGCATCGCGTATGTGCATGACGGCGTCGCCAACGACACGCTGCGCTGCTTCGATGGTCCCGCCGGCGCGGGCGGCGGAGGCCCCGGCCCCGGCATCGGCAATCCGGGCGGCGGCATTGATCGCTTCAAAGATAAAGGCAAGCCTCCGGGCGGAAACCAGGGCATGGGCGGCGGCGGGACCGCCGGGCCTCTCGACGTCGTCAAGGCTGGCGAAGTCCGCCGCATGGTCCTGGTCACTGCAGTCTTCCCCATGGCCAAGCAAATGGAAGAATTCAAGCGAGCGCTTCGAGTCAGCCAGAAAGAACTCCTCGATGGCAAAGAGGATCTCCCCTACATCCGCGGCATGGACATCGTTAAGTTCGAGTATGTCGACGGCAAGAAAGTCAACGAGAATGGCCAAGTGTTGATCGGTTTTGACCCAGCGAAGAACAAGCTGGAAGTAGCGGCGCCGCTCAACAAGCTCCTGCGTTTGGCGATCTATGATGACAAAGTCTATGAACCCTATGAACCATACGTCTTCATGGGCCTGACCACGCCGCTGCCGAAGCTGGGCAACGTGAAATATCCGGCATACGAATTCAAGATGGATGAGAAGACGAAGGCTAACCTGGGCTTGGCCCGGCTGGCGGACGACGAGCCGGAGCAGAAGAACGAAGGGGCGGTCGCTGGCGGAGGCAATCCAATGCCTCCCGTGGGCAAAGGCGGCCCCAATCCGATGGGCAGCGGGCCAATGCTCCCCTTGGGCAAGGGGGGCAAAGACAAGATGCAGCCTCCCGGCGACAACAATCCTCCCGAGGACATCACGCCAGACCGCAAGGTTGTCGCCAAGAAGCCCAAGCAAGTGCTCGCGGAAGATCCAGTGCTCTACGAACGGCTCTTCGGCAAAGATCACTTCTACAACATCTATCACGCCATGGGGCTTAAGGAGCCGGCCAAGGATGCGCCCGCGGAAAAGGACCCGAAAGGCTTCAAGCCTCCCATGGGCGGTGTCGGACCCGGGGCGGGAAACAATGCGGACCGGTACTTCTCCGCTTGGCTTATCGAGCCCCCCGGCGGCGGAGTCGGCGTTGGTGGTCCAGGTGGCGGCTTCGGTGTGCCCCCAGGCGGTGTCGGGCCCCCCAAAGGCAAACCCGGCGGCGATCCGATGAAACCCGGCGTCCCGGGCGGCGCGGGGGCCGGCGAGAATCAAGACGATGTCAAGTGGGAACGCGACGCTCTCGTTCGCTTCATCGATCCCGATGTCATCCCAGGGCGGACTTACCAGTATGTCATTCGCGTTCGCATGGCCAATCCGAACTTCGACAAACCGGACCTCGTCGCGTTCAGTGAACTGGCCAAGCCGGCCGATCTGCCCCCGTCGCCGTGGGTCTACACGCCGAAGATCGCCATCCCGGACGAATACTACCTATTCACCGTCGATCAGGATCAACTCGACGAATGGGCTCATCCGGAAGAAAAAGACCCGAAGAAAAAGCAACCGGCCAAGAAGAGCCCTTCGGCGCTCGGCAAGGATGAAATCACATTCCAGATTCACCAGTGGACGCCACGGACCTCGATCCTGGGCCGCGACGCCATCATAGGCGACTGGACGATCGCCGAGCGATTCAAGGTGAGGCGCGGCGAGTCGATCGGCTATCAAGCATGGGTCAAATCGCCGGTCTGGTACAAGGACAAGGACGTATTCGAAGTGCCTTTGACCACGGTTCTGGAAAGCAAGAAAAACGTGCTCAAGCAGGGCTGCCCCATGGATTTCAAGACGGATGCGTCGCGCCCCGTGCTCGTCGATTTCACCGGTGGCAAGAAACCAAAGGTCGATACTGTCGGCGATGAAGACGTCGCGGTCGATGCGCTGATCTTGACGCCTGACGGCAAACTCAGCGTGCTCAATTCGCGCAACGCTGACGCCGATCCGGCGCCCGAGATTTCGGCGGAACGCCCCGACAACGGCACGCGGCACGGGCGCGTGCAGGCCGCCCGCCAACGAATCCTCGACCTAAACCCCGCCGCATCGAGCAGCACCGATCCAGCAATGCCGAAGGGTGGCGGCGGCCCGAAGATCCCCGGGATCAAGAATTGACGCCGCGGACTTTGCCGTCAGAGCCTGAAGCGTAAGCGAAGGTTGCCCGTACTTCGCTTAAGCTTCAGGCTCTGTTTTTTTGTAACGTTTTAGTCCGCTGCTGCCGAAGAAACGACGAGGGGCCTCCCGCGTCGCGCAACTTTTCCCAGGTGCCCGCGTTCCTCGATTGCCTGGCGGATCTTGCTTGCATTTGCAAGAAACCAGATTGTCCGCTAGGATTGCATTAGGTAGTGCCATCGGCTAACAGCCGACTCAGGAACGGGGAGGGCAGAACATGTGGTACTACAACGCCGATCATCCATTGCGCCGCTATTTCAGCGGTGTCACCGAACAGACGTTCATGACCGACCTAGGCGTCGCCGATCCGCCGCTCATCGATTATCTTTCGATGTTGCTGTCGCGGTTCGTGCATTTCGACACGATCTACAAGATGCGATCGGGAACCGGCCGACGGCTCGAGGAAGTGGCCGACATGCTCATGGAAGTCGAGGCGATGCCCCCGGAAGGCCGCACCAATCGGGAGATGCACCGGCACATCGGCGACTTCACGCTGTTCTGGACCGGTGTCTATCCCGAAGCGCTCAAGCGCATGCGCTCGGGAATGCACAAGGATCACTTCATCGATTACTGCGAGCAAGGCAAGCGATCGTACTACATCGCCAGCACGTTCGAGGACGAACCGTATCGCGAGGAATCGCCGGTGCTGCGCCGCATCGCCGAGCGGTTCGAGCTGTGTGCATTCGGCCTGAGCAAGGTTCGCGAGGAATGGGAGCACCGCCCAAGGCCCTAGTGCACCGTCTACGATCCGTTGATGGATAGACGTAGGGTGCGTGCAACGCACCGATGAGCGGACCGGTGCGTTTCACGCACCCTGCATCCATCAATCCATGGAAGCCAAAGCACTAGCCGCTAGCGGCGTAGCAGTTACCGTGGAACGACAAAGTCGGCCAAGTACAACTGCGTCGGTGATCGGCCGTCGCGATTGGACGTCCACATCACCTTGGTGTAATCGGGGCTGAAGACGGGCAGCACATCGGCGCCGGGGGCATACGTTAGCCGCACCTTCTTGCCTGTTTCGATGTTCATCCAGTACAAATCGTAGTTGGGCCGCACTAGCGGATTGGAATGATCGGCCGCGGTGTAGAGGATGTGCAGGTTGTCCTTGTACCAGTACGGGGCCCAGAAGACCCAGTTGTCGTCGTCGGTGAGCGCTTTTTCGCCGCTGCCGTCGGCGTTGATGACGAAGAGCTGAAGATGATCCTTTTTCTTGCGATCGCTGCGGAAGATGACTTTCTTGCCGTCGGGTGAAAAGAAGGGCCCGCCATTGTAGCAACCGGGCGCTTTGGTGAGTTGGCGGACGTTTTTTCCGTCGGCGTCCATGATGTAGAGTTCGAGGTTCTTCTCGCCGGAGCGGTTGGAGCAAAAGACGATCTGCTTGCCGTCGGCGGAGTAAGATCCCTCGGCATCGTAGCCTTTGGCATCGGTTAGCCGTTTGAGTTGAGCACCGCTGCGTGCCGGTTCATTCCCGGACATGGGAACTTCACAGGCGGGGCCCCACGAACGCGCCAGCCGCAGCCGAGGAAAAAACCGGGGAAACCGCGCCGACCGGTCTGAAATCAGCGGTGCGGATGCCACGGCGGCAACGTCGGCCAGCGCGAGTTCGAAGATATCCATGTGCGCGTCGAAATCCCAGACGTAGCGTCGTCGCTTCTTGGAAGCTTTTTCTTCGTCGCGCAGCTTTTGCTCGATGGCGTAATGCTTCGTCGCCTCCGGATCGAGGTGCGAACTGGCGAAGATGATCTTTGTGCCCGCCGGATGAAAATAGCCGCACGTCGTTTTGCCGGCGCCCGGGCTCACGCGACGCGCGGCGCCGGTGTCGAGGTCCATGACGAACATCTGATAGAACGGATTCACGCCGCGCTCTTCCGCCTGGAAGATGATCTTCTTGCCGTCGGGGGAGAAATAGCCCTCCCCGGCGCGTACATAGTCGCGTGTCACTTGTCGAGTGTTCTTCAGGTGAACGGATTCGAGCCTCTGCCAGTCATCGCTGGCCTGGCCAAGAAGAAAAAGACACGCACAAAGAGGCAGCATAAATGCTCCGACGGAAAGTGATTTCGCGCTTGCAGGGTGGGACTGTCAGCCATTATAACAAACCGGTGCCGAATGCCATCATCTCCATCATATTGGGAAATGCTCCATGGACCTTGAAGCTCCGAAATTTGTGACCGACCTGCTGCCGGAGAACCTGAAACCCTACGCCCTATACATGTTGGGCGGCGCCGCGTGTCTCGGGCTGGTTATTCTGCTGATGATCGTCATGGCGGTTCTGCGCTTCCTGTTCGGAGGAAGCGAGCAAAAACCGGAGTTGCCGAATCTCGAAGAGAATCTGGATGAGTATCCGGACCTGAAGTCGAGCACAGGCGACCGGCAATTGCGCATCGAAGGCGTGCCGGTGCGATTGCGGCTCATCGTGCTGGCGCCGGCCGGGTCAGCGTCGGAGATCGACGTCGATGAGTTGCCGGAGGTATTGGACAAGATCTTGCCTGGCCTGGGCGAGATCTACAAGCGCGACAAGCCGCGCGTCAAAGTTTGGCCTACGCAAACGAGTTACAAGGGCTTCGCGAATTTCTTTCACCGCAATGTGCAGACGGGATCGGCAGACGGCGAGGAAACGCGCTGGGCAACGATTGCCGGCCGCGTCAAACTTGGCACATTTCAGATCATGCTTGGCATGGCGCTGCAAAGCATCAAGCCGAATAGCGTCGGAAAGCGCACCGTCGATTCGCATGAATGGGCGTCGGTATTGCGCGTTCGCGTCAAGGATTGAAAAGAGAACACTTGCGGCGTGGCAGCTTTGTGCCACGCCGCAAGCGGAAAGAGTTACCGACTGCCTGGCGCAGCAGGCGCGGCGGGTTGTTGCAAGGCGATGTTGACGAAGCAGTGGACGTGCGGCAATACGCGATAGTTCCACACAAAGCCGGGGCCTTCCAGGCGCCAGAAGTCCCACTGGTTCGGGACCGTGTTGGCGTCGCGATAAAATCCGAGGTGGATACGTTCCATGCCGCCGTTGCGACGGATGAGGTCCATGACCTCGTCGCCATCCTCGCGGCGATACGGTGAGATGAGATTGCGCATCACCGTGTCGATCAGTCGGCGTTGGTCCGCGGTGAGATCGCGATAGGCGACGCCTGGGAAACCATCTCGGCGATGGCGTACCGACCCAGCCTGCTCGCGCGGATTGACATATTGCGCCATGGTGGCGGACTGGCGCTGCGCCGCGGTGAGGGCGTCCCACACAGCCAGTACGCTTCGCGTCTGGAAGTTGAACACATTGCGTTGGCTGAAGCCGTCCGGGCTATGGCCGTAGTACATCGGTCCGCCGAACGCGGTGTTCGGCTCGGAATTGCCATCGCAGCGAACGGTCAAGTGGTGTCCGGTAAACACCCAGGAGAACTGCTGGTTGTTGGTCGGATCGCCAAAGATGAAGGCGCCGCAGCGTGCGAAGGATCCGGAGCCATCGAACGTGTTGTTGCGCGTGATGCGAGCGAAGCCTTCGTCGTCGGAGCAAATTGAGCGAAGGATGCGCATGTTCAATTCTTGTTGTGCCTGGGTATAGACGGCGCCGATTGTTTCGGGGCCGAAGATTGCCGCATTGTACATGCGAAGACGGGTGGCAGGCTGGTTGTTTCCAGCGCCGTGGTTCCATGCGTAGACAACCCGGCGGCGCTGCTCCGCGGTCAGGCCTTGATACAACTCGCGGATCATCGCCTCCGCCGGCTTGGAAACGCGGGGTTGAGCGGGCTGGTTCGCCACGACAAGGCTCGGGGCCAACTCGAGTCCGGCCAGGGTGACGGCCGTGCCGCCGACGCCCGCCAGAAATTCTCGGCGACCGACGCCTTCCGACGCGTCGCATTCCGGGCATTGGATCTTTTCTTGTTCGCTCATGCCATGTCTCCTGATGAAAAGTACACGGGGGTATAGCCTCCATCTTGGCCAATTTCGCCTCCGATGTCAAGCACTTTGACAGGCGCGAAATAAAATGCCATCTTTTTCTAATGGTTGGCGAGCCGCCCCTCACCCCTTACCCCTCTCTCTGAGGGAGAGGGGTAAGGGGTGAGGGGCGGCTGCCATCCGTGTCGCCTTCAACCGGCCCCTCACGGGGCTCGGGTCGCCGAGGAACTGCTATGGGGTCTCGTCTCGAGTTGGTTGTGGCATCAATGCTCATCGCCGCGACCTCCGTCTCGGCTCAGGTCGTCCGTTCCGCGAAGAGCGGCGATTGGTCGGCGCCGGCAACGTGGGACTCCGGCAAGGTTCCTACGACCGGCGCCAAAGTGCTCATCCAAACCGGGCACTCCGTCCGCTACGATGTCGTCAGTAATGAGGTCATTCGCGTCATTCACGTCGCGGGCACGCTGACGTTTGCCCACGATCGCGACACGCGGCTCGACGTTGGCCTTATTCGCATTCAGACCGGGAGGGAACCGAGCGAGGAAGGATTTGATTGCGAAGGCCATCTCGACATCGACGACAGTGTGCCGCGCCCCGCTCTCGAAGTCGGCATGCCCAATCGGCCCATCGACGCCAAGCACACGGCCCTGATCCGGCTGCACTATCTCGCCGGCATGGACAAGCAATCGTGCCCCGCCATCGTCTGCTGCGGCGGGCGCATGGACCTTCACGGCAGCCCAATACCGCGAACCTGGCTGCCGCTTCACACAACGGCGAAGAAAGGCGATGCGAACGTTGAATTGAGCGACGCGCCTGCCAGCTGGAAGCTCGGCGATCGCATCATCCTCACCGCGACCAACGGCCAGGTTGATGCAGACAAAGGCACTCGCCGACCCGGTAGACGCAATGTACCCGTCGAAACAGAAGAACGGGTGGTGAAGGCGATTTCCTCCCCTCGCCCCGCTGCGGGAGAGGGGCCGGGGGTGAGGGGGGG
>Ga0194131_10010925_pt1 | contig 10980 bp, 4 predicted proteins | sample TA2KigO120mmetaG_FD_148631 | JGI IMG/M metagenome (GOLD analysis project Ga0194131, IMG submission 148631) | Freshwater microbial communities from Lake Tanganyika, Tanzania - TA2015053 Kigoma Offshore 120m | ecosystem: Environmental > Aquatic > Freshwater > Lake | place: Tanzania: Lake... | reverse complement strand
CCCATGTCCCATCCTGGTTCAGTATCTTGGACGGGCGTCGGCAGCGGCGGTGGCGGCTGGACCGCCACCGGAGACGTGGTAGTCACCACCACCGGCGGTGGCGGTGGTGAGATATCATGCGACGTGACGTGGGTACCCGACACTACGGTCGAATGCGACGTAGTAGTTCTTGATTCGGATACAGACTCTGTACCGATCTGGGCACCACGTGTAGTGATCAGTGTATCCTGGTTTTGAACATTCAGTCCCTGAGCTGTATAGACAGCCTCGGCTGAGGTCGTGACCAGTCCAAGTCCGGACGCGTTGTTCGGATTATCGGTCAGACGAAACATCTTTTGACCGGTTCGGAACTTCAGGGACTCATCGGCGGGCACCCTGAACAGACCATAGACGTCGCCTGAAGTATCTGACGACAGGGAGGCTCCCTCGTTTCCAGTATTGGCGAACGATGAATTCGCCGGCGTCACGTAGGAATTGACCTTGATGTTGTCGAAGAATATATGTAGCTTTGTGCTTGGTTTCATTGCGCGGCCAGTAAACTTTACAACGCGCGATCGCATGAACGGAACGATGTTGACGTCCTTGACTCGGTTACCGATCCGATCCTGACGTGTGTAGACCGAAACGTTAACGCGCGATCCAGAACGCGTCTGGTGCTCCGTCGTCTCTATGACATCCTCCGTAGCGTAGTTAGTACGAAGGTTAGATCCACTAATCGATGTGCCGGTTACCACATCACGCGAACTCACGACCGACTGCCCAGTACCGACAGTCTGCCAGCTATTCCACTGAGTACCCCACGCAGCCGCTAGGCTGAGCCAGTTGTCTGCACCGAAGTCGAAGTTGACCTGTACGTCCGGCCGCTGCGTGGTGTCCTGCCAGTAGTCGCCGTCGGGATCTAGCGTTAGGATGCCGGCCCAGTTGTAGGAGACTCCGGTTGCGTTGCGCGATGTCGTGGCAAACTTCTGCGCGATGATTGGGAAGTGTTTGTACGTTAGTGACACGAGATCGCCTGGTGTTATCGACGACACACTAGAGATCGTCGCATTCTTGCCAGACGTACCTCCGGTCAGAGTCGTCGACGCCGAGAAGTTGTCACTAGCTTCCTCAACGTAGAGTTTGTTGTCTACCTGGAAACGCAGTTTTGCACTGACACCACCGGACGATACCGTCTCAGTGTTGGAGAACAGTATCTGTGAGTTTGATATGAACAGCGTCTGGTCCCGGGACACTCCGCCAGTAGTGTAGTTTGTTCTACTGACGCCAGCGCTGTTCGCCGCGTTGTACACCAGCTCGAAGGAGTCCAGCTTGAACAGAGGGCGCAGCTCACCCTTCTGCGCGTCGATGGCGCACTTATAGTCGATGTCAAAGACGTTACCGATGTTGTGCCCGGTGAACGCGTCGACTATAATACCGTTCTTAAACCTGTCATTGCCGCTCGAGTCCTGTACTTTAAGATCCTTTGCGTTCTTTTCGAGAAGGCTCAGTGAGGTATAGTATTCGAGTCTGTCGATACGGTCGCGCAGTGCGCCGATGTCGCGCATTGTATACCGCTCGTTGCGAATCGGTACGATGGCGTTCGAGAGATCCGGCCGTGCGTTGGTACGAGCGACATCGTCGGGCAGCGATGGATACGGCGCGATCTCGAGGCGCGCCATTGACATATCATCCTTTGGAGTCTCGGGGGTTACCGGAAACAACGACGGTGCGCCGCGAATGACATTAATCGTTCCAGACGGCATCATCGTCAACAAGTCATTGCGACGAAGATAGTACGATAAGTCAGTCGTGAACTGTGCTGCTGGTGGTGGGAAGCGACGACCACCCGATGGTTGATCCAGTGTTGTGGATGTCAACGGGTTGACGGAGATATTGGTGAGTGTGGTGACGGAGTTTGCAGTATCTGATACTCTCGGACGAAGATCGATTGAATCGCGTAGGTCGAACTTCTTACCATCACGCGGTGAGATGTATATGGGTACCTGGTACGTAAAGATCTTCGTCGAATCGCTGCCGGCATTTGTGTCGTCGACGGGATACGAGTCAATAGTGAAGTACCCTGTACCCGGACTACCGTGAGTATGCGTGAAATAGTCCAATGTCACAAGCATTCGATCACCTGACGATATAGTCAGGGTCGACCCAGGCTTCTTCGTCAAACGTGCGTGATCGTAGATACCATCACGCATACCAGTATCGAGAGAGAAGTGCGATGTTACATCGCTGCCGTCAGACGTCGCAGAAAAATTCGATCCAGCCTTCTTTCGGACGGTCACCAGCTTAAAGCCGTCAGACAGTCCCAGCGGCCATGGACCCGTAGTGTTGCCCGCATACGATGATCCGGCAGCAGCGTTGCCAATGCGAACCTGGATCAGTCGACTGCGAAGTACAGACTTTGACGCCTCTTGTCCGTCGACTTTATTCAACTTTGCTACGATAGTCGCCGCGAGCGTCGATGGTGAGTTCAGTGTCTCATTGATGTTGATAGTTGCGGACGTGGTGCCGGTGACGTTGATCGCGCGGTTACCGTTGCGACCCACACCACCCATATCGAATACCATACCCTGCTTGATGCGCTTGTGGTACGGCATACCAGTACGGGTGTTGCTGAAGTTTTGAAGCGTCTTCAATGAGGTATCATTAACGACATCCGACACAGTGGCGTCGGACACACCGGTGTTAGCTACGCGAATAACGTCGCCGACGTTGACCTGTGTCGTGAACGCTGTGCCACTGCCAGTGACGGTGTTCGATCCATTTGTGACGCTGACTGTACCAGTCAGCGATGAAGTGTTGCCAGATCCCTTTGCTACGACGTAGTACTGTCGCGCTGCGGAGTCACTAATGACACCCGAGCCGTCCAGTGTCTCCGAGGAGTCACTGGTATTAAGAGTTACTGAACCAGCAGAATTGAATGTAACACTAAACGACTTATAGAAGTCATAGTCCATTGTGACGTTGCCAGAACTATCACGCAGTCTACGTACGTTGCGCGCCGGGATCGCAAACACAGCGCGGTCGAACGACGGGTCCGTCGTGTTGGCGTTTTTTCCATTCGAGCCGACGATGTCGGCCTTTCCGTTTGCAGTCGCCCCGCTGGAGCCAATCGACTGCACGTTTGCGAAGGATTTTCCACCTGACGTAATACGAATGTCCGTCAGGTACAACTTATACTGTGCTGAAGGCGATCCCGGCGTACCCGAGGAATACTCTAGTCCTCGTACGCGCGCTGTACCAATCTGTGTACCCGGGAACGTTGTGATCGAATAGTTACTAGTACTGACAGCATTTGCTTGGGTGTCCCGAAGTGACACCGTTCCTTGAAAGTTCAGATCCCATTCGCCGACTACGTTATCCACGATGATGAAGTTACCGTAGTCGGCTATCACCGCGGCGCTAGATACGTCCTTATAGTCAATACCTTTATCCGTAGTCACTATTGAGGTGACGAGTTTCTCGATGTCGTATCCGCGTACGTATGCCTTGCCTGGTTCGACCCGTACAGCTAGAAGACTAGTATTACCACCGCGGCCAGTCGAGTACAGACCGCCGTTGTTGCCGGACCTGAGGTGTTCCGACATTCTGACGACCAAGCCGTTGACGATAAAGTCACCGCTCTGTTCGGCTGTACGACGGGCAAATTCGTCTTTGATCCTAGAATACTGTGTCTTATCGGAATGCGTCTGAATGACGCCGTCCTTGATCTGCATCAGTTCGACGAAGTTATTCGTCGAGACTGTTGTCAGCGACTTCTTCGCGAGGGTCGAAACGATCTTCAAACGCGCTGCGCCCGGAGCCGAGTAGTTGTATGAACCTGACGCTGGGTCGAGTAGCGTAGTGTCCGACGACTCAGTGACTATCGATTCGACGACGTCGAATCCCACGCGATACGATGAGTTCGCAGAGTACTTCTCGAGAATGAGTGTCTGTGGTTCGACACGTATAAAGTGGTCCTTCGCGAACACCACGCCCGCCGTTATGGTAACTGCACTGCCGTATCCAGTTGCTGCTCCTTGAGACGGTGTGATGGTGTTTGCGGTGTACAGCGTTCCTACCGCTGTCACCACCTCGTTGTTCGAAAAGAACTTGTTACCAGCAGTGTTGGCGCTGATGTACTTAATGAAGAGCGTCTTAAAGTTGGGTGTGTTTGCCTCGGCCCCGTCGTTGACGTTCACCACGAGGGCCCTCACGCCGGATGTAGCACCAGCGATCGTCTTATTCGTAAAGTTCTGAACGTTGACCGATGCGCCAGTCGATGTATTGTTTCGAAGCTTTAGGTACCCATACTGTTGGTCGTGAGTCACCTGACAACCGGTGACTGTCGCTCCCTCGCGAAAGATGTGCTCAGCACATCTGTCTATTTGATTCTGAAGAATGGACTGCAGCTGCGTGAGCTCGCGACCCTGCACAGCCAGGCCAGGCCTGAATAGGATTCGATGAAAGTTCTTCGATTCATCGAAGTCGTCGTAGTACGGGCTCGTATTGAGATTGGTCGACAGCGAGTCCGTGTTGGCTGCTTGTGCCATGTTGAGATACAGTCGCCTAGTAGTTGATGACTATCTTGATGTCCTCGATCTGATCCGAGGCTCTGGCCACTGGTGACCTGTTGCTAACGTAGATGACGTCTCCAGTATACTCGCGCACTGCGGGTTTGGTGACGGCGGAAATCGCCGCCGTCTTACCCGACGATGCACCAGTCACAGTTTCGCCAACCGTGAAGTATCCGCCTGTACCGGTAGTGGTTACCCTGACCACTCGCAGTATTCCTTGAGTTTGCGCCGCGTTCGTGTTGGAGAATCGTACGAGTCTGGCCTTGACCGCACTTGTGCCACCGGTGATCACCTCGTCCGCAGTGAAGTCGCCAGAGACGCTCGTCACCGTCAGGCGCGTACACTGGTCGATGACAGATGCGTTCGCTGCTGGTCCGCCGCGCAGTCGCGGATTACGAAGGAGGCCGATGACTCGAAAGTCATTGTTAGTTGGAAATGTATTTGATTCGGCGCCAGCGACGCGTACGTTTAGCATCACGTTGCGCGCACACAGCTCAGCAATCGGATCTGATCCATGACCACCCGGCGGCGAAATGACTGGTGTAACAGTCGCGCCGCTACCATGACTTCCGTTTGCAGATACGGCCACGTTAGCCGTGGAGTATGCTAGTCCGTCAGTAATCGGTAGGATTCTTCTGATCTGACCGCCAGCACAGTTCGCTACGTATGCGGTCGCCCTGTAAGCAGATGTAGCGCCCGAGTCACCACGGACGATGATGTTCGGTCCTACGATGTACGTCGACGAGGTGTTGGGTGTAGTGGTGAACGCTGAGTTGACGGTAACCGTACGGCTGGCGCCGACGTAGTTGACGATCTTCCTGATTTGTCCAGAACCTAGGCCAGCACTGATGTACAACGTCGAGAAGTTATAGATGTCGTCGGTACCGCTAGCATTCGACTTCAGCACGAGCACGGTGCTGTTGGTAATGGATTGGAATGTGTTGCTCGACCACTGATAGCCAGATCCATTCGCACCAATGACGTAGTGATGGATGGCGCCGTTCGCGGCCGCCTGTTGGACATTCCACTGGGCGCTACCGTCGTTCGCACTGAGGGTCTTAACCGGGACGTAGTTCGTGGCGAGGAACTTTAACGCGTCAGCTGCACTGATGGTGTACATGAACTTCCAGCGGTAGTTGTCAGCCGTGACGATCACGCTGGTACCGGTACCAGTCGGCTTAACTGTCGACCGCCCGCCACGGTTGTTGTCTATGCACTTATAGACATTATGCTCGTCTGTGAGAACGTTGAACGTGGTGTTTGATGTCGGCGATGTGGAAGTTGGGAACAGCGATGCGTTAGTGTCGGTGTACTGTGTGTACGCAGTGTTGTTTGTCCAGTTGTATCGCAGTGACGTGTGCGACGCGTCTGAGGTCTGCACACGCTTCATTGCGATTATGTCGCGATATACGTCGTACTCTGTATTCTGAAGAGTATCGGTCGGTGTTGGTGGACTGCCGTCAGATGGAAACGCGGTGGTGCGTCCAATGTAGATATAGTATCTCGACGGCGAGGCTTCGTCGAGTGACTCGAAGAACTGTTCCGCGTTATGCACGCGGAATCGGTTCGTCACTAGGTTTGGCATAGTTCCTGGAAACCTCTTCAGACTGGTTGGCTATTTATCAGCGCCATCAAGCGATCTGGTAATAGAAGTACCCATTTGCGAGCGCACCACCCTCGTACGCCAGCCTCGTTGTCAGAGTCGTGTTGGAGAATATCGTATTGACGGCATACATACCGTTTGCGACCGACGTGGATAGCGCCACGATCATTAGGTTGGTTCCCGGACCACCGACTGATATGGAGCCAGTGTTTGCGGTGAGTGTACTGCTCGCGAGTGTGGTCCACACCACGTTTTCGTACGGAGCCTCGACTATCGACTCATAGAACATGAGTGTACCGTTCGCGAACCAGTGCGGTTCGGTCGTCGACACCACGATGCGCGCGGTGCCGTCGAATGTGGACATCACCACGTTTTCGTACGGAGCCTCGACTATCGACTCATAGTACGACAGAATGTTGTTTGCTGCATCTATCCGTATGTAGTTTGGTGCCTGCTTCCAGACGCTGAGTGACGAGTCGGCATTACATGTAACTAATGCGGACTCAACGGCCGGGATGGTTGAAAGTTCCATGGATACGGCGGAGAAGTCCGCCGTATCGGCGATGAGCTCGAGGACGGTGACGAATTCTGCGACGCTCAGCGTCGCGGTGTCAGCAAAGTTCGCTGCCGCGTTGATCTCGTAGAAGCCAAACATCTTCGTGCCGGCCGGGTGCAGCACACTCTTGACTATGCTTCTATAGGAATCGACGAGTTCCGATACTTTTAGGACGTACGAGAACGTCTGATAGAAGTCACTGTCCTGTAGTTTATTGTTCCAGCTGAGGAACCCACGTGTGTCGATGTATCTTCCAGCGATGTTCGTGACACCTACCACCACACCAGTTACTATCGGGAGATACGACGCGTTGCGCAGCATATATCTATTGAGGCCGAACTTGTCTGCATCGGTGTCGATGGTTTGCGCGGCGCCGCGCGTTTCATTAGAAACTGTGATTGAATCATTTTTGTTAAATGGCGTCGGGGCCGACGTCACGGCCACGCTAGTAACCGCGCCCGGTGCGTTGTTCGCGACGATGACGGCATTCCTACCCTTGATGCCACCGTAGTGTGAGTCAAACTGACCAAGATCGAATATGATCTGGTCCAGGACCTCCGAGGTCGGGAGAGTCGAATAGTTTCTTCCTGGACTCAGCAGTGAGATTGCATTGATCGAACCGACCGTTGCGCTCGTGAAGGTTAGTGCGTTCGATAAAGTTGTCGACACATTCGCTACAGCCATGTTCGGATTCACTGTAGCACTATTAGCGCCCGTCGACACAAAGTATATACCAGTGTTCAGTGGTACGTTCCGCAGTGCGCTGATCGGATCGGTACACAGTGAAATTGCCACGGTGTTCGTCAGCGAGCTGATCGCAAATGATGCGCCGGTTCCGCTGCCGCCGAAAACATTAACTGCGGTGCACGCGAGTCTATAGCCAGAACCCGGGTTTACTATTCTGAACGTTATTGCCGATTGATCGGTGGTTGCCGCAACCTTTCCGTGGGCGGCGGCCGTGGCGGATGTAATCAAGAGTTCGTCGTCGACTACGTTGAACGCAGACGTAGAGTCTGGTTCAATGCGAACATCCTGTAGGGTTCCGACAAAGTTATTGATAGTCGCTGTGTGTCCAGAATCGTCGGTGATGGATTCCCCGTCGACGAACGTCCCGATGACGTTCCCCATGACCATTTCATAGATGCTGACGCCGTTCACAAGGGTGTTTGTGACGTCCTGCACCCTTCCTACTGCACCAGAGCTTAAGCCAGTGATAGTACCTCCCTCCATAACTGTCGGCACTGCGGAGAACGGTGCGCCGACTCGTATAATCGTCTCGCGCACCCATCTACCGTCGGATACGCGTAAGATGTCGTCGCTCGGATAGTAGAACTCCACCTCCTTGTCGAACATCGCGTGAAAGAGAAACTTATACGACGACTGTGAGCCGCGCGTTCTATAGAATTTTCTGATGTGCTTGATTAGCAGTTTCTTGTCAGCAATGACGTTGCGCGGTATGCTTGGCATGAACTCGCGGCGGAAGTACTCTATGAATCTGTCGAGAGTACGGTCCACATCCTGAACATCCGACAGCGACCTGATAGCCTCGACTGAGTTACCAGTCATCTCGAGGTATTCGTAGTACGCACGCAGAAACGCAACGAATCGCGGACCCTCGTCCCGAATGAACTCGGGAAACTGGGTGGATATCTGCGATGATATCTTTCTGAAAACTTCGTCTGCGCCGACGATCGACACGTTAAAACGCCGTGATTGAAGTTGATGATACTATTGACGCGGTCTGACCAACGGTGCTGACGCTGTTGACTCTAGCCACGACGGAACCGTTAGTGTCGTCGATGATCGCTGCAGTCGAACCTGCGATAAGTAGGATCTGATTGCGAATCGGATCGATGTTCGGTGACTCTGGCCTGACAGTAACCTGCACGTTGCCGTCTGGTAGCTGTTCTGGAAGAAAGTCCGTGAACGTTAGTTTTCCGGTGGAGTAATTTATAGTCCCAGCGGTTTTATCCAAGTACACTCGCGCGTTCGAGCTCTTATAGTAAATGCGCAGGATGCCGAACCCGCTGTCCTCGATGAACGCGGTGAAGCCGGAATGGACGAACGCATTCGAGGTCACCCACCCAAAAGTATCATCAACGCCAATCACAGCGTTCGAGCCTAGGCCTTGAAGTTCTTGGTTGTAGTTAACTACATAAGTGTTGCGAATTGTGGTTGACGGCACGAAGTTCTTTCGAAGGCTGATCAGCGCGCGCGTTCCGGTAATGCTGTCATCTATGCCGTCGATGACTGTCAGCATCTTCGATAGTCTAAATTTTCCCTCGAACGTTCCTAGATTTGCCGACTCATACTCGATGATTCCCGACGCAACTAGTGAAGCTAGCTCCGATGGAGTCCTATTTGTCTCGCGAGGATCGTAGCGAACTTCAACCTGAGGAATGACGTAGAGATACGTTGGATCGACAACCTCGACACCAATCGACTGCATGTTGTACGCGCGCAGCGAGTTCACTAGGCGCGTCTTTCTCGACGTTGAGATCAACGTGCCGTTCTTTGGCTTAACGGAGAGATAGAGCTTACCGTAAACTGGCGGCTCGTTGTCCTCGCCTCCCCAGGCATTGACCGCGGCTAGATCCTGGTTGTCGCGTATCACCAGCCTCTTATAGTCGTTTGCAGTGACAGCCCTATTCTGCGTCTCGTTCAGCCGCGGTGCGTTGAACCTGATCGATTCAATCGACTCCACGTCGGCACCACCCGTGGCTCTCTCCGCAGTCCTTAGGGTGAATGATGATTGACCAGCGATGCTGCCAATGGCGCTGAACGTATTGGCGCCATTTGCCCTAGAGCCGTTGCACACTCGATAGTCTATTGAGACCACACTGTTGTAGGGTGGCCGGGCGGTCATGATGCCGTCGCCAAATGATACTGCGTACCGCTTATTGCGATCCGCCTCGACGAAGAATACTCGCGACGACGAGTTCGTTGTCCGAAGATCGGACACCTCGACGTACGTCTGAGTGTTGCCGCCACCCGTCACAGTGACTGATATGGACCTGGAGTCGACGTTTGCATTTGGTAGAACGAATGTAGTGTTCGTCGACGTATACGCAAAGCGATGCGTTAGCGGCTCACCCTCGACGATCTCGAGGTAGCCGAAGAAGCGGTTACTACTGTTTGCCTCGATACTGAATGCCCTCGGCGTCGTGAAGGTATACGACGCGCCGTTCACCGTCGTCCTGAACTTTGTGTTCCTGGCAACAGTGAGCACGCGGAACGTTGCGTTGGCGACAGCTGTGGTGAAATTCACGAGAACGTTGGCTGACGGACCTTGAGCCGAACGTGGCTTGTAGCCGATCGCTTTAGCGCGCGACACAACGTTCTCATAGAACTGTGCCGTATCCAGGAACGCCTCGGTGGCGGACATATTTGCATAGAACGCCAGCATGTACGCATTGTATGACAGGAGGTCGAGCAGTGTACCGACGGCCGAGTCCGTGAAGTCGAAGTCTAAGAACTCAGTTCGACCGCGCATGTACTGCACGAGACCGGACCTGATAGTGTCAAAGTCTAGACCAGCGAGCTGTAGCGTGGTGTTGGATGTCGCCATGTCTTACTACCTGACCGGCCGTAGACTTATAGGCTGATCGATGACCGTCGTTGAATTGATGGGCCTAAAGACAATGTTGACCCTGAGTTCATGCGAATCCGGATCGCCTGTTACGGATGCGTCGAGCAGCTCGGCGCGGGGCTGGTGATTCTCCATAGCGACTCGTGTGGCATACGTGATATTGTCGACTGCTATGTGTATCGGCTCGAAGAGCGCTGCGCGAACGTCGGACCCAAACATCGGTCGGAAAGGTCTCTCGTAGCGGTTTGTTAGTACTACAGCTCTAACACCCTGCTTGACGGAGTCGTAGTCCTTCTTTATCACGAGTTTTCCTGTGACGGGATGCGGCCTAAACGCTAGGTCAAAGTCCTTGTAGGTTACTGACCTTACTGCTGCAGTCGCCATCCGCCACCTCTATTTAGGTTATCTATTTATCGGTCGGCCGACTGGTCACCGGTCGGCCGCGGCCGACCGGTCGGAGCGAGCAGCCGCAGTGGCCTCGTCGGACCCCGGCCACTTTGCTAGGTTCGACTCGATGGATGCTGTGGTCGACGCCAGGTGCTGTCCAACTAGCTGCAGCCGCTCGGTCGCTGGCTTGAGGCCGTCAAACATATTTTTGACCTTCTCCTCAGTGAATGCCGCGTGTATTTGTGTGTCGATCTGCGCACCAGCAGTCGCAGTGAGAGTGTTGAACTCAGCTATA
>Ga0194131_10010922_pt1 | contig 10982 bp, 12 predicted proteins | sample TA2KigO120mmetaG_FD_148631 | JGI IMG/M metagenome (GOLD analysis project Ga0194131, IMG submission 148631) | Freshwater microbial communities from Lake Tanganyika, Tanzania - TA2015053 Kigoma Offshore 120m | ecosystem: Environmental > Aquatic > Freshwater > Lake | place: Tanzania: Lake... | reverse complement strand
TCGGCGTTCGAGGGCGGAGTGGGGATCGCGGGGGTCGAGCGCTGGGCCGCCGACGCCGGTGGCGCGAGTTCCGTCTCGGCGGGCGCCGGATGTGCGTCGTCGACGCGCCCCGCGAGCAGGCGTGCCTCGCGCAGGAAACGGCGCGTGCGCTCGCCGTTCTCGCCGAGCACCTGCGCGAGCGTGCGCGGCGGCAGAGCCTCGAGCTCGGCCAGCGTGCGGCAGCCGCTCGAGCGCAGCCGTTGCAGGGTTGCGGGTCCGTCGGCGTGCAGATTGCAAAGCAGGGCCAGGGTGTCCATCGCGTTCCTTCGCTAGGGCTTGTCGACTCGCGGAACGACCGCGCCACGGCGCCGGCGCCGGCGCGGGGTGAGCACGGCGCGCGCGGCACCGGGAGCGCGCTCGAGCAGCTCCGCGGCCAGGTGATCGAAGTCCTCGGCCGCCGGGCAGCTCGCGTCGAGTTCGCGCACCGGCAGGCCCCAGGCGGCCGCCTCGCGCAGCCGCACGTGGCTGCGGATCGCGGTGTCGAACAGGTCCGCGCCGAAGCGCGCGTGCATCGCGACGAGCACTTCGCGGGCGAAGCGCGTGCGCCGATCGAAGAGCGTCGCGAGCACGCGCAGGCGCGGCGCGTTCGCGGCGCTGCGCCCGAGCGACTCGAGCGCGGCGCGGAAGATCTCGCGCGCGCGCAGCGCACCCTGCAGCGCGAAGGCGCCGGTCTCGACCACCAGCAGCACCGTGTCGCAGGCGCGCAGCGCGTTGAGCGTCAACACGCCGTCGGCGCGCGGCGGGCAGTCGAGCACGCACCAGTCGTAGCGCTCCGCCAACGGCGCCAGCGCGCGCGCGAGCGCGGCGGACGCGTCGATGCCCTGCTCGGCGCGCGCCTCGAACTCCGCCAGGCACGGCCCGCCGGCCAGCAGCGTGAAGGATCCGGGCGCTTCCAGGAGCAACGCGGCGGCGGGCTCGTGCCCGAGCAGCACGGTGTCGAGTCGCGCGCTCGTGGCGGCCGGATCATGACCGAGTCCGAGGGTCGCATGCCCTTGCGGATCGAGGTCGACCAGCAGCACGCGCTCGCCGTGCGCGGCGAGGGCCGCGGCGAGATTGATCGCCGCCGTCGTCTTGCCGCAACCGCCCTTCTGGTTCGCCAGCGCGAGGATGTGCATCGTGGACTCGCCTGGAGCCGCAACCTAGCGGTCCCGCGCGCGCGAAGGAAGCGCCAGGGCGGGAATCGGGCCGGTCGAACTCAGCGCAACGCCCGGCGTGCCTGCTCGAAGATCGAGCGGCTCCCGCCACCGTCCGCCGGGGCGTGGAAGGCGCTCCAGACCGCGACCTCCGCAATCGCGCGGGCCGCCGCCGAGGTCGGGGCCGACAGCACGACCGGCACGCGCCGCTCTACGCTGTCGACGACGGCGCGATCCTCGGGCACGATCGCGAGCAGATCCGGCTTGCGCTCGAGGAAGCGCTGGGACACGAAGCTGAAGCGCTCCCAGGCCTCGCGACCCGCCGGGATCGATGCGGCCTTGTTCACGACCAGGCCCGCTCGCACGCCCGGCGCGAGACCGACCGCTCGCTTGTACGCGGCATAGCCGTCCGACAGCGCGGTCACTTCGGTCCCGGTCACGATCAGGAGCGCGCTGCCGCCCGCGATCAGCGCCTGCGCGGCGAGCCCCAGACCGGCGCCGTGGTCGATCAACACGATGTCGAAGCTCGACTCGAGCTGCGCGAGAGAGCGAAACAGGCGATCCAGATCGCGCCAGGTGGGGTCGGCGTCGCGCGCGCGTCCGACACCGCCGGAAAGGAGCCGCAGCCCCTCGGGGCCGGGCACCAGCGCCTGCAGCACGGTCGCTTCGCCGCTCGAGACGTGCCCGAGGTCGTAGCTGGGCTGTAATCCGAGCAGCAGGTGGTCGTTCGCCCAGCCGGTGTCGCAGTCGATCAGCACGACGCGCTGGCCCGCACGCGCCAACTGGCAGGCCAGGTTCGTCGACAGCACGCTCTTGCCGGTGCCGCCCTTGCCCGAGGCGATCGACACGATGCGCGCGAGAGGACTCAGCGTTGCCATCGCACCATTCGCGCGTTCAGCGCGCGCCGCGCCGGATTGCCCCACCCAACGACGCGCGCCATCAGCCAGCTTTCCCCACATGCTCAGGCCCCGCCCTCGGCGCGGCGTAGCGCCGGCACGTGCCAAGTGAGACAAGCCTTGGGCGGGCAGCAACGCGGGCGCCGGGGTCGCGCCTGGTTCGTCGAGGTCATGGTGCGGCTCGGGGTGTGGAAACTTCAGTGCAGGTCGATGCGCTCTCCGACGCGGTGCAGCTTGACCACGTTCGTGCTGCGCGAGACGCCGGGGGGGACACCGGCGACGAACACGAGTTCTTCGCCCTGCGTGACCCAGCGGCGCTCCAGCAGGCGCTCGCAGGCCAGCGCCAGCATCTCCTCGAGGCTGGTCAGGCGCGGAAAGGCGAGCGGGCGCACGTGCGCCAAGAGCGTCATCGTGTTGAGCGTGCGCTCGTTCGGCGACAGCGCGATGATCTCGGCGCTGGGGCGGTAGCGCGAGATCAGGCGCACCGAGTTGCCGGTCTCGGTGAAGCACACGATCTTCGAGAGCTTCAGCGCGCCTGCCGCGTCGGTCGCGGCGAGCGCGATCGCGTTCGAGAAGGTCGGCTCGGACGAGCGGAACACGACGCGCGGCAGGTCGTAGTAGCGCTGACTGTGCTCGATCGCGAGGGCGATCCGATTCATCGTCGCGACCGCTTCGACCGGGTACTTGCCGACCGCGGTCTCGGCCGAGAGCATCAACGCGTCGGTGCCGTCGAGCACGGCGTTGGCGATGTCGGCGACCTCCGCGCGCGTCGGCCGCGAGCTCTCGACCATCGATTCGAGCATCTCGGTCGCGGTGATCGCGAACTTGCCGGCCTTCAGGGCGGCCTGCAGCAGCGACTTCTGCACCAGCGGCAGGTGCTCGAGCTCGACCTCGACGCCCAGGTCGCCGCGCGCGACCATGATGCCGTCGCTCTCGGCCAGGATCGCGGCAATGTTCGACAGCGCGGAGAGCCGCTCGATCTTGGCGATCACCGGCATGCCCGGCGCGAGCAGGCGCACCGCGCGCACGTCGGCCGCGTCGGCGACGAACGAGATCCCGATCACATCGACGCCGAGCGCGCGCGCCAACTCGAGATCGCGGCGGTCCTTGGCCGTCGGCAACTCCACGGCGAGCGACGAGTCGGGCAGGTTCACGCCCTTGTGGTCCCCCACCAGGCCGCCGCGCACGACGCGCGCGACGACCTGATCGCCGCGCGCCTCCTCGATTTCCAATTCGACCGCGCCGTCGGCGAGGAACACGCGGTGCCCGGCCTGCAGCGCTTCGGACACGCCGTCGAAATCGAAGCACAGCTCGCCCTGCGCCGCGGGCCCGGGCCCACTTCGAATGCGCAGGTGCTCGCCGGCCTCCAGCCGGCGCTCGCGGTCCTGCAGGCGCCCCATGCGCAGCTTGGGTCCCTGGATGTCGGCCAGCACACCGACCGGCACTCCGCGCTCGGCCGCCGCCGCGCGCACGAGGGCGGCGCGGCGCTTGTGATCGTCGGGCGTTCCGTGGCTGAAGTTCAGACGCGCCACCGACATGCCCGCGTCGATCAGCTCACCGATCCGGCGCTCGGAGGCAGGTCCCAGCGTCGCAACGACCTTGGTATGAGCGTGCCCGCTCTGAGCGACGCCCAGGGATAGCCCGAGCGACGTGTTGGCGGCGGGAAGCAGCGCGTTCTGGACCATCAACGGGATCCGCCGCGGCCAGCGGAGCCGAAGCGTGCAGCGGACCGCAGATGGTAGTGAGTTCGGCCCGCTCGTAGAAGCACTGGAGCGGTCGAAGCTGGCCGCCCTCAGCCCGGACGGGGCGGCGGCCGGCCCGCGTCTCAGCGGGCCGCCGGCGCGCGATGGCGCCGCAACCAGTCCAGCAGCGCGTTCAGGTCGGCCGGCAGCGGAGCCTCGAAGCAGAGCGGCTGGCCGGAATCGGGATGAACGAGTTCGAGACGGGACGCGTGCAGCGCCTGGCGCGCCGGAACCGGCGCCTCGCGCGGCAGCGCGGTGCGCCGCCGGCCGCGGTACAGCGGATCCCCGAACAGCGGCAGGTCGATCGCCTCCAGGTGCGCGCGCAGCTGGTGCGTGCGACCGGTCTTGGGCTCGAGTTCGAGGAAGGCGGCACCGTCGAAGCGCTCGAGCGTGCGGTAGAAGGTGCTGGCCGGCTTGCCCTGGCCGCCGGTCGCGATCTGGACGCGGCCCTCGTGCTCCGCCGAGCGCGCCAGCGGCAGCTCGATCCAGTCGCTGTCGAAGCGAGCCTCGCCCTGCGCGATCGCGTGGTAGATCTTCCGCACGCGCCGCTCGCGGAATTGCTCGATCAGATGCTCGGCCGCGGCCGGCGTGCGCGCGAGCACCATCACCCCCGAGGTCTCGCTGTCGAGGCGGTGCACGATGCCGGGTCGATCCGCTCCCTGCGCACTGGGCAGCTCGCCGTAGCGCGCGCGAGCCAGCTCGCTGACCGTGCCGCCGCGCACGGTCGTGCTGGGGTGCGCGACCATGCCGGCCGGCTTGTCGATCGCGACCAGCGCCTCGTCCTCGTACAGCACGCGGAAGTCCAGACCGGCGCGCGCGCCGGGTCGGACCTCGTCCTCGAGTTCGAGGTGCACGCGCAGGGCGGCGCCGGCCGCGACCAGCTCGGACGGTCGGGTGACCACGACGCCGCCGAGTTCGACCTGACCGGCCTCGATCACGCGGCGCAGGCGCTCGCGCGACCAATCCTCGACCAGCGCCGCGAGCGCGCGATCGAGGCGCAGGCCGTCGAGCTCCTGCGGGATGACGTATTCGCGCGTCCGTGAGCCGGGCATCCGGGCATTGTGGCATGCGCGGGGTTCGGCTCGTACCCTCGACCGGGAGCGCGGCTACAAGGATCGACGACGAGGCCCACCGCGGGCACGAACGAGCAGCCACCCACGATGGGACCCGAGCACCCGACTCCGCCCCCGCCCCAGCGGCCCTTATCGGTGCTGCGCAGCGGGCTGGTGGGAACTGCACTGTTTGCGCTGGCCGCCGCGTCGCCGGCTCGCGCTCAGCAACCCGAGGCTCCGCTCGCACCTGGCCTGATCCGCCTGCCCGGCGGCCGCACGCAGGTCGGCACGGACATCGCTTCGGCGCGCCGCTGGATCGCCGAGGGCGGCGGCGCGGAGATCGCCAGCGAGACGCCGCGACACGAGGTCGCGGTCGCACCGTTCCAACTGATGCCGACCGAACTGACGCGCGAACAGTTCGAGGTCTATGTGCGCGCCACGGGCGCCAGGCCGCCGCACGACTGGGCTGCGGAGGCGCTCGAAGCGGCGCGCTCCGCGCACGTGGAGGCGCAGTCGCGGCAGAAGAACGCGACCGGCACGGGGAAAGACCTGACGCCGCGCGCTTTCCAGCCACTGGATTGGTGGGACAAGCATTGGACCGAGGCGGCCTGGCAGGTCGCGCCCGAGCATGCCTCCCAGCCGGTGGTGAACGTCGCGTTCGAGGAGGCCGCGCTCTACGCGCATTGGGCCGGGCTGCGTCTGGTGACCGAGGTCGAATTCCAGCACGCGGGTCGATCCGGCGGGACGGCCGCCTATCCGTGGGGAGATGCTTTCGCGCCGGAACGCGCGGCCACCTGGGAACGCGGCATCGCGCATCCCGAGAGCGTCGGCTCCTTCGCCGCGGGCGCGACGGCGTTCGGCGTGTTCGACCTGGTTGGAAATGTGTGGGAGTGGACGACCAGCGAGTGGTCGCCTTTCCCCGGGTTCAAGCCGCTGACCGTGGAAGTCACGGTCGGACCTGGCAAGCAGCTCGCGCAGTTGGAGCCGTCCTGGGATCTCGGTTGGCGTGTGGCGGTCGGCGGCGCCTTCGATTCGCGGCGGTACGAGGCGCGCGTTTCGGCGCGCGTTGGGCTGGACCCGGGCGAGCGGCGCGCGAACCTCGGGCTGCGCTGCGCGCGCTCGAACGAACTCGGACTCGATCGGATCGAGTGGTGGTACACGCGCGTGCTGGGGCCTGAGGCGCGCCGCGCGCTGCCACGGCTCGATGCGCTGTCCGGCCTCGCCGCGGAACGCTGGAAGGCCCGGACTCCGCCTGCGCGCCCGCCGGGTTACGTGGTGATCGAACGCTACGACGCGCTGTTCGCCTTGCCCGTGGCGCGACTCGACGTCGGCTCGCGCAAGAGTCTGGAGGCGCGCGCCGCCGACAGCGGAGGATCCCTGCTGATCGGTGTGTTCGAATCCACGCTGCCGCTCGACGCGCCCGCGTTGGAGCCGGGCGTGTACTTGCTCGCGTGGCGCATGCGTCAACCGCTCGGCACCACCTCGCGCAGCCCGTTCGGCAAGGTGCTGCCGGAATCCACCGGCATGGACGAACTCCTGTTCCTCGATCGCAACGGCGAGTTCATCGGCCGCGTCAACGGGATCGCAACGGAATTCGAGCGCCGGGCGCCGCGCGCGAGTACGGCGGCGCCGCAGGCCGCCGTCAGCGCGAATGGGCGCGACGCGCGCATCCTGCTGCAACTATCGATACCGACCTCGGTCGAGGAAGTTGCGCTGAGCCTGCGCTGCGAGCTCGGGATGCAGGCCGCGCAGCTCGAGGGTGCCTGGTCGGGATTGCGCGGACAGGGCCTGTGAGGCGGCGGCGGCGATGCGCCTTGCGCTGCCCGAGGCCAATCCGACGCTGGCGCTGACGGCCTCGCTGGCCGTCACGTTTCCGTTCAATGTGACGCTCGGGATCCCGCTCTACCACGAGCTGGCGAAGTGGCTTGCGCAGCCCTGAGCGGCACGAGGGAGTCCAGCATGGAGACTGCTATGTCGGATCGAAGTCGCTCGATGAAGCTGGTTACGATCGTCTGCGAGGAAATCGCAACCAAGCAGTTGCTGCGCATCGTTGCCGACAGCGGCGCGCACGGCGCGACCCTGAGCCGCGCCTCCGGCGTCGGCCGCCATGGGAAACGCGCGGCGGATATCGGGGAGTCGGCCAATGTGCGCGTCGAAGTCGTCTGCGCGGGTGAAGTCGCCGAGTGCCTGATCTCCGCCGTCGAGCGAGAGATGTTCCGGCACTACGCGTGCACGGTCTGGGAGTGCGACGTGCGCGTGCGTCGTCCCGAGAAGTTCTAGCGCCCGGATGTGCGGAGCCCGATTTCCGGATGGTCTGAGGCTTGCGTGGGCTACGAACTCGACGACCTGCCTGCGCGCTACCGCGCGAAGGTGCGGGCCGCGGGCCTGCCTGCCCCCGCCGACGAGCACTTCTCGGCTGCGCCGCAGACCGACCTCGCCGGCGACACCTACGTGGCAGAAGAGCCGTTGGAGTGATTGGCGCGCGCCAAGCGCGCGCGGCTCGCCGCGGTGTCGGCGAAGTCCGGCTCGCGGAAGGGCAGCATGAACTTCTGCAGCAAGGTCGGCTCGCCCGGGCCGATGCCGGTCTGCGTGACTTCGCCGCGCGAGTAGGTGCCGAACAGGCGGTCCCACAGGATCGCGTTGCAGGCGAAGTTGGTGTTGCTGGTCTCGAAGTGGCTCGAGTGGTGACGACGGTGCTGATTGGCCGAGGTCACGATCCAGTTCAACCCGGGCATCTCCATGCGCACGTTGGCATGCGCCGCGGCGGTGTTCACCACGATCAGCACCGTGGCCCCGCCCACCGCCTCCGCCCCGGCTCCGAACACCGTGGCCACCAGCACCATCGGCAAGGTGAGCAGCACGATCTCGAACGGATGATTGGTGCCGACGTTCAACGCGTGCACGTTCTGGAAGGCGTGATGGAAACCGTGGCCACTGGCCTTCCACAGCCAGCCCCAGCGGTGGATCGCGCGGTGGATCCAGTAGTAGAGGAAGTCGCTGGCGAAGAAGAGCAGCAGCACCTGCGCGAGGAGCGGCAGCGCTGAGGGCGAACCGAGGCCCAGCGCCTCGCGCGTCGTCGCCAGCGGCGTCAGCAGCAGAGCTTCGTGGATGCTGGTGAGCGCGGGGAACAGGAAGAAGCTCAGCAGGTACAGGCCGACGAGTTGCAGGCGCTGGCCCGGCCGCAAGCGCCAGTCCGGCATCGCCGGCGTGAAGTGCTCGAGCAGCGTCAGCAGCGCGAAGGCGAGGACCAGGGCGACCAGCACCGCATCGGCGCGCCGGTCCATCGCCCACCAGACCCAGCCCGCGCCGAGCAGCAGCACGGGGTGGACGAGGCGCTCGATCCAACGCGGCGCGGCACGGAGGCGGGGTGCGTCGCTCATGGGTCGGCAGGCTCCGATACGGGGGTCGTCGCTGTTGTATTTCGCGAACATCGCCGGCGCGAGCGTCGCGCGTCATGGGGAATGGCGCCCGCGAGTTGGGAGATGAACTCTACCTGCTCGTGCGGTGGGTACCGGTCGCGGTGCGTACGATGTTTCCCGAGGCTCAGGACTCCGGAGCGAAGCGTCCCTCGCGCAGGAAGCGCAGCGTCAGTTCCTGCACGTCCGCGCGATTCATGAGGAACGAGTGCAGCCCTGGCACGGTGACGTGGTCCTTCTCCCCCGCCAGGTGAGTCTCCTCCACCTGTACCTTGCCGTCCAGCGCGCCGGCGATGACCCCGATCTCCAGCGGCGGCACGGGCAGGCGCGCGGCCGCGCCGGCGGGTCCCAATTCGTCGAGCGGCTCGAGCAGCCACCCGAACCACGGCGCATAGGCATCGGCCGCCGCCGCACCGCGGTTGGGCGGTGCCAGCATGACGATGCGCCCGACATGGGCCGGCGGCGTCGAGCCCAGCGCCCCGCGGATCAGCAGATTGCCCAGGCTGTGGCCGACGAAGTGCACGCGCGCGCCCTCGTCCCGCTCCAGCTCCGCGACGTGCGACGCGAGCTGCACGCACAGTTCGTCCACTCCGTGCCGCGTGCTCGAGTAGTCGAAGGACGAGGTCGCGAACCCGGCTTGCTTCAGCGCGCGCGCCAGCGACCGCATCGACAGCGAGCTGCGGCCCATGCCGTGCACGAGCACGACCATTTCGCGCGGCGGCGCGGGGCTCACGGGCCCGACCGCCGAGCAAGCGCAAGGCAGTAGCAGTGCGAGCAGTACGAGCCGCCGTTCAAGCCTGCCCATGGCGGCGACACGAGCTCAGTGCGTAGGACAAGCCGGCGCATGACATCGGCGGCTCGATCGTAGCACGCCCGGGTTCGCGCTCTCGTGCACGCCTGCGCCGGTCAACGGCTCCGGCGCGCTGATCGCGAGGTCGACCGCCGACGCGGTACGAACGCGCTCACACAGCCATCCTGTCGCCACAGCTCACGGCGTCAGCGCGAGCGCCTGCGTGACGACGACAGGCAACGCGCTCGAGCCGCAGTTGAAGCTCAGCACAGCCCCCTGCACGGCGATCGGGAAGGTCAGCGGCGGAACGGTCAGCGTCGCGACGCCGGCCGTGTTCGTCATCAGACCTCCGACCGTGTTGAACGGCAACAGGGGGTCGATCGACTGGTTCGTGAACCCGCCGAACGAAGTGAACGGGATCGTGCACGGCGACGGCGGCAGGAACATGCTGTCGGGGAAGACGGCCGGCGACCAGATGATCCAGGCTGGCATGTTCGGCGAGCTGCTGAAGATCTGCAGCTGGCCGCCGCAGGACAGGTTCGTGCCGCTCGCGCCGAACGTGCCGGATTGCGTCCCCGATCCCTGCGGCAGGCCGCAGCTCGCGGTCCAGACGAGGTCGTTGATGTTCGGCACGCCGGTCACGCCGGCCTGCGTCGTGGTTGCGGCGATCAGCGCGGCGGCAAGGAGGAGACGGGGTACTTTCATGGGGCTACCTGTTGGGTGGATGGGTGGAATGCGCTGTCGGCAATAGCGACAGGCGTTCGAGGGCTGCTCGGACCTCTGCCAGATCCGCGAATCAAGGGCATCCCCCCCAACCTAGGTGGCACAAGGGCTGGGACCGCCCGCGGTACCATCCACGCCATGCCTACGGCGCCTTCTCCGATCCGTTCGCCTGAGCTTGGATTCCTCCGCGACCTCGGCGCGCATTTCGACGCAGGCTTGATCCCCTGCCTCGCGCTCCTCACAGCGTTCGCGCTCAGCCTGAGCAGCGCGAGTTGCCGCGCTTCCGAAGTGACCGCCCCCGAAGTGACAGCCCCGGACGCGATCGCCCCCGAAGCGACTGCCCCAGAAGCGACGGACTTGGAAGCAGCGGACCCTGAAGCGACTGCTCCCACAGCAACAGTCTCCGCCGCGGCACCCTGGTCGAAGGCTTTCGTTCCGCCGAACTCCTTGGACACCGCCCGCGTGCACCTGGAGCCGCTGCGGCCCGAGCACACCGAACTCGACTTGGCGGCATTCCTCAGCAGCGTCGAGCACCTGCGCCGCACACTGCATTGGGGCAACTGGCCTAGCGCGGACTACACGCTGGAGCAGAACCGCGCGGACCTCGAGCGTCACTGGCAGGAGTTCCAGAACCGCGAGGCCTACGCATACACGGTGCAGTCGAGCGACCGCTCACGCTGCGTGGGCTGCGTCTACATCAACCCGTCCAGAAGTCCGGGAAAGCGATCGGAACCGATCGACGAGCAGTCCACCGAGGCCTCGATCGACTTCTGGGTGATCGAGAGCGAGCTCGCGAACGGCCTCGACCGTCACCTTTTGCAGAGCCTGCTCGAATGGATCGAGCGCGATTGGCCGTTCACGAAGGTGCACTTTCCGCTGCACGTCGAGAACGAACGCGGGCGCGTGATCGCCGCCTCGCTCGGACTCCCGCCGATCGTGCCGAGCCCGAGGCCGCAGCACGAGATCCACGTCTGGCGGCGAGACTGAGGTCCGCGCCACCGGCTGGTCCGGCACTCAACCGAAGCACTTTCCTGTCTTCACGGCCGCCGAGCCGCACGTTCGAGCCCGCGCATGTGCAGTGCCTCGAATCCACCGAGCGCGTCGTACAGCCCGAGCTCGCGCGCGCGCGTCGTGTCGAGCGCCGCGTCCGCGGGCCGCAGCGCGGCGAAGGCATCGCACGAACGGGGAACG
>Ga0194131_10010921_pt1 | contig 10982 bp, 8 predicted proteins | sample TA2KigO120mmetaG_FD_148631 | JGI IMG/M metagenome (GOLD analysis project Ga0194131, IMG submission 148631) | Freshwater microbial communities from Lake Tanganyika, Tanzania - TA2015053 Kigoma Offshore 120m | ecosystem: Environmental > Aquatic > Freshwater > Lake | place: Tanzania: Lake... | reverse complement strand
GAAGGCCGCCCGCAGCGCCACAATCGTGGGGCGCGAAACCTCCAGTTGCTGGGCGATCGACTGATTGGCGACGCCTTTCGCCGCCAACAGGAGAATCCGGCAGCGTAGCGCCACACGCTGGGGGGAGCTTCCGTTCCGGAGCAAGGCTTCGAGTTGCTCCCGTTGGCTCGCTTCTACCGCCAAGGGAGCTGCTGGGGTGAACATGACCCAGTATGAGGCAACTCTGCCTATATGTACATAGTTATATGAGACAGGACACTAGTGTCGGACTTGACCCTTCCGATCTTGAAGCTCCAAAGGCAACCCTCGGCCCCCATAACGGTTTTGATCGATAGTCGCGGAGGCAGTGTCGCCTCCATGGAACAACTTGAGCGTTTCTTGCGCGCGAGGGATATCGACGGAAACGGACCATGCGCGCTGATTACAGTCGTTACCGGGAAGGCTATGAGCGCAGCGGCCGACTTGCTTTCAGCAGGAGACTATGCATTTGCCTATCCAGGCGCGATCGTTCATTGCCATGGCGTGCGCCAGCCTTGGGACGCTCCGATGACCGCCGAAACCGCATCCTCCATGGCGGAATGGCTTCGCGCAGGCAACGATCGGTATGCGTTCATGCTTGCCCAACGTTGTGCCCAACGGTTCATGTTGCGGTTCGTGTCACTCAGGCCAGAGTACCCGGCGATCCGAGAATCTGCAATGACTCGAAGCGCCAACAACCAAGCGAATATCGAGTTCGATGATTTGGCTTGTTTCGTTGTTGCGCTGGCGGGTCGGGTGTCTGAACGGACTACAGAGTTGTTGGGGATGGCGAACAAACGATTCCGCCGTTACAACCAATTGTTGAGCTATGTCCTGGAGCACGCGGCGCTCTGGGAGCAAGACGCTGGCACAAGGCGCCTTGCGGAAACCGAAGCGGAAATTCTTCGAACCATACTCGCCTTCGAGCTCGGCGCAAATGGCGAAGACAGTGGGTGGACCTTACGTGAAAAAGGGCTTTTTCATCTTCAGGACGACTTTCGGCTATTGATGAGTTCGCTGTCCCCTCAGAAATCGGAACCGCTTGGAAGGCTCTGTGAGTTGTGGGCGCCCTACGTACTCAGCGAAGCAGAACAAGCGGCAATCGCAAAGCTCAAGATTGAGGTGCAGCAATCCGAGCGAATCAAGTTGGCAATGAACACGATCAACCCTGCATGGTTCTTCCTGGTCGCACTTTGTCATTGTCTTCAAGAGGGCGAAAACGAATTGACGGCGACGGATGCCTACTGGATCGGCATCGTTGATGAGGTTTATGGCCACCCCGAATTCGTCGGCGCACGCCATTTAATCGAGCTCGCAGCTCGGCAATAATTTCTTTCCAGTGGAGGCAGTCCCGTAAACTGGGAGGGTTATGAACCCTCTTCATCCCGATCTTTCCGGACGCGTGGCGTTTATTACCGGCGGCAGCCGGGGGATTGGCAAAGCTCTGGCGCTGCGGTTGGCGCGCGAGGGCGCCGATGTGGCGATTGCGGCGAAGTCGGAGCAATCCACCGAGAAGCTGCCAGGATCGATTCATGAGACAGCGGAACTGGTGCGCGCCGAAGGGCGGCGCGCGCTGCCGATCGTTTGCGATGTGCGCGATGAGAAGAGCGTCGAAGCAGCGGTGGCGCGGACGGCGGATACGTTTGGGCGGATCGACATCGCGATTCACAATGCCGGGGCGCTGTGGTGGCAGCCCGTCGCCGACACGCCGGTCAAGCGGTTCGATCTAATGATGTCGGTGAACGTGCGCGCGGCGTATCTCACCGCTTACTTTGCGCTGCCGATTATGAAGCGGCAGAAATGGGGGCATCTGCTCGGCTTCACGCCGCCGGCAGTCGCGAAAGGGATGCCTGGCAAGGCGGCCTACATGGCGTCGAAGTTGGGGATCGCCCATGTGTACATGGGCTTGGCCGAGGAGGTGCGAGCCGACAATATCGCGGCCAATGTACTGTGGCCGCGAACGATCATCGAAAGCCAGGCGTCGATCAACTGGGGGATGCTGGACCGGTCGCAGTGGCGGACACCGGAGATCGTTTGCGACGCGGCGATGGCGATCTTTGCGCAGGAGCCTTGGACGTACTCCGGAAAGCAGCTCATCGACGAGGAAGTTCTATCGCAAGTTGCTGAAATAAATGATTTTGATCGCTATTGGTGCCTGGGTAGGCCGCCAGAAAAACCGGTGTACATCGACGGCTGGTTTTAGACAAACTCCGCAACTCACATGCCGATTTTATCCAAATTCGGCAACTACACTGCGGATTTTGCAACGTAAGACATGTGTATAAAATTCCGCAACTCTATTGCGGAATTTCGCCAAATCTGGCAGGATGGTAAGCACCATGTTGGAGCGCGCTCTCCGTCTGTCCGGGCCTCTATCTCACTATTCGCTCTTCCTGTTCGGCCCTCGCCAGACGGGGAAGACGACGTATCTGCGCCAGGAACTGCCGCACGCCGTTTTCTATAACCTGTTGGAAACGAACGTCTTTCGCGAATTGTCGAACAGGCCGGAACTGATTCGGCAACGGTTGACAGGGCGGGAGGAAGTGATCGTCATCGACGAAATCCAACGGCTGCCGGAGCTGCTTTACGAAGTCCAGGCGATGATCGACCGGAATCGGGCGCTGCGTTTTGTCATGACGGGATCAAGCGCACGGTCGATGCGGACGAAGGGGATCAACCTGCTCGGCGGCCGGGCCGGGATCATGCACTTTCATCCGCTGATCAGCGCGGAACTCGGCGGGGCGCGGGTGTTGGAGCGGTGCCGGTATGGCTCGCTTCCGTCGGTTTTGCTGGCACGATCGCCCGGGAAGGCGCTGGAGTCGTATGTCTCGACGTATCTGGCCGAGGAGATTCGCGCGGAGGGATTTGTGCGCTCCATGCAGACCTTCTCGCGATTCCTGGACGTCGCGGCGGCGGCGAATGGCCAGATCATCAACTTCACCGAAGCCGGTTCGGACGCTCAGGTGCCGTCGCGGACGGTGCGGGAGCACTATCAACTGCTGGAGGACACCCTGATCGGTTCAACGCTGCCGCCGTTTCAGAAGTTCACGAAGCGCAAGCCGGTGGCGACATCGAAGTTCTATTTCTTCGACATGGGTGTGGCGAATCATCTGCGCAAGCGGCCGCGGATCGAGGCGGGCTCGACCGAATTCGGCGAAGCGTTCGAACATTTGATTTGGCAAGAGCTTCGAGCATGGCTGAGTTACAACGAAAGCGACGAGCCTCTGACGTTTTGGCGAACGCACTCGGGGGCCGAGGTCGACTTCGTGCTTGGCGATCACACGGCGATCGAAGTGAAGGCGGCCGAGAACGTGACGGAGCGCCACTTGAAACATCTGCGAACGTTCCGCGAGGAGACGACGCTGAAGCGGCTTATCGTCGTCAGTCAGGAAACGGTGCCGCGGCGCACCGATGACGGCATCGAGATCCTACCGGTCGAATATTTTTTGCGGGAACTATGGGCGTCGGGCAGGAAAACGGCTCAGGCGTCGGGGCCGCCGCTGCCGGCGTCCATGCCCATTTGACCCAGGCGATAGCGCAACGCGTTGCGCGTGAGTCCCAGCAGGCGCGCGGCCATCGACTTGTTGCCTTGCGCGCGACGCATCGCTTCGCGGATGATCGACTCTTCGTACTGATCGAGCGTCATGCCGTCGGGCAGAAATCCGGGATCGCCGCCGGCGGACTTCGCGCGCGGGGCTGAGTCGATGCGGACATCGGCGGCGTGGAGGCGCTCGCCGCCGGCGAGCACGAGCGATCGCTCCATCACGTTTTCGAGCTCGCGGACGTTGCCAGGCCAGGAGTGCGCGGTAAGTTTTTCGAGCGCATCGGGAGTCAGTTCCAGTTCGCTGGCGCCGAGTTCGGCGGCGTGTTTGCGGATGAAGTGCACGGCCAATGAGGGGATATCTTCGCGCCGTTGCCGCAGCGACGGAATTCGAATCGGCAAAACGTTCAGCCGGTAGAAAAGGTCTTCGCGAAACGTACCTTGTTCCAGCGCTTTGCGGAGGTCGACGTTGGTCGCGGCGATGACGCGCACATCAATGTGCCGCGTCTTGTTCGAACCGAGGCGCTCGAACTCGCGCTCCTGCAGAATGCGCAGCAACTTCACCTGCACGCCCGGCGTGACGTCGCCGATTTCGTCGAGAAATACAGTGCCAGTGTCGGCCTGTTCGAACTTGCCGGGCTTGGCGAGCGAGGCGCCGGTGAACGCGCCTTTCTCGTAGCCGAACAGCTCGCTCTCCATCAGATTTTCTGGGATCGCGGTGCAATTGATCTTGACGAAGGGCTTGTCGCGGCGCGGCGAGTGGTAGTGAATCGCACGCGCGATCATGTCCTTGCCGACGCCGCTCTCGCCTTCGAGCAACACCGTGGCTTTGGTCGGCGCGGCGCGTAGGACCATTTGGAAAACCTCTTCCATGATCTTGCTCGAGCCGATCATGTTGTGCAGTTGGTAACGCCCGCCGAGGGCATCCTTCAAGCGGCGGTTCTCATCGCGCAGCGCTTGAAACTCCAGAGCCTTCCCGACGACAGCGGTCAAGTGGTCGAGCGAAAACGGCTTGAGCACAAAATCGGCCGCGCCCTTCTTCATCGCTTCGACGGCGGTTTCGACGCTGCCGAACGCGGTCATCATGACGATCGGCAACCCGGGCCGCGCGGCGTGGGCGCGTTCCAGGAAATCGAGGCCGCTCATACCGGGCAGCTTGAGATCGGTGAGGATCAAGTCGACGTGTTCCATCGCGCCAAGCGCCTCTTCGGCGGTTGCGGCTTGTTCGACCTCATAACCAGACGTTTGCAGTTGCAACTGCACGACGCGGCGCAGCTTGTCTTCGTCTTCAATGACGAGGATCCGTCGACTCATCCTTTTATGATCCCATCACGCGGGCAGCAGCACACGAAACACCGATCCTTTGCCCGGCTCGCTGTCGACGAGTATTTGCCCGCCGTGCTCATCAACGATTTTTGAAACGATCGCCAGGCCGAGACCCACGCCGCTCGGCTTGGTGGTGAAGAATGGGTTGAAGACGCTCTCGCGATGTTCGGGCGCGATGCCGCTGCCGCGGTCGATGACGGAGACCTCGACGAAGCCTTCGATGGGCCTCGTCTTGATCGTCACCGTCGCGCCGGTGGGGCTAGCTTCGGCGGCGTTGGTGAGCAGATTGAAGAAGACGCGCTCCATCCATTCGCTATCGAGCGAGATTGCGGGCACGGCGGGATCGTAATTCTTGTAGACGCTCACATCGGGGTGGCCGGGCGTGCGTTCGAACTGCGCGACGGCGCGGTCCATGACCTCGTGAATATCGGTAGGCGCGGGCTTCAACGGCAGCGGGCGCGCGAACTCGAGGAAGCGCGTGACGAGCGAATTGGCGCGATCGACCTCGGTGGTGATGAAGCTTGTCATCTCCGCGCTGACGGCATCGCCGGCGGAGACTTTGCGCAACATCTCCGCCGAGGCGCGGATCGTGCCGAGCGGATTGCGCAGTTCGTGCGCCAAACCGGCGGTGAGCTGGCCGAGCGCGGCGAGCCGCTCGCTGCGGCGCATAGCGGCCTCGGCTTCGACAAGCTCTTGATTGGCGCGGGCGAGGTCTTCGGCGACGGCCTGGTAGTTCTTCGCCTCGACGCGATTGGCGCGTGCGAGTTGAAACGTGAGCAGGCCGACAATCGGAAGAAAGCCCATTCTCACGAATAGTTCGTTCCAGTTGAACAGGTATCGATTCAGATCTTCGAGATTCAGGAAGAGGAGAAAACTCAAGTACGACGCGATCGCGAGCACGGTGACCGAAGCGGTCGCCCAGCCGTTCATCGTGGTCGCGGCGCTGACGACGGGGACCAACAAAATCGGGTAGAAAGAAGAGTTCAACGCGTCGGTGTAGCCGATAAATAAGTAGGAGAGCAGCAGCTTCGTTAACACAGCCAGCCAGGTGCCGCGTGTAGTCTGGAACAGATCGACACGCGATTGCAAGACCTGAATCGCGCCGAGTCCGGCGAGCATCGTCAGGCTGGGCGCGTCCTGCACTGGGCTGGCAAGCGCGAGCGCCGCGTAGAGAAAAATCCAGACGAGGGCCATCCCGCCCATACTAGCGGGGTTTAGGTAGGTGCGCACAACGGACACGCGCCCGCGCGGCCTCCGCGCTTTATGCCAAAATGGAAAAAGTCTCGCAAGCCTAGTTATGAACCCAGCCAATCCAGTCGACGAGCAATTCGAAGAAGCTGGCGCGCAAGCTGAGGAGTCGTCGTTTGGCGACATCCTGCAGCAGTTCGAGCAAGAACAAGCCGCCGCACCGAAGAAAGCCGCCGAATCGTCCGGTCCCATTAAAGGCACTGTCGTTGCAGTCAGCGACGATGCCGTCCTCGTAGATATCCACGGTAAAGCCGAAGGCGCTCTGCCCAAGGCGTCGTTGCCGCCCGAATCACAAGATGTCGCCGTCGGCGACATCATCGAAGTGACCATCATCGGCCGCACCGACGACGGCATGACGCTGCTTTCGCCGATCCGTGTGGAGAAGCCGAAAGATTGGAGCGGCTTGCTCGCCGCGTTCAATGAGAAGCGCACGGTACAAGGAAAAGTCACCGATACGGTGAAGGGCGGTGTGCGCGTTGATATCGGCGGGCGCGCGTTCATGCCCGCATCGCGTTCCGGCACGCGAGATGCGTTCGAACTGCAGAAGCTCGTGGGCCAGGATGTCGAGGTGCGCATCCTGTCGATCGATGTAGAGAAAGAGGACATCGTTGTCGACCGGCGCGTGGTACTCGAAGAAGAATTGGCCAAGAAAAAGGAAGAGCGGTTCCACTCGCTGAAGGAAGGCGATGTGTTGAAGGGCCGCGTGCGCAGCGTCACCGACTTCGGCGCGTTCCTCGATCTGGGCGGCGTCGATGGATTGCTGCACGTGGCCGACATGAGTTGGAACCGCGTGGGCAAGCCCGCCGACGTGGTGAAAATCGGCGATGAGATCGACGTCAAAATTCTCAAGCTGAATCCGAACACGCGCAAAGTTTCGCTAGGCGTGAAACAGTTGACGCCCGACCCGTGGACGGTTGCGGCGGAGAAGTTCCAGTCCGGCCAGAAGGCGACAGGCATCGTGGCGCGGCTGACCGAGTTCGGCGCATTTGTCGAACTGGCGCCGGGCGTGGACGGGTTGATCCATCTTTCGCAAATGTCGTGGTCGAAGAAGGTTCGCAAGCCTTCCGATTTGTTGAAGGTCGGTGATCAAGTGGAAGTGGTCGTGCTTGGCGTGAAGCCGGGCGATAAGCGCATCGAGCTAAGCCTCAAGAGCGCGCTGGGCGATCCGTTCACCGAAGCGCTGGAGAAGTACAAGCCGGGGACGATTGTCGAAGCGCCCGTTACCTCGATCCAGGCGTTCGGCGCGTTCATCGATCTGGGCGATGGTCTTGATGGCATGATCCACATCGGCGACATGGCCAACGACAAGCGCGTCGATCATCCGAAGGATGTTGTAAAGGAAGGCGAGACGGTCCGCGCGATCGTGCTCGATATCGACAAAGAACGACGGCGGATCCGGCTGGGCCTCAAGCAACTGCAGCCGACCAAGGTCGACACCTTCATCACCGAACACACGGTCGGCGAGAGTATCTCGGGCCGTATCGCCGACGTTCGCAACAACTCGTTAAAGGTCGAAGTGGCCGAAGGCGTGTACGGCGAGTGCAAGCTCGAAGAGAAGAAGGAAGAGGCAGCCAAGCCGGCGGCCGCTTCCGCTTCGAACGTCGATGTCGGCTCGCTGGCCGCGCTGTTGAAGGGGCGTTGGAAGGAAGGCAAGGGCGGAGATCCCGCGCCGAAAGCCGCTTCGTTGCGCACCGGCATGATCCGCAACTTCAAGATCGCTTCGCTCGACGCGGAGCACAAGAAGATTGCGCTGACGATCGTGGAGTAACCGTTACAACTTCGCCGCGCCGAGGATCTTTCCCTGGCCCGGCTCCTGCAAGAACGCAACAATCCGCCAGCCCGAGGTTCCCGCCTCGGGCTGCGGCAGTTTTAGGGTGTGCGTCAGCGATTTCTCCTTTCCGACATCGCCCGCTTTGACCAGCGACCGCACCACCGCCACATGCTTCAAATGACGCCCGGCGTTTTCACCGCGCGGGACGTCGGAAGCGCCGTTTTGGCGAGCCAGAGCGACCCACAACTCCGCCTTTGCGTCGGCGGGCGCTTCGACGCGAATGGTGTCACCGTTGCGCGTGAGCGTGATCGGCGATTTCGCGGCGCGCGCGGCGCGTTCGATCGCCTTTTTCGCGTAGCCGCCGTCGCTGCCGACGAACTCGATCTGGCCGTCGACGACCATCTGCGGCGTGTAGGCGCTTCGCAACCCGAAGCGCCGAACGTAGGCTGCCTGGCGTTCGCTGAACGCGGCGGAGGAGTAGGGATCGCGCCAGCCGAGGTAGTTCCAGTAGTCGACGTGCTCGCTGAGTACGACGACGTTTGGATCTTCATCGAGCTTCGCCAGCAACGCGTCGGCCGGCGGGCAGGACGAGCAGCCTTGCGAAGTGAACAACTCAACGAGCACTACCGCCGGCGCCGCGTGCGCGCACGCGCTTAGAGCGAGGGCTGTCAGACTCAACTGCAACTTGTTCATGGGTGTCGTTCTCCTTGGTTCGATCGACCATGAGATCCGTGCGCGTGTCGATCTTATTCCACACATCCTCGGCGCCGGCGCGAAGAAGTTCCGCGACACTCCAGGCCTGCGCGATACAGCCGCGCGGGGTGTGCGGCGCATCTCCGTCGGCGATCTCCGACACCTGCCCAACACCCCCTTCGCGCAAGTGATCGCGGAAGCGGTCGAGCATCGCGTGCCGCTCCGGCGAACCCGGGTAGGCGCGCGCGTACGCAGTTAGAAATGGCCCCATGAGGAACGGCCATACGGTGCCCTGATGATACGCGGAGTCGCGTTCCAGTGCTCCGCCTTCGTAGCGGCCGCGATAGGCGGGATCGACCGTCGACAGACTGCGCAGTCCGAGCGGCGTCAGAAGATGACGCTCGACCGAATCGACCACGGCGCGGATGCGCGCGGCGTCGAGCATCGAGTAATGCAGGCTCGCCGCGAAGATCTGATTGGGCCGCATCGCCGCATCGCCGGTGTTATCGAGCAGATAGCCGCGATCGGCGCTCCAGAACTGTGCCAGAAAACTAGCCTTGGCGCGGACGGCGAGATCTTCGATCGCGACCGCGCGATCGTCGTCGCCGAAACGCAACGCCAGCGCTTGCAGAACGCGCATCGCGTTGTACCAGAGCGCTTGAATCTCGACCGGCTTGCCGGTGCGCGGCGTGACCACCCAGTCGCCAACCTTGGCGTCCATCCAAGTAAGTTGCACGCCCGGCGCGCCGGCGTTGAGCAATCCGTCGTCGTCACAACGGATCCCGTAGCGCGTGCCGCGAATGTGCCAGTCGAACGCTTCACAAAGTTTCGGATAAAGCGTGCCGCGTACGAAGGCTTCGTCGTTGGCGTACTGAAAGTAGGCGCGAACGGCTTCGAAAAACCAGAGTGTCGCGTCGACGGTGTTGTACTCGGGCGTTTCGCCGACATCGGGGAAGCGGTTCGGCAACATGCCTTCGTTCATCGCGTCGGCGAACTCGCGCAGCACGCCGCGCGCGACCTCGAAACGGCCGGTAACCAGCGTAAGACCGGCGAGTGCGATCATCGTGTCGCGGCCCCAATCGGCGAACCACGGATAGCCGGCGATGATCGAGTAGCCCTCGCCGCGACGCACGATGAACTGGTCGGCGGCTTCGGTCAGATCCTCGATCAACGGATCGTGCGCGGGTGCGTGTTTTCGCAGCGCGGCGCGGCGAGTTCGCTCACGTTCGCGCAGCCCCGTGGCTTCGTGCGAGGGGATCGCCTCGCGCGAAACGATCACGACGGCCTTGGGCGAATTCGCCAGATCGAAATGCAGAACGAAGGGCTGGAAGAGGTCTTCTTGGAAATCCAGGCCACGCGCCTGCTCTTCGGCGTATTGGAAGTTGTGATACCAATTGCCCGTCGGCTCGCAGGTGCGGAAGTCGGCGCCGAAGTAGACGCGCGGCATGCCGTCGTAGGGCTGAACCGAGACGATGCCGTCTTCGTCCCACTCGAAGGCTTCGTTCAGAGCGCTGTTGGATCGGGTGGTTGCGTGATAGTCGCGATACGCGACCAGCGGACGGATTTCCAGGTGGCAGTTCTTACACAGTCCCTGTACTTCGTACTCTACGACTGTCGCGTCCTGGCCGTGCACCATGAAGAGTCGCTTCTCGACGCGCGCCTGGCCGATTTCATACACCCAGGTCGGAAACGGATCAATGCGGAACTCGCGCAGATACTCGTAGCCTTGCGGATGCACCGCGCCCGGATAACGATTTGCCGACAACTCGACGCGATTTCCGTCGACGATCAGCGTGTCCTCAAACTTCGCGACGAGAAGTGTACGGCCCACTGGCGGCTGCAACGCCGACGTGAGAAGCCCGTGGTAACGGCGCGTGTGGATGCCGCTCACCGTGCCGCTGGCGAAGCCGCCGAGTCCATTCGTTTCGAGCCACTCGAGTTTGGAAGCTTTATCGAGATCGCCGCATGTTACATCGTCAAATGTGAGTTTCATAGAGTCTCTCCACTCTGCTGTAGCAATTTCGCCACCAATCCAGTCCAACCTGTTTGATGACTCGCGCCGACGCCCGAGCCGGCGTCGCCGTGAAAATATTCGTAATAGAGGACGAGATCCCGCCAGTGGGGATCGTGTGAGGTTGAGGTTGTCCCCTACGGTGAGACAAAAGTTTAGAGACAGTTGGCGGCCCCTGCAAAAAAGCAGTGGACAGCTAGTTTTAGTTTTAGCAGAATCGCAGTAGTCGAAGAGACGGAAGCGAGCTCTGCTGGAGAGCAACTCGCCGAGGGATCTCGGCTCGAAGACTCGTCAAGACGAGAATCGTCGGAACGCAACCTCCCGGCTGACCGAATGAGCTGGGCCAACGGATGACCACAACGGGAGGCATCCGC
>Ga0194131_10010919_pt1 | contig 10983 bp, 6 predicted proteins | sample TA2KigO120mmetaG_FD_148631 | JGI IMG/M metagenome (GOLD analysis project Ga0194131, IMG submission 148631) | Freshwater microbial communities from Lake Tanganyika, Tanzania - TA2015053 Kigoma Offshore 120m | ecosystem: Environmental > Aquatic > Freshwater > Lake | place: Tanzania: Lake... | reverse complement strand
TCACGCTGTCGCTGGTCGCTCGTGGCGTCCTCTCGCTCGACGACACGGTGGGCGCCCTCGTGCCAGGCTTCAACCCGGACTGGGACGACGTCACGCTGCGCGAGCTGCTGAACCACACGAGCGGCATCCCGACCTTCACGACCAACCAGGACTTCTTCGATCGTCTGATCGCCTACCCGCGCGTTCCGGTGCCGCCGCGCCAGCTCGTCGAGTACGTCGCCGGCGAGGATCTCGCGTTTCCGCCGGGCAGCGCCTACGCGTACTCGAACACCGAGAACATCCTCGTCGGCCTCATGGTCGCGGCCGCGACCCGGCGCTCGTACGAGCACCAGCTCGGCGCGCGCGTCGTCGGTCCGCTCGGCCTGCGCGGCACGAGCCTCCCCGAGGGCTACCGCATGCCGCGGCCGTTCATCCACGGCTACGGCACCGAGCCCGGGCCTCGAGCCCGAGGACGAGAGCGAGATCGTCGCCGCGGGCTACACCTGGGCCTCGGGCGGCATCGTCTCGACGCCCTTCGAGCTGAACCGCTTCGTGCGTGCGTACGCCGGCGGCAAGCTGTTCGGCGGCGCGGTGCGCGAGGCGCAGCTCACCTTCGTCGCGGGCGGCAGCTCGGAGCCGCCGGGACCGGGCACGAACGCGGCCGGGCTCGGCATCTTCCGCTACGCGACCGACTGCGGGACGCTCTACGGCCACACCGGAAACCTCTTCGGCTACACGCAGTTCATCGGTGCGACCGGCGACGGACGGCGCTCGACGGTGGAGTCCGCCAACGCGCAGCTGAGCCCCGACCTGAAACCCGAGGTGTGGCAGAAGCTCGCGCTCGCGAACGAGCGCGCGGCCTGCGCGGCGCTGGCGCACTGAGGTACCGGCGCCGCGTCCACGCGCACCGCGGGGGCTTGCCCCGCGGCGGCAGACCCGGCCGGCGCCGAAGGCACGCCGGCGCGGCTCAGACCTGCCGCCCCGCGAGGTGGCCGTCGAAGATCGCGCGGTCCGCGGGCCGCACCGCGACGGCGTCGCCGACGCGGATCAGCTCGGGGACGCGGCCGCGCAGCGCGAAGTACAGCTCGTCACACGGCAGCCCGTGCGTGCGGATCACGACGTGGTCCGCCGCGACCTGCTCGGTCCGGCGCGACAGCACGTCCATCACCGTCGCCTCACCCGGACCCACCGCGACCAGCGCCGTGTTCGGGCGCCAGCGCAGCCCCGCCTGCACCGCACGCGCGAGCGCGTACGACGCCGTCTCGCGGTCGAGCACCATCGGCGACGCGAGCGGCGTCACGACGCTGGTCTCGCGTCCGCTCGCCGCGAGCAGCTCGCCGAGGCCGATCGCCTCGATGAAGCCGACCGCGTCGAGGATCAGCACGCGCTGTCCCAGCGACTGCCAGCGCCGCAGCGCCTCCTCGTGGTCGAGCACGTGCGCCTGCTCACCGCCCCGCACCGGCAGCGGGTGCGACTTGGTCGGCAGGTCGCGCACGGCACGGCCGCCCGTCGCGACGATCACCGCGCCGGGCTCCAGCGCCAGCACGCCGTACTCGGTCGCGTCGCTGCCGAGGCGGACCTCGACCCCGCGCCGCGCGCACTCGCCGACGCGCCACGCCGCGAGGTCGGCGATCTCCTCGCGCCCGGGCAGCGAGGCCGCGAGCGGGATCTTGCCGCCGAGCCGCGGGCCGCGCTCGAGCAGGATCACCTCGTGGCCGCGCGCCGCCGCGACCCACGCAGCCTCCAGCCCGGCCGGTCCGCCGCCGACCACGACGACGCGCTTCTTCTTCGACGCCGGCACCAGCGTGCCGTGGCCGAGGTCGTCCTCGCGCCCGACGGCGGGATTGGTCACGCAGGTGACCGGCAGACCGAGCGTCAGGTTGCCGTAGCAGCCCTGGTTGACGCCGGTGCAGCGCCGGATCGTGGTCGTGACGCCGTCGCGCGCCTTGTTGGCCCACTCCGGGTCGGCGATCAGCGCGCGCACGACGGTGACGGCGTCGGCCTCGCCGCGCTCGAGGATGCCCTCCGCCTCCTCGGGCGTCAGCACGCGGTGCACCGTGAACACCGGCGTGCCCTGCACCGCCTGCTTGACGCGCGTCGCCGCGTACGTGCCGAACGCGTGCGGCACGTAGAGCGGACGCACCATGCCGATGCCGGAGATGCCGACGCTCACGTTCAGGAAGTCGACCAGCCCGAGCTCCTCGAGGCGCGCCGCGATCTCCGCGGCGTCGTCCGGACCGAGCGCGCCGTCGCCCGGCGTGCGCGACTCCTCGTCGCCGACCAGCCGCATGCCGACCGCGACGTGCGGTCCGGCCGCGGCGCGCACGGCTTCCAGCACCTCGACCGCGAAGCGCATGCGGTTCTCGAGGCCGCCGCCGTAGCGGTCCGTCCGCCGGTTGCTCTTCGGCGACAGGAACTCGTGGATCAGGTAGCCGTGCGCGCCGTGGACCTCGATGCCGTCGAAGCCGCCCGCCGCGGCATTCGCAGCCGAGCGCGCGAAGTGCTCGACGAGCTCCGCGATCTCGTGCTCCTCGAGCACCTTCGGCGCCTCGAGCGAGTTCGCGACGTGCGACGGCGCCCACGCCGGCAGCTTCGACCACGGCCCCTGATTGACGCCGCCATTGTGCGCGAGCTGCAGAAACGGCAGCGCACCGTGCGCGCGCACGCGCGACGTGAGCCGACGGAAGTGCGGCACGCAGGCGGGATCCCAGGCCACCGCGTTGTTGTGCATCTGGTACGCGGTCGTCGGGTGGACCTGCGCCTGGCCCGCGATGACGATGCCGGCGCCGCCGCGCGCGCGCTCGGCGAGGTAGCGGCCGAGCCTGTCGCCGTAGAAGCCGGGCTCGCCGAAGACGGTCGACGGCTCGGAGAACATGGTGAAGTGCGCGCCGAAGACGACACGGTTCCGCGCCTCGAGCGGCCCGATGCGCAGCGGCGCGAACAGGTGCGGGAAGGCCATCGCCTCCTGTGTGCGACGAACCGGGGGCCGCGCGCAAGGCGCGGCGCCTCCGCTACTCGACGTAGCCCAGCGCGCGCAGCCGCGCCTCGTGCTGCGCGACCGGCTTCCGCGCCTGCGCGAGCTTCGTCTGCCTTCTGGCGTCTGCCTGCCACGCGTCGAGCAGCGGATCGAGCGTCGCGAGGAGCGGCGGCGCTGCCTCCGCCGCGGCGAGGTTCTGCTGCTCTCGCGGGTCGCGGTCGAGGTCGAAGACCTCCAGTACCGGACCGTTCGGCAGAGGCTTCGCGTGGCGGATGAGCTTCGCGCCGGCGGTACGAACGGCGCTCTGCCGGTCGCCGAGCCAGCGGTTCGCGCTGAACGCGGCGAGCGCCGGCATCGGCGCGGGAGCGCGTCCGGCGACGTGCGGCGTCAGGTCGGCGGCGCGATGCCCGGCGTCGAGCGTGTGGGCAGCGAAGCCCGCGGGTGGAGCCACGCCGGCGAGCCCGAGGATCGTCGGCGCCACGTCCATCAGCCGCACGGGCGCCGCGACGCGCAGCCCGCCGGCGATGCGCCGCGGGTAGCGCACCACCAGCGGCACGTGCAGCACCTCCTCGTAGAGGGTCTTGGCGTGGCCCTTCTGACCGTGCTCGAAGAACTCGTCACCGTGGTCGCTGGTGACGACGACGATGGTTTCGTCGAGCACGCCGAGCGCGCGCAGCCGGGAAAAGATCCGCGCCAGGTGGTCGTCGGTGAAGCGGATCTCGCCGTCGTAGAGCGCGATCACGTGCGCGAGGTCGCGCGGGCTCATGTCGCGGTGCAGCCGCGGGTTGGACTCGAAGTGCCGCGTGTCGATGTCTCCCGTGTAGTCCGGGTCGAAGCGCTGCACGTACTCCGGCGGCGGCACGTAGTCGTAGTGCACGTCCCACATGTGCAGGAACACGAAGAACGGCGCGGCCCGACCCATGTCACTCCAGCGCTCGAGCCAGCCGTTCACGAGGTCGACGAGCCCCGGCGAGGTCACCACGTCGCCGATCTTCTGCGGGCTCGCATCGACCATGCTCTCGTCGTAGAGCGCGAATCCCTGGTCGAAGCCGAAGTGCGCCATGACCGTCGGGCCCGAGACGAAGGCCGCGGTCTCGTACCCCGCGGCCGCGAGCGCCTCCGCGAGCGTGACCGCGTCGGGCGCGAGCTTCTGTCGCCTCGTCACGACGTCGTGCACCTCGGGCGGCAGCCCGGTGAGCAGCGTCATGTGCGCGGGAACCGTCCACGGCGCGGACGAGATCGCGTTCTCGAACAGCACGCCTTCCCGCGCGAGCGCGTCGATCGCGGGGCTGGTGTCGCGCGGGTAGCCGTAGCTGCCGAGGTGGTCGGCGCGCAGCGAGTCGATCGAGACCAGCAGCACGTTCGGTCGCGCGCGGTCTCCGGCGCGCTGCCCGACCCCGGTGAGCGCCCACAGCACACTCGCGAGTGCGACCGCGAGGCCGCACAGCCGGACCACACGCCAGGCACGCATCAGTGGGTACCCTACGCGACCCGGGCACCGGGCGCGACTACGCTTCGGTGCGCGGCGAGGCCGGGGGGCCGAGCGGCGGAGACGCGCGCCGCCTTCAACCGACGGCCTTCTTCACGACGGCGCGCCGCACCGCGGCCTCAGGGCAGCGTGGCACGAAACGCGTCGGCGGTGTTCTTTCGCGGGGCGGGGAACGCTGCCTGCCAGCAGTGCGTGGGGTCGTCGTCGCGGACGAGCTGCACGACCACCGGCACCTCGCCGACCGGTAGCGACGGCAGGTCGAGCGCCGGTCCCGCGCCCTCGACGCGGATGCGCGAGTGCCCGCCGGCCGACGGCTTCAGCACGACGCGCGCAACGCCGTCGGCGAGGGCCGCCCCGCCGCGGTAGCGGAACGCGCCGCCGCCGAGGGCCGCCCAGCAGGGCGTGCCGTTGCAGACGCCGCCCGGGGAGACGCCGGCGGCGAAGATCCGCGTCCCCGCGCCATCGTACGCGCACACCGCGAAGCCCGACGCTCCGGACACCGGATCGCCGAACACACCCGCGCCGACCGGATCGCCGCGGAAGGTCCAGACGAGCTTTCGCGGGTCGGCGCCGAAGCGCACGCTGGCACCGGTCGCCGCGGCACAGCTGCGCGGCGCCGGCGGACACGACGGGCCGGACGGTCCCGTACCGGCACCGACCGAGAAGCGGCGGTCGACGCGCGTCACGTTCCCTTGACGGTCCGCCACCTCGACCAGCAGGTGCGCGTCGTCGACCTCGTCGACGGGCTGCACGAGCGCGAGCTCGTAGCGTCCGTCGCCGAGCGGCACGAGCAGATCCGCGAGATCCTGCCCCGCAGCGCGTCCGGCCAGCGGTACGTCCGCGACGAGAGACAGCGAGCCCGGCTCGAGGCCCGAGTTGGCGTCCGCGACACCGAGCACGACACGCGTCAGCGGCGCCGCGTTGTCCCCCGCGCGCGGCACGCTCACGGTGAGCGTCGGACGCACTTCGTCGAGGAACCAGCCCCAGGGCGACGTGCCGTTGCTGCCGCCGTTGATCGGCGCGCCGAGGTCGATCCAGCGCGCGATGGTCATCTTCTCGTCCTCGCTCAGCGCCGGCACGCCGCTGCCCGGCGGCGGCATGATCGTCCCGGTGAAGTCGAGGTCGGCGGCGTTGGGGTCGGCGCCCGGGGGCAGCGTCGCCGCGTCGCCGGGCACGCTCTCGGTGGGATGGTCGGCGTTGCGCCAGCCGTCGAGCCGCCGCCCGAAGATCTTCCACACGAGCAGGCTGCGGCGGCTCTGGAACATGCGCACGTAGCGGCTCGCGTTGGTCTGCCGCCACGTGCCGCGCGAGCTGCCCCAGCTGGCGACCGGTCCGTGGCCCCAGCGCGCGCCGGTGTCGTGGGCGAGACGCGCGTAATCGCCCGGCAGCCCGTCGTAGGACGCGAGGTCGTCGAGCACGAGGTTGCCCGGCGGTGTCGTCGCGTTCTTCGTGTGGCACGGCACGCAGCTGCGCTGCAGGATCGGGCGCACGTCGCGCACGAACTCGACGTCGACGACGTTGCCGGCGACGGTCCGAGTCGCCGGGTTGCCGCCGGCGTCCCTGGTCAGCAGCGGCACGCTGCCCTGCGCCAGGTCGGCGAGCGCGTAGCCGGGACGCGACGCCGCCGTGGTCTCGAAGTCGAGCGGTGCCTGGCTGTGCGCGTGGCAACCGCCGCAGTCGGCCCGCATCTCGCCCGGGCGCACCTGGTGCCAGGTCTGCGCCATGTTCAGCACGAGGCCGTCCCGGTCGAGCGTCTGGAAGGTGAACGGCGTGTCGGCGGGGATGCGCGCGAGGAAGCTCGTGTCGGGGTTCCCCTCGGCGTCGAGCAGCGGCGAGCCGTCCGGGTTCCGCTTGCGGAGCGGGATCTCGCCGAGGATGCGCAGCCGCTCGCCGGCGTGGCTCGTGAACAGCTGCCCGCCCGACGGTCCGCCGTTCGGTCCGTAGCTGCGGTGCGTGCCGGGCTCCATCGCGAGCAGGCGCACGGCCCAGATGTCCGCATTTCTGTACTTGCCGGCGTCGGCGCCCTGCGTGAACCAGTTGCTGCTCTGGCCGTTCTCCACGGTGTTGAACGAGTCGAGACCGTCGAAGAAGTCGGACCACGGCGTCACGCGGCCGGGGAAGCTCTCGCGCTTGTAGAAGCTGCTCGTGCCGACGAGTCCGTAGGGCGTCCCCGCGGGCAGTGCTGCGTGCACCGAGCCGTCGTTCGGCAGCCACGGCAGCCGCACCGGCTCGTCGACGCCGTGCACGTCGCGATACCGGACGACGGCGCGCGGCCAGGCCTCGTTGTACGCGCTGTCGTTCTTGAGCCGGACCAGCTGCGCGGGCGACGTGATCGGGCCGCCGCCTGCCATCACGTAGATCCCGGCGTCGTAGTACGGGATCGTCGTCGGCCGCGTCAGGTCGTTGGCCGGGCCCGGCGTCCACACCACCAGCAGGTCGCCGCCGGGTGCCGCCGAGGGATGGGTGAACTTGCCGACCCTCGCGCCGCCCGCACCGACTGGCGCGGCCTCGTCGTTGCCGTGCGTGAACGGCGTGATCGAGTGCAAGCCGCGCGGCGTGAACGGCATGGTGAACGGATAGGAGAAGCCCTGTCCGACGGTCTGCTCGATCGGCGGGTTGTCCTCGGCGAACGCGCCGTGGAAGCGCGGCTCGCCCGCGGGCGGGTCGAGCGGCATGCGGTAGAGCGCACCGAAGCCGTTGTTGTTCAGGTTGTAGTAGTCGACCAGCACCAGGTCGCGGTTCGACAGCTGGGTCATGAAGTGGAACGCCTGGGCGTCGCGGAAGGCGCTGACGATCGGCTCCCACTTGCGTCCGTCCGGCCAGATCGCCCAGAGACCCCAGAGCCGGCCATCGCGCAGCCCCTGCGACTCGTGGGACGAGAACAGGATTCGTCCGTCGGCGAGTGGCGTGGGGTGCAGCGCGCTCGAGACGCTCATCGGCGCGATCGGGGTGACGTTCGAGCCGTCCTCGTCCATGACGAAGAGCTGCAGCGTCGGGTTGGTGAAGCCCTTCGGCGGCTGGAAGCCGTTGCGGTTGCTGGTGAACGCGATCTTTCCGCCCGCGAGCGGTGCCGGACCCAGGTTGACGATGCCGTAGCCGAGGTAGTCGTGGCCCGGCGCGGGATTCACCGGGTTCGACTCGTCGAAGTTGCCCGCGCCCGTGTTCGGCGTGAACTCGCCGAAGGTCAGCTGCTCGATGCGCCGCGTGGCGAGGTGGATGCGGTAGATGTCGGCGCCGCCGTAGAAGAGCCCGCGCTGGTAGTTCCGCGACTGCGGGCGCGCGTCGGGGAAGTACGCGTAGTAGACCCACTGCGCGTCGAACGAGACGAACGGATCGGTCACCGAGCCGATGCCGCCCGCGACCAGCACTTCTTCGGTTCCGTCGGGGTGCAGCAGCATCAGGTCTGCGCCGGGGTCGATCTGTGCGGGGTGGAAGACCTCGGGCCAGGTCGTGTTGGTCGCGTCGCCGTAGCGCGGCTGGCGCACGTAGACGACGTCGTACGGGACCGGCCCCGCGAACGCGTCAAGCACCGCGCACGGCAGCACGGCCGCCATCGCGCACAGCAGAAGCACGAGCTCCCGGCTCGCAGGTCGCCGCCTGGTCCCCATCGTCAACCCTCGCAGGGAGGAGCGAAGCAAGGGGCGTTCCGCCGTCGACACGCACGACGAGGAGCCGGCCTGCGGCCGCGGCGCGCGAGCTGACGCGCGAGCGGCACCCCGTCGTCGCATCGCACGACGCAGCGTCGAATCGGTGACGCTCGCCGGGCCGATCCGCTCCGCGAGGTGCGCAGCCAGACCACCCTCGGCCCTGGGAGCCGATGAGCCTCGCGACGGCGAGCCGGAAGGCGATCGAGGCCATCGACGCACGGCCGGCACGGCGAACAGGTCGAGGCGGCCGGACAGCGAGCGCCGGAGCTCGTCGCTTGCCGGCGGCTCGACGGACATCCGTGGCACGGACTTCCACCGTGGCACGGGCTTCGTTGCGCGGCGCGTGCGGATCGGCATGAGTGGAGTCCTATCCCATCGCCCCCTTGCCTGTCGCGTGTTGCGCCGACCGGATGCGGGGCGGGCGGCGGCCGGGCCTCGACCGTGACGGAGGCACCCGCCGCGCCACGTCAGCGCGGGGGCCGGTGCGCGGCGAGCGCGTCGGCGAACAGCGTGACGGTGCCGATGGCGCGGGGTTGACGAGTGCGACCGCCTGCAGCTCCTCCTGGTGTCGCCGTATCAGGACATCCATGCCGTTCGGGAAGCGGCGGACCATGTCCCCGATGCGGCGCAGGGCGGCGTCGCGCCGCCCTGCGCCGCGATCTCGGCGAGGAAGAGCTGCACGCCCGGTGTGTCCGGGTACTCGATCTCGCCGCGCTCGAAGCGCTCGAGCCAGGCGGCGGTGTCGGGGGTTCGGCGCACGAAGAGCACCGCGCGGCCGTCGTGGTAGACCCGTACCCAGTCCTGTTGGCGCCGCAGCTTGAGCGGCAGATCGTGCCCCACGTGGTGCAGGACGACGTTCGCGCCGTAGCGATCGAGCGTCGCCAAGGCGCGTGCGTCGCCCCGCTCGATCGAGCGATACTCGGTCGCGATCTCCGGCGGATAGGCGACCGCCGCGCGTCCGTCGACGTAGATCGGGACGCCGGGCAATGCCCAGAGAAGGAAGCCGCCCCACGCGTAGAAGTCGTACATTCGAGCGCCGGGCAGCGGGTTCGCGCGCAGGAATCCGACCGCCTCCACCGAGAACGAGCCGAGATGGGTCATGCCCGCGAACAGCCCGGGCGCCGACAACACGCGCAGGTGGCGGGCGGTGCCGGCGGCAGTCGCGAGCGTGGCCACCGCAGCAGTCGCGAGCGCGAGGTGAGGCGCCGCGCGCGCGAGGCTGGGGCGCGCGTCCGCCATCCGGCTGGCCAGCGCAGCGAGGTTGCGTGCGAGGAACAGTGTCGCCACGAACACGAAGAGCGGCGCAAAGCGCCGTGACTGGAGCGCCATGTAGGCGGTGCCGACGGTCAGCGCGAGGTCGGAGAGGTCGAAGCGCCGCCACGCGAGCAACGCCGCTGCCACCGCGACGACCGTCTGCACCGATAGCACCACCGTGAACGGTTGCGGCCAGCCCCGACGAAACAGCCCCGGCGGCGCCGTTGACCGGCAACTCGATCACCTGCCGCCACGGATTGTCGGGGTGCAGGTGCTCGAGGGCGATCTCGAACGAGCCCAGGGGCTGAGGATTGGCGAGGCTCGCGAGCGCAGCGGCGACCAGCGCTGCGCCCAGCAGCAGCGCGCGGCGCAGTGGCACTGGGTCGGCGGGCCAGCCGGTCAGCGCCTTGACGGTCTCCGCGCTTGCGTACGTGCCGAGAATCACCAGCCCGTAGACGAACCCGTAGTGCAGGTTGGCCCACAGGGCCGTGAGGAGCGAAGGGAGCAGCAGCGTCCGCGCAGACGCGCCGCGACGGAAGGCGTCGATGATGCCGATCATCGCGACGCTGCACAGAACGGTGAAGATCTTCGCGCGCGCGTCGAGGTCGTCCGCGCATCGCGACGCCGCACAGAACGGTGAAGATCTTCGCGCGCACGTCGAGGTCGTCCACGCATCGCGACGCCGCACAGAACGGTGAAGATCTTCGCGCGCACGTCGAGGTCGTCCACGCATCGCGACGCCGCAAACGCGGCGGCCGCCGTCCCCAGGAAGGGCGAGCCGCTGCGACGCGCCGCCACCACGCCGAGCAGCACGATGATCAGCACCGCGAGGCCGATCTTGAAAACCGCGAGCCCGTCCGGACCGAGCACGTCCAGGACCACGTAGAAGAGCACGTGGCTCAGCCATTCCTGGTGGTACCAGGGATGCCCGGCGGCGCTCAACGAGAAGATCTCGGTGTGCGGGATGCGGCCCGAGGTGAAGATCTCACGACCCGTGGCGAGGACCCACCACATGTCGTCGCCCAGCGATGGCTGCGAGCCCGCCAGGACGCCCGCCGCAACGAGCCAGGACAGCAAGGTGACGCGGAGCCCGTTGCGCACCGACGAGAGCCTTCCACGCCCGTCGCGGGATGGTCAATCCGGGCTCGGCATCCGGAACTCGTCCGGGTTGCGGCCCCACACGCGGCGCTCCTGGATGCGGTAGCAGACCTGGTGCACCCGCTCGTGCAGCACGCCGCCGTCCGCGATCCTCGCCGGGTTGCACACCATGTCCGGCGCGACGATGTCCACGGTGCCGCTGCCGAACTCGTCGGTGCGCCGCGCGCTCACCGGTGTGAAGCGCGGCGTCTGCGGCTTGGTTTCCGCCTCGTGGCACTTGAACGCGTTGAGGCCCGGGGCGCCGGGAGCGCTCGCCGTGCCGGCCGGCAGGCAGAGCTGCTTCGCCGGCGCGACGTGGCCACGCAGCGGAGCGACCTGGTCGGCGATGCACGCCAGTCCCTCGAGGCCGCGCGACGCGACGGCGCGGCGCGCGCCGTCGGGGTGCCGGTGTTCGACCGCGAGACCGCGGCTCGACTCGCGCACGCTCGGCGTCGGCCGTGTCCGATGAGCGTGGATGCGTGAAATCGGGCCCTTCCGGT
>Ga0194131_10010914_pt1 | contig 10986 bp, 6 predicted proteins | sample TA2KigO120mmetaG_FD_148631 | JGI IMG/M metagenome (GOLD analysis project Ga0194131, IMG submission 148631) | Freshwater microbial communities from Lake Tanganyika, Tanzania - TA2015053 Kigoma Offshore 120m | ecosystem: Environmental > Aquatic > Freshwater > Lake | place: Tanzania: Lake... | reverse complement strand
AGGCGGGGCCCGGACCGGAGCAGGGCGCGCCGTCGCGGAGCAGGAGCCCCCCCGCGGGGCACCACGCCCAGGCGTCGTGGAGCATCCACGCCACGGGCACGTCGCCCGGCAGCTGGCAGGAGAGGCCGCGGAGGTGCTGCACCAGCAGCAGGTCGGGGCGGTGCCGCGCCACCCGGTCTGCCACCAGTTGCTCCATCGCCCGGTCGCGCTCGCCGTTGCGGAGGCCCGCGTACGGGGCGTTCTGCACCACCCTCGTCAGCCCGGGTTCCTCCTCGACCCCGTACATCGGCGCGCCGGGCCGCTGCGTGGCTGCAAGGGTGTGTACGTCGTGACCGAGCGCGCGCAGGCGATCGGCGAGGCGAGCGGCGTACACCTCTGTCCCGGCCCGCTCGCGGGGGGGGTAGCCGTGAACGAACTGGAGGAGGCGCACGCTAGACACGGTATCCTTGGCGGGATGTCGTCCGAGTTGCGGGTCCTCGTCGTCGATGACGAGGAGAACCTGCGCCACCTGCTGGAATTGATCCTCGCTCGCGCGGGCTACGCCGTGGTGACGGCCGCGAACGGGCGCGAGGCGCTCGGGAAGCTGCAGGCCGCCGACATCGTGCTCTGCGATATTCGCATGCCGGAGATGGACGGCCTGGCCTTCCTCGATGCGCTCCCCGCCGGGGCGCCACCCGTGGTGATGATGAGCGCCTACGGCAGCGTGGACACCGCGCTCGAGGCGATGCGGCGGGGCGCGTACGACTACGTCAACAAGCCCTTCAAGTCCGACGAGATCGTGCTCACGCTCAGCAAGCTGGTGGAGCGCGAGCAAATCGCGGCGGAGCGCAGTCGGCTCGCACTGGAGAACGCCCGACTCGCCGAGCGATCGGGTGAGCCGGTGGAGGGCTTCGTGGGGCGCTCGCCGGTGGTCCAGGAGGTGTTGCGGGTCCTTAGTCGTGTCGCGACACACGACACGAGCGTCCTGGTCACGGGCGAGAGCGGTACGGGCAAGGAGCTGCTCGCGCGTGCCATCCATCGGCTGTCGCCTCGCCGCGACCGTCCCTGGGTGGCCGTCAACTGCGCCGCCATCCCCGACTCGCTCCTCGACAGCGAGCTGTTCGGCTACCGCCGCGGCGCCTTTACCGGCGCAGTGCGCGACCACGAGGGCTTCTTCGAGCAGGCCGACGGAGGGACGCTCTTCCTCGACGAGATCGGTGACCTCCCGCCTGCCTTGCAGTCGAAACTGCTGCGCACCCTGCAGGAGGGCACCGTGCGCCGCCTTGCCGACACCGCCGACACCCGCGTGGACGTGCGAATCGTGACCGCCACGGCGCGCTCGCTCCAGCCCCCCGCGTTCCGCGAGGACCTGTTCTACCGGATCGCCGTGGTGCACCTCCACCTGCCGCCGCTGCGCGAGCGTCGCGACGACATCCCGCTTCTGGTCGATCACTTGCTCGACGCGCTGTGCTCGCGGCTGCGACTGCCCCGTCCCCGGCTCGCGGAGGAAGCTCTTCGGCTGTTGCTGGCGCACCCCTGGCCCGGCAACGTGCGGCAGCTCGAGAACGTCCTGGAGCGCGCGCTGCTGCTGTCTGACGGCGAGTTGATCGACGTCGACGCGCTCCCCGCCGAGGTGCGGAGCACGCCTCGGGGCACACCGGGTGACGACGTCTTGTCGATCCCGGTCCGAACGGCCGCGCTGGAGAGGTCGCTCATCGAGCAGGCCCTGCGCCTGCACGAGGGCAACAAGTCGGCGGCCGCGCGGGCGCTCGAGATCTCCTACAAGGCCCTGCTCTACAAGATTCGAGACTACGGGATCGACTCGTGATCCTCGCCTTCTGGATGGGCTGCAGCACCGCCGTCGATCGCGGCGAGGAGGCGTTGAGTCACGACGACCTCGTGGGCGCCGAGCGCGAGTTTCGGTCGGCCCTCGAGTCCGATCCCGCCGACGCGCAGGCGCTCTACGGCCTCGGCTGGACCTTCTACATGGCCGGGGAACAATCCGCGGCAAACGACGCTTTCAAGCAGTTGGTTGGGGCGCATCCCGAGAGCCCGCTCGGCCACCGGGGGCTCGGCAGCGTGGCCGCCGCGCGAGGCGAGGTGCCGGCAGCCAGGAAGCACCTCGACAATGCTCTGGCCCGTGCCCCTGGCGACCCGCGAAGCCTCCAGTCGCTGGCCCTGCTCGACATGCGGGAGGGCAAGTACGACGAGGCCCTGTCGCGACTCGACCTGATCCTCGACGGGGAGCCGGCGAGCGCGGTGGCGCTCCAGACGCGGGCCGCCGTGCTCCTGCGCGCCGACCGCCCTGAGGAGGCGCTTGCCGCCGCAGATGCCGCCGTGTCGAGCGCGACGACGCCGCGCGAGCGCGCCACCTCGCAGCTCACCCGCGCTCACGCCCTCATGGCGACCAGCGACGGCCGCGTGGGTCGCGACAACTGTGTCGACGCGGGCGCGGTGGCGGCCTGGCTCGGCGAGGTCGACGCGGAGCTCGACCGGGCGCAGGCAGCGGGCATCCACGCGCTCGAGGTCGCCGATGCCCGGAGGGAGGTGCGCCGCCGCAGGGCCTACCTGGACGCCACGTGCCCGGCTGGTGCCGGGCTGGGTGGGCAGTGATTCGCCACCTGGGAAAATTTTTCCGTGGTCGGGCCCCGGGCGCACGGCAGGAAGGCCATTTTCGGCGTGGAACGTTTCTTGCTCGTGCGGGCGATGGGTCCACGCTCGTCGAAGTCGCGGTCGTGGTCGCCATCGTCTCCGTCCTCGCCGCCATCGGCTGGGGACATTTCCAGGACCGCGTCACTTCTCACCGGATGATTGGCGTCTCGAAGATGCTCTACAACGACATCGTCACCCTGCGCAGCCTCGCGGTCGACAGCAACCGCGAAGCCCGCCTGTTGCTCGTCGAGGGCGACGAGCAGCTCGATCCCTCGGACGCGCAGCACGGCGCGTGGCGCCTGCAACTGGGCGACAAGTCAAGCGGGAGCGCGGAGTGGGACACCCTCCCCGCCGACCGCGACGGCGTCGTCAGCGAGGCCGACGGCATCCGCAGTCTCGAGCGCGACGGCGAGAACGAGACCACCGCGGTGAGCCTCGCCATGTGGAGCACGATGGAAGACGACGCCATCGTGTTCACGCCGCGCGGCTGGGTCGGCAACCGGGCCAGCGACTTCGAGAGCGGCTACATCACGCTCTCCGTGGTGAACAAGCGCGCACTGGCCGGCGGCGTCGACGAGCGAGGCGTGCTTCGCATCGCGCGCAGCGGCTTCGTGCGGCTGGAACTCGGGCAGAACAGCACGCTGGCCGACGGCGCGGTGGGCTCGGGAGCGACCAGCCGATGACATCGACGCTGCTCGCACGCCGCGCCAGGGGGGGCTTCACCCTGGTCGAGGTGATGGTCGCGTCGGCCATCCTCGGGGCCTCGCTGATCGTCATGTTCGGCTTTCACAGTCAGGCGGTGCGATCGAACATGAACGCGCGGCGCCTCACGGACTGCACCTACCTGGCCCAGACCCAGATGGAACGGGTACTGGCGATGGATTGGACCGATGGCGCGGGGCGTCCCTCCGACATCGCGGAGGGGTACGTCGACGACGCCTCGATGGCGTTGTGGGACCCGCTCACCTCGAACCTGGGCACCGACTCCGACGCCTCGCCGCTCAAGGTCAACGCCGCCTTCGAGTACACCGACGACCTCGGTCCTACCCTGTACACCATCACGTGGGACGTGGAGGACATGGACGACGACGGCACGTGGATCCGCGTGCGCGTGCGCTGCACCTACGACGACGCTGCCTTCGACACCAAGCACGGTACCACGATCTCAACCTACCGCTTCAGGGACGCGTGATGATCTCCCGGTCGCGCCAGGGCTTCACTCTCATCGAGTTGCTCATCGCGATCGCGATCGGCACTTTCGTCGTGGCCGCGCTTTACAACGTGTTCACCGTCCAGCTCAAGCAGTTCCTCTACCAGGACCTGCAGATGGAAATGCACCAGAACATCCGCCTCGCGATGGACGTGCTCACCCGGAGCGCCCGCAGCGCCGGGAAGGGCACCAACGGCCAGGTGCTCGGGGCGCTCGGGCTGTCGGGGAACGTCGACTCCAGCCTCCCGGTCATCATCAGCTACGACGGGTCGGGTCCCTCCGGTTCCGATGCCATCACCCTCGTGTCGATGGACCCCGACCTCGTGATGTACAGCGACGCGGACTACCTTACCGACTGCACTGGCACCAGCATCTACTTCGACACGACGATCCCGGGTTACGACGACAAGCTCGCGGAACTCCAGGTCGGCGAGTACCTGTTGTGTTACGACGGAACCTCGCGAGCCGACCGGGCGGCGTACATGTGGAAGGTCGCGGGCACCGCGTCGGCGACGGGCGAGGTGACGCTCGACGCCACCTCGGGGCTCGCCGCCGACTTCTCGGGGGTCTGTGCCAGCGGCGAGAACATGCCGGTCGCCATGGAGTGCTCGCGGGCCGAGGTCGTCACCTTCTACATCGACGCCGACGACAGCGACGGCGTGGGCGCCGGGTCGGCCGCGCACCCGGTGCTGATGATGGATCTCGACTACGAGTCGCCCGACGACGACGACGTGCCCGTGGTCGATCACGTCGAGGACCTGCAGTTCGAGTACTGCTTCGCGGGCAACGACCCGTGCGGGTCGGGGTCATGGGACGACGCCGTCGATACCTACAGCGACGGCGACGAGGGAAACGATCCCGACGACGTCTACATGCTCCGGGTCTCCTTGGTGGTGCGCTCATCGCGAGAAGACCCGCGGCGCCTCTACTCGGGCGCGCCGCTGACGATCGCCAACAACACGGGAAGCGGCGCCGACGATCACTACTACCGGCAGGTCCTCAGCTCCGAGGTGTCTGTCCGCAACATGAGGGTCCTGCAATGGTGAAAGCCCGCGCTCGCCGCGCCCGCCGCGGCTACGCGATGCTGGTTGCGCTCATCTTGATCGCGATCATCACCATCATTGGCGCCACCTCGCTCTCGATCGCCGGGGTCGACCAGCGCGTGGCCGCCTACACCCGTCGGCACGTTGCCGTTGCCGACGCGGCCGACGCGGGCACGCAGCACGCGCGCTACGACCTCATGTTCGAGACGCCGTCCGACGAGGGCTGGGACGTGGCGGACACCGGCGCGGTGCCCTGGGTGGAGGAGCTCGAGTCCGAGAGCGTGTTCGAAGGGGAGACGTTGGACCTGCCTCTCGGCACCTACACTGTCGACGCTACCTTCGCGAAGTGCGCGGCACCGCCGCCCGGCTACAGCACCGAGGAAGGCAACGACAGCTTCCGCAGCGACTACTGGAACATGAGCTCGCACGCATGGTTCGAGGACAACTCGGGCTCCGACTCGCAACTCAATGCTTCCGAGGCCCGAGCCACCGCCGTGGTGCGCAAGGTGATGCGTGGCTCCTGCCAGGAGAGGTGAAACATGACCACCCGCTTCTTGCCCTTCGCCCTCCTCGCGCTCCTCGCCTCGCCCGCGGAGGCCACCACCTCCACCGCGGTGGCGGAGCAGCTCAGCACCAGCCAGATGGTGCCGCCCGCGGTGATCTTCGTGATCGACCTCTCGGCGAACATGAGCAGCACGTGCTTCCTGGGTAGCACCAACACCTGCCTCGCCGACACCGTCGAGGTGGTGAAGCAGGTGTCCCGGCACTTCACCGACCTGCGCTACGGCGTGGTGGGAACGGCCGAGGACGACAACGATTTTTCCTACCACGAGATCGTCCCCGTGGGCACGTCCTACGCCGACATGGCGGACGCGCTCGACGCGCTCACCGCCTGGTCGACCGACACCCGCAACCTGTCCGAGGTCGTGGAACTCGTCTCCTCCGACTACCTCGCCCAGTCCACGGCGGAGGACTGGAGCGACGACGACGGCGACGGCTACGACGGCGACTGGGGCGAGACGCCGTTCCAGTACTACTGCTCGTCGGTCCACGTGATCGTGCTGTCCTCGGGGCGCGCGGTCGATGACTCCCAGGGCTCGTTTGCGGCCTCCTCGGCGAGTCCCGCTTCCGACGTCATCTGCGACGATCTCGGCGACACCAGCGGCGGAGTCTTCGGCTCCGACGTGGACTGCCACTACGACAACGTGGTCTCACACGTCTACAACTACGACCACAGCTCGCTGAGCGACACCCAGCGCCTCACGGTGTCGACCATCGGGCTCGGCCTCGACACCGCCGACACCTACGGCGAGGCCACCGCCGACTTGTTGTTCCAGAGCGGCTCCGACGCCACCGCGGGCGACGGCATGTACACCAACGCGTCGACGAAGGACGAGGCGATGGCGGGCGTGCTCGCCGTGCTCGCCGACATGCTGTCGGGCGTCTACAGCCGCTCCTCGCCGGTGATGGCGAACAACGGCAGCTACCTCATCTACACCTACTACGAGCTCACGGGCGATCACCCCCTCGCCCAAGGCCACGTGCTCGCCTACGAGATCGATGACGACCCCGAGTCGAGCACCTACGGCGAGCTCATCTACTACTCGGGCGCGCCTTACGACGACTACTACGGCGCGCAATGGGATGCGGGCTGGAAGTTGTACAGCCGCGTGGCCGACGCGTCGGAGTCGAACGACGACGACCTCGATGGCTTCAGCCACCGAGACATCTTCTTCTACGACACGTCCCTCGAGGCGTACATGCTCGGCGACGCGGCCGAGAAGCGGATGGGCTTCGACAACGAGTTCGTCGATGCGGTGGTGCTCTCCGGCACGCTGAGCAACGTGATGGACGACACGGTCGATTCGAGCGGAGCGCTCACCAACGATGCCTATGACCTCACCGGCGACGGGCTCGTGCTCAGCGACGATCTCCAGGGGCTGGTTGACTTCACTCGCGGTGTCTACACCACGCAGTTCCGGTACATCGACATGGAGCACGGCCGGTGGAAACTCGGCGACTCGCCGTACTCCTCGCCGGCGATCGTCACCAAGCGCAACGATGTCTTCTCGAGCTCAGACACCTACCGGAACTTCCTCGCCCTCGTCGAGGCCGAGATGATGCCCGACATCGTCCTGGTCAGCGCCAACGATGGCATGCTCCACGCCTTCGCCCTCGAGGACGACGACACCACCCCCACCACCGACGAGGCCGGCGAGGAGCTCTGGGCCTGGATTCCCAACAGCCTGATCCTGCGGGACCGCGGCGCGGAGTGGGCCGGCGGCCTCATCGACATGATGTGGTACGGGCGCACCTTCCTCTTCGACGGCACGCCAGTGGTGAAGGATGTCTGGATCGACCTCGACGGCGACGACAAGAAGGAGTGCGGCTCCGACCTCGACGACTGCGAGTGGCGCCGGGTGGTGGTGGTCCAGCAGGGCCTCGGTGGCACGCGGACCCTCGCGCTCGACATCACGTACACCGACTCGCCCTCCTTCCTGTGGGAGCAGACCAACAGCGACGACTCCACCGCGATGGGCTACACCACGAGCCGCCCAGCGCTGTTCAACGTCTACGATCGCAGCGGCACGACCGCTCGCGACCGGTGGGTGGCGATGTGGGGCTCGGGCCGACCGGCCGACTACAGCTCCTCGTCGACCGACTACTTCAACTCCGTGGAGGGCAGCCTCTACATGTGGGACCTCGGCGAGGACGTCTTCAGCGGCGGCGCCACCGGCGCCGGCTACTCGGTCGCCGGCGACAACATCGAGACCGCCGAGCACCCCGACAGCACCTACGTCGGCTCGCTCGACCTCGATGGTGACGGCAACCTCGAGTACACCTACATCTCCGCGCCCCCGGCGGTGGTCGACCACGACTCCGACGGCGACGCGGACGTGGCCTACTTCCCGCTCACCTTGAGCTACGCCCCGTCGTCAGGGCCCGGAAGCAGCGTCACGCAGGGGCACACGTGGATCTACAAGGCGCTGATCGACAGCTCCGACCCGTCGGACCTCGAGTGGTGCGAGTTCTACGACCCCTACGACGGCGCGGTGAACGAGGAGGACTCCGGCGGCGGTGCCGTTCCCTACGGCAGCCGCCCCGAGGTGTTCTACGCGATCACCACCGCGTGGCTGAAGACGGGCGACCTGGGCGTGTACTGGGGCACGGGCTCGCCGTTCCTCGCGTCGAGCTCGACCGACCCCGGAGCCTTCTTCCTGATGGTGGATCCTGATCCAACCACCTGCGCGGGCACCGCCCTCGCGATCACCTGCGGTTCCGAGACGGGTGGCTTCTACCAGCTCGAGGCCGGCGAGCGACTCACCGACGACCCCATCGTCTACGCCGGCGCGGTGTACTTCCCCACCTACACGCCAAGCTCCGATACCTGCGAGATGGGCACCGGGCGTCTATACGCGCTCGACGTCCTCGACTGCACGCCGGGCATGGACACCGACGGCGACGGCGTCGCCAGCGTCGCCGACACCGCCTACGTGGAGATGGAGGGCTACATGTCCTCGCCCTCCATCGGCCTCAACGGCAAGCTGTACTACAGCGGCGCTACCGACGTGGACATCCAGGTGGTGAGCGCCGTGGACGACCCCTTCCACGGCACCGCCACGGTGGGCTGGATGGAGCAGTACTAGCCCCTACTGGGGCGGTAGCCCCTACTGGGGCGGGGCTCCCGGCACGGGAACGGGGGGCGCGCCGTCTCCCGCGGCGAAGGACCGCAGCCGCGAGAGGTTCATCGTGGCGGCGCGGTTCTCAGGCTCGATGAGCAGGACCTCGCGGAAGGACTGGGCGGCCTCCGCGTAAGCACCCCGCCCGGCGAGGCAGCTGCCGAGGTCGTTGATGGCCCCCGTGTGGCGGGGGTCGCGACCGATGGCAACGCGGAACGACGCCTCGGCCTCCGCCGTGGCGCCGAGGGCGTACTGCGCCGCGCCAAGCCAGTAGGCGGAGTCGGCGCTGGGCGCATCGAGATCGGCGCGCCGCGCCTCGGGGAGGGCGGCCGGGGCTCGCCCGGAGACGACGAGCGCGCGCGCCAGGGCGAGGTGGACGCGGGCTCGATCGCTGGGTTCAGCCTCGGCGGCGAGCGTGACGGCGCGGCGGAGCCAGTGCTCCGCCTCCGCGCTCCGGCCAAGATCGGTGAGGACAATCCCCAGGTGCAAGGCTGGCTGCAAGCGCCCGGGAGCGAGCGTCAGCGCCGTCCGCAGGGCCGCCTCCGCGCCCGCGAGGTCGCCGTCGATGCGCCGGGAGCGCGCGATCCCCTCCCATGCCTCGAGCCGCTCGGGCGCCTTGGCCGCGCAGGATTCGTAGGCCTCGCGCGCGTCGTCGAGTCGCTTGCGGGCAAACGCCACCTCGCCCCGCGCGCAGTGCGCCGCCGCCGATCCGGGGTGCAGGAGCAAGGCGGCCTGGATCGCGTTCTCGGCCTCGGCCCAGTGAGGCGAGTCGACCCCCTCCCGGGACGCGCTGGTCGCCGAGGCGCGTGCGCGCTCCAGCATCGGGGCCACGAGCGGCTCGAGCGCCGCCTGGGCAGCGGGATCGTCGGCGAGCGCGCGGGCCTGCTCCAGCGCGGCCGCGACGTTGCCTTGGACGCTCGCCTCGAGCACGGCGAGCGCGGCGCGCCGGCCGTCGCGTCGCCGGAGGATCTCGTCGACGGGCGCGTCGTCGCTCCAGGGCCGCGGGGGCGGCGCCGCGTCGAGGCCGAGGCGGCCGAGCGTCAGCGCTTCGCTTCCCGACACGGCCGGGCTACGTGACCACCCCGCCGCCCGGCGCGGCGCGAGGCCGCGCAGCCACTCCCCGTCGGCGGCGACCAGGCCCGCGAGATCCTCGGCCCCGGCGAGGCCGCGGCCGGCGAGGAAGGGCCGGCTCGCCGACGCGCACTGGAGCATGGACGACCAGTTGATCGGCCCGTCGGTACCGACCAAGAGGGCCTGCTCGCCCCCCTCGGGCGGCAGCCATAAGGTCGCGACATGAAACTCATTGGCGAAGCTCGCGATGGCCTCGCTCAGCACGGCAGGATCGAGGCCGAGCGCGGGAAGCTGGAGCACGGTGGCGCCGCCGGGCGCCAGCCGGTGCGCCGCCGCGAGGCCAGCCGCGTCGGGGAAGGTGCCCGCGCCGCTGGTGTGGCCCGCTCGCTGGACGATCACCACGGCGCTGGCTTGGTCGCCGAGGCGTAGCAGCGCGGGGCCGGGTACCCGGAGCAGGCGGGTGGAGGCGGCCAACCACGTGCGCCGCGCGCCAGCGTCCAGCGCGGCGACGTCCGCGAACACGGGAGCGATAGCCGCCACGTCGATCCCTGAGAATCCCTGGTCCCGAGCCGCCGCGGCGACGAGGCCGAGCTCGTCCCCCGTGACCACCAGCCGGGCTCGCCCCGAGCTTGCACAACCGGCGAGAACCCCGGCCAGGCTCTCCGCGGCGCGTGCCCGCGCCGACGCTCCCGAGAGGGTGCCGTCGAACTCCACCACGACTCGGTCGCGTAGCGGCCAGACCATGGCTCCGCCGAGGGCGCCAACGTTCGCGGATGCGGTCGCGCGGCCACGGGCCATGACCTCGCCGAGCTCGGCATCGCCGGCGGAGAGCCCAGCCGCCGACGCCGCGGCGCGGCGGGCGAGCGCGGGTGGCAGCTCCAGTAGCAGGCGGGGCATGGCCAGGAGCGAGACGGCGAGGAGCCCGGTGGTTGCCCGGGCGGTGGTCGAACGCGCGGCGAGCCCGAGGGCGAGGCCCGCCGCGGCGAGGGCCCAGTCCCCGAGCTCCGCGCCCCGCCCGTCCACGAAGACGTGGTGGACGAAGACCGTCGCGAGCGTGGCCGGAGCGAGGCGCAGGCAGAGAGAGACCGCGAGCTCGCGGCCCGTTGCCCCGCGAGCGGTGGCGCTCGGGACCGCCAGCGCGAGGCCGAGCGCGCTGACGAGCGGCAGCAGGTCGCGGCCCGCGGGTGCGAAGCTGGAACGCAGGCACCACGCGCCAACCAGCGCGCTCAGCATGAGGCTACCGGCGAGCGTGGCGACCGCGAGCCGTGACGCCGTCCGGCGGCGCACCGCGGCGCGCGCCGCCCCGCCCTCGAGCGGCGTGTCGACCCGGCTCCCAGCCAGGCTGAGGCCG
>Ga0194131_10010913_pt1 | contig 10987 bp, 12 predicted proteins | sample TA2KigO120mmetaG_FD_148631 | JGI IMG/M metagenome (GOLD analysis project Ga0194131, IMG submission 148631) | Freshwater microbial communities from Lake Tanganyika, Tanzania - TA2015053 Kigoma Offshore 120m | ecosystem: Environmental > Aquatic > Freshwater > Lake | place: Tanzania: Lake... | reverse complement strand
TGCTCGATGAGTCGATGCGTCGCCGGCTCGAGACTGCCAACCCGCAGGCGGCGCGCAATGTCATCGGCCGCCTGATCGAGGCCAATGGTCGCGGCATGTGGCAAGCGGACGAGGCGACGCTGCAGCATTTGCAGGGTCTCTATTCGGATATCGAGGATCGGCTCGAAGGGGTGGGTGTAGCCGCCGCCTGAGAGACAGCGTGAGCCCGAATTAGTAAGCAAGGCTTTCTATCAGCCTGGCTTCCGAATAGACTACGCGGCATGTCCAGCGACAACCCGCGCGGCCACCTCGCTTTTCTCTTCCACGATGTCGCCAAGCGGCTGCGGCAGGAGTTCGGCCGCCGCGCCGCGCGCATCGAGCTCACGCCCTCGCAGGCGCGCTGCCTCGTGTTCCTTGCGGTGCGGCCGGGGGCCAGTCTCAAGGCCTTGGCGAGCGCGCTCGAAGTGCAGCCGATGTCGGTATTGCGAGTGGTCGACGGTCTTGAGCAACGCAAGATGCTGCGGCGTGCGACCAATCCTGCAGACCGCCGTGCACTGCAGCTCTTTCTGACCCAGGCGGGCGAGGCCGGCGTCGTACGCGTCTGGCAGGCGCTCGACGAAATCATCGCTGATGCTTGCGCGGGCATGTCTGCTGGCGAGCGCAAAACCCTGAAGAATTCATTGATGTCACTGTCGAACGGCATGCAGGCCTTCGACGTCGAGGAGAAATGATGAACGAGTCCACCAAAGGTTCCACCCTGCACGCGGTGCTGCTTTGGGGCGTGCCGCTGGCCGCAGTGCTGGCGGGGCTCACCGTATGGGCGCTCGGTGGGCGCTATGTCGAAACCGACAATGCCTACGTCAAAGCCGATCTGGTGCCGATCTACCCCGAGATCGAGGCGCAGGTCACAGAAGTTTTGGTCGACGAGAACTCGCGCGTCGAAGCCGGGCAGGTGCTGCTCAAGCTCGACCCTGAATCGGCCGAAATCGACGTACGCCGCGCCGAGGCCCGTCTGGTTGCCGTGCGCGAGCAACTCGCGGCGGCGCGCAAGCAGCTCGAGCAGCGAAATGACGAACGCGCGCTCGCCGAAGAGCAGATTCGCTACTCGAGCCGCGAGCTCGAACGTCAACGCGAGTTGGTGGCCGCACTCATGGTGCCGGCATCGCGCTTCGATGCCGCTGAGCACGAGGCCATGCAGGCCAAGGGACGCCTGCGGGTGATTGAACAGGGGATTGCCGAGTTGCGGGTACGCCTGGGACCGGCGCTCGAAGGTCGGCCCGAAGCCCACCCCAGCGTCATGGAAGCTCGCGCAGATCTCGAGGTCGCAAGACTCAAGTTGCGGCGCGCGGTGATCGTCGCGCCCGAGAGTGGTCGGGTCGTGAAGTTGCCCGAGCGCGGTGTCATGGCAAGACGTGGGGCGAGCCTGCTGATACTCGTCCGCTCGGAAAATCTTTGGGTAGAGGCCAACTTTAAAGAAACCCAGCTTGGTTTGCTGCGTTCCGGGCAGCCGGTATCGATCCATATCGACAGCTACCCCGATGCGCAGTGGCGCGGCCACATCGATACCATCTCGCCCGCAAGTGGTGCCGAGTTCGCGATGCTCCCGCCACAAAATGCCTCGGGTAACTGGGTGAAGGTGGTGCAGCGGGTGCCGGTCCGCATCGCCATCGATGACGGTCCGCAGGGCTTGCCGCTGCGTGCGGGTACGAGCGCCGTGGTCGAGGTCGATCACAGCGCCGGCAATCGATTCACGCGCCTCGTCGGTCGACTTTGATGGCTGAGGCGGCCTCAGCGTCCAGCCAGCGTACGCTGCTGTCGCTGAGCACCATGCTCGCCGTGCTGCTCTACGCCATCGATACCACGGTGGCCAACGTCGCCTTGCCGGTGATGCAAGGCTCGCTCGCAGCGACGCGCGAGCAGGTCGCTTGGGTGCTCACGTCCTATCTCATCGCGAGTGCGGTCGCTTTGCCGGCGCTCGGTGTCATTGAGGCGAGGCTCGGGCTACGTCGCAGCTTCATGCTGGCAGTCGCCGGCTTCGGTCTTTCCTCGGTGCTCTGTGGTCTCGCGCCCAACATCGAGACTCTGGTGATCGCGCGCTTCATGCAGGGGCTCTGTGGCGCGGGTTTGCTGCCGCTTAGCCAAACGGCGATGCAGGCGGCTTATCCACCCGGGCAGCAGGCGCGCGTGTTCGCGCTCTTCGGGATGGGCGTGATGGTCGGCCCGGTGGTGGGCCCTTGGCTCGGCGGCTGGCTGACCGAAAACTTTGGCTGGCGCTCGGTGTTCTACATCAACATGCCGGTGGTCGCGTTGTCGCTCGCAGGTTTGCTCAGCACGCTGCGGGGGCCGCCACAGCCCAACCCGCGACCCTTCGATCGTTTCGGCTTCGCGTTGCTCGCCACCTGCATCCTGATGTTGCAACTGGCCGTCGATCGCGGGCAGCAACTCGACTGGTTCGACTCTGCCGAGATCGTCACCGAGGTCGCGGTTGGCGTGTTGGCCGCGTACATGTTCATCGTGCATTCCAGAACGGGGCGGCGCACGTTGTTTCCCGGCGTTTTGCTGCGGGATCGCAATCTGGTGCTCGGCGTCGTGATGTCGATTCTCGTCGGTTGGCCGTTCATGGGTGCCATAGTGTTGCTGCCGCAATTCTTGCAGGAGGTACAGGGCTACTCGGTCGTCGATGCCGGGGTATTGATGGCGCCTCATGGTCTTGGGCTCATCGTCTCGATGTTGGCCTTGAGTCGTATCGGCCCGCTGATCGATCTGCGCATGGCGTTTTCTTTGGGCTGCGTGCTCAACACAGTCGGGCTGCTGGCGTTCGCATGGTTGCCAGCGGATGTGCCCGCCAACGTCCTGACCGGCTGGTTGTTGCTGCAGGGCGTGGGGCTGGGGCTGATCTTCGTGCCGCTCAATACTGTGACCTTCACCACTTTGGCGTCTGTTCATCGCACCGACGGCGCAGCGCTGATGGTGTTGGCGCGCAACCTCGGCAGCAGTATCGGGGTAGCGCTGCTGGTGCGCGGTATCTCAATCGATGCCGCGGCCAACGCTGACCGCCTGCGTGAAATCGCCCACGGCGTCGTGGCCGAAGATCCGGGTTCGATCGGCATGGCGCTGCGTGTGGTGTATCGCGAGGCGCTGGTGATCGCATATTCGAATCAGTACCTGATTCTCGCGCTCATGCCTGCCGTGTTGTTACCCTGCGTGTGGTTGATGCAGCGATCTGCGGTCAGCGGAAAGTCACCAGCGGGCGAGGGTCAGGCTGCGCCTCCAGATGCGGTACCGCATTGAAGACTTCGAGATTGCATCGCGCATCGTCATAGCGAATGCGCGTGATCGAGGCGTTGAAGAGCGTCCACGACAGCTTGAGTGACCCCTCGTCGTCGAGTCCCAACACGTGACCGACGGCGGCACCGATCGTGCCGGCTGAGCTGCACACGAGGATGTGTCGTGAGCGGCCCTCGATGCGCATGATTTCTTCGAGACCTGCAGCAACCCGCGCGCGAAAGCGCCGCCAAGGCTCGACACCGAGCGTATCGAGTTCGCCCGTGATCCAGGCGCGGCCCGCTTGTTCGAGTCGGCGCTGAAAGGCGCGGGGGTCGGGTTTGGCGTTCGGTCCCTGCAGTGCGGCGAGCGGCAGGCCACTCAGTTTGGCGTGGGCCTTGAGCAGAATCTCGGCATCGTATTCATTGAAGGCCGAATGTTGCCGAATGCGATCGCCATTGCTTTCGGCGTCACCGCCACCCCCGTCGCCGCCGCTGCCGTATAGGCTGGCCAAAATCTCGGCGGTCGAGCGTTGGCGATACAGTGTGCCGCTGTAAATGGCGTCGACGGGCTGGCGGATGCGCGCATAGTGATTGCGCAAATGCGCGACCTGCTGCTCACCCAAGCTCGACAGTCGATCGTAGTCCGCAGCACCAAACGAGGCCTGGCCATGGCGGATGAGATGAATGGTGCTCACGGGACAAAAGACTCCTGCATTGAGGACCGATTGTACGCCGCGTACCATTCGCGAGACATGGTGCGCCGCGAAGTATCCGTACCCCGACCGTCCGCTTGGGTTCGCGCGCTCGGCGCGCTGCCGCTGCCGGTGTTGCACGCCCTCGCGCGGCTCTTTGCCTTGATCTCGTGGTACGTCGTTCCACACAAACCCAAGGTCATTCAGGAGAGTTTGCGCATCGCCTTTCCCGCGTATTCATTTGCCGAATGTGAGGCACTGCGGCGCGAGTTTTATCGTAGCTACGGCGATGTGCTGCTCGAGGTGGTGCACTCGGCAGCGATCAGCGGCGACGATCTCGATCGGCGCATGCAGTTCGAGAACCTGCAGGTGTTGCGTGAGGCCATTGCCGCGGGTGGACCAGCGGTGCTCGTGGTGGGCCATCAGTGCAACTGGGAGTGGTTGCTGCACGGACTGGCGCGAAATTTGGGTTATCCAATCGATGCGGCCTACAAACCCCTCAAAAATCGCTGGATTGATCAGCAGATGCTGGCGCTGCGCAGTCGTTTCGGCGCGCAGATGATTCCTGCCGAGCGGGTGATGCGCGAGCTCATCGCACGCCGGCGAGTCCCGCGTCTCGTCGCTTTGGTGGCCGATCAGGAGCCCGTGGCGAGTGATCGTCGGCACTGGACGCGCTTTCTCAATCGCGACACCGCTTTTTTCATGGGCGCCGACGTCATGGCGACGAGTCTTGACTACCCGGTGTATTTTGGTGCGCTGCGACGGACTCGGCGCGGTCACTACACGGCCTCGTTCGAGTTGTTGCGTGCCCGTGGCGAGCAGCTTGCGCCTGGTAAGCTGACCGAACGTTATGCGCGGCGTGTCGAGCGGCAGATTCACGAATCGCCCGCCGATTGGCCTTGGTCCCACAAGCGCTGGCGCCTGCGGCGCGAGGACGAACTGCAAGCTTGAGCGTGCGAGCGAACCCTGTCGTTCTTGTGGCGGTCATCTTCATCGCGGACAATGCGCCTTCATGTCCGTAGCCGCTATGCACCCGACCCCGGAAATCTCGGTAGTCATTCCCGTTCGCAACGAGGTCGACAACGTCGCGCCATTGGCCGGCGAGATCGTGGCGGCACTGCATGGCAAGTCCTTCGAGATTTTGTTTGTCGACGACGGCAGCACCGATGGCACGGCTGCGGCGATCCGCGAGCTGCGCAGCCGCATCCCGCAGGTGCGTCTGCTGCGGCACTCGTTTTGCAGCGGGCAAAGCGCTGCCGTGTGCTCAGGTGTTCGGCATGCGCGCGCCGAATGGATCGCGACGCTAGACGGCGATGGACAAAACGATCCGGCCGATATCCCCAAGCTTTACGAGTCGCGATTCGTGGCCGAGCTCGTCATGGGCAATCGGGTACAACGTCGCGACACGTGGTTGCGACACGCGCAGTCGCGAGTCGCGAACGGTGTTCGCGGTTGGCTGCTCGGTGATGGGACGCCCGACACGGGCTGCGGCATCAAGGTGATGCATCGCGGGCAATTTCTCGAGCTGCCGCGCTTCGATCACATGCATCGCTTCCTGCCGGCGCTGTTTCTGCGCGCCGGGGCGCGGGTGGTGTCGGTGCCGGTCGCCCATCGACCGCGTGCGCGCGGGACTTCCAAATACGGACTTTTCGATCGCCTCTGGGTAGGCATCGTCGATATTTTCGGCGTGATGTGGTTGCGCCGTCGCTTCCGACCAGGGTTGCAGATCCGCGAGGATTGACGCGCGAATCTGCGTCTTGCTGATCATTTCTTCGGGGATGGCAATGCAGAACGATACTTTGATCTGGGTTCTCGTGGGCTTCGTCGGGCAGGCGCTGTTCTCGATGCGCTTCGTCGTCCAGTGGATCGCGAGTGAGCGCATCAACCGTAGCATCATTCCCCAGGCATTTTGGTATTTCAGTCTTGCCGGCGGCGCGACATTGCTCGCTTACGCGATTCACAAGCAAGATCCGGTGTTCATCGCCGGGCAGGGCCTCGGTCTCGTTGTCTATTTGCGCAATCTGTACCTCATCCGCACCGGACGGCAGCAGGCGGACGCTTGAGCGCCGACGCGCGCGCCACGCTCGTCGATCTTGGCTGGATCAGCCTGTGGTTCGTGTTGATTATTTTCGTGGGCTTTGGCCTGCGCGATCCTTGGCCCGCCGATGAACCGCGATTCGCAAGCGTTGCGCTCGATATGCTGCGCAGCGGCAACTGGCTCATTCCGCATGCGGGCGGTGATCTTTACCAGGACAAGCCGCCGCTGCATTTCTGGTTGATGGCCATCGGCTATTCTTTGACAGATTCCCTGCGGGCCGGATTTCTGCTGCCGTCGATGTTGGCTTCGCTCGGTACGCTTTGGCTAGTATACGACCTGCTGCGGCGACTGCACGGGCGCGAGGCTGCGCGACTCGCCGCCGTCACGCTCGTCTGCTGTGTGCATTTCGTCATGACGACGCGCGGTGCGCAGATCGACGCGACGCTGATCTTCTTTTGCACGCTGGCGCTCTGGGGGCTGCTGCGTCATCTGTTGCTCGGGGCGCCCGCAGTGTTTGCGCTGGTCGGCGCGTGCGCGGCGGGGCTGGGTGTCATCGACAAGGCCGTGGGATTTCTGACGCTCGCCCTGTTGCCGCTGGCGGCGCTGCTTGCGCGACGATTCGACACCACGGCGGTCCCCCGCGCGACCTGGTGGCAGGTGCCCGTGGTGTTCGTGCTCACCATCATGCTTTGGTTGGTGCCGATGCTGCTGCATGTGGCGAGCGTGGGCAGTCCGGAACTCATCGCTTATCGCGACGAGTTGCTCTTCAAGCAGACGGCGACGCGCTACGCGCAGGCCTGGCACCACATCCGCCCTTGGTATTACTACCTGGTCGAAGTGATTCCTGCGCTGTGGTTGCCGTTGAGTGCGCTGCTGTTCTGGTTGGTGCCGCGCTGGCGAGATGACTGGCGCGAGCGGCGGATGGCGGTGTGGTTGCCGTTGCTCTGGGCCCTAATCGTGATCGTGTTCTTCAGTCTGAGCACCGGCAAGAGGGGGGTTTACGTGCTGCCAGCGTTGCCGGCCCTCGCCATCGCTGCGGCGCCGCATCTGCCGCAACTTTTTGCATATCGATCGGTGCAGCGTCTGTCGTTGGCGCTGGCTTTGCTGCTCGTTGTGCCCGGGGTGTTGGTCGCTACCGGATCGGTACTTGGCGTGGGTGTCGTCAAAGAATTAATCGAGGGTAGCGAGCTGGTGTCACTGGTGCCGGTTTACGCGTTCGCGATCGCCGCTACGGTCGCGTGGCTCGTGGCGCTGCGTTGGCGACCGTTGTTGGCTTGGCCGGTGGTACTGGCCTGTCTTACGGTGAGTTGGGGCGTGGGCGTTGCGCCGCAGATCAATGGCGAGCGCTCGGCCTCGACTTTCGTGCGGCAGATGTTGGCGCAAGTTCCGCGCGAAGCTGAACTCGGCTTGCTCGCTTACCGCGAGCAGTACTTGCTCTATCTCGATCGCGAAGTGGTCAACTTCGGACATGCGCGCTGGCGCGAGGGTGACGCGGAAGCGTTCGATGCATCGCGCTGGCTCGCCGGCGACAGCAAGCGCGTGTTGTTGGTCGCGGAGCACTATCTCGATCGCTGTTTTGTGGCCAATCCGCGTCAGCCGGTGGGCGAATCGAGTGACGAGCAATGGTTTTTGGTCACCGGCATGCCGGCGAACGATTGCATCGCTCGCGGTAATCCGATCAAAGTAATCAGGTATCAGCCTCCACTTGGAGTACTGAACTGAGGCAGCGCGGCTATCCGTGACGAGGACCGCCGCGTGCCCGTTGGATCAGAACGGCAGGCCGTGCGCAGAGCCGACCATACTTAGGAGCATCGGGAACGAGAGCACGAAATTTGTACGGGAGGCAAGAGTTGCCACACGGCGGGCCTTCGCTTTCTCCTCGTCAGTTACTTCGACGATGCCAATAACCTTTTTTTGATTTGGCCAGATTAGGACCCACACATTAAAAAGCATGATCGTCCCGAGCCACACACCGATTCCAATAACCTCGCTACCCTCCTGCAGCATAAACGCATCCATAAAACGGGCGCCGAGTAGCCAGCCGCCGGTCAGCCAAGTGGCGAGTGCCATCCAGCGGAACCAGAGCAACGCACGCGGCGCGACGTATTTGACGATACCGGCGCCGCCCGGACCGCTTTTGTCCGCGTTGGCCGCCGCGAGTGCCGGAATTTGCGCAACGTTAAAGTAGTAGAGCAGGCCGATCCAGAAAATGCCGGTAACGGTATGTGCCCAGCGACCGAGCCCTAGGTGGTTGAATTCGCCGCCTGGGGTTTGCGGTAGCACCATTACGATAATGGCGAACAACACGCCAAGAGTGATTGTGGACCCGACGCTATCGAGGGGATTTTTCATTACGTGGCCTCTCCGAACATGTAAATCAAATAACAATTTGAAGGATAGGATACGAACGCCCATAATTCAATGGAGTGCACTGCTTGCACCCAAGGACGGGATGATGGCAAAAAACGCCGAGGATATTCGTCTCGCGCGACCTATGTCGCCCTGTGTCAGCGTTTGTGCGCTCGATCACTCGGGGTATTGCGCCGGCTGTCTGCGTACTCGCGAGGAAATCGCGAGCTGGATTCGCCTGTCTCCCGATGAACAGTGGGAATTGCTGCGTACACTCGAGGGTCGCCGCGCCGATCGGGCGCCGCGGCGTAGTGTCTAAGGAGGTTTACATAACGATGGACGTCAACGAGCGGATCAAGGTGCAACTGGGCACGGCTCCCGTGGTGCTCTTCATGAAAGGCACGCCGGATTTTCCCCAGTGCGGTTTCTCGGCCCAGACCGTGGGTGCGCTGCGCGCCTGTGGTGCCAAGTTCCATCACGTCAATATTTTTGAAGACCCCGAGCTGCGTGAGGCTTTAAAGCGGTTGTCGAATTGGCCGACGTATCCGCAGCTCTACGTGAAGGGCGAGCTGCTCGGCGGCTGCGATATCACCCTCGAGATGTATCACAACGGCGAACTCAAGCAGGTACTCGAGGAGGCTGGCGCCACGGCCTGAGATTTTGCGACAGCGCTAGTCGGGGGTCGCCGGATCAGGGATTGTTCTCATCGGCGACTGGCGAGCTGGGATCGGTGCCGCTGCCGTTGCCATTCCCGTTCCCATTATTGTCATCGACCCAGCCCAAAGATTTAACCCGTTGCTCGGCCTCGAGGAAGCTCGGCTGACAAAAATTACACACCTTGCAGAAGATGTCTGCGGTGCGCTCGGCATCGTAGGCGGCCGCATGGGCTGCCGATGAATCCCATTCAAGACCACTTGCCATCGTTGCTTTGGCGAGCACCGTCTGTCCAAGCGCCGCGCCGGCGAGTGTGACGGTGTCAAAACTCGAGAACGGGTGGAAGGGACTGCGCTTGATGTCGGCCCGCGCGACTGCCGCGTTTAAAAACCCGAGATCGAACGAAGCGTTGTGACCCACGAGAATGGCGCGCTTGCAGCCGTGGCGGCGCACGGCGTCGCGTACTGCTTTGAAGATCCGCGTCAGTGCGTCTTTTTCATCGATCGCCGGTCGTAGCGGGTGAAAGGGATTGATCCCCGTCACCGCCAGCGAGGCGAGTTCGATGTTGGCACCTTCGAAGGGTTTGACGTGATAGGTGTGGGTCTCGCCGCGACGCAGCAGATCTTCGGGCGTGATTTCAATCAATACGGCCGCGATTTCGAGCAGGGCATCTTTGGTCGCGTTGAGGCCGCCGGTCTCGACGTCGATCACCACTGGCAAAAAGCCGCGAAAGCGGCGCGCGAGATTCGGGACGACGGCGTTCACTGCGACGTCAAGCGCCAGCGCAGGCGTTCGTTGGCCCGCATCGGCACGACCACGTCACCCCCTAAAGCGTAGGCACCCGGTACGCTCCATTCTTCCTGGCGCAGGGTCACGGTGCCTTCGTTGCGGGGCAGTGCATAGAAATCGGGGCCGTACAGCGAAGCAAAACCTTCGAGGCGCGGCAGCGCACCCACGCTTTCGAACACCTCGGCATAAAGTTCGAGTGCGGCGTGCGCAGAGTACATGCCCGCACAGCCGCAGGCCGCTTCCTTGGTATGGCGCGCATGGGGTGCACTGTCGGTGCCGAGAAAAAATCGTGCTGAGCCGCTGGTCGCCGCTTCGATGAGGGCGCGGCGATCAAGCTCGGTTTTGAGCACCGGCAGGCAGTAGTAATGCGGGCGGATGCCGCCGCGGAAAATCTCGTTGCGATTGAACATCAGATGCTGCGGCGTGATCGTCGCGGAAACACCGGCACGCGCCTGGTTGACGAAATCGACGGCGGCTTTGGTCGTGATGTGTTCGAACACCACCTTGAGCCGCGGATGTCGCTCGACGAGCGGTCCGAGCACTTCGCCAATAAAGGCCTCTTCGCGATCGAAGATATCGACATGCTCGTGAGTGACTTCACCATGTACCTGCAGCACGACACCGAGTTCGGCCATGCGTGCGAGCACGGGCTCGATGTGACGGATGTCGGTGACGCCCGCATCGGAATGCGTCGTTGCGCCCGCGGGATAAAGTTTGCAGCCGGCAACAAAACCGCTCGCATGGGCACGATCGATCTCATCGACGGGCATGCGATCGTTGAGATAGAGCGTCATCAAGGGTTCGAAATCCGCGCCCTGCGGTCGCGCCGCGAGAATTCGCTCGCGATAGGCCGCAGCGAGTGCGGTGGTGGTGACCGGCGGCTTGAGATTCGGCATGACGATCGCGCGGCGAAACTGCTGCGCGGTGTGCGGCAGCACGGCAACGAGGGCGGCACCGTCGCGCAGATGCACGTGCCAGTCATCAGGACGGCGAATGACGATTTGCGCGCTCATGGGGCCGGGGATGCTAGCACAGGGCGATTGCTCGCCCGGCGCCGCTACGATTAGTTAACATACGGTTTTTCACACGCACGTCAGGCAGGACGGGGGTATGTCCGAAAGTCCGCAGGGTGATCTCGATCCTAACGAGACCCGCGAATGGTTGGAGTCCATCGATTCGGTGTTGAAGGCCCACGGGCCGGAGCGCGCGCATTTTTTGCT
>Ga0194131_10010912_pt1 | contig 10987 bp, 9 predicted proteins | sample TA2KigO120mmetaG_FD_148631 | JGI IMG/M metagenome (GOLD analysis project Ga0194131, IMG submission 148631) | Freshwater microbial communities from Lake Tanganyika, Tanzania - TA2015053 Kigoma Offshore 120m | ecosystem: Environmental > Aquatic > Freshwater > Lake | place: Tanzania: Lake... | reverse complement strand
CGTCGACGCTCACAATGCGATCATAGCTGCCCCGGTTCCTTGCCTGTCATGACCCGTTCGCGGGTCCCCGGGCTAGCTAGGTCCGAATTGGCCAGCCGTGCGGCAGCCAGGGCGTTATCGAGATGCGTGGTTTCCCGCGCGCCGGGCAACACCACATCCACCGCGGTGTTGCGCAGCACCCAGGCCGTGGCGAGTTGAGCGGCCGGTACGTTCGCTTCGGCGGCAACGTTCTGAAGCCGGGCCGCCGCGGCAAAGTTCTCCGGCTTGAAATAAGTATCGGCGTGCCCCGGAATGACATCGAAACGCGAGCCCTTGGGAATGGCGCCGCGGTCAAGCGTGTATTTGCCCATCAGGAATCCGGCCGCGAGTGGGCTGTAGGTGATGAGACCGATACCGGTACGGCGCGCCACCGGGATGACACCAGTTTCGATCTCACGCGCCGCAAGGTTGTAGTTCGACTCGATCACGGAAAACGGTGCACCCGCTTCCAATGCCAGACTCAGCTCACCGGCAGGATAATTGCTGCATCCCACGGCGGGGGCCCGGCCGCCGGCAAGTACGGCCTGCAGCGCCGCGGCGGATTCCGTGTGAGGTGTGCATCTCGCCGCCTGCTTCGCGCTCATCGTCCACCTGGAGATGCTTGCGGCGATACTCACGTGCCTGGCCTCCGCCGTGGGCTTAACAGAGTGATGCCGTGTTCCACCGCGTAGTCCATGATGCGGAATGACTGCTCTTCGCCGATCTCCCTGCCGAAGGTAGCGCAGCCCAATCCGATGCGTCCGCAGGTGATGCCGGATCGGCCCAGGGTTCGTTGTTCCATCGTGCGGGCTCCGTCTACTTGATCGCCGCCACAATCTCACCGGCCACACTCTCCGCCGTGGCCGGCGCCAGCAGAATGCCGTTTCGGAAGTGGCCATAGGCCAGCCAGAGCGGCGTGGCGCCCACGCGTCGAATTTCGGGATGTCCGCTGGCGGTGGCCGGGCGAAAGCCAACCCAGGAGTGTTCAGGCGGGCTGGCCCCGAGTTCCGGCCACAGCAGGGCGCACTCCCGCGCGATCTCCTCCACGGCATGGGCGTGCACGGTGCGGTCGAATCCGGCGTGTTCCTGGGTGGCTCCGGCCACCACCGTTCCGCTGCGCCGCTGCAGCAGGTAATGATGGCCGCGGCGGCGAATGGGTCCCAGAGCGCCGGCGGGGAAGGTCCATGAGGCGAGATGGCCTTTCACCGGGAAGGCCGGCTCAACCGCGAGCGCGGGCCCAAGAATGGGAATATCCGTCGACCAGGCACCGGCGGCGAGCACCGCCGTGCGGGCCCGGAACGGACCGTGCGCGGTGTGAACCAGAACGTGATCGCGGTGCGGCTCGATGGATTGAACGGCGGCGCGTTCGCGCAGAGCATAAGGGCTGTCGCGCTCGAACACCGTCCGAATGGCGGCGATGATATCGCGCGGGTCCACCTGGCCATCCCGCGGGTAGTGGAGTTCCGCGTGCCATGGCCCCTGGCTTTTGCGCAGATGTGCCTCGATGCCGATGTCGCGCTGAAGGCGGATGCGTTCCTCGAACGCGTCGGCTTCCCGGGCATCGGCTGCCATTTCGATGCTGCCGCACAGGGAAAAATCGATCGTCCGGCCGGAGTCGCGTTCCAGCGTGGAGACGAACCCGGGATACATGGCAAGACTTCGAACCGCCAGCGAGGCCAGAGGTGTCGGCGTGGAGAACTCCGTCCCCGGAACCAGCATGCCTGCGCCCGCCCAACTGGCTTCGCGGCCGAGCGTGCCCGCGTCGAAGAGCACGGGCCGCAGGCCCTCGCGCAGCAGCCTCCAGGCGATGCTTGCGCCGATGATGCCCCCGCCGATAATTGCCGTGTCCATCTACGCGTCCCGCAGACAGCGGCCGGTATGGGAGCCAGCCGCCGCGGCGATCTGTTCCGGAGTTCCCTGGACCACCAGTTGCCCGCCACCCGCGCCACCTTCCGGCCCCAGGTCAATCACCCAGTCCGCGGCCCGGATCACATCCAGGTTGTGTTCGATCAGCAGGATGCTGCCCCGCTGTTCGATCAAACGGTCAAATGCGGCCAGCAGCTTCGCGATATCGTCGAAGTGGAGCCCCGTTGTGGGCTCATCGAAGATGTAGAGCGTCCCCTCGCTGGTGGATTGTCCAAGGTGTGCGGCCAGCTTGACGCGCTGCGCTTCGCCGCCCGAAAGCGTGGTGGCGCTCTGGCCCAGCCGGAGATAACCCAGCCCCACATCCACCAGCACCTGAAGGCGCGCCAGCAGACGCGGCACATCAGCGAAGAACGTCACCGCCTCGCGCACGGTGAGTCTCAGCACTTCGTGAACGTTCAAGCCACGGTACTTCACGTCGAGAATCGCCTGCTTGTACCGCATGCCGCGGCAGTCTTCACAGACCAGTTCGACGTCGGCCAGAAACTGCATCTCAACCGTGACTGTGCCATCGCCCTGGCAGGTTTCGCAGCGTCCGCCGGCGACGTTGAATGAAAAGTGGCCCGGGGCATAACCCCGCCTCTGAGCGTCGGGCGTAGAGGCAAAGAGATCGCGCACGATGTCGAACGCCTTGATGTACGTAATGGGATTCGAACGTGGTGTACGGCCAATGGGGGATTGATCCACCAGCACCACCTCGCGCACCAGATGCGCCCCTTCCACTCCCCGGCAAGTGAGCTTTTCCACCGTGCCGAACCCTTCCTCCGCCTGCGCACCGGTGTTTGGCTGCTGCTGCAGCAGGCTCTTGTGAATCACCTCGTGCACCAGTGTCGACTTGCCGGAGCCCGATACACCGGTGACAGCCACCATCATGCCCAACGGTACGTCGACATCGAAGCCCTTGAGGTTGTTGGCCCTTGCGCCCAGGAAGCGGATCTTACGGCCGGCGTTTATGCCACGCCGCTTGTGCGGCTTCCAGGTGACCAGTTCACCGCTCAGGTACCGCGACGTCAGCGAGCGTGCCCCGTTCTTCGATGTCAACTTCCGGTACGGGCCCTCGAAGACCACCGCGCCGCCATTCTCCCCCGCGCCAGGTCCGATGTCGATCACGTGGTCGGCGGCGGCCATCACGGCCGGGTCATGTTCCACGACGATGATCGTGTTGCCCAGGTCCCGCAACTCATGCAGAATCCGGATGAGCCGCGTGGTGTCGCGTGTGTGCAGCCCGATGGAAGGCTCATCCAGCACATAACAGGCACCCACCAGCCGTGAACCCAGGCACGTGGCCAGTTGAATTCGCTGCGATTCGCCGCCGGAGAGCGTGGATGACAACCGGTCAAGCGTCAGGTAGTCGAGCCCCACGTCGTCCAGGAACCGGAGCCGCTGTTGAATCTCCACAAGCACCTTGTCGGCCACGGCCTGCTGCTCCGGGCGCAGCTTGAGTGTTTCGAAGAACTCGTGCGCCTGGCGAATGTTCATTGCCGATACCTCGGCGATGGTGCGCCCGCCGAGGCGAAGGTAGAGCGCCTCCTTCTTCAGCCGGGCCCCGCCGCAATCCGGGCAGTCCGTCTGCCCGCGGTAGCGGCTCAGGAACACGCGTACATGAACCTTGTAGCTCTTGGTGGCCACGGCGGTGAAAAACTCGCGTACGGCACGCGCCACCAGGGCACGTTCCTCGCGCGTCAGGTCGGCCCAGGGGACATCCCAGCGGACTTTGGGCTTCCGCCGCCGGAACTCCTCGCCGTACCACTCGTAGCTCGGCTTGGTCCACGGGTCGATGGCGCCGTCGTTCAATGAGCGGGAAGGGTCCGGAACCACCAGGTCCATGTCAAAATCCAGCGTCCTGCCGAAGCCTTCGCAGCGGGCGCAGGCGCCGAACGGGTTGTTGAAGCTGAACAGGCGCGGCTCCGGCTCCTGGAACGCCATGCCGCAGGTCTTGCAGGTGAAGCTTTCGGCGAAACGCAGCCGGCGTCGGGGCGCGGCGCCCGCTTTCTCGCCCGCCTTCTCGCCAGCTTGTTCGAAGATAGCTTCGGCGGCCTCGCGATAGCAGATCTCCGTGGTGTCCACGATGCGCTGATGCTGATCGGGGCCAATGGACAACCGGTCCACCAGCGCAAACAGCGGCTTCGAAAAATCGATATCGAGCAGCGATTCGGGTGTCGAGAACTCGAACGTCGTGCCATCCTGAAAGAGCCGGTTGAAGCCCTTCCGGCGAAGGTCGAAAAGCTGATCCCTCAGAGCCTGCGTTTCAGGCTTCTGCTCACCCGGCTTGGGCGCCGCCTGCCGGATGGGAAACAAGGCATACCAGCGCGACCCCTCCGGTTCGGCAAGCATCGCCGCCGCCACCTGATCCACCGTGTCGCGATCCACGCGCTTGCCGCACTCCGGGCACCACGTGTCCCCGGCGCGCGCGTAGAGAAGGCGCATGAAGTCGTAGACTTCGGTTGAGGTGCCCACCGTGGACCGCGGTGTCCGCACCATGTTCTTCTGCCGGATGGCCACCGGCGGCGCAATGCCGTCGATCTCATCGACATCGGGCTTCTCCATGCGCTCCAGGAACTGCCGCGCGTACGCCGAAAGAGATTCAACGTAGCGGCGTTGGCCCTCCGCATAGATGGTGTCGAACACAAGGGAGGACTTGCCGGAACCGGAAACGCCCGTCACCACGGTCATCTGATCGTGAGGAATGGCGACTGTAATATCCTTGAGGTTGTGAACCCGCGCGCCGCGGATCAGGATTGAATCGGTCAAGGTTCTCTGGGCGAAGCCGAAGGGGGAAAAACGCGCTTCAACGCCAGTATAACAAGCCCATTCCGCGAACCTCATGGATCACGAATTCACGCGCAGACTGCTCGGTTGGTACCGCGCCGGGCACCGCGATCTCCCCTGGCGCGCCACCCGCGATCCCTACGCCATCTGGATCTCGGAGGTGATGCTGCAACAGACGCGGGCCTCCGTGGTGGCCGGCTACTACACGCGGTTCCTTGAGCGGTTTCCGGCGGTGCATGCGCTGGCCGCGGCGCCGGAACAAGACCTGCTGCATGCCTGGAGCGGGCTGGGCTACTATCGCCGTGCCCGTCAGCTTCATGAGGCCGCCCGGCGCATCGTCGAGAGGTCTGCGTTCCCGGCTACGTACGAGAGCTTGCGCGGCCTGCCCGGTATTGGGGAGTACACCGCCGCCGCCATTGCGAGCATCGCGTTTGGCCAGCCGCACGCCGCGGTGGATGGGAACGTTCTGCGGGTGCTCAGCCGCCTGGATAACAACCCGGCGGATATCCTCAGCACGGCCGGAAAAGCCGCGCTCACCCGCCGCGCCAACGAACTGCTGGATGCCAACGACCCCGGCGCCTTCAATCAGGCCATGATGGAGCTCGGCGCCACCGTCTGTCTGCCGCGCCAGCCGCTGTGCCTGCTTTGCCCGGCTGCATCCCTGTGCCGTGCCCGCGCCGCCGGCACCGCCGGCCAACTGCCCGTGAAACTCGCTCGCGCCACTCGCCGGCGCGAGGAACGGGTGGTTTTCATCGTTCAACGCGGTGGGGCCCTGCTGCTGCGCCAACGCCCGGCCGATGCGCAGCGCCTGGCAGGGCTTTGGGAACTGCCCGAGTCCGCCGACCTGCCGCGCGTGCCGCCGGGCAGGGAACTCGGCCGGTTTAAACACGCGATCACGGTCACCGATTTCGAGTATGCCGTGCACGCCGCCGCGGTCCGAGGTACTCCTAATGGATTCGAGTGGATCCCACTGGACCGGCTGCCAAGCATTCCCCTGACGACGGTCTCCCGGAAGGCGCTGCAGTTGCTCGAAGAGGATTTAGGGTGACTGGGCCGTATGATGAGTTATGACGTCCTTTCGTCCGTTGATCCTGATGCTGGCTTCCGCCGCTAGCGTCACCGCGCAGAGCGGCGTGAGTGCCTTCTTTGATCGCTTCTCGGCCGCCTGGATGCGAGCGGATCCGCTTTCTTCCACGTTCCGCCAGTTCTTTCCCCGCGAAGAGCAGGATCGTCTGGACGCACAGCTCACCCCGGTTACGGCAGCGTTCCGGAAACAGCGCGTTGCGACAGCGCGCCGTGCGCTGGCGGAGCTTCGTGCTTTCGACCGTGCCGCCATGACGGCTCAGGAACGAATCTCCGCACGGATGCTCGAATGGCAGCTTGACGCGATGATTGAGAGCGCCCGCTTCGATGCCGTTTCGTACCCCTTCAACCAGGGCATCGCCGGGCTGCCTGGCACTCTCTTCCGCTTTCTCACGGATATTCACCCTACTCGCGACGCTCGCGATGTGACGAACTACCTGTCACGGCTGGGACAGGTGTCGAAGACGCTGGACGACGCCATCACGGAGTCGAAGAACCGGGCCGCGCAGGGAATTGTCCCGCCGCGTTTCATTCTCACCGCCACCCTTGGTCAGATTGAACGGCTGGTCACGGCTGACCCTGCCCGCAACGTGCTGGTGTCGGGCTATGCGGAGCGGTTGGCGAAGGCTCCCGGCATCAGCGCGGCGGCCCGCGCGCGGTTCGAGAAGGACGCCGCGGCCATCGTGCAGGCGCAAATCGTTCCGGCGCTCCACCGCGTCTCGGCCTTGCTGGGCGCGCAGGCGAAGACGGCCACCGACGACGCGGGTCTCTCCCGGCTGCCCGATGGTGCGGCAGCCTATGCCCGCTACCTGCGCAACTACACTTCCACAAATCTCACCGCGGATCAGATCCATCGCACGGGCCTTGAACAGGTGGCCCGCCTCGAAAAGGAGATGGACGGCGTACTGCGGCAAATGGGCTACACAGAAGGCACCGTCAATGAACGGTACCAGAAGGCCGGGCGCGATCATCAGTATCCGGAGAGTTCCACAGTCCGCGACCAGATCCTGGCCGACTACACGACAATGATTAGCGACGCGGGCAGGGGGGCCGAAGCGCTGTTCGATCTGCGTCCCAAGGCCTCCGTGATCGTACGCCGTATCCCGGAATACGCCGAGCGCAACGCGGCGGCGAACTATTCAACACCGGCTCGCGACGGCTCGCGCCCCGGGCACTTCAATGTTCCTCTGGTGGGTCCGCGCTTTTCCAAGCTTGGAATGCGAAGCCTTACCCATCATGAGGCTATCCCCGGTCACCACTTCCAACTCGCTCTCCAACAGGAAAACGCCGGGTTGCCTCGTTTTCGGGCCGACAATCTCCTGTTTATCGGCGTCGGCGCTTTCGCGGAAGGCTGGGGCCTTTACGCCGAGGCTCTGGCCCTTGAGAACGGCTGGTACGACGGCGATCTCCCCTCGAAACTCGGAGCCCTGAACGCCCAACTCTTCCGTGCCCGCCGCCTTGTCGTCGATACCGGGCTCCACACCAAGGGCTGGACCCGCCAGCAGGTGATCGATTACGGCATCAGTGTGGCTGAGACCGAACGTTATGTCGCCGCGCCGGGCCAGGCATGCTCGTACATGATTGGCCAACTGAAGATTCTCGAACTCCGCGACCGCGCCAAGCGCGCGCTCGGCACGAAATTCTCCATCAAGGAGTTCCACAACACCGTCCTGACCACCGGCACCGTCCCGCTCGAAGTTCTGGAAGAGGTGGTCGACGCCTACATCGCCTCCCGGCGCTGAGCTACTGTCCGTAGATGGTGTTCAGAATCTGCGCCAGCCGGACGCCGCCCTTGTAGAGTTGTTCGCGGATCACGCGCGTCGTCTCGGCATTCCGGTAGGATTTCACTCCATCCACGGCGAACTTGGCGGCCGGGGATCCGGTTTGGCATTCGCTGACGCGAACGTGCTTGAAGCCAGGGAAGACCGGCACCTTGGGTTGCGCGCGCCCATACGCCTTGTCTTTGGCCACCGTGAATGACTCGGCGGCGATTCCCGCCGGATCCGTCAGCTTCTGGAACTCGCCTCTGCGGCTGCCCAGCGTGGCTTCAAGCGCAGCCGGCATCGGCCGGATCTCAGCGCGCATGGCTTCTTTCACCAGGGTGGAATCCCAGGCGCTGTGCAGGTTCCCCGCGCCGATTCCCTGAACGGGCAGGCAGTTGCCGCCCGCGTCATGATTGGTGGCAGCGTGCAGCGGCTGGTGGATATCGCCCAGGAAGTGAATCAGAAAGCGAAGTTGTACCGCGGGCGTGAACGTTCCCAGCTTACGGCCGGCCTTGAGGTTCGCCGATATCTCGTTGATGCGGGCCACAACGCAGTTGCCGCCGGGACACCGCTGACTCATCGCGGCGGCGCCCTCGGAGAGTCCCATGTCGATGAAGTGCCACGGACCGGTGTGGCCTTTGCCGTTCGGCATCTGATCGGGCCAGACGGCCATGCGCGCCATCGCGGCCGTGAGCCCGGCCCGCGGGTCGGCGCCACTCACCGCGCTCCGCAGATCCTTGGCCGCGTCGTCGGAGATGTCCGCCCGGATCACGGCGATGATGCGTCCGGCCGCCTTGTTGTTGAGATGTTGAGCCGCCACCCGGGCGGTGATCTCGTGACCGTCGACGCCCCACGCCCAGAGTGATGCGCCGGTGGAGAGAATGGCGACGGGAACGGTATGGCTTGTCATGAATAGGCCCATAGAGAGGATAACGCTTGTTGACGGCACAATCCGCTTCCACTGGCAGCGGGGTAGCGCCGGAGTTCATGGGACACTTGGGTTGATGCGTACATGGTTGCTGCCCACACTCTGTCCAGCCTCTTCTGTTGTGGCGCTTCTTGTTCCGGCCGCGCTCTTCGGCCAGGGTGGTTTCAACGGTCCTGGCCGCTACGAGATCGCCAACGTCCGTTCCCAGAAAGTGATCGATCTTGACCGCAATGACAGGCGCACGGTGATTCAGTTCGAATCCCGGCACACGCCCAACCAGACCTGGGAGATCCGTCCGGCACGAGGCGGCGGCTACTATCTGATCAACGGGATGGACGGGGCGGCGCTGGAAGAGGTCTCAAACCGCAAGAGCAGCCCGGTGGAGGGGCAGCGTTTTGACGGCGGATCCCGCCAGGTATGGCGCATCGAGTCCGGCCCGGACGGCAACGCGATCATCGTGTCCTCGTCCGGCATGGCGCTCGACATTCCCGACGGCAGCCGGCGGGATGGCGCGAAGGTGCAGGTCTATAACCGAAACAACGACAAGAACCAGCAATTCGTGTTTCGCCGCACCGGGCGCGGGGGGCTCGACGACGGTGGTCCGGCCAGTGAGCGCGGCCGAGGCAGGGCCCGGGGCCGGCGCGAGCGCTAGGGGACGGCGCCACCGCCAATTGTCAAAGCGCGGCGGCGGCCCCCTCCACTTCCTCACCGGCCAGACGCGGATCGCCTCCCGTGGCCGCCAGCAGTTTCGCGATGCGAGTTTGCAGACCCGCGACAAGTTCCTTAAGCTGCTTGTCCTGGATCTGCATGGCCATGCGTCCCCGATGGCGCACGCGCACGCGGCCCAGCAGGTTGTTCAACTGCTCCGGGTCCTTCTGGATGTCGTACAACTCGTCCAGGTCCCATAAGCCGTAGTACTGCATCAGGCTGTAGCGTTCCGTCCGCAGCCCGAGGATGGTGGGCGTGTAGGGGAAGTCGCGTTCCCATTCGTACTCGTAGAGGAATTCGGTGCGCCAGTCAGCCGCCGGGCCGCGAAGCAGGGGGAGCAGGGAACGGCCGTGCAGCTTGGGAGGCGCGGGCGCCCCCGCCGCTTCCAGCAGGGTGGGCGCAATGTCGAGGTTCAACGCGAACTCCTTCCGGCGGCCCGGGCCGGTGAGATCGGGGCAGTGCGCGATCATGGGTACCCGGATGGAGGCTTCATACTGGGCGCGCTTGTCGATCAGTCCGTGCTCGCCCCACATGTAGCCGTTGTCGCCCATGTAGATCACCAGCGTGTCGTTGGCCAGCCCCGTCTCCTCCAGGGCGGCCATCACGCGGCCTACACTCTCATCCACGGGCGCCAGCGCACGGCAGTAGCCTTTGTAGAAGTCATCGAACCGGCCTGTCTGGCCGAAGAGCCCATCCACCCCTTGGCGTGAGTTGCGCCGGCGGCGCACCCAATCCGGCCACTGCTCCAGCCACTCCTCGCGCGGCACCATGGATTGGGGATAGGGCACCCGCTCATTCGCGTAGAGAGTCTCATGCCGCGGGGCGGCCTGGAAAGGATAATGGATGGCCTTGTGCGAAAGATAGAGGCAGAACGGGCGCTCCCGCTCGCGCCGGATGAAGCGCTCCGCTTCCCCGGTGAGGAAGTCCGTGAGATAGCCCTGGATGCGGCGCTGCCGTCCGTTCTCGTTGATCTGGGCGTTGAGATACTCGCCCTGGCCGAAGAATGAGATCCAATGGTCGAACCCGGGGCGCGGCTCATCGCTGGCGCCGCCCATGTGCCATTTCCCCAGGAATGCCGTCCGGTAGCCCTGCTTCTGGAGGATCTGAGGGAAGGTGGGCAGCGCCGGGTTCAACGGCGAGAAGTTGTCCATCACGCGGTGTGTGTGCTGATAAAGGCCGGTGAGGAGAGAGGCCCGGCTGGGCGAGCAGAGCGACGAGGTGACGAAGGCGTTCTCAAACACGACGCCGCTTTGGCACAGGCGGTCGATGTGCGGCGTCTTGATCCAGGGGTGGCCGAGGGCGCCCGCCATGTCGTAGCGCTGGTCATCCACCAGGATGAAAACGATGTTCCGGCGGCGCGCCGCCTGTGCCGGAGCGGGGGGCAGCGTCGCGGCCGAGGCGGCACTCGCGGTGGCACTCGCGGCTGCACTCACAAAGGTTCGGCGGGTCATGGTCATTCTATTGTATGAACCCAAAAACCTGAAGCAAAAAGTTTGAGAATTCCGCCGGACGTCCGAACTATTAATGAGTGCATAAGTAGGTAGACATCTGGTAAAATGGATCATGCCCAAGCGAGATGCCCGATCTCTTGATCACAAGACCTTGGAAGAGATCCGCATCCGCGCCGTCGAGCGAGTGCAAGCGGGCGAGAGTCCAGAGGTGGTGATCCAGGCACTGGGTTTTGCCCGGGCCTGCATCTACAACTGGCTTGCAGCCTACCGGGCAGGGGGATGGGGAGCGCTGAAAGCGCGGAAGTTGAACGGGCGGCCGCGGAAGATCAACGCCGGGCAGATGA
>Ga0194131_10010911_pt1 | contig 10988 bp, 10 predicted proteins | sample TA2KigO120mmetaG_FD_148631 | JGI IMG/M metagenome (GOLD analysis project Ga0194131, IMG submission 148631) | Freshwater microbial communities from Lake Tanganyika, Tanzania - TA2015053 Kigoma Offshore 120m | ecosystem: Environmental > Aquatic > Freshwater > Lake | place: Tanzania: Lake... | reverse complement strand
AGTTCGAAGTGCTGTTTGGCTTCCAGGACCCGGATGACCCGGCAATCTCTCTCGTGGAGACGCTGTGCGCGGAGTATCCCGAGGTGCGCACCGAAATCGTGCGGGCAGGGGAGGCCCGGGGACCCAACCGCAAGGCCTGTGTCCTCAAGGAATTGGCGCGGCGCGCGCGGCATGACATTTTCGTGATCAGCGATCAGGACATGCGCGTGGGCCGCCGCTACCTGCGCGCGGTGGCCGCGGAATTCGAGGATCCCAGGGTGGGTCTGACCACGCTGCCCTATCGCACCACGGAGGCGCGCGGCGTGGGCGCCGTGTTCGAAGCGCTGGCGGTGGACGCCGACTTCATTCCCTCCGCGCTGGTGGCGAAGCGGCTGGAGGGCCTGACCTTCGCGCTGGGCGCCACCATGGCCCCGCGGCGCGCCGCGCTGGCGGCCATCGGCGGCTTCGAGGCCCTGGAAGACTTCCTGGCCGATGATTACGAGTTGGGCAACCGCATTCACAACGCTGGATATCGCATCACGCTGTGTCCCTATTTCGTCACGAACGTCGTCGACGCGGCGTCGCTGAGGTCGTTCTTTCTGCATCAATTGCGCTGGAATCGCGGCTATCGGGTGTGCCGTCCGACAGGGTACCTGGGAAGCGTCTTGATGAACGGCATGGTATTCGCGGTCGGCCTCGCGCTGGTGACCGGCTGGTGGCAAGCCATTCCGGGCTGGCTTGCCGTGCGGCTTTTCACTGCTCGGGAAATTCTCCGCGCGCTGGGCGTTCGTGAGGAATGGTGGCTGGCCTTCGTGCCGCTCAAGGACGTGATCAATTTTGCGCTGTGGCTGCTGGCGCTGCGCGGCAACACGGTGTGGTGGGGCGGCGACCGCTTCGTGCTGCATCCCGACGGCCGCATGCAGCCGGCATGAGCGAGCATCGGGAATTCTACCTCCATCCAAGGTATTACGACATTGCCTTTGACGTGCGCCAGACCGCGCGCGAGTGCGATTTCATGGGGTGGCTCGTGAAGCAGCACGTGAAGCGTCCGCTGAAATCCGCGCTGGAGCTGGCGGCCGGGCCCGGCTATCAAGCGCTGCACTTCGCCGGGCAGGGCATCCGCTCGCTGGCGCTGGACCTGGAGCCGGCCATGGTGGCCTTCCTGAAGGAGAAGGCGGTGGCCCGCAAAGTCCCGCTGGAGGTGCTGCAGGGGGACATGCGGACGTTTGCGCTCGCCGAGCCGGTGGATCTGGCCTACAACCTCTTCGCGTCGTTCTGCTACCTGCTCACCGCGGAGGACGTGCTGGCCAACCTGGACGCGGTGCACGCGGCGCTGGCCCCGGGCGGGCTGTACGTGATCGAGCTGCCGCATCCGCGCCGCTACCTGCGCAACGAAGTCATCACCCGGGACGACTGGGTGATGGAGCGCGACGGGACGCGAGTGCAGACGCGGTGGGACATTGATCGCGCGGTGCCGGACCCGCTCACCCAGATCTGCGAGGTGCGCAGCGAGTACCTCGTCACTGAGAAGGGCCGCACTACGAAAGTCCGCTCGAAAGGGCGGCAGCGCGTGTTCTTCGCCCCGGAGGTCCACCACCTCGCCGAGTGCCGCGGGCGCTTCAAAGTGGTGGCCTGGTACGGAGCCATGGACCGCAAGGTGGCCTTCAACTACTCAAAGCAGGCGTGGCGCATGGTGGTGGCGCTGCAGCGCGCAGGAGCAGGGTAACGGGTTGAGAAGTGTCTTCGCTGGAGGTGGCCGCCCAATGGCTGAGGAGAAAAACCGGCGCGTCCTGGATACCGTTTCGAAGTGGATGAGGCATGACGGCGAGGAAGACCCACCAGAGGTGGACGGCGAGAAAATTCCACCGCTGGATTGGGATATTTTCAAAAAGGCCCTCGACTACGCGTACGATCACGAGGCGGAGTACGAGAAGGTGGCCGATGAGCGGCAGTTCACCGCGGTGCGTGTCGCCACCGCCGACTTTCTCTACGCGCCGCAAATCGACGACCTGGACGTGAGCGCCTACCACGGGCAGATCGGCGACGTGATCAAGGTGCGCGCGCACGACGACGTGCTGGTCAAGGACGTGCGCGTGCTCATCGTCGACAAGAATCATCAGCTCATCGAAAAGGGTTTTGCGGCCCAGGTCGGCGACCACTGGGAATACGTGGCCACCGTGCAGTCGCCGGTCCAGCCTGTGCGCATCGCGGTAAGCGCCACCGACCTGCCCGGGCACACCGGCCTGTCGCACGCTGATAAATCCTTTTAGCACGTGCTCCCGGTTCTCATTGTAGGCGGCGGCCCCACTGGCCTTTTGCTGGCGTACTCGCTGGCGCGCAGCGGCGTCGGAGTGCGCATAGTCGATCGCGCCGCGGCACCGGGACTGGCCTCGCGCGCCATGGCCGTGCAGGCCCGCACGCTGGAGTTTTACCGGCAGTTTGGCTTTGCGGACGAGGTGATTTCCCACGGGCTGAAAATGGAATATCTCCATCTTCGCGAGAGCGGCGAGGAGGTCGCCACCTTCCACCTGGGCAGCTTTGGAAACAACCTCAGCCCGTATCCCTTCTCGCTCAGCTACCCCCAGGACGAGCATGAGCGTTTCCTCGGCGAGAAGCTACGCGCGCTGGGCGTGGCGATCGATTTTAACACCGAGCTGATCGGCTTTACGCAGTCCGCCGAGTGCGTCACCGCAAACCTGCGCCGCAACGACGTGGAGGAGACCGTTGAAGCGCAGTTCATGGTTGGCTGCGACGGCGCCAACAGCACCGTGCGCAAAAACCTCGGGCTGGGTTTTCCGGGCGGCACCTACGAGCAGGTATTTTTCGTTGCGGACGTCGAGGCCGCGGGCGCCTGCATCAACCAGGATATCAACCTCTGTCTGAACGCCACCGAATTCTGCGCGATTTTTCCAATCCGCACCAGCGGCCTGCAGCGCTTGATCGGCATCGTTCCGGATCCGCTGGTAAGCGTGGAGCCGCTCACCTTCGAGCACCTGCAGGGGCATATCGAGGAGGTGTTCGGCGTCCAGATCCACCAGGTGAACTGGTTTTCGCGGTACCGCGTGCACCATCGGGTGGCGGAGGCGTTCCGCCGCGGGCGCGTGTACATTTGCGGGGACGCCGGCCACGTGCACAGTCCGGCCGGCGGGCAGGGCATGAACACCGGCCTCGGCGACGCGGTGAACCTGGCGTGGAAGCTGGCCGCCGTCGTGCAGAAGCGGGCCAGCGCGGCGCTGCTCGGCTCCTACGAGCCGGAGCGGATGGCGTTCGCGCGCGTGCTGGTGGACAGCACCGACCGCGCGTTTCGCCTGATGGTGGGCCGCGATCTCGGCAGCCGTTTTTTCCGAAGCGCCCTGGTGCCGCACCTGCTGCCCTTCGCGCTGGGATTTTCCGCCGCGCGGCGCGCCGTGTTCCGCACCGTTTCACAGACCCGCATCGAGTATCGCAAGAGTCCGCTGAGCGAGGGAGAGGCGGGAGAGATCCTGGCGGGGGATCGTCTGCCCTGGGTGGCGAGCGCCAACAATTTCGACGCGCTGCGCACGCTTGACTGGCAGGTTCACGTGTACGGCGCCGCGTCGGCGAGACTGCACGGGTTCTGCACCTCGCGCCCGCTTCACCTGGTGGTTCATCACTGGACGGACGATGCCGAGAAGGCGGGCCTGGAGCGCGATGCGATGTACCTCGTGCGGCCCGACGGGTACGTGGCGCTGGCCGCTCCGGAGCAGGATCTCGGCCGGCTGACCGGGTTCCTGGACCGCTGGTCCATCAAGGCTCGACTCGTGCCGGCGTGATATAATATCCCCGATGAGAGTTGCCCCCGTCATTCTGCTCGTGATGCTGCTTGCCGTGACTGTCTCCTGGGCCCAGGCCGAGCGGATCGTGGTGGTGGACGGGCGCGCCCTGGCCAGTGCCCGGTGGCAGGTGGACGAGCAGCGTGAGCCCTGGTTCCCCATCGCCGACATCGCGCGGGCCCTGGGGGTCACGGTCTCTTGCGACGCTTCCGGCGTGCAGGTCAAGGGGCGGGCGGTGGCCTGCACCGTGCGCGAGATGGGTGGCTTCTTCTGCGCCAGCCGCGCGGATCTGAAGAAGGTCCTGGGCGTGGCCGTCTTCGTTGATTCGGCCACCGGGCGCGCTTCGGTTACCTCGGCGTCCGGCCTGCGCCGTCTGAGCGCCACGGCGAAGCCCGCGGCCTCAACGCCGAGTCGCCCCGCGGCCGCAGGCAATTCACGCCGCCCTTCGGCCACCGCCAACGTGACGCCCCTGCTTGACGTGGTGGGGGCCAGTGTGGGCCGCGACGGCGGCCCTCTCGGAAACCTGATGGTCAGCGCCCGACTGGTGAACCGCACCGAGCGACCCATGCGGGATGTTCTGGTAAAACTCATCTTCTGGGACGCCGCCGGCGGCTCGGCCTTCCAGCGGTGTTGAAGCGCCACCGGTAACCCGCTTCCCAGTTCGGGAGGCAGAACCTACGGAGAATACGCCGCCAGCGTGGGCACCCTCACCCCCGGGCCAGGCGCGCGATTTCACCATCAACACCAGCCTCGCTCCGAGGGACATCGACACCGTGAGCAAGACGGTTATCGTGGATCTGGCCGGCTTCGGAATGGAGAAAATGAACACGGTGAAATTGACCTACTCGTTCCAGGCCACCACGCCGGACATTCAGCAGTCGCGATAATCGGCCAGGGTGATCGCGCTCGCGCAGAACGTGTCCGGCTGGTAGGGGGACAGGAAGTGCCCGATCCACTGGTCGAGGCCGTGGAAATAGCCGAAGCGCGTCACGCTGTCGAGGATTGGATACTGTAGTTTTATCGCGCGCCTGTGCAGGGTTTGCCCGTCCCCCAGCCAGTCTGGCCAGTCGTGCTCATATGCGTGCAGCGGGGGATGCTCGGGGTCACCGTCCGGCAGGTTCCATGCGTCGCATTGCAGGCGGAGCAGCTCGTCTTCCTGTTCGGTCCATGAGACGGGCGCAATGGCTCGCAATTCGCTTTGAAAATGCTCGGCGTGCATCAGCGCGTCGTAGGTGAGCGCCTTGACCGGCATCATGGGCTTGCCGTCAAACGTCACGCAGCTGCCGCACCAGCCCAGCTCTTCTCCGTGCTGGGTACCGCGCAGGAAGTGTTCGTACATGATCCGCAGGGCGCTGGCGAGCACTCCGTTGTTGGCGCGCTGCCAGAAGATCAGCGCGTCGTAGAAGTCGCGGGGGGAGATTCCGAAACGTTTGGTGAGCCCGCGGCGCAGGGTGCTCGTGAGGTGATAGATCTCGCACGCGTTGACCACGGCGACGAACACGCGCGCTTCGGCGGCGTCCGTCTCGGAGATAAGGCCGGTGGAAATCACGGCCTCGATGAATTCGTCGGCAATCTCGTCGCACTCCGGCTCAAGAAAGGGAAGCTTCAGTTTCTCGACGCGGGTGCTCAGCCCCCATTTTTCGCGGTACTCGGGTTTGTCCATCGGCGTGTTGGGCAGGATGCACAGGGGATAGGTGCGGATGCGGTTGACGTGGCTCCAGGAGGCGAGGTCGGCGTAGCCCTCCTTGAAGGAGTCGAGGGTTTCCCCAGGCAGCGGGAAAATCAGGTCGGGCGTGAGGGTATAGCCGTTCTCCGCATACTTGTCGGAGAGCGCCCGGTAGCTGTCCAGGGGGATATTCTGGCGGTCAATTGCCTCCAGCGCGGTCTGGCTGGTGGCCTGCAGCGAGAAGTTGACGGTGACCGCCTCGTCCAGCGCGTTGTCCTGCAGGATGCGGGTGATCTCGAAGGTGCGGTCCTTGTTGTTTTTCGCGAAGCCTGAGACCACCACGCACTGAGGAAATCCCCTGCTGCGCTTGAGTTCGGCGGCGTACTCCATCAGCCCCACGTCGCGGGGAAAGATCCCGAAATTGGCGTCGATGATGAACATCATGGTGATGTCGTGGTCGGCTACCCATGCGAAATCTCCGCGCACGCGTTCCTCGGGAAAATAGCGCGGCTTGCTGCTGGTGGCCATGCCCCAGTTGCAGAAAGCGCATGAATACGGGCAGCCGCGGCTGGTCTCCAGGCTGGCCACGATGAGGTAGTCCTGGGCGCGGTGGCGCTCGATGAAGCCGTCGAAATATCCCAGGGTGAACGGGCTGGGCAAGTCCAGATCGGAAATGCGCGCCGACGGCCGGGTGAAGTGCTGACGCCCATTGCGGCGGTAGGAAATGCCGGGCACCTGCTCCATATCGGGCGCGCCGCTGATGACTTGCAGCAGCAATGCGGTGAAGGGAGTTTCGCCTTCTCCGTGCACGCACACGTCTAACCAGGGATGGCGCTCGAAATAATCGGACGGCTCGCGGGGGATTTGCGGCCCGCCAAACACGATTGTCGCGCTGGGATATTGCTTCTTGACGGCTTCGGCCAGCCGATGGGAATTCCGCTCGTTCCACACGTAGGTGGAAAATCCCACGACGTCCGGCGCGTCCACCCGCGCGAGCAGCCGCTCGACAGTATCGGGCACGCAGATGGGGTCGAGAAACTCAACTCCCTCACGGATGGCCGCGTGCCGCTCGGCGTGCACCCGCAGCGCGCCGTAGACGTACGGCACGTAAAGCGCGCGCACGACCTTGTAGATCTGCTGCAGGTCCACGATGAGAACCCGCTTGCGGTCAGGAGCCATGCAGCAGGTCTTCGAGCAGCCGGCCCAGGCGCCCCTCGTCGAGTTTCCGCGCGGGGTCGGCGTCGCGGAGCTGGTGGAGCCAGTCGGTGGGGGCGGGCGGCTCGGCGTCCCAGGCAATCCCCGGCGCGTAGGTCAGGTACACGTCCCAGGCCATCTTGCGGGGAAGGTTCAGCAGCCCCGCAAAGGCGCGCCCGACGGTCCGCCCGCCGTCCCACCATCCCCGCATGCGCGGATCGCGCAGGGGCCGCTGGGCTCCCTCGGCGTCACCCTCCACCATGGGCAGCCAGACGACCAGCCCGGCCAGCGGATGACGCCCGCTGGGCTCGGACAGCCGCCAGAAGACCCGCTCCACGACCTCCTGGCCGTGCACGCAGTCCCCTCAGGTAGGCGAGACGATGGCCAGCACCCGAACCGCGTCGGGCCGAGCGTTGAAGGCCTCTCGAAGATTCTCAAGCACGCGGCGTGCTTCGACTTCTCGCGCCGCAATGCCTGGAGTCCCAGTTCGGTGCAAGGCGTAGTCTACTTATGTCGCGCGCCACAGGGGCCAGCCCCACCGCGTCGCGGAGAGGCTCGTGGCGGAGACCGACCCTGCATCACAAGGATTCCCCTTCCGGACCGCCGAATGTCGCGCGCTCGAATCCTCCAGGAGGTCCCCGTCCCCATGAGCACGACGTCCGAGGCGCCCGCGCAGGTCAAGCAGGGGCAGTTGTTTATCGCCGGTGGATGGCGCGACGCCGCGTCGGGCCGCACCTTTGAGACCATCAACCCGGCCACCGCGCAGCCCATCACGACGGTCGCCGAGGCCGGCCCGGAAGACGTGGACGCTGCCGTGAAGGCTGCCCGCGCCGCCTTTGACGAGGGCCCCTGGAGCAAGATGCCGGCCGCCGAGCGGGGACGCCTGGTGTGGAAACTGGCCGAGCTCCTCATGGAGAACGCCGACGAGATGGCGCGTCTGGAGAGCCTCGACTCCGGAAAGACGTTCGGCGAGGCCCGCAAGATCGAGCTGCCGGTCGCGGCCAACGTCTTCTACTACTACGCCGGCTGGGCGGACAAGATCCAGGGCGACACCATTCCCGTCCGCGGGCCGTTCCTGAACTACACGCTCCGCGAGCCAGTCGGCGTGGTGGGCCTCATCGTTCCCTGGAACTTCCCCTTGCTCCTCACCTCGTGGAAAGTCGGCCCGGCGCTGGCCGCTGGCAACACTGTGGTGCTCAAGCCGTCCTCGGCCACGCCGCTCACCGCGCTGAAGCTGGCCGAGCTGGTGGCCGAAGCGGGCTTCCCGCCGGGCGTCTTCAACGTCGTTACCGGCCCCGGGGACACGGCTGGCGCGGCCCTCGTCGACCATCCGCTGGTGGACAAGATCGCGTTCACCGGCGACACCGAGACCGGCAAGCACATCATGCGGCAGGCCGCCGGCACCCTCAAGCGCATTTCCCTCGAGTTGGGCGGAAAGTCCCCCAATATCGTATTCGCCGACGCGGATCTGGACGCCGCCGTGAAAGGCGCGTTCAGCGCGATCTTCTACAATAAGGGCGAGGTCTGCTCGGCCGGTTCGCGGCTGCTCGTCGAGGAGAGCATCCACGACGAATTTATTGCCAGGCTGGTGGACCGCGCGTCGAAAACCGCACCCGGCGATCCGATGGATCCGAAGACCCGTCTTGGACCGCTGGTCTCAAGGGCCCAGCGCGAGCGCGTGCTGGGCTTCGTGGAGACCGCCAGAAAAGAAGGCGCCACGCTGGCCTGCGGCGGCAATCCCGTGCAGCCGGGCGGCTTGCAGGGATGGTTTGTGGAGCCGACGATTTTCGACAACGTCACCACCGACATGAAAATCGCCCACCAGGAAGTCTTCGGCCCGGTCCTTGCCGCCATGCGTTTCAAGGACGTCGACGATGCCGTCAAGATTGCGAACAGCACGATGTATGGCCTTGCGGCCGGCGTGTGGACGCGCGATGTCGGAAAAGCCCACCGCATGGCGCAGGCGATCCGCTCCGGCACGGTGTGGGTGAACACTTACGGGAATTTCGACGCCGCCTCGCCGTTCGGCGGCTACAAATCCAGCGGCTTCGGCCGCGACCTGGGCGCGCACGCCCTCGAATTGTACACGCAGGTGAAGAGCGTGTGGGTAAATCTTACCTGAGTGGCGCGCGGACCACTAAAACAAGAGGAGAAAAATAATGCCTGACGTCGCCGGCCGCTCCGTATTGATGGTCGTTCCCCCCGGGCGCTTCAAAGACGAAGAGCTGGATATCCCCAAGCGCATGCTCGAGCGCAACAAGGTGAAGGTCGACGTGGGCGCGCTGGCCATCAAGCAATCCTTCGGGCTGGGCGGCGCCATCGCCAAGCCGAGCGTGACCCTGGAGTCCGCCGAGGTATCGCAGTACGACGCCATTGTGTTCGTGGGCGGCATCGGCACCCGCGACCTGTGGGACAACGAGCACGCCCACAGCCTTGCGCGCCGCGCCGTTGACGCCGGCAAGATCGTGGCGGCGCTCAGCACGGCCCCGGTCATCCTGGCACGGGCCGGACTGCTGGAAGGCAAGGAAGCCACCGTCCTTTTCTCTGAAACCAGGCAGCTTACCGAAAAGGGCGCGAAGTACACCGGTAATCCCATCACGGTGGACGGCCGCATCATCACGGTAAAAGGACCGGAGGCTGCCGAGAAATTCGGCATGAGCCTCATCAAGATGATTGTGGAAGCCGCCGCGACGCCCCAGTGACGGTCACGCTTTTCGGCGCAGCATCTCCGACAGGCAGGCCACCAGCCGCTCGCGGTGATTTTCGGCCACGCTGGTAAACGCCGCGCCGACTTCGTGGGTTTTCGTCCCCACGCGCGCGCAGCGCACGACTTCCGCGCGGCAGACAAGCGCCTGCTCGGCGTCGGGGAGAAATACCTTCAGATCGAACGAAGTACCCCGCTCCATGGACCGCGGCACGTCGAGCAGCACGCCGCCCAGGGCGATGTCGCGGGCCTTCGCCGCGATTGTGGCGCCGTCCGCGGTCTGGACCAGCGCTTCCATCTCGGCGCGCACCCGAGGAAGCTTGCGGCTTTCCCGCGGATCGCGAATCCCCACGCGGCAATCGTCGAGCACGAAATGCGCGGCCGCGCGCCGCTGCTCCGGAGTGTCGACGACGAACGCCAGACCGACCTGGTGATTGGGGAGATCTCCGGGCCGCCGGACCCAGACCACGCGGACGCTGGGCGCGTCGTCATCGGTGTCAATGTCGGAGACGTGTTTCTTGCCGTGCTCCAGCGCGAGCTTGAGCACTTCCCCTTTCTGCAAGCGCGCCGCGCACTCCACGCGCAGGCCGCTGGCGCCGAACTCGATGGCCAGCAGGGAGAGCTTCTCTCCGCTCTCGCGGAAGCCAAGAAGCGCCACCTGGCGGCGCACCCGCGTGGCGCGCCGCTTCTCGGCCGCCGCCAGGGCCTCGACCTGGCGGTCGGTGAGGCCGCTGGCGCGCTTGAAGCGATCGACGAGGTCCGTCCACTTCATTTGAGGAGAATTTCTCCCGAGAACGCGCGCTCTCCCGCGTCGAAAAATGAAGAAGCCTCCGGAGGAAATCGGAGGCTCCACGAATCGGAGGAAATGGGGGCGTCCTCTGGCAGGAAGGCGCCCTGGTTTTCAGGCTGCGATTATTCTAGGCTGCTCCAAGGAGATTCTGAATGGCGGAGTAGGTCTGCGGGTCCAGGGTCTGCAGCGTGTTGCGGGTCTGCTCGCTCTCCAGGTACATGCGGCTGGCTTCCGCGGTGAACTCCAGGATGTTGGTGGCCGCGTACGCGTTGTACTGCGCGTCCCAGTCCTTCGAGCGGTCCTCGGAGATGCGGTCCTTGTACGCTTCGAAGGCCGACTGAAGTTGCGTGTTCTGCTCCGACGCCCACTCCTTCGTGCCGGTCGACTTGATGTCGTCGAGCGCGTGCGCGGTCTCGTGGATGATCGTGTGGTCCATCCGGTAGGGCGCCGGTCGACACGCGCGTGATCAGGCCGCGGGATTTCTGGCCGCTCAGCGCCTGCTTCAGCTCGGGGGCCGTCTCCATGTAGCGGTTGAAGCGCGCCTGCGCGGCCGAATTCTCGGAAACCTTCCCCTGCACGCGGTTGGACTTGAGGTGCCCGCCGCCGCTGGTGCTCGTGCCGGTGGTGGTCGTCGTCGTCGGCTGCGAGAAGCTCGTGCTGGTCGTGGCGGGCGCCTGCGGCGTGCGCGACGTTCCGCTCAGGTAGCCGCCAAAGCTTGCCGCGGCCTCAAAAGTGTTCTGCTGAAAGCTCGAGTTGAAGTAATTGACCGTGGGCGCCTTGTACGCGGTGGTGGTGGCGCCGCCGGGGCCGGCCGGCTTGTCGGTGGTCGGCGCGGGCGCCGTGGGCCGGGTCTGCTCGTCGACC
>Ga0194131_10010909_pt1 | contig 10989 bp, 9 predicted proteins | sample TA2KigO120mmetaG_FD_148631 | JGI IMG/M metagenome (GOLD analysis project Ga0194131, IMG submission 148631) | Freshwater microbial communities from Lake Tanganyika, Tanzania - TA2015053 Kigoma Offshore 120m | ecosystem: Environmental > Aquatic > Freshwater > Lake | place: Tanzania: Lake... | reverse complement strand
ACACCCAGCTCGGATTCTATCTCCTGTACGGTCCCCAGGAAGTGTCTCAATGCACCGAAGTCACGCCTGGTCACGCCGACCGCGTGGTGTTTCTGATGTCGCGTATCGCCGACCTGGTGGTGGTCGATCTGCCGTCGGGCAGCGCAGCGGGACATGAAGCGGTCATCCGCCGGTCGAACTGTGTCGTGCTGGTGGCCGAGCGCGACGACACATCGATGATGGCCGCCAAGATCGCCCGGAACCGGCTCCAGCAGTGGGGCGTGAGCATCGACGCGATTCACCTGGTCGTGGTCAACCGGTCGCCGGTGCTGGAGAACGTGCCGAAAGAGAAGATCGAAGAGGCCGTCGGACTCAAGGTCGCCGGTGTCGTTCCCCCGGCACCGGACATCTGCAGCGCGGCGATGCGTGCGAGCACTCCACTGGCGATCCACCGTCCGCGCAGCGCGCCCGCTGGCATCCTTGCATCGATCGCACTGAAGATCGCTGCGACCGCCGCAGGACCAGCTTTCTACGTCCCTTCGGAAGCCGCCTAGAGCGACGCCCGGGTCTCGGTCTGCGGATTGGCCAAGGCCGGCTTTTCGAGCGCGACCTCTTCACCGATTTCCAGTCCAGCCGTTACTTCCGCATGGGTAGCATTCTGCAAGCCCACGGTGACTGCCCGGCGCTCGAAGTTCGACCCCTTCTTCACGTACACGACCGGCTTCCCAGACTCGTCTTGCACCGCACCCAGGGGAACCTGCTTGGCGTTGTCCGATGAACTCTGGATCAACACCTCCGCCGCCGCCGAAAGATCCGGGATCAGCTTTTCGTGTGCCTGATCGATCGCAACCTTCACCGGGATGTTGCGGATGTAGTACTGCTGCCGGAAGCCGCCGGTAGCCAGCGCGTTGATCGAGAACACGTGCCCCGGAAGCGTAATCCCCGGGAACGCATCCAGCCGGACCTTGGCGGTCTGGCTGATGCGCAGCACGCTGCTCTCGGACTGGTTGATGTTGGCCTCCACCTGCATCCGCTGCGGGTTGACGACCTTCATGAAGAGCTGGCCTGGATACACCTGGTCGCCCTGCTGGACCGTCGCCATCTCGCTGCTGCGGAAGATCTGCTGGGAGACGGCGAGCCCGTCCATCGGAGCCCGCATCGCGTACTTGACCAAGTCGACCTTGTGGCGGTCGCGATGCCGGACATGGCGCTGCCGGGTGATGTCGAGGATCACAAGCTCCGCTGCGTAGGTGACCTTCTTCTGCGCCACGTCACCCTGCACCTGCTTGTAGCGCGCCTCCGCCTCCTGTTCAGCGAGTTTGAGCAGCTCCCTCTCAACTTCCGTACGGACTTCTGCCGCGCGTGCATCCAGCTTGGCCTTTTCGTAGTCGGTCTGGGCCACCCGGATGCTCTGCAGCAGCGTGGCCATATCGACCTCTTGCTCAGCCTTGCGCTTCCGGATATCGGCGTCAGCGCGCTCGATGTCATCGGCGATGTCGTCGATATGATCCTCAATGGATTTCGCGTCGATCTGGGCGAGCAGGTCGCCCTTCTTCACCTTGGATCCCGTCGGGATCAGGTACACCAGGATCATGTCGCGTCCAGACTCGAATCCGCGCATGATCGGCGCCGTGATGTTGGCGAAGTCGCGCGAGGAGGTCTGCCCGGCCAGGCGGAGGTTCACGTCGAGCTTGCCGGCAGTCACTTTGGCCGTGCGCGTGACGCCCACCGAGGCAGCCGTCTGCTGTGCCTGTTCCTGACGTTGCTGGACCACCCACGCCGCAGCCCCGGCAATGCCCGCAATCACCAGCAGAATCAACCACTTCCGTGAACTTTTCTTGGGCTCATGGTGGACCGGCGCGGGAGCCGGCTGAACGGGAGCAGGCGCCATCGGGCGTGGGTTGGTGAGGGCCGACATATATAAATGCTACCGCAAGCTTGGGCGTAGCGTGAGGGGCTTCGGTTACCGTCGCTTGATCTTGGACGAAATTTTTGCCAACTCGTTCCGGTACAGTTGGTTCCGGGGGTAGTTCTGGCTCAGCTCCGTCAGCAGCGGCACCGCCTTCTCGGGCCGCTTCTCCCGCACGTGGATGATCGACAGCAGGATCTTCGCGAATGGCCCCAGGTAGCGCCCTTGCCCGGCCACGCGGGTGAGCCGCGACACTGCCTGGTCCTTGCTGCCCTCCACCTGCTCGAACCGGACGAACCAGCGCACGAAGAACGGCAGGCTTCCCACCAGGTACTCCGTGATCCCCGTGGTCAGGTAGGCATCGACAAAATTCGGATCCTTCCGGATCACCTGCAAGGCATAGTTGTGTGCCTTTTTGGCGTAGCTTAGCGAGCGGAGCTGCTTTTTCTCGACCAGCGCCAGGTAGTCCATCCGCATCCCCTCGGTCAGGCAGAAAGAGAACAGCGTCTGGAGGTCGTCGGGATCTGTTTTCAGCTTTTCGGCGGCCAGCCGCTGCGAGCGGTCGATGGTCGCAAAGAACTGCTCGCGGATCTTCGGGTCGGGCACCAGCTTCTCTTTGGCCGCGATCCGCTTGTCGTCGGTCAGGAACTCGCCTTCGAGGATCTTCAGGCGGTCGAGTTCGTAGAACAGGTAGGCGGCCGCACGCACCGAGACCGCGAACGCGTCGGAGGGGTGTTTGGCGTCGTAGTCGTCCAGGATCCGGTGGGCGGCCGCGAAATCCAGGTCGTACATGCGGTGGAACGCTTCGCCAATCGGGTCCACGGGCGGCGCTGCGCGTAACGGCGCGAGGCAAACAAGCAGGAGGAGGGCGGCTCGCATCCGGAATTATGCGTTGAACAGCCGGTCGAAGAATTCGCGGGTGCGGTTCTGGATCTGGGCCAGCTCATCGGTGAGAGGCTGATCGTGCAGGTGCTCGGGCGTCCACCGGCTGACGAGTTCGGAGATCATGTCGAGTTGCATTTGTGAGGCGGGAAGCTGGCCCCGCGCATGTCCCGAGATCAGGCGCATGGCGTGGTCGATCGAACGGAACAGGATTGCGGCGTCATTGAGGAAGCGCGAATCGGCCCGGTCCAGGTGGCCCATTTTTTCAATGATACCGATCCGCGCGGGCGTATTGAGCACCGGATAGAAGATTCCCGCGCTTTTGAGCCGCAGGTACATCAGCGCGAAATCGATGTCGTAATAGCCGCCACGTCCAGCCTTGAGCGGATTGTCCTTGCCGGCTTCGTTCTCCAGGCGCATCCGCATCTGCCGGAGCTCCTTGCGCGAGCGTCCGCCTTGGCCGTACCGCCGCCAGTCGGTCTCCTGGAGCGATTCAAGGAACTTGGTCCCTGCCTCGATCCCGCCGGCCACCGTACGCGACTTCATGTAGGTGATGCCTTCCCAGGCCTGCGCCTTGCGGGCAAAGTAGTCCAGATATCCGGCCACGGTCTGGACCAGCGGACCCGCGCCGCCGTTTGGCCTCAGCCGCGTATCGACGGCGAACAATGTTCCGTCGCCCGTGTAAGCCGTGAGCAGCTCGGAAGTCTTCTCGGCGATCCGCGTCCACAAGGGCAGATCCGCCGCGGCTTGGTCAGCCACCACGAAGATCAGGTCGGCGTCGGATCCGAGATCGAGCTCCTGCATTCCCAGGCGTCCGAGAGCGATCACCATCATCTGGCTCGCTGGCGGGTCCGAAGCGCTGGCCAGGGCCATCTGGTAGGCCGTCGAAATCGCGCAGTCGGCGAGTGCGGATGTCCGGGCAAGCGTGTCGAAGACTGGAGCCTGGAGACAGATGCTCTCGGCCTGGATCCGCAACATCTCGCGGTTGAAGAACCGGCGCAGGTCGGTGGGATCGGCGAGCGTTGCCGGGGCGTCCTCGTACTTTGTCTTTGACTGCGGCCGGCGGCGCATCTCGTAGAGCTCTTCCACCCATTCCGGTTTGCGATTGAGCTGTCCGGCGAAGAACGGGCTGTGCTCGAAGATGTCGACCAGGTAACCGGTGAGCACCGGGTCGTCGTTCAGCCAGCCAAGCCACTGCGGGGCAGGCAGGATCCGTTCGAGGAAATGCTCAAGCGCCGTCGCGCCATAGCGGATCCGGCTGCGTGCCAGCGTGTCTGCCAGGTCCGGCGCCTGCTGGCGCAGGATCCGGGCGAGGTTCGGCGAGATCCCTTCGATCGGCCTCGGCGCCAGGACCTCCACGGGTGCGGGCGCCGGTTCCCGGGCCGTCACCTGCATTTGGTAGTGCAGGGGCAGTTGCGCATGCACCACGCGGTCGTAGATGGCGCGGACGTTGTCCAGGTGCCCGTCCAGGGTCGCACGCAGAGTCGCCGCTGACGGCTTGCCGCCGATCTCGGTGGCGGGCATGCGGCGCGCCAGGACATCGAGATCGTGGGTCTGCGCCGGCAAGGAGTGCGTCTGGCGGTCGTCAGCGAACTGGAGCCGGTGTTCGAGGTCGCGCAGGAACTGGTAGGCCGGCAGGAGCCTGCCGTACTCGATGTCGGAGAGCAACTCCTTGCCATGAAGCCGGAACAGCGCAAGCTGGGTCCCTCCGTGCCGTACCCACGGCTCCCGCCCGCCGTGCAGGCGCTGCAGGCACTGCACCAGGAACTCGATATCACGGATGCCGCCCGGCGCCAGCTTGATGTCGAACTCCGGTTTGCTCCCGCGGCGCTTGGCCAGCTTCTCCGAAATGCGGACCCGCGCCTCTGACACGGCCTCGATTTTCGAAAAGTCGAGCGACGTCGAATAGGTGAACGGCTCGACGAATTCGAGCAGGTCACGCCCCGGTGACATATCCCCCGCCGCCACGCGCGCCTTGATCAGCATTTGCAGCTCCCAGTCGCGGGCGCGCTTCTGGTAGTACGTCTTGGCCGCATCCAGCGGCAGGCAGACCTCGCCCAGCGTCCCTTCCGGCCGGAGCCGCAAATCAACCCGGTAGCAGATCCCGTGGGGCGTGTAGGTGGACAACAGTTCCGTGAGCTGGACGCAGACGCGCTTGTAGAATTCGCGGTTGGTGACTGGCTCCGCGCCGTCAGTCTGCCCGTTGCCCGCGAACAGGAACATGAGGTCGATGTCGGAGCTGTAGTTGAGCTCCTGTCCGCCGTGCTTGCCTAGGGCGAGGATCGAGAACTGGCACTCCTCCGCGCCGCAGCGCGGGACACCGTGCCGCCGCACCAGCGCCTCGCGCAGCCGTACAAACGTGCAATGCAGGATCGCGTCGGCGAGGCTCGATATCTCTTCCGTGATCTCGGCGAGTGTGCCCAGCCCGAGCACGTCCCGTAGCACGATCCGCACCAACTGGCGGCGCCGGAACGCTGCCAGGACAACACTGTTGGGCGGGCCGGCTGGCAGATGGCTGTCCAGGATTTCGCGGTACCGTTCCGGCGGCAGGTGGAGGTGCAACTCCCCGGCCTCGCCCACCCCTTCAATCCAATCCGGGGCCTTGATCACTTCCTCTGAGAGGAATGCGCTGTAGGAGAACAGCGTCAGCAGATACTGGAGCGTCGAGTGGGACTGAAGGATCCGCTGAAACGCCTGTGGCTGCTCCTCAATGAACCGCGCGAGGCAATGGATCGCCGAGTCCGGATTCGCCGACGACTGGAGCAAATCCGCGATTCGCTCGCCCGCTGGCAGCGGCACTTCACCGGAAATCCGTGACAAGCAAGCGGCGGCGCGGCCGGGATCGTGAAACGGGACTTCTTGCGCCAGCGATAACACGCGACCTTCAGGATACCCCTATTTCGCTTTCGTGGCGGAGAACGGGAATCCGACACCTGCGAAGCTCGCCTGTCCGCTGATCTTGTCTCCGCTCACCGTGCCTTCGAGTGTGAGTTCGCCCGTTCGGTTGTGCTCCGCCGAGCCGACCTCGCCCGCGATCTTGAACTTGCCGTCCTTGCAGGTTCCGGTGAACTTGCGTCCCGCTGAGACGGCGGTGACCTTGTCTCCCTCGACACTGATGTCGGTGGGTGACTCCCGCTTTCCGACCGGAGTCTCATAGACGAAGTTCCATTTTCCGGCGATCGATTCGGCGGCCGGCAGGGCCAGGGCACAAGCGGCGAGGAGTGTGATCAGGCGCATTTCCCCGATTATACAGCCTGTCCGAGTTGCGGTACCCTTGAGGTTCATCTGGATCCGGCCATGAAGGAGATTCGCGCGGGCGTCGCGCAGTTTGAAGCTCGGGATGGAGACAAGGCACACAACCTCGGCGTGATCGCGCGCCTGGCAGAGACCGCGCGGCGGCTGGCGGCGGATCTGGTACTGTTTCACGAGTGCTCGATCAGCGGATACACGTTTCTTGAGACGCTCACCGCGGAGCAGATGGCCGGAATCGCCGAGCCGGTTCCCGGCGGGCCGTCGGTGGCGCGCCTGCGGGAGATCGCCGGCGACCTTGACCTGGTGATTTCAGCCGGGCTGGTGGAGGCGGACGGCGGCAGCTTCTACAACTGCCAGGCCGTTGTCTCGCGCGATGGACTCCTTGCCAAGCACCGCAAGATCCACGAGTTCATCTCCCCACATATCGCCTGCGGCGGCCAGCACACCGTGTTCGACGCACTGGACACGCGATTCGGCATCCTCACCTGCTACGACAACAATCTCCCCGAGAACGGCCGGATGACGGCAATGCTTGGCGCCGAAGTGATCCTGGCGCCGCACGTCACCGGATGTCTGCCATCGCCCGCTCCTGGCCGCGGCGTGGTGGATGCGGAGATCTGGCACAACCGCCATCGCGACCCGGTCCGCTGCCGCATGGAGTTCGACGGACCCAAGGGCCGCGGCTGGATCATGAAGTGGCTCCCGGCCCGTGCCTGGGAGAATGGCGTGTACGTGCTCTACGCGAATGTTCTCGGAATAGATGGCGGAACGGTGAAGCCCGGAGGCTCGATGATCCTCGATCCGTACGGAGAAGTCGTGGCCGAGTGCCGGTCGCTCGAAGACGAAGTGGTGGCCGCGACGCTGGTGCCGGACAACCTGAGGCTCGCCTCGGGTGCGAGCTACATCCGCGCGCGCCGTCCCGGCTTGTACTCCAAATTCGTCGAGCCGAACCCGCACCTCCGGCCGGACAACCGGCCTGAAGTATATTGGCAAATGATTCGGGGGCAGAAGTGATTCGAAGAAATTTCCTTTACTCAGCGGCTGGAGCTGCCGCCGCGCAGAACCCGTCCGGGCAGATCGGCGTCGGGATGGTCGGCGTCGGCAACCGTGGCGGCTACGTCATGAAGAGCGTGATGGCTCAGACTGGCGTGCGAGTGGCCGCGATCTGCGACATCAAGCCTGACCGGCTCGACAAGGCCGCCTCGGCCGCCGCGCGCGACAACCCGGCGGTCTACCGCGACTACCGTGCGCTGATCGACGACAAGGGGGTCAACGCCGTCCATATCTCCACGCCCTGCGACCTGCATGTGGAGCATGCCATCGCCGCGCTCAAAGCGGGCAAGCACGTGTATCTCGAAAAGCCCGTCGGCATCACGCCCGCCTCGATTGGCGAACTGGTGAAAGTGGCGCGGCAAGCCAATCGCGTGATCCAGGTGGGACAGCAGTTGCGGTCCGACCCCCGGATGCGCAAGACCATCGAGCGGATCCATCAGGGCGTGATCGGCAAGGTGGTCATGATCAAGGCGCAGCGCCATGCAGGCGATGACCTGCCGCACGATTCCTCGTCAGCCGACTGGTTCTTCGACGCCAAGCGGTCCGGCGACGTGATTGTCGAGATGAGCGTCCACAACCTGGATGTCTGCAACTGGGCGGCCAACTCGCGCCCCGAGCGCGCATCCGGATTCGGCGGCGCGCTGGTGTGGCCGAACGACCCTCCCGGCCGCACCAACATGGACGGCTACACGCTCAGCTACGAATACGCCAACGGCGTGAAGCTGTCGTTCAGCCAGGTGTTCTTTCATCCCCGCGGGCTCCCCGGAAACGGCCAGTATTGGTACGTGTACGGGACCGAAGGCGCGGTGGACCTGGGTACTTCCACGCTCTATCCCCGCGGCCGCGATGGCAAGCCGCAAGTCCTGTTCCCGGAGGAGAAGGTGGATCTCAATCTCGCGCACGTGACCTCGTTCATCGAGGCGATCCGCACGAGTTCACCGTCGTCGGTCTCAGCGGACCTCATGGTTGGCGCTCACGGCGCGCTTACCGCGATTCTCGGCCGCGATGCGATCTACGGCAAGAAGACGCTCACCTGGAGCGACCTGGGGGTGGAGCTGTGAACCGCCGCATCTTCCTCTCCGGCCTGAGCACCGCAACAGGCGCTTCGTTCGCGCAACGCAGCGGCGACATGCGCGATCCCGATCTCCATTACAACGACGGCTGGACCGTGTTGTTCAACGGCAAGGATCCGGGCCGCTGGGTGGTGATCCTCAAGGGCGAGGACGGCCGCAACAAGAAGTACTTCGAGAGCACGTTCGCCGATCAATCGACGTTCACCATCGAGAACGGGATGATCAAGACCACCGGCACGCCCAACGGTTACATCCGGACCAGTGACGTCTACGACAACTACGTGTTCCACGTCGAGGTCCGTTTCCCCAAGCGCGGGAACAGCGGCGTGCTGGTGCATGTCCAGCAGGACAATGTGTGGCCGCTGGGGATCGAGTGCCAGTTGTACCAGTCGCACATGGGCCGCATGTTTCCGATCCAGGGAGCCTACCTGAACGGCGGCGAGATGATCCACGAGAACTCGAAGCCCGAAGGCGAATGGAACACCTACGAAGTGTACTCGGAGGAAGGACGCCTTGCGACTGTCGTAAACGGCGCAATTATCGGTCTGGCTTCTGACGCGAATCCGCGGATCGGCCACATCTGCCTGCAATCGGAAGGCGTGCCCGCCGAGTTCCGGAACATCAAGGTGCGGCGTCATTCTCCCTCCCACCACCTGTGGGAGCGGAACAAAGGGAAGAAGTTCGGCGAAAAGTGATTCCTCCCCGGTTGTGTCAAAATTGAGAGATCCCCTCCGCGTCCCAGACGCAGTCCTCAGTCACTTTTCACAACATGGAAATCATCAGAATCACTGGTAGAGAAATACTGGACTCGCGTGGCAACCCCACCGTGGAAGCCGACGTGCTCCTCGCTGACGGCAGTCTGGGACGCGCCGCGGTGCCGTCCGGAGCGTCCACTGGAGAACACGAAGCGATCGAGTTGCGGGATGGCGACAAGGGCCGCTACCTCGGAAAAGGCGTCCGCCAGGCTGTCGCCGCGGTGAACGGAACCATCGCTTCGGCGCTGGCCGGAATGGATGCGACAAGCCAGCAGGATCTCGACGCGAAGATGCTCGCGCTCGACGGGACTCCGAACAAGAGCAACCTTGGCGCGAACGCGATTCTCGCCGTATCGATGGCCGCCGCACGGGCAGCCGCATCCTCGCTCGGAACGCCGCTCTACCGCTATCTCGGCGGCGTCAATGCGCGGACGCTTCCGGTTCCGCTGATGAACATCATCAACGGCGGCGCGCACGCGGACAATTCCGTGGACCTGCAGGAGTTCATGATCGTACCCCATGGCGCGCCGAGCTTTGGCGAGGCCATCCGTTGGGGCGCCGAAGTGTTTCACACGCTCAAGGGCGTGCTCAAGAAAAAGGGATATTCAACCGCTGTCGGTGATGAGGGGGGATTCGCGCCAAACCTCAAGTCCAACGACGAGGCGCTCGACGTGATCATGGAATCGATCGCCAAGGCCGGCTATTCCGCCGGCTCGCAGATCAGTCTGGCGCTCGACTGTGCCGCGAGCGAATTCTACGTCAAGAGCAGCGGCAAGTACGTGTTCAAGAAGTCCGATAAGAGCGAGCGAACCTCCGGGGAAATGGCTGGATATTGGGCCAACTGGTGCGGATCGTATCCGATTCTCTCGATCGAGGACGGCATGGCCGAGGACGACTGGGCCGGATGGAAGCTGCTGACGGACCAGCTCGGCTCAACAACCCAGCTTGTCGGTGACGACCTGTTCGTTACCAACACGGAACGCCTGGGCCGCGGCATCAGGGAGAAAATCGCCAATTCGATCCTGGTGAAGGTGAACCAGATCGGGTCGCTCACCGAGACTCTCGAAGCGATGGAAATGGCCGCGCGCGCCGGATACACGAGCATCGCCTCCCACCGGTCCGGCGAGACTGAAGACAGCTTCATTGCCGACCTTGCGGTCGCCACCAACTGCGGCCAGATCAAGACCGGATCCGCATCGCGCACCGACCGCATGGCCAAGTACAACCAATTGCTCCGGATTGAAGAGGAACTCGGGTCCTGCGCCCGCTATGCCGGAAGGAGCGCTTTCAAGCAATGACGAAGCTGGTCCTGATCCGCCACGGCGAAAGCGATTGGAACAAACAGAACCGCTTCACCGGCTGGACCGATGTCGACCTGTCGGAAGAAGGCGTCCGGCAGGCACGCGACGCCGGCCGTCTTCTCAAGGCCGAAGGCTACACGTTCGACGTGTCGTTCACTTCGGTCCTGAAACGCGCGATCCGGACCTGGTGGCTGGTGCTCGATGAAATGGATCTGCTGTGGCTGCCGGTCCACCGCGCCTGGCAGTTGAACGAACGCCACTATGGCGCGCTGCAGGGCCTGAACAAGGCGGAGACGGCAGAGAAGTTTGGCGAGGCGCAAGTGAAGATCTGGCGCCGCTCGTATGACATCCCTCCGCCGCCGCTCGACCCGGGCGACGAGCGCTATCCGGGAAACGACCGCCGGTACGCCGGTCTCAGTTCCGCCGAGCTTCCGCTCACCGAATGTCTCAAGGACACCGTCGCACGTTTCCTGCCGTATTGGCACGCGGCCATCGAGCCCGAGATCCGGGCAGGGAAGCGGGTGCTGATCACCGCCCATGGCAACAGTCTGCGCGCGCTCGTGAAGTATCTCGACGGGACAAGCGACGAGGATATCGTTGAGCTCAACATTCCCACGGGCATGCCGCTCGTCTACGAACTGGACAGCGATCTGCGCGCAACGAACCGCTACTACCTCGGCGATCCGGAAAAGGTCAAAGCGGCGATGGAAGCCGTCGCCGCGCAGGGGAAGAAGAAGTAAGGGTCAGGCCGGGTCCTTCATTTTTTCGGCTCTGTAGCGGAATCT
>Ga0194131_10010908_pt1 | contig 10989 bp, 5 predicted proteins | sample TA2KigO120mmetaG_FD_148631 | JGI IMG/M metagenome (GOLD analysis project Ga0194131, IMG submission 148631) | Freshwater microbial communities from Lake Tanganyika, Tanzania - TA2015053 Kigoma Offshore 120m | ecosystem: Environmental > Aquatic > Freshwater > Lake | place: Tanzania: Lake... | reverse complement strand
GACGCCGCTCGACGAGAAGATCCTGCACCCGCAGGACTTCTACGAGGTGCTGAAGTACCTGCTCAAGCTGCGGCGCAACCCGCAGAACGTGGACGACATCGACCACCTGGGCAACCGCCGCGTCCGCTCCGTGGGCGAGCTCCTCGAGAACCAGTTCCGCATCGGCCTGGTCCGCATGGAGCGCGCCATCAAGGAAAAGATGTCGGTCTACCAGGAAATGGCGACGGCGATGCCGCACGACCTGATCAACGCGAAGCCGGTGATGGCCGCCATTCGCGAGTTCTTCGGGTCGTCGCAGCTCTCGCAGTTCATGGACCAGACCAACCCGCTCTCCGAGATCACGCACAAGCGGCGTCTCTCGGCGCTCGGGCCGGGCGGCCTGTCGCGCGAGCGCGCCGGGTTCGAGGTGCGCGACGTCCATCCGACGCACTACGGGCGCATCTGCCCGATTGAGACGCCGGAAGGCCCGAACATCGGCCTCATCTCGTCGCTGAGCTGCTACGCGCGCATCAACGAGTTCGGCTTCATCGAGTCGCCCTACCGCAAGGTGAAGGACGGCCACGTGGTGGACTACGTGATCGTCACCAACGCCGGCGGCAACCCGAAGTACAAGGTGGGCGACATCGTCGAGGCCGACGAGCTCGTCGGCGCCGACGGCCGGTCGAAGAAGAAGGGCGTCGAGTTCGAGCCCTACTCCTACTACCTCTCCGCGTGGGAGGAGGACCAGTACATCATCGCGCAGGCCAACGCGCCGCTCGACGACAACGGCCGCTTCACGCAGGAGCGCGTGAACTCGCGCCGCGCCGGCGACTTCATCCTCGCCCCGCGCGACGAGGTGCAGTTCATCGACGTCTCGCCGAAGCAGCTCGTCTCCGTCGCCGCCTCGCTCGTGCCGTTCCTCGAGAACGACGACGCGAACCGCGCGCTGATGGGGTCGAACATGCAGCGCCAGGCCGTGCCGCTGCTGCGCGCGCGGTCGCCGTACGTCGGCACCGGCATGGAGTACATCACCGCCCGCGACTCGGGCGCGGTGGTGGTGGCGCGCCGCTCGGGCACCGTCGACTACGTCGACAGCCAGCGCATCGTGGTCCGCGTGGAAGTGCAGTCGGAGACCGCCGACGACCTCTCGAAGGAGATGGGCGCCGACATCTATCCGATGACCAAGTTCAAGCGGTCCAACCAGAACACCTGCATCAACCAGAAGCCGATCGTGCGGGTCGGCCAGCGCGTGCAGAAGGGACAGGTCCTGGCGGACGGCCCGTGCACGGAGCTCGGCGAGCTGGCGCTCGGCCGCAACGTGCTCGTCGCGTTCATGCCGTGGCGCGGCTACAACTTCGAGGACGCGATCCTCGTCTCCGAGAAGATGGTGAAGGAGGACTACTACACCTCCATCCACATCGAGGAGTTCGAGATCGAGGCGCGCGACACCAAGCTCGGCCCCGAGGAGATCACGCGCGACATCCCGAACGTGTCCGAGACGTACCTGCGCGACCTCGACGACAGCGGCATCATCCGCATCGGCGCCTACGTCAAGCCGGGCGACATCCTCGTCGGCAAGGTCACGCCGAAGGGCGAGACGCAGCTGACGCCGGAAGAAAAGCTCCTGCGCGCCATCTTCGGCGAGAAGGCGGGCGACGTGCGCGACGCCTCCCTCATCTGCCCGCCGGGCATCGAGGGGATCATCGTCGGCGTGAAGATCTTCTCGCGCAAGGGCATCGAGAAGGACGATCGGGCCAAGGCCATCGAGGCCGAAGAGCTCGAGATGATGGAGAAGAACCTGCAGGACGAGATCCGCATTCTTCACGACGAGGTGAAGAAGCGCGTCATGCAGATGCTCAACAACCAGACGCTGCGCGCCGACGCCTTCGACGAGTACGGCCGCGAGCGCCTGCTGCGCAAGGGCACGGTGCTCTCGCCCGACGTGCTGCAGGGCATCCCCTACGAGCAGATGGTCCGCCTGAAGATCCAGAGCGACGACCCGCGGCTCGAGGGCGACCTGCGGCTGCTCGAGGAGCGCACCGAGCGGCAGGTCGAGGTCATCCGCCAGCTGTTCGAGGAGAAGAAGGAGAAGATCCGCCGCGGCGACGAGCTGCCGCCGGGCGTGATCAAGCTGGTCAAGGTCTACGTGGCGATGAAGCGCAAGCTGTCGGTCGGCGACAAGATGGCCGGCCGCCACGGCAACAAGGGCGTCATCGCGCGCATCCTCCCCGAGGAGGACATGCCGTACCTGCCGGACGGCACGCCGGTCGAGATCGTCCTCAACCCGCTCGGCGTTCCCTCGCGCATGAACGTCGGCCAGATCCTCGAGACCCACCTCGGCTGGGCCGCGCACGCCCTCGGCCTCTACTTCGCGACGCCGGTGTTCGACGGCGCCACGGAGAACGAGATCAAGAACTGGCTCGAGCAGGCGGGCCTGCCGAAGAGCGGCAAGACGCCGCTCTACGACGGCATGACCGGGCAGCACTTCGAGCAGGACGTGACGGTGGGCTACATCTACATGCTCAAGCTGTCGCACCTGGTCGACGACAAGATCCACGCCCGGTCGATCGGGCCGTACTCGCTGATCACCCAGCAGCCGCTCGGCGGCAAGGCGCAGTTCGGCGGCCAGCGCTTCGGCGAGATGGAAGTGTGGGCGCTCGAGGCCTACGGCTCGGCGCACATCCTCCAGGAGCTGCTCACGGCGAAGTCGGACGACGTGACCGGCCGCGCCAAGATCTACGAGGCCATCGTGAAGGGCGACGCGTCGTTCACGCCGGGCCTGCCGGAGTCGTTCAACGTCCTGATCCGCGAGCTGCAGTCGCTCTGCCTGGACGTCGAGCTGATCTCCACCAAGAAGAAGACGGAGCCGCTGCCGGCCACTGACGGCGAGCCGGTACTGGAGCAGGTATAGATGAGACCTAGTTTCCACGACAGCAAGACGACGCTGCGCGCCGACTTCGACGCGATCCGCATCTCGCTCGCCTCGCCCGACAAGATCCTGTCGTGGTCCTTCGGCGAGGTGACGAAGCCGGAGACGATCAACTACCGCACGTTCAAGCCGGAGCGCGACGGCCTGTTCTGCGCGAAGATCTTCGGCCCGATCACCGACTGGGAGTGCCTCTGCGGCAAGTACAAGCGCATGAAGCACCGCGGCGTGATCTGCGACAAGTGCGGCGTCGAGGTGACGCAGGCCAAGGTGCGCCGCGAGCGGCTCGGCCACATCACGCTCGCCACGCCCGTCAGCCACGTGTGGTTCTTCAAGGGGCTGCCGAGCCGCATCGGCCACCTCCTCGACATCTCGCTGCGCGATCTCGAGCGCATCCTCTACTTCGAGGGCTACGTCGTCATCGACCCGGCCGACACGGAGCTGAAGCAGAACCAGCTGCTCAACGAGGAGCAGTACCGCAAGGCGCGCGAGGACCACGGCGGCAAGTTCCGCGCGCAGATGGGCGCGGAGGCGATCAAGGAGCTGCTCAAGCGCGTCAACATCGAGAAGCTGGCCGAGGAGCTGCGCGTCAAGATGCGCACCGAGAACTCGGTGCAGAAGAAGCTGAAGTTCGCCAAGCGGCTGAAGGTGGTCGACAGCTTCCGCAAGTCGAACAACCAGCCGAACTGGATGATCCTCGACGTCATCCCGGTCATCCCGCCGGAGCTGCGCCCGCTCGTGCCGCTCGACGGCGGCCGCTTCGCGACCTCGGACCTCAACGACCTCTACCGGCGCGTCATCAACCGCAACAACCGGTTGAAGAAGCTGATGGAGCTGAAGGCGCCGGACGTCATCATCAGAAACGAAAAGCGCATGCTGCAGGAGGCCGTCGATGCGCTCTTCGACAACGGGCGCCGCGGCCGCGTGCTGCGCGGGGCGAACAACCGTCCGCTCAAGTCGCTGTCGGACACGCTGAAGGGCAAGCAGGGGCGCTTCCGCCAGAACCTGCTCGGCAAGCGCGTCGACTACTCGGGCCGCTCGGTCATCGTCGTCGGGCCGGAGCTCAAGCTGCACCAGTGCGGGCTGCCCAAGAAGATGGCGCTCGAGCTGTTCAAGCCGTTCATCTACAACAAGCTCGAGGAGCGGCAGCTCGTCGCCACCATCAAGGAGGCGAAGGAGATGGTGGAGCAGCAGCGGCCGGAGGTGTGGGACATCCTCGAGGAGGTGATCCGCGAGCACCCGGTGCTGCTCAACCGCGCGCCGACGCTGCACCGCCTGGGCATCCAGGCGTTCGAGCCGGTGCTGGTCGAGGGCAAGGCGATCCGCATCCACCCGCTCGTCTGCACGGCGTTCAACGCCGACTTCGACGGCGACCAGATGGCGGTGCACATCCCGCTGTCGCCGGAGGCGCAGATCGAGGCGTCGGTGCTGATGATGTCGTCCAACAACATCCTCAGCCCCGCCAACGGCGCCCCGATCGCGGTGCCGTCGCAGGACATCGTCCTCGGCTGCTACTACCTGACCAAGGCCAAGCCCGGCGCCAAGGGCGAGGGGCGCGCGTTCGGCAACACGGAGGACGTGCTGCTGGCGCTCGAGGCCGGCGAGCTGGAGACACTGTCGCCGGTCCGCCTGCGCTACACGGGCGCGCTGATGGACCTGACGACGGCGCGCGACGACCAGGACGTGCTGCACACGGAAGTGCAGCAGGTGGACGCCAAGATCATCAACACGACGGTGGGCCGCGTCATCCTCAACGAGCAGCTGCCCGACGCCATGCCGTACGTCAACGGCCTGCTCAAGAAGAAGGGGCTGCAGCAGCTCGTCCAGAAGGGCTACCTGGACTTCGGCCTCGAGCGCACCGTGGAGATGCTCGACGCGCTGAAGAACCTCGGCTTCACCTACGCGACGCGGTCGGGCCTGTCGATCGGCATCGACGACCTGATCATCCCGGGCAACAAGCACCAGCTCGTGGACAACGCGCGCAACGAGGTGATCAAGGTCGAGCAGCAGTATCTCGAGGGCGCCATCACCAACGGCGAGCGCTACAACAAGATCATCGCCGTCTGGTCGGAGGTCACCGAGAAGATTGCCGACGAGATGTTCGGCGAGATGGCCGAGCTCAACGAGACCGGCCGCGCCTTCAACCCGGTCTACATCATGGCCGACTCGGGCGCCCGCGGCTCGAAGCAGCAGATCCGGCAGCTCGCCGGCATGCGCGGCCTGATGGCGAAGCCGTCGGGTGAAATCATCGAGACGCCGATCACGTCGAACTTCCGTGAGGGCCTCACCGTGCTGCAGTACTTCATCTCCACGCACGGCGCGCGCAAGGGCCTCGCGGACACGGCGCTGAAGACGGCCGACTCGGGCTACCTGACGCGCCGCCTCGTGGACGTGGCGCAGGACGTCATCATCTCGGAGATCGACTGCGGCACGCTCGACGGCATCGAGGCGCGGGCGATTGTCGAGTCGGGCGAGATCATCGAGCCGCTGCGCGACCGCATCGTCGGCCGCGTGACGCTCGAGAAGATCGTGGACCCGTTCAGCACCGACACCATCGTCGAGGTCAACGAGGAGATCGACGAGGACAAGGCGTCGGCGGTGCAGGAGGGCGGCATCGAGAAGGTCAAGATCCGCTCGGTGCTGACGTGCGCGGCGCGCCGCGGCGTGTGCGCGCGCTGCTACGGCCGCGACCTCGCCACCGGCCGGCTCGTGGAGCTCGGCCAGGCGGTGGGCGTCATCGCCGCCCAGTCGATCGGCGAGCCCGGCACGCAGCTGACGATGCGCACCTTCCACATCGGCGGCACGGCGTCGCGCGTGTCCGAGCAGAACACGCTCGACGCCAAGCACGCGGGCGTCGTCCGCTACCAGGGGCTGCAGGTCGTCGAGACGCACAAGGAAGGCGGCCAGCTGATCGTCATGAACCGCAACGGCTCGCTCGTCATCCAGGACGACAAGGGCCGCGACCGCGAGCGCTATCCGATCGTCTACGGCGCGCGCCTCAAGGTGAGGGACGGCCAGAAGGTGGAGGTCGGCCAGACGCTCGTCGAGTGGGATCCCTACACGTTCTCGATCCTCACGGAGGAGCCGGGGACGATCAAGTTCAAGGACATCCTCGAGGGCGTCACCGTGCACGAGGAAGTGGACGAGGTCACCGGCCTCTCGCGCTTCATCATCGTGGACTCGCCCGACGAGAAGAAGCAGCCGACGATCGAGATCCGCGACAAGACGGGCAAGGTCGTGCGCAAGTACCACATGCCGTCGCACGCGCACCTGATGGTGCAGGACGGCGAGACGGTGGAGGCCGGCGACGTGCTGGCGAAGATCCCGCGCGAGACGACGAAGACGAAGGACATCACGGGCGGCCTGCCGCGCGTGGTGGAGCTCTTCGAGGCGCGCAAGCCGCGCGACCCGGCGGTCATCTCCGAGATCGACGGCGTGGTGAAGGAAGGCGGCGTCGTCAAGGGGCAGCGCAAGGTCATCATCGTCCCCGACGACGGGACCGAGCAGCGGGAGTACGCGCTGCCGCGCGGCGTGCACGTCAACGTGCACGAGGGCGAGCGCGTGCGCGCGGGCGAGCAGCTCATGGACGGCCCGAGCAACCCGCACGACATCCTGCGGGTGCTGGGCGAGAAGGAGCTGCAGAAGTACCTGGTGAACGAGATCCAGGAGGTCTACCGGCTGCAGGGCGTGAACATCAACGACAAGCACATCGAGGTCATCGCGCGGCAGATGATGCGCTGGGTGAAGATCGAGGACGTGGGCGACACCGAGTTCCTCATCGACGAGCAGGTGGACAAGTTCCGCTTCCTCGAGGAGAACGAGCGGGTGATCGGCGCGGGCGCGCGGCCGGCGACGGCGCAGCCGCTGCTGCTCGGCATCACGAAGGCGTCGCTCTCGACCGACTCGTTCATCTCGGCGGCGTCGTTCCAGGAGACGACGCGCGTGCTGACCGAGGCGTCGATCTCCGGGAAGATCGACCACCTGCGCGGGCTGAAGGAGAACGTGACCATGGGCCGGCTGATCCCGGCGGGCACGGGCTTCGAGTGGTATCGCCACGTGCGCATCCCGGCGGACGAGCCGCCGCCGCCGCCGGCGCCGCCGCAGCCGACCGAGGACGATCTCGATCTGGATCGCGAGATCGAGTACGCGTTCGACACGGAGGAGCCGATGCTCGGCCGTCCTCCGGCCGGCGACGTAGAATAAGCAGGCAGCCGGCAGCAGGCAGCCGGCAGTGCGTAGTGTCCGGCTTCAGCCGGACCACACCAACAGGTGCAGGGGCCGACCTTTCCACCGTAGCGCCAGGCGCGAAGGTGGGCACGTCGGCCCTTTCTTGTACGATTGGCCTGGATGCAGGAGAACGATCGCAAGACGCTTCCATGCGGGTGTGAGGTGCAGACGAGCCGCGATTTTCTCGGTCGCGTCGTCGGCACGATCGTCACGCGGGGCAGCGAGTGCCCCCGGCACGAGCACGCGGCCGGTCAGGTGGTCGTGATGCCTGGCCGTGACAATGCGAGGCCCGGGGACCGGTGACCGGGCCAGCCCTGACAGCAAGGAGTCTCGTGATGCCTCGCGCAGTGTGGAACGGCGCAGTGCTGGCGGACGCGCCGGCGGACGCGATCGAAATGGTCGAGGGGAATGTCTACTTTCCCATCGACGCCGTCCGGCAGGAGTTCCTGCAGGCGAGCGACACGCACACGGTCTGCGGATGGAAGGGAACGGCCAGCTACTACGACGTCGTGGTCAACGGCGAGCGGAACAAGGACGCCGCCTGGTATTACCCGACTCCCAAGGACGCCGCGAAGCAGTTCGCCGGCCGTGTCGCGTTCTGGCGCGGCGTGCAGGTCGAGCGGTAACACGTCGTCGCCGTGAGCAACCGGTAGCACGGCGTCGGCCGCCGCGTGGGGGTGCTGTCGAAGGGCTTTCTGTCGTACCGGCTCCGCTGGACCGCGACCACGACCGAGGTCGATCGGCCGCGGCACCTGGCCGTTCGCGCCGAAGGCGATTTCGAGGGCGACGGCCGGTGGGAGCTGACCGATCGCGGCGGGCAGACGGAGGCCACGTATTACTGGACCATCGAGGCGAACAAGCCGCTGCTGCGGTATCTGTCGTTCCTGCTGCGGCCCGTGTTCGCCGCCAATCACCGCTGGGCCATGGCGCGCGGCGAAGAGAGCCTCCGCCGCGAACTGGCGCGCCGCCACCCGGGTGGCGGAAGATAATGCGCCGATGACCCTGACGCGCACGAACCCCTCATCTCTGTCTGCGCCCGCCGGATACACGCACGTCGTCGACGTGGCAGCCGGCGCGAGAACGATCTACATTGCCGGCCAGGTCGCCTTCGATCAGGCCCGCCAGGTGGTGGGCGTCGGCGACATGGCCGCGCAGACCGAGCAGGTGTTCAGGAACCTGCAGGCCGCGCTCGCGGCCGCGGGCGCGACCTTCGCGGACGTCGTGAAAATGACGACGTACGTGACGGATATGGGGCAGGCGGCCGTGATCCGCGCGGCGCGGGCCCGCTACTTCGGCGAGACGCTGCCCGCTAGCACCCTCGTTGGCGTGAGCGCGCTGGCGCATCCCGATTTGATGGTCGAAATTGAAGTGATCGCGGCAGTCCGGTCGAAGGCAGGGTCGTGAATCGGCGCGCATTCCTCGGAACGACATTGGCCGCCGCGGCAGCGGCGGCGGCGCGCACTGGTGCGCAGGGCGCAGCGCCCGTGACGCTGAGCGAATGGCTCAATGCCTCACCGGCCATGCGCGAGCGGGGTGTGGCCGCCTGTCTCGAACGGATTCGCGCGCTCGACGGATCGATCCACGCCTGGGTGGAGGTGAGCCCCCGGCGGCAGACCGGCGGCGGCCCGCTCGCCGGGATTCCGTTTGGCGCGAAGGACATCATGGAGACGCGCGGCCTGCCCACCGAGTACGGCTCGCCGATCTACAAGGGGCGGCAGGGCTCGTCCGATGCCGCGATCGTCAGCGAGCTCGAGCGCCGCGGCGCCGTGCTGCTCGGCAAGACGCACACGACCTCGTTTGCCTACCGGACGCCGGGCCCGACGCGGAACCCGCGAAACCGCGAACACACCCCGGGCGGCAGCTCGAGCGGATCGGCCGCCGCGGTCGCCGCCGGCATGGCGCCCTTTGCGCTCGGCACGCAGACGCGCGGGTCCGTGCTGCGGCCGGCGTCGTACTGCGGCGTCACCGGCTTCAAGATGACGTACGGGCGCATGCCGCTGGACGGCGTGCTGCCGTTCGCGGCGTCGCTCGACACGCTGGGTTTCTTCACGCACACGCCCACCGACATGGTCGCGCTGTGGGGCGCGCTCGGCCATCAGACGACGGCGAGCGAGCGCGTCACGCTGGGCGTGCCAGAGCCGATGCCGCGGGGCATCGAGCCGGCGATGGCGGCAGCATTTCAGCAGACGGTGGCGCGTCTTGCCGGTGCCGGCGCGTCCCTGCGAAAGATCGACATTGCCGGACTCCTGGCACGCGTATCCGACGCGGGAAACACCGTCATGTTCTATGAGGGCGCGCAGTTTCACCGGGAGCGCTACAAGGAGCACGGCGATCGGCTCGCCGACATGGCCGAACTGGTGCGCAAGGGTCTTCAGATTCCGGCGGCCGACTACGAGCAGGCCCGGCGCGTGATTGCCGACGGCGCCCGGGAGATCGCGAAGCTGTACGCCGCGACGCCGGTCATGCTCGTGCCTGCTGCGACGGGGCCGGCCCCTCGCGGCCTCTCGAGCACGGGTGACGCCGAGGCGAACGCGCCATGGACGGCGCTCGGCACACCCGCGATCTCCCTTCCGATGCCGGTCGCAACCGGCGCCCTGCCGCTCGGCCTGCAGCTCACGGCGGCTCGCAACCAGGACGCCCAGGTCCTGCGCACGGCGGTGTGGGTGCACGGCCTGCTGCGGCGCTGAGTCCGTGCCCGCCGCCGGCTACTCGGGCACGCCGCTCGCGAAGAAGCCGGGGATCAAGGCCGACACGCGTGCTGTTGCTGTCCGCCCCTGACGAGTACGCGGAGCTGCTCGCGCCGCCACCGCCGCCGCAGCCGACAGTCGAGTAGCTTCTCTTGTCTCTGATTGATGCAGATGTAGGGGCCGACCTTCCCCGCCTCCGCTGTGCTTCGCGGGGCAGGCAGGTCGGCCCGACTGTCGTGGGGGCCTGCTTCAGCCGGCTGTCCGGCGCACCCGCAAGCGTCTTGCCAGCGCATGGCGACGATGGCATCGTCGTCGCATGGAGCCGCGTCAACCAAAGCTGCTCGACCGCGTGCGCGAAGCGATTCGGGCCCGTCACTACAGCCCGCGGACTGAGCGGGCGTACGTCTCGTGGATTCGACGGTTCATCGTGTTCCACCGCAAGCGGCATCCGAGAGAGATGGGCGCGGCGGAGGTGGAGGCGTTCCTGTCGGCGCTGGCCACGGTGGGGCGGGTGAGTGCGTCGACGCAGAATCAGGCGTTGAGCGCCCTGCTGTTTCTGTACGGCGAGGTGCTCGGGGTTGCGATGGACGGTCTGGCCGGCGTCGTCAGGGCGCGCAAGCCGCATCGCCTGCCGGTGGTTCTGACACGAGACGAGGTTCGCCATGTGCTGGCGGAGCTGCGGGGAAGCGTCCGGCTGGCTGCGCTGTTGATGTATGGGGCCGGGCTTCGGCTGATGGAGTGTGTCGAGCTGCGCGTGAAGGACGTGGATCTCGAGCAGCGGGAGATCCGCGTCCGTGATGGGAAGGGCCGGAAGGACCGGGTCACGGTCCTGCCGCTGGCGGCGGTTGATGCGATCGCCAGGCACCTGGCGCAGGTTCGCGCTCTGCACGCGCGCGACCTCGAGGCGGGAGGCGGATGGGTGGCGCTGCCGGACGCGCTGGCGCGGAAGTACCCGAATGCTGGCCGCGAATGGGGGTGGCAGTGGATCTTCCCGGCCACGCGGACGTACGTCGACGCCGGCAACGGGCAGCGCCGGCGGCATCATCTGCACGAGGCCGTGATCCAGCGGGTGTTCAAGCAGGGCGTCCGGCGTGCGGGGATTGCGAAGGCGGCGACGAGCCACACGCTGCGGCATTCGTTCGCCACGCACCTGCTCGAGGACGGCTACGA
>Ga0194131_10010905_pt1 | contig 10989 bp, 14 predicted proteins | sample TA2KigO120mmetaG_FD_148631 | JGI IMG/M metagenome (GOLD analysis project Ga0194131, IMG submission 148631) | Freshwater microbial communities from Lake Tanganyika, Tanzania - TA2015053 Kigoma Offshore 120m | ecosystem: Environmental > Aquatic > Freshwater > Lake | place: Tanzania: Lake... | reverse complement strand
ACCGGTGAGCCGTTCCCCAATGGAGGTCCCGGGAGCGTTTCCCGGTCCTGCACGAAGAGAATCCGTCCCAACAGTGCTCCAACAATGAGGCCGGCCAGGAGAACACACGCAAACAGGACCACCGGATGCCTGCGGGAAGGAGCCGCCTTTGGCAGCAAAAACCACGCCTGGTGACAACGGACTTCGCCGTTGGGCAGCAATTTCACCGACACACCAACACATTCCCCCGCGGGCTTAATTGGCCCGAACCAACGGAAGTATTCTTCCGGACCCTTCGGGTCCGGCTGCCCGAGAGCGTCAAGCAGCGCCAGGGCACGCCCCTTGCACTCGTCCGCATGAGCGCCTTCGGCGGATGTGACCTGATACCCTTTGCCGCACTCACGTTCAACCACGAACGAGGCGGACGGACTGAGGCTGAGAGGATCATTTGTCACGTTTCCGCTCCTTTGCATTCGCAGCGGCGTCCCAAAGGAGTGCCGGGACCCGCGGGAACCCGGAAAACTCCACATTCAGCTCCATCCCCTCCCACCGCAGAACTTTGGTGATTTCTGCCTGTCCGGGCCGGACCAGTGGCAATCCAATTGACGCCAAGGGGCCCTGTTCGATCGTAAGATCAAAATCGTGCAACTTACGCCACTTGTCACCGTCCATGCTATCCTGGAGGTACAGGCTGCAGATTACCGGTGTCCCAAGCCCAAGCGCAATCTGATCCGACTCACGTTCCGTCCTGTACGATACCTCGGTGTCGCTTTTTCGCGTGGGCTCAAGCGGGTACTCGACGGAAACCTTGCCGGGGGACCGCAGCTTGATGCCTCGCCATGCCAGTTCGGCTTTCTTGGCCGACACATACGCGGACGAAACCACGCGAAATTTGGCCCCGTAGTTTTTTGAGTTCTTCCGGTCCTGACAAAAAGTCGCTGCCGTCTGGATCTCTTCCACCAGGGCCTGACGGGCCTGCGGGCCGAAGACCCTACAACGCCCTGTTTCCTGTTCGAGATCCCTGAGCTTGCTGATCACTTCACTCAGAGTGTCCACAGGCGGAGAAGCGACTTCATGCCGCCGCTTGAGTATCGCAGACACCTGCTCTACGACCTGCGCGCGCTGGACTTGCCAGTAGCGCGTCTGCGCTGCTGCAAGCGCGGGCGACGTCTGGTTCAAATCGGGCAGGTCTTCCAGGTATGCAGCGAGGACCGGCGCGTGCCTCGCCGGAGGATGGTCTTTGCTTTCTGCCTTCTCCTTTACGGCGTTGGCACCCGACGCCAGCGATGAGCGCATGCGCTGCTGCGTCTTTTCGGACAGGCCGGTCATGCCGTCCGGGCCGAGCTCCAGCTTCAGCGACAGCCAGCGGAGATGATGGTTGACCTTCTTTGCCTCCTCCACGCTCGGCAGGTTGGCCCCGCGGGGGTGGACATTTAGCACCGCGTCAAGTTCGTCGAGCTTCGTCAGCACTTCTTTTTCATTTGAAGGGACAGACGTTTTCGGCCCGGGTGGTGCATCCGGTTCACCGGACAAAACAATCCAGGCGCCCAGGACGGCGAGCAGGACGGTGAACGCGAGTCCAACTGCAAGAATGGAACGAACCCTTCTCCTATCATCCGATGCGAATTTGCGGGATTCTTCCACAAGCTCGTGAACCTGTCCCACGACCTGCTCGACTTCGCCTCCCCGGATGGAGCTGACCGACATCGCTGTCTTGGATCGCTCCGTCAGGCTCGGGGGACAGTGGCGTCGCAAGTAGCCGCCGTACAGTGCGGTCAGCTTGCCGTGTACCTGCTCAACCCATTGACGGGCCTTCTCGCACACCTTCTCATCGTGCTCCCACTTGTCCAGGTGCGTCAGCACAAAGATGATCGGCAGGTGGCGGTTCTGGCGTTCCTTGAGGATGTACTCAATGAACATTGCCGCCCGCTTCAGTTCGCGCTTGTGGTGAATGTCAATATCCGACGGAATCTCTGAACTCGCCGGATCAAACAAGAAGAGAAAGCCATCACACAACCGCACCTGGGCCGGGATGGCTCCATTACGATTCAGGGTCGCGATATTATCCAGTTCGCCGGAGAGAAGCTCGCCTCGCAGGTCCCGGAATACCAGCTCCCACGGGGCCTCGTTACCGTCGCGCCGCACCTTGACCCTGATGCCTTCGGTCGTGGCGAGAGTAGGCCTGGACCCGTCGTGCTTTTCAATCTCGTTTTCGACAGTCGCCAGGAATCTCTGACATGTATCGGACTGGCCCAGCAGGCGGCGCGTTCGTTCCCAGCCATTGAGAAGCTGAAAAAGAAATCGCGTCTTGCCTGCATTCGTGCAGCCATAGATGCCCACGTCAATCGCTTGGCCGGACTGCGGTACATTGGCTTGGTCGGTCATGATGTGTCACTCATCAAACACCAGCGTCGCAGTCGTGAGCACTCCGCGGACCTTCTCTCCGACGCGTCGTACCACATTTTCGCCGGGAAAAGGCGAACGTTTGATAAGGACGGTTGGTTGTTTGGCCGACTGAGGCAAGCTCACGTCACGAAGTTGCTGGACAAGCAGTTTATCGAACTCATGCATGCTCCTGGCCCGGATCTCGATTCTCGTCGCCTTTTTCTCCGCACCCTTCTGAAGCAGATCACAGGAAAAATCCTGGGCGACCGTTTTGTTTCCGGTCGAGGGTACAAAGCTGATCACCAGATCAACGTGGTCCGGCGTTCCCGATGGAAAATGCCCCGGAACGACAATGACAGGGGGCGTTGCAGGGGTGGTGCCGTTTCCCTTGCCGGTTCCCGCTCCGCTCCCTTCACCCTCGCCGCTGCCCCGCCCGGACCCAAGTTGTGCCGTTGTACTGAGCGCCCACGCAACGACCAGCCAGACCGCTGCAACCCCGATGGCCCGTCGCACGCTCCTCATTGGAGATTTCAGCCACGTCTTTGGTTCGACGCTCATTGCCGCGATGATCGCGGCAACCGCGCCCGTCCACGGGAGAATGGACGGTCTGGCAAACCACGCCAGAACCGCCAGAACCTCCCCGAACCAGGACATGAATCCCATCGGCCTCTCCCGCTCTCACCCTTGGTTCACTGCGGCAATGCTGACGTCCAGGCACCCTCGATCTTGTTCACGACACACCGCCGGACATCGCTCTTCTCGGCCATCTGCTTCAGACGCTCGTAGATCCCCTCGCCAGGGTACGGAATCATGTAGATCAGTATCCGCCGGGGCTGCCCATCGCTGTCACCGCTCACCTGCTTTGCGAGCCACTTTCTCATCTGCTGATCCACCTGCCCGTAGAATTCGTCGCTGTTGGCCCCGCTGATTTTTGTGGTCCTGGTCGTAACGGTCGGTTGGCGCGACGTCAGGTCTGTCTCCTCGTACACGACCAGCGTGCATTGAAAATCAGCCGCCCGTTTCGGGTCTGCTGTTGACCGCTCAAACCGTATCTCAAGCTGATTGCTGACGCGCTTGATGCTGTCGATCTGTTCGCGGTGCCTGATATCTCCGATATAGCCTCTGGTGAGCCCCGCAGCTGCCCCAATCAAACATGAAGCTACCGCCAATCCAATGACCACCCCGATTTTTGAGGCGCCGGCTGCGGCTACGACCGGAAAGATCCAGGCCGGGCAGAAGACGCAGACGCAAAGGACACCGAAGGCAACTCCGGTCACAATCAGCGCCGTTTGCAGATCGAAGGAGGGCAAACTCAGCCAACTTACGGCAAATAGCACACCAGGAAACAACTCGGTGCTTTTCATGGTTCTCCTATTGCGACAGTCTCACGTTGTAGATCGGGATGACCTTTACCTTCCATGACTGTTCGATGCCGGACAGTTTTCTCGTGTCCCATGAGGAATACCAGCCGTCATCACTGAAGAGGAGCATCACGACCTGATTCGCTCGTTCTCTTTGAGTCTTTCGTGCACCAAGAACCTCCTGAATGTCTTCCGCAGTATCCGTTCTCATTTCTCGTCCGATCTCGCGGTTCGCGTTGACCAGATAACAGCGCCCGTTTTCCGGACCCTTCCATCCTGCGTAGACATAGATGAAATCCACGTCTGCGACTTCAGCCATACGGTCAGACGCGGATCGCCCTTCCTTGGCATCACTGCGTAACTGAGCCTGCATCAGCGCGATCATGAGCACCCCGAGCAGGATGAGGGCGACATCCAGCAGCGAGAGGAATCGGACAATGACCCCGGTGGCCCTCACGTTTCACCCTGTCCTTTCTCCGCCGTGGGACACGCGAGCCATAAGATGGCGTTCAGCACCAGGTTTGGGCCGATCAACATTAGTCCCGAGATGGTCGTGCTCATTGCCGGCGCGAACGTGCGTACCATAACAGAAAGGTCAGGAGCTTCCCCCTGGGCCGCCACCTGGAACGATTTGAACGTGTGCATCAAGCTGAACACAGTCCCCAGCAGGCCTAGCACCGGCAACAGCTCGGTAAGCAACAGGCAAAAAGTGCGATAACGATCCAGATCCTGCACGAATAACACCCGCTTCCCTTGAAATCGCCCAATCAGGCCCACGAGGTGCGCAACGATCAGCAACACTCCGAGACCAATGATGCCCCAGTCGAGACGGCTTTCCCGGACGGTTTCCCAATACGCATCCCACACGGCTTAACCTCGTCATGGTCTGGTCAGTCCGACGGTCAATTATACGAAACGGCCTTTGAGCTACGAGCAACCAATCGAGACAGTTTCCTTGCAGGGTACCGCGCCGGAGGTTACTCCAGAGTTGCAAGGCCACCCTGTCCAAGATTGCCGCCACAAATATTCCTCTTCATCGTCTCTTGACCGCAGTCTTATGAAAGCCGAACGCACGTAATCCGTGCCACGGACCTACGGCTCCGTCATCCAGTCCCCGGCGAAACGATCCGCGTCACCTCCCGCCGTGTCTTCGCCGTGTGGCCCTCCACCTCGTCGCATATTGCCACGCGCAGTCCAGCATGGAGCAGCTTCCGGAGATACGCTTCGAGGCAATGATGTGGGAACCCCGCCATCGAGAGCGTCCTGTCGCGCGTCGTCAGGGTCAGTCCCAGCAGCTTTGCACCAAGGTCCGCGTCCTCCGCACAGAGTTCGCATAAATCCCCGCAGCGAAAAAGGAGCACCATGCCGGGGTGCCGCTCCTTCGCTTCCCGGTAGTACCGCAAGATCGAGCCCGCGGGTGCCTCGGGCTGTTTCACGGTTCCCGTCGCCGCACTCGAACCGGTAGGCGCACTCTCGATTGCATTCGAGTCCTTTGCTTTTCGAGGGCGGACCGTTCGCTCCCCCTTTTTCTTGGCCGCCTTCGGTTCCGGCGGAGGCCCGAGCAGTTGCCACGCGAGCTTCCGCGCCTGATCAGTGAGCGCCCCACGGCGCGGTTCAGCCGCGAAGCGGGTCGCCACCGCCGCCGAGTGGCGGCGGTTCGGCGCTGCTGCTGCTGGCGTGTCCTTTCCGTCAGTGACTCGCTGGCTATCCTTCCACTACGCGCGCGAGCATGCCGCGCACCTGCGCGTGACGCTCGGTCACGCAGAAGTATTTCTCGCCGTCGATCACCGCGTCACTCGAAGCCGCATGTCGCAGCATGTCGTCCGTCGGATACCCTTGCGGGGCATCCGATGGATACTCCAGATCTTGGAAGATCAAGAGTCCGTCCCGTGAATGGCCGACCAGGCGGTAATTCATTGTGTGCTCACGCAGAAACGAAAATGGGAGGCGCAGCAGCGCCTCCCGGCATGGTCGCTAGTCCGCATCTTCCTCCTTTGCTGAGGCACTCTTCATGTCGAGGATTGCCTCCCAGGCACGCTGGAGCACGAGTTGCACCACGGGCAGATCGTCGCGGCCGAAGCTGGTCGTCGTTTTCCAGTCATCGCCATCTTTGTAGGAGCGCTGCAGGCTCACCTTGTGGAAAGTCCGTTCTCCCGCTTCTGTCTTTGCCTTGTTGGCGAAGATGGAGGCGGAGATGCCGCGCAGGCGGATGGTCTTGATCGGCTTCTGGGAGGTCGCGCTGGCTTCCTCAATGGTGGCGGTTGCCATAGTCGGGTGATTGAAAGAAATAAAGGGAGGCACTGTACACCTCCGGTCCCTTCTCGCGACAGCGCGTTTCACAACATTCTTCGAGCCTGACCAGCGGTTTTCCGGCATTCCGAAATACCGCCTGCTCCGGCACCGGGATTTTGGCACGTCGCCGCCATTGCGGGCAAGGTCGTGCACGCCTCCACCTTGCCCGCGGCGGCTCCGTGCGGCTTACTGGAGTGCCTTCACAGGCGTTCTACTTCCTACCAATTCTCACCATGATCCGATTCGCAGGCGAACCATTGCCGGACGACATCCGCTTCCTTGGCGAACTGCCGTACCGTTCCCAGATCGTTGTCGCGCACGATCCGGACTCCCCATCGCTGCTGGTGTGCTTGTTTCACTGTGCTCGGAACATCTGCGAGTGCCGAGATGAGGGGGAATGCCAGACCACCCTGGGGCTGTACTTCGGAACTGAGGATCCCTTTGAGCCAAAATTCTGCCTCAACCATTACCAGAAAATGCACACGCCCCCGAACAATGCTTACGTCTTGATTCCCACGTAGCCGGCCTATCCCATCGACCATCCTTTCGCCTTGCCCCTGCTCAGGTAATCGCCAATCTCTGCCCACTCTTCGGCGGTGAGCGCCTCCGGCTGCCGACCCTTGAACTTGCCGCCGTACATCCGGTTGGTCCAGGCCAATCGTACGGGAGCCAATTGCGACAGGTAGCCGAGACATTGCTTCATGCCGTTCTCGCCTTCCGGGTCGCAATCCAGCAGGACCGTCACGATGCCGTTGCCCAGCTCGCGGGCTAGCTGTGCCGTCTTTGCGGCCTGTTCGCGGGTGATGGTATTAGAGCACAGGCCCACGGCGGTAACGCCCAGCGTATCCAGCCGGATGACATCGTTTGGGCCTTCCACCAGGATCAGGCCAAGGCTCTTGAGCGTTGCTGCTGCGTCGCTTTCCCGCAGCCGGTGCTGGCCGAATAGCTCCAGGCCCCGGTGGAAGCCTTTGACGAAGTGGAATTTCTCCGGTTCGCGTTCGCTTCGGTCCGTCGCCGACCATGCCTTGTGCTTGTCCTCGAAGTCCGGGTCGCGGCCGAACCACGTGAGCACCTCGCCCTTCTCGGAGAGGTAGGGGTACACGACCTTTCCCCGCATCGTTCCGCCACTCTTGTCCTCGCCCGCCGAGCGGGGGAGATAGCCCATACGCCACTTCCGACACACCTCGGAAGAGAGGAAGGGGCGGCAGCGGAAGTACCTCGACGCCCGGGGCGACATCCCGGCCAGGTCGAGCGTGAACTTTCGATCGAGCTCCGTGAGGCCGCGGGCACGTTCGTTTGGGGACTCCGCGAGCGGCACGTTTTTCTCGGGCTCGGGGGCCGGGCTCGGCGCCCGGGGACGGGAGACCGCCTCGGCGGGCTTGTCCCCCTTCGTGATTGCAAGAAGATCCGCTGCGATCGCTTTGAAGCGCTCGCCGCGGGGCCGGCCGCCGCCGGCGTCGCCCGGCTTCAGAAGATCGCAGAGTGAGACCAGGTTGCCGCCCTTCCCGCAGCCGTACTGGTGGCAGTGCCACTGCTTGGCCGGGTGTCCGGTCTGGATTGCGAGCGCCCGGTCGCCGGTCTCGACGGACCGGCCGCAGAGGAGGAAGCAGCGCGAGCGTGTCTCGCTGCCGACGCGGTGCAGCTCGGGAAGCTCGGCGCCGTAGTAGCGAGCGACATCTTCGAGACTGACCTGCGGCATCAACTCGTCGACGCTGATGAAGGATTTCCTGTCAGGGGCCATGGGGATCCGTGGGGAAAAGGGCGGGATACTAGACGGTCCACCATGGCCTGGCAATCCCTGGTCGTCGACCGCTTCACGAGAACGCCGCAATATACGCGCGGAGAGCTGCCGCGAGAGCCAGGGCGGCTTCTTGCTCTGTCTCCCCCGAGCCGAATGCGTCGATGCTGGGGATGCGCGCCAAGAAGCCGCCTTCAGAATCTGGTTTGTATTCGATGGGGAGGAGCACGTAGCTGGCGTTCGTGGCGTCATCGAAGAACGGCAACGGCGTTCCGTTTTCATCGATGGATCGCCGTTGCTCGTCGGTCAATGTGGAAAACATTGAATGGTACGACGGAATTCTAGCATGGTGGTTGTTGTGGCGCGAAGGAAAACCGGGGAGTAGACTCCACTGCCGAGCATGGCATCGAAACCCATCTGCCTTCTGACGGCTCGGGATCTCGACCTCTTCCAGGCTCTCGACCGCTGCCCGCTGACTGTCCGCCAGATCCTCAAGCTCAGCACAACCTTCGCCTACCCCTTTACCGATGAGCGCCGCGTGCAGGAGCGTCTTTACGATCTCCGCGCCGCCGGCCGGGTGCGTCAGTGGTGGTACACCACTGCCGGCCCAGGCGCCTTGGGATACTACACCCTCACGCCCTTAAGCTATAGGCTCCTGCACGGGCTCGACGCCGCTCGGCCGGGACGCGGACTCTTCAGTCAAGTGGCAGTGGCACGGCAAGCCCATACCCAGGCCCTCGCCGAGGTCCTGGTGCACCTCTTCGTCGCAGCCCACGCGGCGGGCATCCACGTTGAAAATGTTTCACGTGAGAACACCGTCTGCCTCCGTCTGGACGACGACAGCCAGTTCCCCGATGGGAAGTTCGAGCTTGTCATCGAGCAGGAGCATGACACCGAAGAGGAACCTCGATTCACGTTCTTCATCGAGATCGACAACAGGACGGAGCCCATCGTCCGGTCTGGCACTGCCCAAGACAGCTGGAAGCGGAAAGTGGAGTTCTACGAGCGCTACCAGGACGTGCAGCCTGAGAGGTTTCGCGTCCTTGCCGTGACGACCGGCGGGCCGGAGCGACTCGATCACATGCTTCGGTGCGCAGCGCACCTCGCGAAAAACCCCGAGCGATCTTTGATCTACGGCATCACCCTGCAGGACTTGCTCAATGTTGGCGATGCGGTGACGAGCAATTGCTTTCGCAACCACACCGGCATGCCCGTGGCTCTGGTACCGCCGAAAGCGACGATTCGCGACGTTTCCAGGTGGGCCTCTGGAAAGTCGCAAGACGTCCTGTTACCCTCCGCCGCCTGCCTGCGCCCGTCTCATGCGGTGTGAGACGCCTCACCGTAGGCACTCTCCTCTCCGCGCATCCCAAGCCCGCAGCCTCTAGGGCAGCCACCGTTCAGATTGTAGCAGCCGCCACGACGGAAGGAACATCGCCGCGAGGCGAGACGTCGCACATACCGCTCTTCCCTATGGTTCCAAGCAGCAGAAACGGGGATCGCGCCACGAAACACCGACGTATCGAATCAAGACTTTTCGGGCGATAGGGCCGGAGCAGCTACGGGTCAAAACTGTTTTTCCGCGCGCCTTACCTTTCCACATCGCGAAGAACGCTTCATGACCCCGATTCTTGCACGTTTCCTGGAAGGGTTGTTTCTATGTCGCTGTCGGTTTACCATCCCCCTCCTATGCCTGCCTCGGAAACTCCACGCGAATGGGGCTCCAATCGTCCTTCGTCGAAAGCGCAGCCCCTGTATCTTCGCCTGTACTGGCAATCCCACCTGACTGATCTTGTGCGGCTTCTGGGCTATGGAGGAAGTGCCAATCTCGAAAATCATGCAGAGTTCCGCGAGCTTGTCGAGAAGCACGGCGAAGACAAGATGCGAGCGGCTGTCGAGGAAATTACCGTCTTGGATGAAACAGCCTGTCCGCCCGTGACGAAACTAACGGCCCAGGCCCGCAAACTGGCTGTTCAGCTCCTGGGACCGCCGCCGGAACAGTGGGATGCGTATTACCGTCATCCCAATGGGGAACCGCATGCGATCCATGCTCAGAAAATGGCAGAGCTGGCTGCCATGAAGGGCCAGGTTGCTAAGGCGCCGAAGGAAAAACGACGCCGGCAGAAGCCCGGCACCGATCCCGCCGTGCCGGAGCAGTCGCCGGGAGCTTCGACAATCGTGCAGCAGTATCGTGACGCCAAAGAGCGGCACCCCGGCATGCTACTGCTCTTTCGCGTTGGAGACTTCTACGAGCTGTTTCATGAAGACGCCGAGACGGCGAGCAAGATCCTCGGGCTCACGCTCACGACTCGTGATAGGACGATTGCGATGGCGGGTTTCCCGCATCATTCGCTTGAAACGTATCTCCACAAACTGCTCCATGCCGGACTGCGCGTGGCGATTTGCGACCAGCTTGAGGACGATGCTCGTTCGACAAAGCACCGCCGCGAGGTGACTCGCATCGTCAGTCCTGGCGCTGCAGAGGAGCCGGAGCCCCCTCGTTCCAAGCGTCATTAGACAGCTATGGCGTTCCGCTCCATTCCATGAACGGGGCCGGTGACTATCAACAAGGCCTTCTTGATTTCTCGAATGAGTCAGCAGCACCTCCGGAGGCCCAGCCGTCGTCGACGGAGCAGCGAGACGAGGGACCAGAACGCACAGAACCCGGAGAACTTTTCGCTCTCGGCATCTCCAGTGAGCGGCAGTGGCTTCGCCGGCGAAGTACCAGCGTCTTTTCGCAGGCGCCTCTCAGTCGCCACAGGTTTCAGCGTGCCCCGTCGCTGTTCGATTTCGCTTCCCGTAATTCAGAAGCCGATATTACCGAGACCGGAGAGCCGCCGAACGCCTTGACGCGGGCGCCCTATGTGCCCGGTGAGTCAGACGCCCAGCCCGGGAACGGGTCCAATCATGATTCACTTCCGTTGCGATTCACGATCGCCAGCGGCGAACGAGAGAAAGCACGCGACATCATCGCCGCCATTCAGATGCTGAAGAAACTTGAGCAAGAAGGCCGTCCGGCGACTTCACAAGAACGCCTGACGCTCTCTCGGTTCGCGGGCTTCGGCCCCGTCGCCCTCTCAATTTTCCCTGATCCAATCACGGGCCAGTACAAGGATGCCGGATGGCGGGAAGGCAGATGGATCTTCAACAAGTGCAAGCGTTGATCGATGGCCTCGATGAGGCCGATGCGGCGCGCCAGCAGGTGGATGGCGCCGATGCCGCCGTACGCCAGGCCGT
>Ga0194131_10010902_pt1 | contig 10992 bp, 6 predicted proteins | sample TA2KigO120mmetaG_FD_148631 | JGI IMG/M metagenome (GOLD analysis project Ga0194131, IMG submission 148631) | Freshwater microbial communities from Lake Tanganyika, Tanzania - TA2015053 Kigoma Offshore 120m | ecosystem: Environmental > Aquatic > Freshwater > Lake | place: Tanzania: Lake... | reverse complement strand
CGCGCGACCGAGGCGATCGACCTGCTCGCCGGCGCCGACGGTCCGATCGCCGCGTCGCTCCGTTCGCAGGCGCTCGAGCTTGCGGGTCGCCGCGACGAGGCGCTTCGGGCGGCGTCCGACGCGATCGCCGCGCTCGACGACCCGCAGGCCTCGCCGGAAGTGCGCGTGGCCGCGGTCGAGGCGCTGGCGGTTCGCGCGCGACTCGAGGATCAGCCGGCCGCGCACTGGCACCGCATGATGGACGCGCTCGGCGAGGCGCGGAGTCGAGATCGCGCCTACTGGCCCGCGGTCGTCGCCGAGGCGCGCCTGCTCGAGGAGAAGGACAACCCGGTCGAGGCCGCGACCGCGCTGCTGCAGGCGCTCTCCATGAATCCGCGTTCGAGCGAGGCGTGGTATCTGCTCGGACGGTTCGCGCTGGCGCGATTCGACTTCGACGGCGCTCGTCGGGCTTCGAACGCGCTTCGTCGACTGTGGCCCGGGCATCCGTGGGCCGATCTGCTCGACGCGCACTCGGAGATCGTGCAGAACGACCCGGACGCGGCCGCGGCGCGCCTCGATTCGCTGCTCTCGCGCGAGCCCGCGCTGCACGAGGCCCTGGCGCTTCGCGCCGCCGCCGACGCAGTGCGCTGGGACGACGCCGGCGCCTCGGCTCGACTCGCGGCGCTCGAGGCGATCTCCCCCGGCGACGCGCTCGGCCACTTCACGGTCGGCCGATTCCTCGCCGTGAACCGCCAGTACGAATCGGCGGCCGAGCATCTCGAGGAAGCGATCCGGCGCCGCCCGTCGTGGGCGGCGCCGCGCATCGAGCTCGGCCTGCTCGAAATGCAGTCGGGACGCGACGACCGCGCGCTCGCGGCCCTGCGCGAGGCGGCCCGCCGGGATCCGTTCAACAAGCGCAGCGCGTTCAGCCTGACGCTGCTCGAGCAGATGGCGGGCTGGAAGGAGTTCGAGGGCGAGCACTTCGTGGTGCGCTGCGCTCCCGGAGTCGACGAGGTCGTGGCGTCGATGATGCCGGAGGCGCTCGATCGAATGCACCGCGACGTCGCGGGCCGCTTCGGCCACGAGCCGGCGCAGCGCACGGTCATCGAGCTCATGCCCGACCATCGCATGTTCGCGGTGCGCATCACCGGCATGCCGTGGATCCACACGATGGCGGCGTGCACCGGGCCCGTCATCGCGCTCGAAGTGCCGCGCGAAGGCGCACCCGAGAAGCACCTGGGACTCTTCGACTGGCTCGAAGTGCTGCGCCACGAGTACACGCACACGGTGACCCTCTCGCAGACCCGCAACCGCGTGCCGCACTGGCTCACGGAGGCGGCGGCGGTGAGCATGGAGACGAAGCCGCGCGCGTTCGACACCTGCCAGATGCTCGCGGGCGCGCTCCGCGCGGGCGAGCTCTTCGACCTCGACGCGATCAACTGGGCGTTCGTGCGCCCGCGCCGGCCGATCGACCGCAGCCTGGCCTATGCGCAGGGGCACTGGATGGTGGAGTTCATGAACGAGCGCTTCGGCATGGACGCGCTGCCGCGACTGCTTGCGCGCTTCTTCGACGGCGAGTCGGAGAGGACGGCGTTCCGCACGGCGCTCGGCGTGGATCGCGCCGAGTTCCACGCGGCGTTCCTCGATTGGGCCCGCGAACGGGTGCGCGAGTGGGGACTCTCGCCGACGCCGTCGCTCGACGAGCTCACCGATCGACTGCGAGCCGACGATCCGGAGCAGCGCGAGGCGCTCGAGCGCGCCCGCGACGCGCGCCTGGCCCGGGTGGCGCAGGCGGTGGCCGACGAGATCGGCGCGCCGCGCCGCGGCGGGCGCACGAATCTGCGCGGCGCCGATTGGCCCGCGATTCGTCGCACGCCCATGTCCATTCCCGACGAAACGCTCGAAACCTGGCTCAACGAGTTCCCCGACCATCCCGACCTGCTCGAACTCACGATCCGCCGTCGAATGCGCGACCGCGAGCAGGTGGACGCCACGACCGCCACGCTGCTCGAGGCCTACCAGGCCGCGCGTCCGGTCGATCCGGCGCCGCACCGCATGCTCGCGCGGGCGGCGCTCGTCTCGAGCGATCCGTCGCGCGCGATTCCGCACCTCGAAGCCCTCGACGCCCTCGAGGAGCGCAACAACGCCTTCGCGATCGAGCTTGCGAAACTCACGCGCGCGGCCGGCGATTCGAGCGCCGCGCTCGAGCACGCCACGAAGGCGGTGCGCATCGACCCGTACAACGCCTCGCTCCGCGAGCTGGCGGCGGCGATCTCGATCGAGGCGGGGAGGCTTCCGGTGGCCCGCGAACACGTGCGGGCCCTGACGAAGCTCGAGCCGGACCGCCCGCAGCATCGAGTGCGGCTGGAACGGATCGAGTCGATGATCGAATCGTCCGACTCGCCCGCGTCCGCGCCGTAGGCGCGGCTACCCTTGCCTTCATGTCCCGACCGCTCGCGGCGATGCTCGCACCCGTCCTGCTCGCGCCGATCGGCGCCGCGTTCGCCGGGCCGCCCACCTTCGAGTCCCCGATTCACTTCACCTTCCCCGCGTCGCTCTCGCCCACGCGCGCGGCGTTCGTCGATCTCGACGGCGACGGCGTGCTCGACGCGATCTGCCCGGGTCGCAACTCGGCGGGACGCGCGTACCTGCTTCGAGGCACGGGAACGGGCGCGTTCGTCGATCCGATCGAACTCACGATCGGAGACCAGACGGACTGGGCCGAGGTGGCCGATGTCGACGGCGACGGCGTGCTCGACCTCGTCTTCGCCGTGCGCTCGGGCGCCGGGCGCGTGGCGCTGCGACGCGGACTCGGCGGCTTCAGCTTCGGCCCGAACGAGACGATCGAGACGGGCCGCGACGCGCGCGCCGTCGCCATCGAGGGCGTCGATGAAAACGGTCGGCGTTCGATCCTGGTTCTCAATCATCAGAACTCGACGCTGCGTCGCGTCACGCTCGAGGGCAGCGGGCCGGGCACGCTGGCCGCCGGTCCGTGGCAGTTCGTCGGCCCCTGGGTCGCGGGAATCCCGCTGCCGCAGTGGCTCGGTCGCGCGGACGCGGACGGCGACGGCAGCGAAGACACCTGGATCAGCGTGAACGGCGGCGGCATCGTCCGCCTCGTGCGCGGAACCGACGACGCCGATTTCGGCGAGGCGGTCGACTGGCGTCCGCCGCTCGTGGGCGAGGAGCGTCCTGGCCTGCTGCTCGGTTCGATCGGCGACATCGACGGCAACGGGACGCTCGATCTGGCGATCGCGGGGCTCACGGTCGCGGAGCCGCAATCCGTGCTCATCTTCCTCAACGACGGCGCCGGCGGGCTCGCCGATCGATGGACGGTTCCCGCAACGACCGGGGGCTTCGGCTGGTCCTGCGCCGTGGCCGACCTCGATCTCGACGGCGATCGCGATCTCGTGCTGACGACGGCCCTGCCCGGGCAGGTGATCGTGCTCGAGAACCTCGGCGGCCTTCCGCATCCGGACTTCAAGGTCGTGCAGGAACTCTCCCTCGGCAACTTCGCGCGGCACGTGGCGGTGGCCGACATGAACGGCGACTGCCGTCCCGATCTCGTCGTCTCGGACTTCCCGGGCAATCGCATCTCCGTCTTCCGCAACGCCACCCCGGAACTCGAGGGCTGCGGAGGCGGTGTGGCAGAGCAGTCGAGCGCGGACGAGCTCGATCGCTCGCGCGCCGTTGCGATCGACGAACGATCGCCGGGGCCGGCACACTCGCGCGACGACGAGGTCTCCGCCTCGCTTCGTCTCGCGGTCGATCGAGCCCTGCCGCGCGGAGCGATCGCCGTGGCGCAGGCGCTCGGCGATCATCCTGCGCTCGCGCCGACGCCGACCGGCGCGGGCGTCGAGGTCCCGTCGCCGCTTCGCGGCGCTCGTCGCCGCGCCTCGAGCGGCGAGGGCGGAATCGCGGGCGGCTTCGAGGCGTGCGGTCCCGGCGCCGGCGCCTGCAACGAGCCGCACGGCGGGCTCGGCTGCTACACGCCGGACTGCTGCGAGGCGGTCTGCAACTTCGATCCCGTCTGCTGCACCGTTGCCTGGGACGAGGTCTGCGTCTTCAACGAGGGGCTGCTCTGCGAAGGTCTCGTCTGTCCGAGCGCGGGATCGTGCTTCGTTTCGCATCCCACCCGCGCCTGCGACGACGAGGCCTGCTGCGAGCGCGTGGGGCGCCTCGATCCGTATTGCCACAACAGCCGATGGGACGGGATCTGCGTGGCGGAAGCGCTGCTCTTCTGCGACCTCGACGCGTGCGCGCTTCCGCCGCCGCCGCCGGAGTCCGTTTCGGAAGGCGAGCCGTGCTACGAGCGCTTCAACCAGGGTTGCGCCCCCGCGGTCGGCGGCATTTCGGCGTGGATCGAACTCGGCTGCGGCGATCGACGCCACGGCACCTGCACCTCGAGCGCGCCGCGCGATCTCGACTGGCTGAGCTTCGAGCTCGACGCGCCTCGACGCGTGCGCCTGGAAGCGAGCGCCGAGTTCCCGATGCGGCTGCTCCTGCTCGAGGGTCCCTGCGACGGCGGACTTCGAACGATCGTGGACTCGTCGAGCCTGGACTGCGCCACGACGGTGATCGAACGATGCCTCGAACCCGGCGACTACCACGCGGTGATCATGCTGGGGATCGCCGAGCGGCTCGTCCTGAACGGTCAACCCTGCGAGGAGATCGACCCGCGCAATCCGCCGGATCCGAAGGACCCGCCGATCGTGCCCGGCTACTTCGGCGTGGACTGGCAGGTCGCGTTCTCGTGTCCGCACGGCGAGATTCCCGGCGATTTCGACGGCAGCGGAACGGTCGACGGCTCGGATCTCGGAACGCTGCTGGGGTTCTGGGGACCCAACCCGGAAGGCGATCTGGATTGCGACGGCGTCGTCGACGGGTCCGATCTCGGGACCTTGCTCGGCAACTGGACGGGCTGATCTTCGACTTCGCCGCGCCTGGTGATACCTTGCCCGGACCGCTTCGCGCCGGGCGCGCAGCGCCAGGAGGAGATTCATGAAGATCGTCGTCGTCGTCGCGTCCACGGTCCTGTCGAGCGCAGCCTCGGCGCAGTGCGTCACGCACTTCGAGCTCATGGCGTCGCCGAACGATGCGCTGAGCATGTCGATGTCGCTTCCGCTCGCGGGAACCTTCAAGGGCAATCACGACGCGGTGAACAATCCGACCGGCACGCAGACTCGGCCGGGCATCTGCTGCAGCAGCGGGAACAATCCGATCGCGTACACGGCGACGATCAAGCCGAACACGACGATCGAGTTTCCGCAGAAGCAGCCGGTCTTCGTCTTCTGCATGCAGGAGGACGGCATGGGCGGCGCGATCGTCGACTGCGGCGCGCTCGATCTCATCCACGGCGACCCGGCGCCGCTGACGATCAGCCTCACGATCACCTGGCCGACCTTCCACACGATCAGCCCGAACTCCGTGTTCTTCGGCGTCACGAACCTGACGCTGCCGCTTCCGGCGGGAGAGATCACGGCGGTGAACGCCGTGCAGACCGCGCCGGCCGCGGGCGTGATCACGCCGGGCGAAGGCGGCGCGCTGATTCTCACCGCCGCGCTTCCGGTCGATCTCGTGTTCGAAGCGACGGTGCTCGACCAGGTGATCGTCGGCGATCCGACGCCGGTCGTGCTTCCGATGGTGGCGGAGCTGCAGCCGTCGCTTCAGGGCGGATACACGGCCGTCGTCTCGCTCGACATTCCCGAGACCGAGATCGTCGTCCCGATCGCGGGTCAGCAGATCGTCGATCAGCCGTTCGATCTGCCCACGATCCTGCCGCCGGGCGGCACGGCGCATCTGCTCGTGAGCGGGACCTTCAGCGACGGCACGCTCACCTTCGCGCTCGGCGCGGAATTGAGCGGTCCGGGCGTGCCGCAGGGACCGCCCGCCGATTTCAACGACGACTGCGTCGTCGACGGCGACGATCTCGGCACGCTGCTCGGCCAATGGGGCGCGTGCCCCGAGTGCGAAGCCGATTTCAACGACGACTGCGTCGTCGACGGCGACGATCTCGGCACGCTGCTCGGCCAATGGGGCGCGTGCCCCGAGTGCGAAGCCGATTTCAACGGCGACGGCATCGTCGACGGCGACGATCTCGGCGAGCTGCTCGGCCAGTGGAGTTGATCGCGGAGCGGTCGCCCGCGTCGCGACGCTGATTCGATCCGCGCGTCGGCTCCGGCAGCCATTTTCGGCTCAGACACTCGGGCTGGCTTCGCGGCTCTCTGAATCGCCGCGATGCCGCTGCGCGCTTCGCGCTGCGCATCGCGACCGAGTGTTTGAGCCGGGAGGGGCTGCCGGAGCCGGCGCGCGGCGCCGCCTCAGCGAGGCGAATGCCACGGCAGCGCGTCGAGATCCACGTTGCCGCCGCAGAGAATGATGCCGATCCTGCACTCGCGCGGCGGCGACTTGAGCACCGCGGCGACGCCGACGGCGGCGCTCGGCTCGATGAGGATCTTCATGCGCTCCCAGACGAGCCGCATCGCCGCGACGATCTCGTGCTCGTCGACGGTGAGGATCTCGTCGACGAGCGCTTGCACCACGGGGAATGTCAGTTCACCGAGCGAGGTGCGAAGGCCGTCCGCGATGGTCGGCTTCTCCGTGGCCTTCTCGAGCTTGCCGGTGCGCTTGCCGAGCGCGGCGTCGGCGACCGCGGTGGGTTCGGCGCCGTAGACCCTGATCGTGGGCTTGATCGACTTCGCCGCGATCGCGACGCCCGAGATCATGCCGCCGCCGCCGACGGGCACGACGATCGCGTCGAGATCCGGAACCTGCTCGAGCAATTCGACCGCGATCGTTCCCTGGCCCGCGATCACGTCGGGATGGTCGAAAGGCGGAATCAGCGTGCCGCCCGTTCGTGCGGCGACCTCGGCGACGACCTTCTCGCGATCGGCGAGCGTGGGACGACACTCGATCACTTCCGCGCCGTAGCCCTGCACCGCGATCTTCTTGACCGCCGCCGAGTCCGCAGGCATGACCACGTGCGCGCGAATGCCTCGAAGCTGCGCCGCGAGCGCCAACGCCTGCGCGTGATTGCCGGAGGAGTGCGTCACCACGCCCCGCGCGGCGACCTCGTCGGGCAACTTCATGACCGCGTTGCAGGCGCCGCGGAACTTGAACGCGCCCACGCGCTGGAAGAGTTCGCACTTGAAGTGGAGGGAACGGCCGGTGCGCTCGTCGAGCGTGCGGCTCGTCAGCACCGGCGTTCGATGCGCGTACGGCGCAATCCGCTTCGCCGCGGCGCGAATCGACTCGATCGTCGCGGCGAATTCTCGGATCGGCGCCGTGGGCATGGATCAGGCGCGCGCCCGCGCCGGCGAGGGCGGATTCGAACGGTGCATCGTCGCCGCGCCGTGCCCGTCGCCATCCGATTTCCCCCACACGACGCTTTCGTGGTGGAGCGTGGAGAAGAGCAGCGGGCGCACGTCCTGCACGCCCTTCGTGGCGAGAATGCGGCTTCGCAGCGCCTCGTAGCACGCCTCGTTCGTGCAGTTGAACGCGACATAGCCGGCGTGCTCGCCGGCGAGCACGGTGAAGAAGGTGAGCTCGGGACATTCGCCGAGTCGTCGCATGAGTTCGCGCATGGGTCCCGACGCGCAGATCAGGAACGCGCCCGACACCATCAAGCCGATGCGAGGCGGATCGACGAACGTCACGATGTCGACGATGCCGTCGTTCGTCAGGCGACGGAAGCGGTCGGCGGCGCTCGTGGCGCTGATGCCGACGAGCTGCGCGAGATCCGCGTAGCTGAGGCGCCCGTCGCGCTGGAGTTCGCGAATGACCGCGAGATCCGTCTCGTCGAGCGGTCGCGGCGCCTCGCCGGCGCCGGCGGCGCCTCGCGCGCCGGCTCGATTCTGTTCGCCCGGCGCGATGCGGAAGACCGGCGTGTAGAACTCGAGGATCGGCGCGAGCGTGGCGGAGCGCACGCCCTCCTGCCCGAGCACGCACTCGTCGATCACCGTGAGCATGGTGCTTGCGCTGTCCACGCAGCAGTACGCCACGAGGTCGTAGAGACCGAAGGTGCCGGTGATCCAGGCCATGCTGCCGCTTCGGCGCATTCGATCCGCGATTCGAGCGTGATCGCCCGCCACGCGCAGCATCAGGATCGCCTGGAACGAGAGCCCGAGGAACTGCGGCGGCACCCAGCAGCGGATGCGGATCGTCTGCTCCTCGGTGAGGCGAGCCAGGCGGCGACTCACGTTCGCTTCGCTCAATCCCGTCTCGGCGGCAAGCCTGCGGCCGCTGGCGCGACCGTCGGCGACCAGGATCTCGATCAGCTTGCGATCGGCGTCGTCGAGCGGCGGCAGATCCGGCCGCGTGTATCGGGGGGGACTCGTCAGCATGGCGTGCGTCTTCCTCGCAAGAACCTATCTCACCGCGACGGCACCTCCGTCGTGCCTCCGGCCCCCGCGCGCCCAACCCCAGATTCGGATCGCGAAAGCATAGCCGTGGAGAAAGGACCGCAGCATCGACCTCGGTGGCGCCATCGATGCAGGTGATACGATCGCACCGTTCGCTCGGGGCGCGGCCGGATCGTCTCGGTCGCTGAGAAGTACCCGTGGAACCTGATCCGGTTCGCACCGGCGTAGGGAATGCGAGAGCAGGCATGAAGATGCAACGAGATCGTCATGAGCGCGGCGGCGCAGCCTCCGCGGAGATCGTGCCGGGAGTCACGGGACGCGCGGGGTCGGCGCCCTGGGCGCTGCCGCGGCACGGCGCCATGAATCCCTCTTCCTCCGCGCAGGGAACGACGCCCGGCAGTTTCGCGCGCGCGCCCGAGCTCGGCGGAATGCGCGCGTTCGCGTCGCCCGACACGCCGGGCATGCCGGCGCCGAGCGCATTCACGGCGTGGGACTTCCTTCCCGAGGGATGGTCGATCGAGGCGGTGGCGAGTGTTTCGCCGCGAGGCGACGCCCGGTCGGCGCACGCGACCGCGTGCAAGGGCCACAATCACCAGGAGATCGGCGAGTTCCTCCGCGCGGTGCCGCCGCCCGGATTCGAGCCCGTCACGCAGCTCGAGTTCGCGCGGCTCGGCGTCGTGACGCCGCAGATGCGGCGAGTCGCCGAACGCGAAGGGCACCTTTCGCCCGAGCAGGTCCGCGACGAAGTGGCCGCGGGACGCATGGTGATTCCCGCGAACCGCACGCACCTTGGGTATCGCCTCGACCCGATGGCGATCGGGCGCGCGAGTCGCACCAAGATCAACGCGAACATGGGCGCCTCGCCCATCTCGAGCGGCACGCAGGAGGAAGTGGAGAAGCTGCGCTGGGCCGAGCGCTGGGGCGCCGACACGGTCATGGATCTCTCGACCGGCGGCGATCTCGATGCCTGCCGCGAGGCGATCGTGCGCGAATCGACCGTGCCGATCGGAACGGTGCCGATCTACTCGATGATCATCGGACGAAGGCTCGAAGAGCTCTCGATCGAGATCATCCTGGAGTCGCTCGAGCACCAGGCTCGCCAGGGCGTCGACTACTTCACGATCCACGCGGGCGTGCTGCGCGAGCACCTGCCGCTCATCAAGGATCGCCTGATCGGAATCGTGAGCCGCGGCGGCAGCCTGCTCGCCAAGTGGATGCTCGTGCACGGCAGGCAGAATCCGATGTACGACGGCTGGGAGCGCATCTGCGAAGTGATGCGGCGGCACGACGTGACCTTCTCGATCGGCGACGGCCTGCGCCCCGGCGGCCTCGCCGACGCGACCGACGCGGCGCAGCTTGCGGAACTCGCCACGCTCGGCGAGCTCACCGAGCGCGCGTGGCGCATGGGCGTGCAGGTGATGATCGAGGGGCCGGGACACGTGCCGTTCGATCAGATCGAGTTCAACATGAAGCTCGAGCGACGACTCTGCCACGGCGCGCCCTTCTACGTGCTCGGTCCGCTCGTGACGGACATGTTCCCGGGGTACGACCACATCACGAGCTCGATCGGCGCGACCGCCGCCGCCTACCACGGCGCGAGCATGCTCTGCTACGTGACGCCCAAGGAGCACCTGGGCCTGCCGAAGAAGGACGACGTGAAGCAGGGATGCATCGCGTACAAGATCGCCGCGCACGCGGCGGACGTGGCGCTCGGCATCCCGGGATCGCGCGATCGCGACGACGAGCTCACGAAGGCTCGCGCGGCGCTCAACTGGGAGAAGCACTTCGAGCTGAGCTTCGATCCCGACACGGCGCGGGCGTATCACGACGAGGATCTCGATGTGGACACGGATTTCTGCGCCATGTGCGGCCACGATTGGTGCAGCGTGCGCATCTCGAAGGAGATCACCGAGTTCGCCAGCGGCAAGAGCGAGGAGTATCGGCGCGACAAGCCCGTGCGCTCCGCGGCGCTCACGCCCGAGCAGCGCGAGATCCTCGAGAAGCGAGGCGTGCTCTCGCCGGAGGAGATTCACCGGCTCGCGGCGAAGACGCGCCGTTCGGTCGGCGCCGACGCGGGCGCCAAGGCGTCATGCCACAGCGATCATGCGAACGACGATGAGGCGCGTCGCGTGCAGACACGCAAGGTGGTTCCGCTCAACACCGCGCCCGCGCACAACCTTCCGTCGCACGACCCATTGATCTGAACGCCGATGAGCGACGGATCCGCGGAAGATCGAGTGCATTGGCGAAGCCTTCCGCCGATGCGCTTCCAGGACGCGTACGTGTGGTTCGTGCTCTTTTCGACGCTCGACGTGGTGCTCACCTGGCACATCCTCGAGCGGCGCGGCGGCGCCGAACTCAATCCCGTCGCGGCGCTGCTCATCCAGCATTGGGGATTCATGGGCGCGGTGGGACTCAAGTACGGACTCGTGCTCGTCGTGGTGATCGCCTGCGAATGGATCGCGCGGCGGCGCGTGCGCACGGCGAAGCGCGTGGCGTGGCTTGCGGTCGCGGTGAGTCTGACTCCGCCGCTCTGGTCGTTCACGCTGCTGGCGATTCACGCGGCGCAGGGCATGCCTCGCCCTTAGAGCGGTTCCTCCTCATTCGGTGCGATCTGGCGGGCTGCGACTTCGTGTGGCATCGTCGGGCTCCA
>Ga0194131_10010898_pt1 | contig 10998 bp, 9 predicted proteins | sample TA2KigO120mmetaG_FD_148631 | JGI IMG/M metagenome (GOLD analysis project Ga0194131, IMG submission 148631) | Freshwater microbial communities from Lake Tanganyika, Tanzania - TA2015053 Kigoma Offshore 120m | ecosystem: Environmental > Aquatic > Freshwater > Lake | place: Tanzania: Lake... | reverse complement strand
TGCATCGCCGCGACCGCGCGCTGCGCCTGCGCGCGGAAGCGGTGGATACGAATCTCGCGGTCGAGCGCCAGCGCCCGCGGTCCGGCCAGTGCCGCGAGCTCGCCGGCGGCCCGGCGCCGCGCCAGATCCATCTGGAAGAACCGATCCTGGGCGTGCAGGAAGCCGGTCGCCCGGGCGACGTCCCCGCGCGATGCCCCGCGAACCGACGGGATGCCCAGCGCGTCCCGCTCGATCTCCACGGGCGCCGAGAGGCCCGGCAGCTGCAGCTCGCCGTCGAGCACCGCCAGGCTGCCGCGCAGCTCCGCGCGCGCCCAGAACGCGGCGGCCATCGCCGCCACGAGGAGCACGGCAAGGCCAGCGAGCACGGCGCGCAACACCCGACGCATAATTGGGATCTTAGCCGTGCCTATTCCTTTCCGGTCCGACCTCGAGCCGTTCCTGCGCGAGTTCATCACCACGCATCGCGGCCTGCGGATGGGCAGGATGTTCGGGCTTCCCGCGGGGTATGCGGGACGGCGCCTCTTCGCCTGCCTGATCGAGGACGGCGTGATCGTCCGGTTGCCGACCGACGTCGCGAAGCGCGAGATCACGGCGCGCCGCGGCCGGCCGTTCAGCCCGAAGGGGAAGGCGTCGGGCGCGTGGGTGATGTACCGGCCGCGCGACGCGTCCGCGGCGCGGCGGCTCGCGCCGACGCTCGAGGTCGCCGTGGACGACATCGCGCGGCGCCAAGTGGAGGAGTTGACGGGCGTGACGCTGCGAACGAGGCGTTGATGCGCACACGATACGGCACCTCGCCGTGGACATCCGAGTTTCCCGCCTCACGCCGACCGGCTTTTCCCCGCTTCCGCAGCGACCGCCCCGCCACCGTCGTCATCGTCGGCGCCGGGCTGACGGGGAGCGCCATCGCGTACGCATGCGCGGCCGCGGGGATGGAGCCGGTGGTTCTGGAAGCGGAGCGCATCGGGTCGGGGACGTCCGGCCGCAGCGTCGGCCTGCTGAATACGGGCCCGGGGCCGCTCTTCCGCGACGTCGCCGCCGCGCACGGGCTTCGCGCCGCGCGCCGCGTGTTCGAGACGTGGCGGCGTGGAGCGCTCGACGGCGCCGCGCTGCTGCGCCGGCTGAACATCACGTGCGATCTCGGGCCGGCCGCAGGGGTGCTCGCGGCCCCACGGGAAGACGAGAAGGCGCTTCGTCGTGAGTACGACGCGCGGAGCGAGGCCGGGCTGGACGACGCGTGGCTGAACGCGAAGCAGCTGCAGGGGGCGATGAAGCTCTCAGCGGCGGCCGCGCTGCGCACGCGCGACGGCTTCACCGTGGACCCGTACCGCGCCGCCGTGGGCCTCGCGTCGGCCGCCGTCGAGCGCGGGGCGGCGGTCTTCGAGCAGTCGCGCGTGAAGAAGGTGGGCTTCACGCGGAAATACGCCGACGTCATCACGGACGGCGGCACGATTCGCACGACCGCGGTCGTGGTCGCCACGGGATCCGCGACGCCCGAATGGCGGTCGCTCCGGCGCCACTTCAAGCGGCGTGAGCTGTACGCGGTGATGACCGAGCCGCTCGGCGCTGCCATGCGCGAGCAGCTCTTCGACTCCCGGATGACGCTCCGCGACACGCGCGTGCCGGCGCATCGCGTGCGCTGGGCGCGCGATGGCCGCCTGCTCGTCGCCGGCGGCGACCAGGACGAGACGCCGGCGCGCACGCGCGAGGCGGTGCTCGTGCAGCGGACCGGTCAGCTGATGTACGAGCTGCTGACGATGTATCCCGCCATTTCGGGGCTGCACCCTCAGTACGGGTGGGAGGCGTCCTATGGGGAGACGGCGGACGGCCTCATGTACATCGGCCCGCATCGGAATTTTCCCCATCACCACTTCGCCCTCGGCGGCGGCCGCGACACCGTGACCGGCGCCTTCGTGGCCGCGCGCCTCATCGTGCGCGCGATTCAGCGCACGTCGGAGAAGGGCGACGACGTCTTTGGCTGGAATAGGTAGTTGGTAGTTCGGCAGGTTCTTGTTCGGAGGTTCAGATGTTTCGCGTGTGTGCAGCGTTCCTGATCTCACTGTCGATCGCTTCCGGCGCGCTGGCGCAGGGCCAAGCGATCAACGGCACCATCGAAGGCACGGTCACCGACAACTCCGGCGCCGTGCTCCCGGGCGTCACCGTCACCGTGGCCAATACCGACACCGGCGACACGCGCGTCGTGGTCACGAATGAGAGCGGCGTCTATCGCGCGCCGCTGCTGCCGCTCGGCTCCTACCGCGTCACCGCGGAGCTGCAGGGCTTCCGGCGCTACGAGCAGAGCGGGCTGCGGCTGTCGGCGGGCCAGGTGGCGGTCATCGACGTGGCGCTCGCGGTCGGCGCCGTCACCGAGACCGTGTCGGTCACGGCCGACGTGCCGATCGTGGACCTCGGCAAGATCGAGCAGGGACGGACGCTCAACGAGCGCGAGATCAAGAACCTCCCGCTCACCTCGCGCAACCCCTACAACTTCGCGCTGCTCCAGCCGGGCGTCACCGGCTTCGAGACGCAGGAGTTCGGCGTGCCGCGCCTCACCGCCAACGGCGCGCTGCTGCGCGTCAACTACCAGATCGACGGCAACGACAACACGCAGAAGGACCGCGCCGGCCTGCGGCAGATGCCGATGTCGGAGGTGATGATCCGCGAGGTGAAGGTGGTCACGACGGGCTACGCGCCCGAGTTCGGCCAGACGATGGGGCTCGTCTACAACGCGATCACGCCGTCGGGCACCAACACGGTGCGCGGGCAGGGCAGCTACCGCTTCCAGCGCCGGCCGTTGGCCGCGTATCCGTTCTTCGCCAACCGCAACCTCGCGAAGCCGCCGACGGACGTGAACGTCTTCACCGCCGACGTGGGCGGGCCGCTCGTGCGCGACCGCACGCACTACTTTGCCGGCTTCGAGAACGCGCGGCGCGACTTCTCGGGCGGCCGCGTCATCACGATCACGCCGGCGAACGCGACCGCGCTCGGCCTGCGCGAGCCGGCCTACATGCCGGCGGCAGGCGACACGAAGTTCGCCATCGGCAAGGTCGACCACCAGCTCTCGCCGACCAACCGCCTGAACGTGCGCTACATCTTTTTCGACAACTTCATCAGCAACAACGTCGGCGGCGGCCTCAACTCCGTCCAGCGCGGCACCGACTTCACCGACCGCCAGCACTCGACGGCCGGGCAGCTCGTCTCGACGATCGGCACCGCGATGCTGAACGAGCTGCGCGTGCAGTACGCCACGCGCAGCCAGTCGCGCGCCCCCGGCTCGCAGGCGGGCACGGGCCCGGCGGTCAACGTGACCGGCGTCGCCAACTTCGGCGGCCCGATCGCCGGCGCGTCCGACGCCGGCTTCGGCTTCACGCAGAGCATCTTCCAGATCGTGGACAACTTCACGCACATCCGCGGCAACCACTCGTACAAGTTCGGCTTCTCGGGGCAGTGGGTGGACGACGCGCGGACGCAGACGCAGTTCCAGCTCTACACGTTCCCGAGCGCCGCGGCCTACCTGGCTGCCCAGTCGGGCGCGAACCGCTTCGGCTACACGTCGTTCACGCAGTTCTTCGGCCAGCCGAGCTACGACTACTCGACCGCGATGTACGCGTTCTTCGTGCAGGACGACTGGCGGCTGGCGCAGGACTTCAAGCTGCTCTACGGCCTGCGCTACGACGTCTACGCGCCGCCCGACGGCAACACCGCGTCGCTCGTCGCCACCTCCCGTGACTTCGCCACCGACACCACCAACTGGCAGCCGCGGGCCGGCTTCGTGTGGACGCTCGGCGAGGACAAGCGCACCGTCCTCCGCGGCAACACGGGCCTGATGTACGACCAGCCGATCAACGCGATCTACGAGCAGGCGATCGTCAGCGACGGGACGACCACGCGCGGCAGCGCGACGCTGCAGCCGACGCAGCCCGGCGCCCCGGCGTTCCCGGCGGTGCTCAGCGCGGGCACGGCGGCGGCGTCCAACACGGCGTGGACCGTGGACCCCGACTTCCAGATCGCGCGGATGTGGCAGAACAACGTGCAGCTCGAGCGCGGCCTGAGCGACATCTACTCGGCGGCGATCGGCGTCTCGTACACGCGCGGCTACAACCTGCCGGTGGTCAGCAACATCAACCTGATCAACCCGATCGGCAGGCTCGCCGACGGCCGGCCGATCTTCTCGACGGCCATCAACGCGGCCACGCGCGTGGACCCGCGCTTCAACGCGGTCTTCGGCACGCAGTCGATCGGCGAGTCCACCTACACGGGGATGACGCTGCAGCTCACGCGCCGCTTCACGCGCGGTATGCAGTGGGACCTCGCCTACACGCTCGGCAAGGGCGAGGACAACGCGCCGATCACCAACGTCCTGTCGGTCCAGGGGGACACCGGCGGGCGCAGCGACCCCGCAAGCCTCGACACCGACAATGGGCCGAACATCCTCGACCAGCGCCACACCTTCGTCGGCAGCATCGTGGCGCAGCCGCAGTTCGAGCTCGACGGCCCGGCGGGCGTGATCCTGAACAACAACCAGTTCGGCGTCGCCATCCAGATGGCCAGCGGCATTCCGATCACGCTGCGCAGCACGCAGGAGCGCAACAACGACGCGATCCTCGCCGAGCGCCCGGTCGGCGTGACCCGCAACTCCTACCGGCTGCCCTCGCGCCGCAACGTGGACTTCAAGTACGCGCGTCTCTTCCCGGTGATGGGCGCGACGCGGATTGAGTTCTCGGCGGAGGTGAAGAACGTGTTCAACACGCTGCAGTGGGCGAACGCCACGAGCGTGGTGGCCACCGACGCGGCGGGCAACGCGCTGCTGCCGCTGCCCGAGCCGGGAGTCGTCGAGCGCGGCGCGATCTTTCAGCCGAGCGGCGGCTACGAGCAGCGCCAGCTGCAGCTCGGCTTCAAGATCACCTTCTGATCACGGGCGTGTCTTACGAAAACGGCGCCAGTTTCTTGAACGTGGCGAGCACCCAGCGATACCCATCCGGGTCGGTGACGACGCCGACCCGGTCTCCCCACGCCTTGTCCTCGGCGTCATCCACGCCCGCACCCGCCTTCCGCGCGCGCGCCAGCGCATCGTCCACGTCGCCCACGTACGTGTAGAGGCCGGCGGCGCCGCTGGTCGGCGACGTGGCGTCGTTCCTGGTGACCAGCATCACGACCGAGGAGCCATGGCGCATCTCGGCGTAGCGGACCTGCCCGTCCGCGCCGCTGAGCACGACGCCGCGTGCGAAGCCGAACGCGCGCTCGAGGAACTCCATCGACGCGCCGACGTTGGCGACGGCGAGATACGTGTTGACGGCCTGCATGCCGGGCGCGAGGCCGCTGCCGTCGGGGCTCCGCCGCACCGGCGCCGCCGCCGGGTCCTTCCGCGGTTTCTTCGGTCTGGCGGGGCGCGTGAGAGATCGTCTGCGCTTCATCGTGCGTAGCATAGTGAGGGATGACACGTCCGTCCACGTACGACGCGCTCGTCATCGGGGCGGGCCCTGCGGCGATGCGCTGATCCCTGACGCGCTCGGCGCCCTCGACGCCATGGAGCTGCGCGGCGCCGTGGACGCCGAAGCGGTCCGCCACCGCCGCGTGCGCCGCCGGCGCGGAGCTCTTCGAGCGTCACGAGGCGGTCATGTCCCTCGTGCACGGCGCGCGTGTCGAGGGAGGCACGTTTCGGTCGCCGGACGGCACGCGCGCCATCTCCGCCGCGTTCACGCTGCTCGCCACCGGCGCGAACGCCACCGCGATGTCCGGCGTTCGGGCTCGGCGCGCCGCTCAAGCCCAACGCGGTGGCTGGCCGCGCCTATTTCCAGGTGCCGCCCGCTCTCGCCCGGACGTTCGACCACCTGTGCATCGCGTTCGAGCGCTCTCTCCTGCCTGGCTACGGGTGGATCTTTCCGGGCCCGGGGAACCGTTACAACCTGGGTTGCGGCTACTTCGACGCCGACCGCGGTCCCCATCGCAGCCTGCGGGAGCTGTGGGAGCGCTTCACCACGGCCTTCGAGCCGGCGGCGGCGATCGTGCGCGAATCCACGCGGCTCACCGAGTTCCGCGGCGCCCCGCTGCGCACCGGGCTCTCGGGCGCGCGGTTCGGCCGGCCGGGGCTGCTCGTGCTCGGCGAGGCGGCCGCGATGAGGTATCCCGCGACCGGCGAGGGGATCGGGAAGGCGATGGAAAGCGGCCTGATCGCCGCGGACCTCGTCGCCGACGCGCTCTCGACTGGCGCAGCGGGCGACGGCGTCCACGAGCGATACGAGGCCGCATTCCGGGGCCGTTTTGCCGCCCGCTATCGCGGGTACGCGGTCGCCGAACGGTGGTCCGCCCATGCCTGGCTGCTGAATCTCGTGGCCTGGCGCGCGAAGGCGGGCCGCGTTGCCAGGTGCGAGCTCGAAGCCCTCATGGCGGAGGAGGGCGACCCACGCCGCCTGTTTTCACGCTCCGGCCTCCTTGCGTCGATATTCCGGTAGATCGCGCGTCAACTGGCAGGGAATTCGCACCGGGGAGGGCGTACCCCGGAAAACGCTGAAAATCCCCCCGGGACTGTAATCCCCCTACGTAATTTGATGCAGGACCGGGGCGGCGGCTACTAGAATCAGGGGACTCCTGGAGCGTTCATGGCACGAGGCAACTGGCCGGTCGAGCATCTGTTGCGGCGGGCGGGATTCGGCGCGAGCGCCGACGACCTGATCCGCTTTGAAGACGCCTCGGTGTCGGTCGCGGTCGACTATCTGGTCGAGTACGACCGGCAGCCCGACGACGTGGATTCGAAGATCGGGCAGGCGGCGTATGTCGGCATCACCACCGGCAACGGCCCGTTCGCCCCCTACACGAACATCGAGCACGCCCGCCAGCGCTGGCTGTTCCGGATGGTGCACTCGCAGCGCCCGCTCCAGGAGAAGATGGCGCTCTTCTGGCACAACCACTTCGCCACCGCCTACAGCAAGCTGGCCGGCGTCGTCAGCGGCGTGCAGGCGACGAAAATGCTGGCGCTGAAGCGCGGCGAGCTGCCGGGCCCGCAGGGGCAGATCGAGCTGTTCCGGCAGTTCGGCATGGGCAGCTTCCAGACGCTGCTCTTCGAGGTGGCGCGCGACCCCGCGATGATCGTGTGGCTGGACGGCCGCACGAACTTCCGCGCGCGCCCGCAGGAGAACTTCGCGCGCGAGATCATGGAGCTGTTCACGTTCGGTGTCGGCAACTACACCGAGAGCGACGTGTACACGGCCGCGCGCGTCTTCACCGGCTGGAACCTGCGGCTCGCCACCCCAGGCCAGCGCAACGACGACCCGAACACCTACTACGAGTTCTTCTACAACCCGAACCAGCACGACATCAACTCGAAGGGCTTCACGTTCGCGATCTATCCGAACGGCAGCGGCACGATTCCCGCGCGGCCGGCGTCGGAGGGGATGCAGGACGGGATCGACCTGATCGTGGCGCTCGCGCGCCATCCCGAGACGGCGCGGCGCCTGGCCCGGAAGCTGTGGGGCTTCTTCGTCAGCGAGATCCACGCCCCGGAGCCGGCCTTCGTCGAGGCGGTCTCGCGCGAATACCTGCTCAACAACACCGAGATCCGTCCCGTCATCCGCTACATCCTGCGCTCCCCGTGGATCAACGACCGATCGCGCTGGTATACGCGCTATGCGTGGCCGGTGGAGTTCGTCGTCCGCTCGATCCGCGAAATCGGGTGGAACGGGCTTTCGATCGACACCGCGCGCACGCCGCTGACGAACATGGGGCAGCAGCTCTTCGAGCCGCCCGACGTGGCGGGCTGGTCGCTCGGTCCCGAGTGGTTCTCGACGGGCGCGATGCTGGCGCGGATGAACTTCGCCTCGCAGCTTGCCGCCAACCAGCGGTTCAACCTCTCGCGCGACGCGGCCGTGGCGCGCCGGACGCCGGAAGACCTGCTGGGCTTCTTCATGAACCGGCTGTCGCCCGCTCCGTACGACAGCGCTCCCTACAACGAGCTGCTGAGCTATCTGCGCACCGGCGTGACCTGGCCGCTCAGCGACGCGAACCTGACCGCCAAGTCGGCGGGGCTGGCGAAGCTCCTGGTGGGCTCGTCCGAGTACCAGTTCGTCTAAGGAGCGAGCCATGAAGATTTCACGACGGGAATTCATTCGCGACGGGGTGGCGGCCTTCACGGTCAGCTTCGCCGCGCCTGCGTTCCTCAACGACCTCGCGCTCGCCCAGGGCGTCCGCTCGCGCAACCTGGTGGTCGTGTACCTGAGCGGCGGCAACGACGCGCTGAACACCGTGGTCCCGTATCAGGACCAGTTCTATTACAGCCGCCGGCCCGCGATCGCGATTCCCGCCGGACAGCTGCTGCAGATCGGCAGCGACAGCAGCGGCAAGGCGCTCGGCCTGCACCCGCGCCTGGCGGGGCTGCGCACGATCTTCAACGAAGGCCGCCTCGCCATCGTGCAGCGCACCGGCTACGCGAACTCCAGCCGCTCGCACTTCCAGGGCACCGACATCTGGGGCACGGCGAATCCGGCAACGACCTCGGGGCTCGGATGGCTCGGGCGTTATCTCGACACGCTGCCGTCGCCGGTTGACGCGCTGGCGGGGTGGAACTCGACGCGGGAGACGCCGCGCGCGCTCATCGCGCAGCGCGTCGCCGTGCCGGCGATTCCCGACGCCCGGACCTACAGCCTGGCGAGCCCCAACGGCGCCGCGGAAGCGCTGAACGAGCGCAACGCCGCCACGCGCATCGCGTCGAACGCGCCGGGCGACCGGCCGCATCTCTCGTTCGTGAACGGCTCGCTCATCGGTGCGCTCAGCACGCTCGACCGCGTGGCGTCGGTCAACACCTACGCTCCGTCGCTGGTGTATCCGAACAACGGCTTCGCGCTCGCGCTGCGCACGGTCGCCGGATCGATCGCGCGCGGCATCGGCACGCGCGTCTACTGGGTGCAGACCGGCGGGTTCGACACGCATTCCGCCCAGGGCAACGCGGGCGGCGGCGCCTACGCGAACCTCATGGGCACCTACGGCGACGGCATGTTCGCCTTCTACCAGGACCTGCGCAACCAGGGGCTGCTCAACGACACGCTCGTGCTGCAGTTCTCGGAGTTCGGCCGCCGCATCTCGGAAAACGGCAGCCAGGGCACCGATCACGGCGCCGGCGGCGTGATGATGGCGATGGGCGGCATGGTCCGCGGCGGGCTCTACGGCACCGCGCCGTCGCTCGATCCCGCGTCGTCGAACGGCACGCTGGAGAACAACGGCGCCGACGTGCGCCACGAAACCGACTTCCGCGCCGTCTACGCCCGCGTGCTCGAGAACTGGCTCGGCGCCAACTCGGCCGCCATTCTCGGAGGCAATTTCCTCGCAGGCGCTCCAGCTATCATCTAGAGGCGGGCCGTAAAGACCCGCCCTACGGAGCGTTCCATGACACGCGTACTCGCCGCCGCCGCGGCACTCCTGCTCGTCTTCTCGACCGTTTCCGCCCAACAGGAATCCGACGAAGCGAGACGCGTGCGCCAGGCGGCCATGGTCTTCGACGAGATCATGCGCGCCGCCGACAGCGCGATCCCCGACGCCATCCTCGGCAACGCGGACGGCATTGCCGTCTTTCCCGGCCTGGTCCGCGCCGGATTCATCGTCGGCGGCATGCGCGGGCGCGGGATCCTCAGCTCGAAGGACGGCGGCGTCTGGTCGTCGCCCGCGTTCCTGACGATGACCGGCGGGAGCTTCGGCCTGCAGATCGGCGGGCAGGCGGCCGACATCATTCTGGTCATCAACGACCGGCGCGGCCTGGAGAACCTCGTCCGCAACCAGTTCACGCTCGGCGCGGATGCGGCGGTCGCGGCCGGTCCGGTCGGCCGCGATGCCAAGGCGGCCACCGACATCCAGATGCGCGCCCAGATCCTCAGCTATTCGCGCGCCCGGGGGGTGTTTGCCGGCATCACCATCAGCGGCAGCACCGTGCGGCAGGACGTCGACGCCAACGAGCGCTTCTACGGCAAGCGGCTCGATACCAAGCAGATCGTCTTCGAGAAGGCGGCCGGGACACCCGGGCCGGTCTCGGCGTGGCTGAGCACACTGAACCGCTACGCGCGGTAGGGGCGCGGCATGCCGCGCCCGATCCATCCGGGAGCGCTCCGCATCCGTAGAACATGGTGATGTGGCTGCTCGCGGCACTGGCCGGGTTCCGGCCCGAATCCGCCGAGTCCCAGGCCGACGACCGCGAATGCCTCCGCAGGCTGGCTGCCGGTGACCGCGAGGCCGCGGCCCCCCTGTACGATCGCCACGCCCGGGCCGTCTACTCGCTCGTGCTGCGGATCGTGGACGATGAGGCGGATGCGGAGGATGTCGTGCAGGACGTCTTCACCCAGGCCTGGCGGCAGGCGTCACGCTACGACCCGGCGCGCGGCCCGGTGGCCGCCTGGCTCCTGGTGATGGCGCGGACGCGGGCCATCGACAAGCTGCGCGCGCGGCGCGCGCGCTCGGGCCCGCAGCCCGCCGAGGACGAGCGGGCGATCGAGACGCTGCCGGCGGCGGGCTTCGACGCGGCGGACGTCCTCGTCGGCGCCGAGCAGGCGCGCCAGGTGCAGCGGGCGCTCGGCGAGCTGCCGCTGCTGCAGCGCATCGCCATCGAGCTGGCGTACTACGAGGGCCTCACGCAGCGGGAGATCGCCGAGCGGCTCGAGGAGCCGCTGGGCACGGTCAAGACACGCATCCGGCTCGGGCTCCTGAAGCTGCGAGAATCACTGGCAGAGGAAACGTGAGCGCGCACGACGACATCAAGGGGCAGGCGGGCGCCTACGTGCTCGGCAGCCTCGACGACGAGGAGCGGCGCGCGTTCGAGGCGCACGTGTCGGCGTGCGGGGAGTGCGCGTCCGAGGTGCGCGCGTTCCAGCGCGTCAGCGCCGCGCTGGGAATGGGCGTCGCGCAGCGGACGCCGCCAGCCGGGCTCCGGGACCGCGTGCTCGCGGCGGTCGGCGGCACGCCCACGCGCGACTGGGCCGTCTGGCTGCCGGTCGCAGCGATGCTCGTCTTGACGATCGCCATGGG
>Ga0194131_10010896_pt1 | contig 10999 bp, 11 predicted proteins | sample TA2KigO120mmetaG_FD_148631 | JGI IMG/M metagenome (GOLD analysis project Ga0194131, IMG submission 148631) | Freshwater microbial communities from Lake Tanganyika, Tanzania - TA2015053 Kigoma Offshore 120m | ecosystem: Environmental > Aquatic > Freshwater > Lake | place: Tanzania: Lake... | reverse complement strand
GTTGGTGGAAGACCGGCCGGCGCCACACGCTCCCTCGCGGCCTCGAGGACCAGGGGGCATACGGGCTGCCGGCCGGGCTCGGCCCGCCAGGATAGCCCTGGCAACCGAACAATGCCGAGATAGGAGGCGGCCATGAGCGATGCCGGACTGCTGGAACGTCGCCGCAAGTTCTACGACGAGATCGCGCCCGACAATCTCGCGCCCCTTTGGGAAGTGCTGCGCGGCTTGGTGACGCCGGAGCCCCGGCCGCAGGCGGTGCCGGCCTTTTGGCGCTACGAGGCGATCCGCCCGCATGTCCTGCGCTCGGGCGAGTTGATCACCGCCAAGGAGGCCGAGCGCCGGGTGCTGATCCTGGAGAACCCGGCCTATCGCGGCCAGAGCAAGATCACCAACTCGCTTTATGCCGGCCTGCAGCTGATCATGCCGGGCGAGGTGGCGCCGGTGCACCGCCATGCCCAGACGGCCTTGCGCTTCATCGTCGAGGGCGAGGGCGCCTATACCGCGGTCGAAGGCGAGAAGACGCTGATGCGGCCAGGCGATTTCGTCATCACGCCGTCCTGGACCTGGCACGACCACGGCAACGAAAGCGACCGGCCGATGGTCTGGCTGGACGGCCTCGATATCCCCATCGTGCAACTGTTCGACGCCAGCTTCGCCGAAACCCACCTGCCGGGCGCCGATGCGCAGCCGCTTGCCCGGCCCGAAGGCGATGCGCTGGCGCGCTACGGTGCCGGCCTGCTGCCGGTCGATTGGCACCCGCAAGCGCCGGCCTCGCCGGTCTTCAACTATCCCTATGCCCGCACCCGCGAGGCGCTGGAGCGGCTGGGCCGCTCCGGCGATCTCGACGCCTGCCACGGCATCAAGCTGCGCTATGTCAATCCGGCCTCGGGCGACTACGCCATGCCGACCATGGCAACCTTCATGCAGCTCTTGCCAAGAGGTTTCCGCGGCCAACGCTATCGTTCGACCGATGGCTCTGTCTATTCGGTGGTGGAGGGCCGCGGCCGCACGCAGGTCGGCGAGCAGGTGTTCGACTGGGGTCCGCGCGACCTGTTCGTCGTGCCGTCGTGGTATCCGCACCGCCATGAGGCGGCGGAAGACGCGGTGCTGTTCAGCTTCTCCGACCGCGCGGTGCAGCAGAAGCTGGGGCTGTGGCGCGAAGCGCGGGGCAACGGCTGAAGGCCAGCGACATGCAGGGATGGTCGGACGACGATGACAGCGACGACGAGCTGGCGGGCGATGCCGGCTTGTTGGCGGTCGAGCGCCTGTCCCGCCTTAGCCTGCGCCTGCCTTGGTTCGCGGCGCTCGGTCGGCCGTTCCGGGCGGCGGAACGCGAGGCGGCGGGGGCCTATCTCGCGGAACTGGGTTTCGTCGAAGCGGCGCTCGCGGGCATCGCCGACTGGGAGGAGGCGGAAGGGGCCGCGCGCAATCCCGAATGGAACACCGCCTGGTGGGAGGCCGAGGAGGGTCTGCGCGCCGCTCTGGTGGCCGAGGCCTGCGCGGCGCGTGGCGAGGCGGCGGTGATGGAAGCCTTGAGCGAACTGAGCGCCGCGGCCTCCGAGGCCAGCTTGCGGGCCGCCGGCCGGGCCATGGCGTGGGCCGAACTGTCGGACGAGGCGCTGGCCCGCGCCGCCGCCGGGGCCGCCACGCAGGCGGCCTACCAAGCCGGGCTGGTGTTGCTGGCCGACGCAGGACCGGAGCACGCCTTCGCGCACAAGTTTCGCCTGTTCGAGGCGGGACGCTGGCCGCTCGGCATCGTCGGGGCTAGTTTCAATGTGTTCTGAGGCGGCGGCCGTCAGGACGATGGGTATCGGGCGCTAGGCATGGCTGCATTCACCGTCTGCACCTGGAATGTCAACTCCGTGCGCGCGCATCTGGCGACGGTCGAGCGCTTCTTCAAGGAGCGCCGGCCGGAAGTGCTGTGTCTGCAGGAAACCAAGGTCGCCGACGCGGCATTCCCGCTGGAGCCGTTTCGCACCGCCGGGTATCAGGCGGAAGCGCTGAACGGCGGGCGCGGCGCCTATCACGGCGTTGCCGTGTTCAGCCGCGGCCTGCCGCTCGACAAGGTGCGCACGCTGCCCTTCTGCAACAAGGGCGATCCCCGGCATCTGAGCTGTCTGCTGCCTGGCGGTATCGAGCTGCACAATTTTTACGTGCCGGCCGGGGGCGACGTGCCGGACCCCGCAGCCAACCCGAAATTCGCACACAAGCTCGACTTCCTCGACCAGGCGGCGGCCTGGTTCGGCGGCCACAAGAAGCGCTCGGCGAAGCTGGTATTGGTCGGTGATCTCAACGTGGCGCCGCTGGAGACCGATGTGTGGAGCCACAAGCAGTTGCTCAAGGTGGTCAGCCACACGCCGATCGAGGTCGAGAAACTCGACCGCTGGCAGCGGAGCCACGATTTCGTCGATGCCGTGCGGCATTTCGTGCCGCCGGAGCACAAGCTCTTCACGTGGTGGAGCTATCGTTCGCCCAATTGGCTGGCGGCCGACAAGGGCCGGCGGCTTGACCACGTTTGGGTCTCCCCGGCATTGCGCGGCCGGCTCAAGTCGGCTGAGATATTCAAGCCGGCGCGCGGCTGGGAGCCGACCAGCGACCATGTCCCGGTGCTGGTGGAAATGTCGATCTGAGGAGAGCCGAATGAAGCTGAAGCGGGCATTCGCGGCCCTGCTGGCGGTGCTGCTCTGCATGCCGATTGCCGGCCGGCTGGCGCAGGCGTTGAAGGCCGGCGACCTGATCATCGAACAGCCGTGGAGCCGGGCCACGCCCGAGGGCGCGCGCACCGGCGCCGGCTATCTCGTCATCCGCAATGCCGGCAAGACCGACGACCGGCTGCTGGGGGCCAGCACCGGCGGCGCCCAGCGCGTGGAAGTACATGAGATGTCGATGGACGGCGCCATCATGCGGATGCGCGAATTGCCGGCCGGCGTCGCCCTGCCGGCCGGTGGCACGCTCGCGCTGAAGCCGGGCGGCTACCATCTGATGTTCATCGACCTGAAAGCACCGCTCAAAGCGGGCGACGTGCTGTCGGTCACCTTGCGGTTCGAACGGGCGGGCGCCCTGACGGTGGAGTTCGCTGTGCGGGCAACCGGCCCGGCGCAATAGCCGTTCAGGCGACGCTCCGCACCGCCTCGAGGCCCTTGAGCGCCGTGCGGTGCATGACGCGGCGGTCGCGGCCAACATTGAAGGGGGTGACCGCGTGCATGGTGACGCGATTGTCCCACATCAGAATGTCGTGCTTCTGCCAGACGTGGCGGTAGACGAATTCCGGCCGGGTCGCATGCCGGTGCAGATCGTCGATCAGGCGCTGCGCTTCGCTGCGCGGCAGGCCGAGGACGTCCTGCATGTAGCAATGGCTGAGATAGAGTGATTTCTGGCCCTCGCGGTCGGGATGCACGCGCACCAGGGCGTGCTCGACATCGGGCACGCTGGCCGCTTCCTCCGGCTTCATCGGCGGCAGGCCGCGCAGGCTGCGGGCGAAGAGAAAGCTGTGCCGGACCTTGAGTCGGTCGATGCGTCGTTTGGTTGCCTCCGACAGTGCCGCGTAGGCGGCAAGCAGGTTGGCGAACAGCGTGTTGCCGCCCTCTTCCGGCACTTCCAACGCGCGCAGGATGGCACCCAGCGAGGGCACCGGCCGATACGAACTGTCGGTATGCCAGAACTCGATCAGGCTGAGATAGCGCCAGGTCTCTGAATCCGGCGAGCGCAGTCGACCGTCCTCGTCGGTATTGGCAACGCGGAAGATCTCCGGCGCTCGGCCGGCGCGGTTCTCGCCGATCGGGAACAGCTCCAGTTCGGCGAAGTTGCGGGCGAAGGCGACGTGTTGCGCGTCGCTGATCGGCTGCCCCCGGAACAGCAGCAGGTGATGGCGGTGCCAGGCATCGCGGATCGCAGCCACGGTCGGCGGGTCGAGCGGCCGGCTGAGGTCGACGCCCGACACTTCGGCACCCAATGCCGGGTGCAGCTTGCGCAAGCTCAGGTGAGTGATGGCGAGGGTCATGGCGGGACTCGGTCGCGGCGGCAACGGCGACCAATGGTAGCGCTGTCCGGCGGGCAACGGAACCTGTCCCGTCTAGTCCTTGGCGGCCACCTGCCTGACACGCGTGGCGGCCGGCTCCGGCACGTGCAGCTTGGCCAGCGCCAGTTGCGTGTCGAGGTTGATCAGCTGGGCGCGGATCTGTGCCAGGTGCTGCGAGGGCGCGCCGCGCACCACGCGCACGCCCTGTTCCAGGCCGACGCTGGGGCGGAGAGCGTCGTCCGGTTTGGCGTGGGCAAGCGACGAGGGGGTCTGGCCGAAGCGAGCGTCGAAACGCTGATAGACCTCGGCCAGGCTGCGCGCCCTCGCGCCGTCGAAGAAGATCGAGCGGTTGGCCCGGGCCGCCTCCGGCAAGAGTTCCGCCGCGGGCCGTTCGGGCTGTTGGCGCATCGCGCCCAGGAAGCGTTCGGCACCGGCCGCCCCCAGGAAATGCGCCAGGTAGAGCTGCGTGTCGTTGGTCTGCTGCCCGAGACGGCGCGAAAGCTGTGCCTGGTTGTCGCGGGCATATTCGCCGGCCATCACCGCGGACAGCTTGGGGTCGAGACGAAGGTCGAGCAGCCGTTGCCGCTCGCCCTCGCCAAGCTTGCCGGCTTCCAGCCGGCCGGCCGCCCCCGCGAGGCCGTGCTTGGCGCCATGCTCGCGCAGCATGTCGAGCCAGGTCCCGTCGAGAAACTGGAACAGTCCGGTGGCGCTGGACGTGCTGGCCTTGGCATCGGGCCGGAAGCCGCTTTCGGCGGCAGCTTTTTCCATCAGGTAGGCAAAATTGACCCCTGTGCGCTGGCTGGCCAGACGAATGGCGCTCACGATCTCGGACGGAGCGGCGCGCGCTTTCTGCGCCAGGGCGCCTGCGGGAGCACTGAATTGCAAGGGCCAACCTCCGGGTTCGCCCTTGCGTGGCAGCAACACTCATGCCAAGGCGAGCTGGTATCCTCGCTGGGATGCTGCGGGCCGACCGTCAACTCCTGTCGCACGAGAGGCAAGGCGATGAGGACATGCAAGAACGCGGCGCTGGCCTGGTCGACCTGCTGCTTGCTGTTGCTGGCCGACGCGGCCGCGGCACAGAACCAGGCGCCCTTGCGCTTCAGTCCGCCGCAGGCCAAGGGCGGAGTGGTCATCGGCACTGCGGCACTGAACGGGGTCTATTTCCACGTCGGCCAGGCGATCTGCGCCTCGCTCAAGGCGGATGGCTGGAAGGCCTCGTGTCAGGCGCCCGCCACCGCGGGATCGGTCGCCAACCTGCAACGGCTGAGGCAAGGCGGTTTCAGCTTCGCCCTGGTGCAGGCGGACGTCGCCGGTGCCGCGCTCAAGGGTTGGGATGCGCTCGGCGACTCGCGTCCCTTCGAAGCCTTGCGCTCGGTGTTTTCCTTGCATGACGAGACCTGGACCATCGCCGTCAAGGCCGACAGCCCGCATGCGAACCTCGAAGCACTGCGGGGCAAACCGGTGTCGATTGGCGCCGCCGGTTCCGGCGACCAGGTGACCAGCCAGTTCGCCCTGTTGGCGTTGGGCTGGACGCCCGCCGATCTCGACTTGGCGCGGCCCGTGACCCCGGTCCTGCAGGCCAAGGCGCTTTGCCAGGGCGAGACCCAGGCGGTCTTCCGCGTGGCGGACCATCCCAACAACGGCGTTGCCGAAATGGCCAATTTGTGCCCGATCCGGCTGTTGGCCTTGAGCGAGCGGGAACTCGACCGGCTGATTTATGCCGCTCCCTACTATCATCGGACGCAAATCGCGGGCGGCCTCTATCCTGGCCTGCCGCAATCGACCGCGGCGTTGGGCGTGCGGGCCACCCTGTTGACCGTGGCGGAGGTGCCGGAGGATACCGTCCACGCTCTCGTCAAGGCGGTGATCAGCCAGCTCGAGGGCTTCAAGGCGCGCCACCCGGCCCTGGCGCGACTGAGCGCGAAGGATATGCTGGAACAGGGCAACCCGGCGCCACTGCATCCAGGGGCATTGCGCTATTATCGCGAACAGGGACTGCGCTGACCCTTGCGATCGACCGGCAGTTGAGCACGGCGGCCATGCTTGCTATACGCGGCCGACACCATGACCCTGTCTCCTTGACGTGAGCGATAGCGACAGATCGGCGGGCCAACGCCGCGGCTTGGGTCCGCTGCGCCAAGCTCTGCCGTTCGTGCTGCGTTATCGGTGGCAGGTGGCGGGCGCGGCCCTGGCGCTTGTCTTCGCCGTGGCGGCGGTCCTGGCCATCGGCCAGGCGATCCGTCGCGTGCTCGATCTTGGCTTCCGGCACGACGGCGGTTTCATCGACCTCTATTTCCTGGCGCTGCTGGGGGTGGTGGCGGTGCTGGCCGCGGCAACCTATGCCCGCTTCTATCTGGTCACCTGGCTGGGCGAACGGGTGGCCGCGGACTTGCGCAAGGCCGTCTACAGCCACGTGATTCGGCTGGGCCCCGCGTTCTTCGAGACGATGCCGGTTGGCGACGTGCTGTCGCGCCTGACCGCCGATACAACCCTGGTGCAGACCATGGTCGGTTCCAGCGCCTCGGTGGCGATGCGCAACCTGTTGCTGTTCCTAGGCGGCACCGTGCTGCTGGCGATCTCCAGCGCCAAGCTGACCGGCCTTGTCTTCCTGGTGCTGCCGGTCGTGATCCTGCCGATCGTGCTGTTCGGCCGTAAGGTCCGGCGCCTGTCGCGCGACAGCCAGGACCGCCTGGCCGAATTGTCCGGCCGTGCCGGCGAAAGCCTGAACGCGGTGCAGGTGGTGCAGGCTTTCGGCCACGAGACGGCGGATGCCGAAGGTTTCACGGCGGCAGCCGAGCGCGCCTTTGGCGCCGCGGTCGCTCGCATCCGGGCACGAGCCTGGCTGACCGCCCTGGTCATGTTGCTGGTCTTCGGTGCGGTCGATCTGGTGGTGTGGATCGGCGCCAAGGATGTCATCGCAGGGGTGATGAGCGGCGGCGAACTTGCCGCCTTCGTGTTCTATGCCATCGTCGTGGCGGGCGCCGTCGGCGCGTTGGCGGAGGTCTATGGCGACCTGCAGCGCGCGTCCGGTGCCATGGAGCGGCTGTTGCAATTGCTCGCGACCCGGCCTGCCATCGCCGTGCCCGTGCGGCCGCAGCCGCTGCCCGTTCCCGGGCGCGGCGCGGTCGTCTTCGACAGTGTGACCTTCCACTATCCCAGCCGGCCGGAGACAGCGGCGATCGCCGACCTTTCCTGCCGCATCGAGCCGGGCGATAGCATGGCGCTGGTCGGCCCCTCGGGAGCCGGCAAGAGCACGCTCTTCCAGTTGCTGCTGCGCTTCCACGACCCCGACAGGGGCCGCATCCTGCTGGACGACGTCGACATCGCCGCGGCCGATCCGGCTGCGGTACGGGCGCGTTTCGGCCTGGTGCCCCAGGAGGCCGCGATCTTTGCCGCCGATGCCGCCGCCAACATCCGCTATGGGCGGCCGGAGGCCAGCGAGGCCGAGGTGATCGAGGCGGCGCGCGCGGCCAATGCCGACGAATTCATCCGCCGGCTGCCGGACGGCTACGCGACGGCGCTGGGCGAACGCGGCGTGCGCCTTTCGGGCGGGCAGCGCCAGCGCATCGCCATCGCCCGCGCGGTATTGCGCAATCCGGACGTGCTGCTGTTGGACGAAGCCACCAGCGCGCTTGACGCGGAAAACGAGCGCCTGGTGCAGAACGCGCTGGAACGGCTGATGGCCGGCCGGACCACCATTGTCATCGCCCACCGCCTGGCGACGGTGCAGCGCGCCAGCCGCATCGTTGTGTTGGATCGCGGGCGCATCGTCGAGATCGGGCGACATGCGGACCTTGCGGCGGCGGGCGGCCTCTATGCCCGCTTGGCGGCGTTGCAGTTCGACCTGCCGCAGAGCGGCACGCCGGCCCGCGCGCGGGCGTTCAGCGCTCCGTCAGCTTGAATTCGATCCGCCGGTTGCGGCGGTAGGCGATTTCGTCCTCGTGGTCGTCGAGCGGTTGGAATTCGGCGAAACCGGTGGCCGCCAGCCGGTCGGGCGGCAGGCCCTGCTCCTGCATGAACCGCGCGACGGCGATGGCGCGGGCCGTCGACAATTCCCAATTGGAGGGGAAGCGGGCGGTGGCGATCGGCCGGCGGTCGGTATGGCCGTCGATGCGCAGGATCCACTTGATCTCCGGCGGGATGACGCGCGCGATGTCGATCAGGGTCCTGGCGAGCTTTCCGATCTCGCGTCGACCCGCTTCGCCCAGCTCGGCCGAGGCCGGATCGAACAGTACCTCCGATTGAAACACGAAGCGGTCACCGACGATCTGGATGTCGCGGCGGTTGCCCAGCACCTCGCGCAGCTTGCCAAAGAATTCCGAACGGTAGCGCGACAGTTCCTCGACCCGGCTGGCGAGCGCGCGGTTCAGCCGCTGGCCCAGATCGGCGATCTGCGCCTTGCTGTCCTTGTCCTTGACCTCGGCCGCGAGCAACGCCGCGTTGAGCCGCTGCAGCTCCTCGCGCAGGACTGCGATCTGCCGGGACAGAAGGTCGATCTGCTGCTGCTGCTGGCCGCCGAGCTTGCGCTCCGCCTCGCCTTCCGCTTCCAGCTCCTGCGCGCGGCGCAACAGCTCCTCCAGCCGGACCGACTTGTCCTTGAGTTCGCGCTGCGCCAGTTGCGTGCGCTCCTCCTCGCCGGCCAGCCGCGATTCCAAGGCCTTCGTTCGGTCGCGCAGCACGCCGGCCTCGCGTTCGCTTTTGAGCAAGGCGTCGGCCAACCCGCCGACTTTCGTTTCCAGCTCGGCACGCAGTCGCCGCAGTGCTTCGATGTCGGCCTGCAGGCTCAACAGATCCTTGAGGCGCGTGGTCAAGCCATCGCGGCCGACTTGCACCAGGCGCTCGGCTTCCTGCAGCACCCGCTCGCTCACCGACGCCCGCCGCTCCAGGTCGGACGCCAGCCGCTGTGCCTCGCCCAGCCGCTGGGACAGTTCGTCGCGTTGCTGCACCGCGCCCTGCAGGGCGCCCGACAATTGCGCCACATCCAGCCGGAGCGCGGCGCTGGCCTGGCGCTCCAGGGCCAGCAAGTCGCCCAGTTCGGACACCTGCCGGTTCAGCCGGTCGATCGCCTCGTTCTTGCCGAACAGCGCGTGGTTCAACACCACCTGCGCCAGCACGAACACCACCAGCAGGAAGGTGAAGACCAGGACCAGGGTGGTCAGCGCGTCGACAAAGCCCGGCCAATAGTCAACCGTGCCGGCGCGGCCGCGCCCGCGAGGCACCGGCTCAGCTCCTCGGCCTTAGGTCGCGGTAGCGCTCCTCGCCCAGCGCCGCCAGGGTGCGGGCCAGAAGCTTCAATTCGCCGCGCAGCTCGTCCACCATCTCGCGCCGGCCAAGGGCCATTTCCTCGACCAGCCGGGCGACATGCACGTCCAGGTTGCGCAAGTGGTTGCGGCTCGCCTCGTCCAGCCCGCCTTCCGCCTGCTCGACCGCTTGTGCCAGGCGTTGCAGAACCGGACGGATTTCCATGTGTCCCTCGGCCAGCCGCACCAGCAGGTTCTGTTCGGCGCGCATTTGATCGGTCAGGGTCGCCAGACGCTCCGACAAGGTGACAAGGTGGTTTTGCGCTTGGCCCCGCGCCTCCTCGCCCCGCGCCATCAGCCGTTGCAGGTTGTCCAGGCTGTCGGCGGTCTGCTCCAGCAACGCTTGCACATAGGCCGGCACGCTGTCGCCGCCTTCCGCCAGGCCGCCGGCGCCGGCGCCGGGCAGCCGGGCATGGCCGGACAGCCATTCCTCCAGCTCGTTGTAGAAGCGGTTCTGCGCCTGGCTTGCCTGCAACTCGAGGAAACCCAGCACCAGGCTTCCGGCCAGACCAAACAACGAGGAGCTGAACGAGATGCCCATGCCGCCCAGCGGCGCGCGCAGGCCTTCTTGCAAGGCTGCGAAGAACGGCGCGATGTCGCCGCCACTGGGCACGCTGAGCCCGCCGATCGTGTTGCCGATGGCGTTGACGGTTTCGAGCAGACCCCAAAAGGTGCCGAGCAGTCCCAGGAAGATCAGCAGACCGGTCAGGTAGCGGCCGATCTCGCGACGCTCGTCCAGTCGGGCGCCGATGCCGTCGAGCAGCGAGCGCATGGCGATCGAGGACAGCGTCATGCGGCCCTGCCGATCGCGCAGCATGGTGGCCATCGGCGCCAGCAGCTCCGGCTCGGCCGCCACCAGGCCGCGGTCGGGCCGGCGAAACGCCTCGATCCATTCGACTTCCGGCGTCAACAGCCAGACCTGTCGGAAGGTGTAGGCGGCGCCGAACAGGGTGGCCAGCAGGATCAGGCCGTTCAATGCCGGATTGGCGGCGAACGCGCGAACGACCGGTCCGCCCAACAAGGCCGCCACCGCCAGCACGACACCCAGGAAGATCGCCATGCGCATCAGAAAGCGGGTAGGACGGGTCATGCCGGTGGCATCGCTTGGCGGGGTCGGGGAGATCGGAGCCGCGCCATCTGGGCTGCCTAGCGCGGCAACAGCAGTAGGTCGACACGATCCTCGGGCCCGCCGTCGCTTGGCACGCCCAGCGCCCGCACGTCGACGCGCGTGCTGCGTATGCCTTGCTCGATGAGCTGCGAGCGCACCGTCAAGGCGCGGGACAATGCCAGCCGGCGGGCCCGGCTGGAATTGTCGGCGTCGCCCGAGGCATAGGCCTTGACTTGCAGCCGGCTCTCGGTGGTGCGCAACGCGTTGGCCAGTGCGCGCAGCTGCTGTTCGCCATCGCTTGCCAGCGTGGCGCTGCCCTCGCGGAACTCGAGCCGCAGGATCTCGCCGCCATCCGGCGGCAACGAGGCGAGCCGATCCTGAATCGCCTGCTGGCCGGCGACGGGGCTGGGCGGCGGGGCAGCGCGACCGGCACCGGCTGGCCGGCTGGCCGGCATTGGCGGCAAGGGCGGCAGCGGGCTAAGGCCGGAACCGCCGGGAGCGGGCGAAGGCGGGGCGGCCGCCGGCGGTGTCGGGGCTGAGGGTGCCGTGGGGGCGGCGGCCAGTCTTGGTTGC
>Ga0194131_10010892_pt1 | contig 11003 bp, 10 predicted proteins | sample TA2KigO120mmetaG_FD_148631 | JGI IMG/M metagenome (GOLD analysis project Ga0194131, IMG submission 148631) | Freshwater microbial communities from Lake Tanganyika, Tanzania - TA2015053 Kigoma Offshore 120m | ecosystem: Environmental > Aquatic > Freshwater > Lake | place: Tanzania: Lake... | reverse complement strand
ATTGTTCGTCAACGGCAAGCGTCAGATCCGTGCGCGGTATCCTAACTACGATGCCGAGAATCCATTTCCCATAGGAAGCGGTTACGTCACTCTAGGCAAGGAGAGAACTACTGACCTGCCCTGGCCCACCAAGGACTGGCCTCTCACAGAGTTCAAATACGATCCAGAAACCTTTTCCAAGAAGCGCTGGGCTAGGCCACATGAAGCTGTCGTGAATACCTTTGACGACATTTACATAGGCAGTTTGCACTGGCAGGTCAAGGATATCGATTGGAAAACCCGTACCATGAAACTGGGAAAAGGCGGGTTCCATCAAAATGATTTACTCTTTAAGATGGCTTCGTCGGTTTACAGCGCTTGGCAGCCGGATGCTCCTCAGAGGACGAGGTTCTTCGTTGAGAACGTGTTTGAGGAATTGGATGCACCAGGCGAATGGTATCTCGATCAAGAAAACGGTGCCCTTTATTATATGCCCGCAGCTGGCGTGGATCTCGGCAGGTCACTAGTGGAGGCCTCGATCCTAAAGCGACTGATCGAGTTCAGAGGCTCGCAGGAGGCCCCCACCACGCATATCACACTCTCCCGCTTCAGGATCACCCATACCGAGAGGACAATTCTTGACGAATATGAAGCTCTATCAGGGGGCGACTGGACCATTCACCGTGGTGGCGCCGTGTTCATGGAAGGAACTGAAGACCTTACCATCGAGAAGTGTTTCTTCGACGCGGTGGGAGGCAACGCGGTTTTTGTTAATAACTACAACCGCCGGACAAGAGTCTACGGCAACAAGTTCACGGAGGCGGGCGACAGCGCGGTCCTCTTGGTAGGCACCAAGAATAAGTTCTTGGGTAGTAACAAGCCGTTTCCGGCGGAGAATACGATTTCGAACAATTTGATTCATGACTGTGGAGTTTTCGGCAAGCAGACAGCCGGCGTCTTCTGCTCCATAAGTCAAAAAAACACCATCAGCCACAACCTGATATTCAAGATGCCGCGAGCGGCTATCGTACTCAATGACGGATGGGGCGGTGGTCATGTCATCGAATTTAACAGAATCTACGACACCATGCGAGAGACCATGGAACACGGTTCAATCAGCGCATGGGGGAGGGAGACAGCTTGGTGTATACGACAGTCCCACAGCCCGAGTGTTTCTCACCGACGCGGCGGAGGGCCCGAAGAAAAAGAACTGTGGCTGCTTCCTGACGATGAAAGATTTACGACGGTCATCCGGAACAATCATATCCGCGAGTACGACATCATAGAATATGGCATCAATTTGGACGATGGATGCTCGAATTACCACATTTATAACAATCTGACGCTAGGGGTCGGGATCAAGCTTCGCGAGGGCATCTATCGAACCGTCGAAAACAACATCATGATCCATCCCATAGAGCCTGCGACGCTGCAAATTGCATATGAAGACAACCACGACAAGTACCGGCGGAACATTATTGTTGCGACCTCGAAGCGCCCGCGCCCTCGAGTTCGTTTTCCAGCAGAATACAAACACGGTGGTGGAGGGGGCAAACCGGGCGATATCTATTCCCACGTTTGGCCGCCATTGAAAGGTCGGATAGCGGAAGAGTTGGATTACAACGTTTTCTTTAGCGACGTAGGAGAATTCTTCGCGTCTGCGGCTAGGCGGGAGCCTCCAGGGCGGGAGCGTTACACGTTCGAGCAGTGGCAGTCTCTCGGCTATGACCAACATTCCACATTTGCCGACCCTATGTTCGTTGATGCCGCGAACGGCGACTATCGTGTAAAGCCTGAATCGCCGGCACTGAAGCTGGGGTTCAAGAATTTCGATGTGAGCAGGGCAGGTTTGCTGCCTGACTTTCCCAAGGAGTGGCTGGAATCCGAGGCGGCGAGCAAACAGAAGTGAACGCTCCTTCCTGGCATTCTGGCATGAGCATATGGCCTGGGGGGAGAGGCGTGGAGCGATTGTAGCGATCGAGGGCGGCCTTGGGGTGGGGAGTGACGGCCAGGGGTCCGCATGCGAAGCCGGGATTGCCGGGTCGCTACCGGGAGCAAGTGTTTAACTGTTCGGGCTGGACCAGTCGTAGTCGCCAATAAGCGTCCCTTCTTGAGGAGGGCACTATGGATCGACGGGCTTCGTCCTTTCATCGGATAGGGTGTTCTCTCCTAACCGTCGGGAACACTTCTAAACACATCGTAAGGAGTAATGGGTTGGTTGCGGGGGACAAAGGGTATACGCCGTACGTCAGGCTTTCCAGCCTGATTTTTCGGATCAGAGTAGAGTGGCCCACTCTCAATGCCCCCCGTAACCAACCTATTAGGAGAGTTTCCACGTTCTGCTTGTGTGGAGCTGGTCCGGTGAATAACTTTAGATTTTGAAAAGCGACATCATTTTCACGCGCGGCTGAGAATCTGGCATCGAAAACAGAGTCCATGAGGGTTCGTAATCAGACGACGAGCATCCAATCCTTCCTAGCCGCTAGTCCAACTTCGGCGTTTCTCATTCTCTGCGTCCTGTGCCCTGGGTCCAGAGCAGCTCAGCTGCCTGCCGGTTGCAGAGTTCCGGCAGAGCTGGCACGGCTTGCCGCGAGCCAGCCATCGGCGGGGGCCTACAATGCTTTGGGTGCGCACTTTGCCCAACGCAGCCAACTCGGTTGCGCCATCGCAGCGTTCGACAAGGCGCTTCAGCTCGATTCACAATCCTGGGAGACGCGTTACAACCTGGCATTAGCCCTGCTGCAGAAGGGAGACCGAAATCGCGCCACGCATGAGTTTCGCCTAGTGGCCAGCCAGAAGCCAGACCTGCTGAACGCACGGAATGCATTGGGGACGGTGCTCTATCAGCAGGGTGAGTGGGCTGCTGCTGAGGAAGAGTTCAAGGCGGCGCTTCGGATCGATGCGAACGCGGGTTATGCGCTCTATTACCTAGGCCAGGTCTTAACCGCACAGAAGCGGTATAATGCCGCGATCACCTATCTCAAGCGAGCGGTGGCCCAGGATCCAAATCAGTTTAGCCCGCAACTGGTTCTGGCTTTGGCTTACTCCGAGAACGGTAATTTCGGTGAAGCCATCACGCTGTTGCAGAAATTGCGCCAGAGCGATCCTCGAGCCGCCGAAGTGCCGTTCAATCTAGGCACGGTCTATGCGCAACAGAAGCGCTTCAAAGAGGCTGCCCAGGCTTATCGAGAAGCCTTACAACTCGATCCGAAGAATCAGCTTGCGAGGGTTTCGCTGGTGAAGGCGCTGGTCTCCGATTTCCAATATGACGCCGCCCTGCCGGAGATTCAGGAGTGCGCGCGCCAAACCCCGAACGACTTCGAAGCGCGCTATCTTTGCGGTCTGGTGCTGCGCGGGGTTGCCAACTATGCTGCCGCCGAAGTCGAGTTGCGCCAGGCCGACAAGCTCGGCCCGGATCACGCGGATGTGTCCTACAACCTGGGCTTTGTCCTGGCCCGGCTTGGCAAACTGGAGGAGGTTCGGGATTACCTGGAAAAGGCCAAGCGTTTGAACCCCGGCTGGGAAGATGCCCGCTACCAACTGGCCTTAGTGCTGCGCAGTCTCAAGGAAACGGAACAAGCCAGAGAAGAGCTTCAGATTATTCAGCAGAAGAAGCGACAGAACCAGGAAGAGGACATCGGCGGCGGCAAAGGCAGCGCGGGTAATAAGCTGCTGGAGGAAGGGAACCCGCAGCGCGCAGCGCAGTTCTATCGGGAGGCCCTGAAGCTCGACCCCAGCAATGCCAAGACCCACTACAATCTGGCTCTGGCTCTCCACAAGCTGGCCGATCAGGCAGGTGAGCAACAGGCCCTGGAGCGAGCGGTCGAGCTTGATCCCAAGTTCGCCATGGCGCGGAACGAGCTGGGATTGCTTTACATTATCAGCGGCCGGTTTCCGGACGCCGAAAAACAGTTGCAAGCCGCGCTGGACCTCGACCCTCAATTTGCAGAGGCGCAATACAACCTGGGGACGCTCTACCGACAGCAGAACCGGCACGATCTCGCGGAAAAGCTGTTTCGACAGGCACTCGAGAATAATCCTCAATACCTGCAGGCCTATCTCAGCTTGGGGCTGACGTTGGCGGCATTGGGCCGCTTTGCGGAAGCTGAAAAGGAACTCAGCGCTGCGCTCAAGCTGGATGCCGGCGATGCCGGAGCGTTAACCGCGCTGGGCATGGTGCAGGCGCGCTTGGGGCGCAACTCGGAATCGGCACAGACGTTTCAAAAAGTAGTGGCTTTGCGGCCGAACTCGGCCGAGTCCCATCTAAACCTGGGAATTGCCCTTGCTGACAATGACGATCTTGAGGATGCCCTTAAAGCTTTCTCGGAGGCCGTCCGTCTCGCTCCTAGTGCCCCGGCGGCTCATTATAACAAGGGGCGCGTGCTGTTTGATCTGCACCGCTATGACGAGGCAAGAAGGGATCTTGATCGGGCCTGTCAGCTCGCTCCCGAGCTGTCGCCGGCGCTCTATCTGCTGGCGCTCCTGGAACGCCAGCAGAAGAATAGCCTCAAGGCAGCGCAACTTCTGCAGCGCGTGGCGGCGCTGGAACCGCAGAACGCTGCCGCCCATCACTTGCTTGCTCAAAACCTCTCTCAACTCGGTCGAACCGCAGAGGCCATACTGGAATGGCAGAAGGCCGCCGAGGTCGATCCGGAACATGCCGAGGCACTCTACAGCCTGGCGCGTGCGCTGCAGAAGGAGAATCCTCAGCAAGCGCGTCTCTACCAAGAGCGCTTCGCTGCACTCCAGAAGAAGCGTCAGATGACCGATCAGGCGGACACACTGGGAGATTTTGGGCTGGCCGCAGCCAGCGCACGCGACTGGCCGCAGGCGATCGCACATCTTAAGGAGGCGCTGCAGGTCTGCCGGCAATGCAAGTTGCTTGGGGATATCCACAAGAACCTGGGGCTGATCTACTGTCGCTCGGGCGATCTGAAGAATGGTGAGGAACAGCTGCGCCTGGCCCTGAAGATCAAACCGGGCGATCCCGATGTCTTGAAAGCTTTGCAGGGGATCGCCAATCGCAGTGGAAATGAGTCTGCTGCGCGATGAACTCGCCTTGCAGCTACAAACGGGAAGATCCTGCATGTCGGCCTCACGGAGGGCCGGTTTCGGGCAGAGAGGTTTTCCGGCTCTATCCGGGAGAGGGATTGCTGCGCTCTTATCTCTTGTTCAAAGAGACTCGGACGGGCGTCGATCCGCTCGGCTCGGATAACCCGCTGATCGTTGTCTCCTGTCTCATTGCCGGTTTGTGCGGCGAAGTTCTATCCCGGTTCTCGGGGTTACCAAGTCGCCGCTTTTCGAAGGCATCGGCGCAATCCGCTGTGAAGGCCTTGGGGCGGTGCACTGAAAGGTTTGGGGTACGACAAGCTGGTGGTTCACGACCAGTCCAAGCAACTGGTCTATCTGGCAATCGCTCGCAGCTTCCTAGCTTGCTTGTGGCATACTCCTCCAAAAGGAGGATGCTATGCCATTCAGAAAACTGAAGCCTGCTCTCGCCTTCTCCGAATCCGAGTTGGCGAGGCTGAAGGGGCTGCAACGCTCTCGCACCGAGGAGCAACGCAAAGTGGTTTGTGCTGCAACCGCGAGCTGTCGGGTCCCAAAACCTCTAATCGCCGATCAGCGCTTACGGACCACCACTACAATTTTCCGCAGCGTCATCGCTCAAGGATCACAATCGCGAGTATTGACCACAACGTCGCTGGCCTAATCAACCGCTAACTATCCACTCTACGATGTTTGGTATTGGGCTGGCGACAATACCAGCATGGAGCTGTGCTGGAGAACTCTCGCCCAAGCCAAGGAGCTAGGGATTTCAGTCGTATCTTTTCGACTCGGGGTGGGAGTCTAAAGCGGGCGAGTTGCCACGCTGGCTAGAAGGCAGTCTGGGTAACTACTTTCCGCCAGAGGATAAGCTGCCTGGCTTCGCAGAATTTCTTCAATGGGCGCGCCGGGATGTTGGGATGAATGTCGTTCTGTGGCTCGCGCCCTACGCTGTGGGTCGCGAAAGCGTTTTTTACGATGAGACGAAGGAAGCCCACGTCGTTCTCGACAAGGCACGGGGTCGGTACCACGGCGGAGATGAATCCTTTCCGGCGACGGTTGAGATGGAGAACCGCCTGGCGGAAAACGTCAACCTGTGCCCGCGGACTCCAGCCACACCAACCTATCTGAGAGAGCTGTTCCGTCGTGTCGGTTCAGACAACCCTTCCGATGGCTACTGGTTGGATTTCCAAGAAAACGTGCCTTTTCTTTGCGAGTCCCAACACCGGCACACAGCGCCGGTCGGAGGTGGTTTCGAGCGCTCCCAGGCAGCCATCAAGCGATCGATTCTCGAGACCAACCCTAACGCGACCGTCGAAGTGCGTTATCCGAGCGCCAATCTGAACAACAAGCGTTTCGCAAATCTTTGGCAGAGCATCGACTTTCCTGGAGACTTCGATGCGATGCGGCTTTGCACCTTAATGATGCGTCCCTTCAGCGACGGAGTGGTGATGGGCACCGACCAGATGTATTGGCCGATGGACGCCGAAGACACAACCGTGGCACGGTACGTTGCAACGACCGTCTTCACTGGAGTGCCCGCCATTGGCGCGAACCTGCTGGAGGGTCCTCCCTCCCACGCAGAAATCACCCGAGCTTGGCTCGGCTTTTATCACGCACACCAGCCGGGCTTGACCGGAGGGACCTTTTGGCCCATCGGCGATTTCGTCGAGCCGGATCAGAAGATCGAGTCGGAGAGCGAGCTGTTCGTGTATCTTCGGTCCGGGAAAACATCAGAAGTGAACGTCCGTAACACTGTGTCGAAGGTGTACGTCGCAAACTGCACGAACTCCGATAAGATCGAGCTGACGCTTCACGGACTAATGGCAGGTGAGTATCGGATCGAGACACTCAGTTACTTGTTGCAGCCGGTAGCTCAGCAAACCACTCGTTTCTCGAACCAGGCAGAGATTCGCGGCTCAGTGCCACAAGGCGGGATGATGGTGATTACCGGTGAACTGGCCCGAACAGAAGCCGTTTCAACTGCCGACGATTAATCTCAATCGACGATTCCAATCACAGCCATCATCCGCCCTGCTTCGCCAGCGCCTGCCCGATGCGAAAAGAACCGGTCTCGATCGCACGCGGTGCAGGGCCCGCCGGTAAGGATGTTCTCTGGCGTCAGCCCTGCCTCCAATAGCTGAGCTCGGCAAACTTCAGCGAGATCGATGCACCGGGAGTGCGAGCGAGTGGCCTTGCTGCCGAGAGCCTTGAAGAGGAAGGCGTCCGCGCTCTGGAATTCTCGCGAGAAAGCGTCGACGAGTTCGTCTCCGACTTCGTAACAACATCTCCCGATAGCTGGGCCTACGACCGCAAGGCAATCTACGGGCTCTGAACCAAAGTCTGTCTGCATTTGGTGGACAGCCTTTCTTACAATCCTCATCAGCGCACCACGCCACCCCGCATGCACGGCCGCGACAACCCTTTTGGGGGGATCGACGAGCAGCACAGGCAAACAGTCAGCCGTTTGGACAGCAACCAGCAGATGCGGTTCCACGCTCACCCAGCCGTCCCCTTGAGGTGGATCGTTGAGTAAGGCTGGCGAGGCCCGAAAGACGCAATCGGAATGCATCTGCCGCAGAGTCGCCAGCGGCAGTTCGCGCCCGGAGACGCTCCGCACCAGGCGTTGCCGGTTCTTCAAGACAGTTTCAGCCGCCTGGTACTCGTTCAACCCATAACTCAGCTCCACGCCATTCTGGTCCTTACGCAGACTGAAACCATGCCGCAGCCACTTGTAGGGCGAAAGTCGTTGGTGGTATAAGAAAATTCCATCGCTCGACGTGCGGAACGGGGCACTCATCTCAGGAGAACATCCGATGATCGTCGGTATCGGGACCGATATCGTGGAGATCGAAAAGCTGCGGCTCGCCATGGTGCGGCGAGGGGAGCGGCTGCGCAATCGCGCTTTCACGGCAGTCGAGATTGCGTACTGCGAAGAACGGGCCCATCGCTACCAGCATTACGCGGCGCGCTTTGCCGCGAAGGAAGCTGCCTTCAAGGCCATCGGAACCGGATGGCGCGACGGAGTTGGCTGGCACGACGCAGAGGTCCGAAACGAATTGAGTGGAAAACCCGTTCTCATCTTGAGCGGCAAGGCACTGGAGATCGCGCGCCAGATGAGCGCCCGTCGTTTCTGGCTCAGCCTTTCTCACACCGATCTCTACGCCATCGCGCACGTGATCCTCGAGGACTAGGCAAAGCCTAGACTGGGAGCGCAATCGACTTCGAATCGAGCAGTTTTCTCAACATCAGAAGACTTTCCGCCTCGTGAAAGGGGCAACCCGACAGAATCGAGCGAACGACCTTGGGGTGAGTCGAAGTTGAACCAACAATGACGCGTTTTTCGAAGAAGATCTCGTTCGTGACGCTCTCGCGACTGACGCGCAAATCGCCCGACTTCTGACCCGCTCCGATGAACTGCAGAAGATCTGCAATGCTCATCCTTGCCAGGCTGCCGGCGATCCCGGCGTTTCTGTTTCCTCGACTTGGCATAGCAATGATTCTGCTTTCGGAAGCCACGACTCCTTCGGGCCTGGCCTTGGGAAGGGTCAAATGGCTGGCACCGGCATGCCCCACTGTGCCCACTCCTCACGCGCGGGACCGTACAGGCCGGGGACCGGCAGTCCAGCCTGCCGCATCAACACTGTCATTTGGCCGCGATGGTGGCTCTGGTGAAGAATCAACGCCGTCAAGGTGTACCCCTTTTTCCACATCTGTCCGTACAAAGCATCGGTTGTTTCCAGGCTGGCATCGGTCCATTGGGACCTCACCGCCTCGACAACCGAGAGTCCTGCCTGCTCGTAAGCTCGTCGTATCTCGCTCATGCTTTGCGGAACAGGCTGCTGGTGGTGTGGCCCAGCAACCTCCAGTCCCGTTTGGCCCATCATCTCCGGAATCGTCGTCGTAACGTGCCAGGCCAGCCTCCCTAAGGAGCGTCCTGCGGGGTCGACTGCCTGTGCAAGCGCTTTGTCCGGAATGTGCTTCATGATTTTTTGTGTCTTATCGAATTCCTGCATCCAGAGAAGCTCGAAGTCTTTGATCCGTGAAATCATCACCTGCTCCTTTCATCGCAGAGACGGCAACCAAACCTACTTGGGAGCCGGACTTTTGTCAATTTCTGCCGGACTGCGCGGAGCGTGCACCGCGCCAGCGCGCAGCGCTGCGTTCACTGCCAACTGTACCTGAGAAACGGTGATACTCAGGATGCACTTGGGCTCGTCGTAAACGAGACAGCGGTAGCCAGGGCATGGATTGCAGTCGAAGGAATTCTGAACCCGTTGATAGGGTGCCATCCACGGATGCCAGACTCCCGCGTCCGACGATCCGTACAGAATCACCGATGGCACGCCCATCGCAGCCGCGAGATGCGCCGGCCCGCTGTCGTTACCGACAAACAATCTAGCTCCGCGAAGCACCCACAGCAGCTCCCCAAGCAAAATGCTGCTGCAGTCGTGAATGTGCTCGTTACATCGCTGACGAATGTTTCGAAGCTTCGGTTCCTCGCCCGGACCTCCAGAAAGCAGAACCTGGAGATCGTGTTCCTGGACTAGAAACTCAGCCACCTTGGCAAATCCCTCAGGTGTCCACTCTTTCGTGAAGAACCGCGACGCAGGCTGAATCAGCGCGTAGCGGGCGCCTGGGGTAATGCCCAGCTTGTTCAGGCGGCTGCGAGCGGAACTCTCCTGCTGGGCTGGTGGCACGACGCGCAGTGGTGGAATCGCTCCTGGCGGCAGACCGAGACGGCGAAGCCATTCCATCTGATACTCCACCGTATGCCATTTCGTGCCGTCGCCCTTTCGACTGGGTACCTCCAAAATGTGTGTGTAGGCAAATCCGTTGCGAAAACTCTTAAGACCGACGCGGCGGGCGCTGCCGCTAAGCAGCGTCAACCAAGCGCTAGTCGAACCTCCGTGTAGATTGATGCAGCAATCGAATCGTGCTTTTCGGATTCCTTTCAACGCGTGGACTCTCGAGGCAAACGAGCGCACGAGATCCCGTTCCCCTGATACCGGGAGTACCTGCTCGATGTCTGGGTTGTTTGCCAGCACCTGATCGTTCGGCGTCTCGGCGAGGACAGCGATCCTCAAGTCAGGGCGCCAGCGCTTCAAGGCGGAATAGAGCGGGGTCGAAAGGACGGTATCCCCTAAAGAGCGCAAGCGAACAAAAAGCACTCTGGAGCCTATGGGAAGGCTCGGAAGTAGATCGGCACAGGCCATGCCAGAACAGTACCACAGATTCCCAGCCCGGCGACCCTTTGGAACGGGCATCTCATCGTACTGTGGCTTGGCGGCTCCGGGGTTTGCCCCTCACTGCTTCTGCCTTCGGTCCCAACGGTTCGGGCCGCGCAGCCGGATGCGTTGGAGCCCAGCTGGCAAGGTTGGGTGAATGGAACCACAAAAAAACGAAACAAAGCCCTTGCATTCCGTCGCTGATATGCTATTGAATACATCAACTAAATATTCCACTAAGGAGGAATACATGAGAATCAGGCTTGTGGTGTTGCTGGGGCTATGTATGGTTCTGTCGTTGAGTTTCGCCTTGATGGCGGATCATCACCAGCACACGGGCTGGATCACGGACGCGAAGTGCGGAGCGAATGGGGCCAAGGCCGAGCATAAACAGTGCGCATTGAAGTGTGCTGAGGGGGGGCAAAAGCTGGTCCTCTACAGCCCGTCGGATAAGAAGACCTATGCACTGGACAACCAGGCGCTAGCCAAGGAGCACGTCGGGCATGAAGTCGTGGTCGAAGGCGCAGCGAAAGGGGACAGCATCACCGTGAAGAAGATCGAGGCAAAGAAATAGTCACTGAACATAGTCCCCTTGGCGAAAAGCTGGATTGGAAGGGCAGGGATCTGATTCCTGCTTTTTTTTGGGATTTTTCTGTTTTTCGGGAATAGAAGTGCCCTGTCCAGGGATACAAGCGTCGCGTTGACTTGTTGAAAAACGAACTATCGGGGGGATGTTGCCTCATCGAAAATCTA
>Ga0194131_10010885_pt1 | contig 11007 bp, 8 predicted proteins | sample TA2KigO120mmetaG_FD_148631 | JGI IMG/M metagenome (GOLD analysis project Ga0194131, IMG submission 148631) | Freshwater microbial communities from Lake Tanganyika, Tanzania - TA2015053 Kigoma Offshore 120m | ecosystem: Environmental > Aquatic > Freshwater > Lake | place: Tanzania: Lake... | reverse complement strand
TGGCGCGCGATCCGGAAAACCGCTTCCTCTGGCGGATGGCGCCTCGCCGGCTGGATTGGGAATCGCTTCACGATTCGATGCTGTTCGTCAGTGGCGAACTCGGCCAGCAACGAGGCGGATTCGCCGCCTCTCCAAAGGAAGGCGGCCCCCGCCCGCGCTCCATTTACCTTCCCATCGACCGGCAGTTCCTCCCGGGCTCCCTGCGCAACTTCGATTTCGCCAATCCCGATCTTCACACCCCGGCTCGACCGGACACCACGGTCCCGCAGCAAGCGCTTTTCTTCATAAACAGCCCCTTCGCGGCGGAACGGGCGCGCACGCTGGCCCGGGCCGTCCTCGCGCAAGGCGACTTGGCGGAGTTCTTTCGCCGCGCCTACCAGCGATCCCCCTCGTCCCAGGAACTCCAAGCCGCCCGTGAATTCCTGTCGACCTCGCAACGATCACCGAGGCTCGAGCGGAAGCCTCCGCCACCGCCGGCGTGGAAGTACGGCTTCGGTTCGCCCGTCGTGACGAATGGCCAGGCTAAACCCTTCCAAATCCTCCCTCATTTCACGGATGGCTCCTGGCAGGGCGGTTCGAAATGGCCCGACGACAAACTGGGGTGGGTTCGATTGACGGCCACAGGAGGACATCCGGGAAACGACCTCAATCACTCCTCCATCCGCCGCTGGATCTCGCCTCAAGCCATGAAGGTCGAAGTGCGGGGCAAGCTTGTTCATAAAGCCAAAGAAGGTGACGGAGTTCGAGCCTGGATCGTGCACAACTCAAAGCAAGTGCTCGGTCAATGGTCCGTCCATCAACGCGAGCAAGAAATAGCCCTTGCCTCTGTCGAGGTCGCTGCGGGAGATACAATCGACTTTGCGGTGGATCGTGGTCCTGGACTGAGCCACGACGATTATCTGTGGTCACCGGTGTTGGTTGAGATCGGCCCCCAGGGGGAATCACAACCTCGCTCCTGGGATTCCAAGCAGGACTTTTCCGGTCCCCCGGAGGCCCTACCCAGTCCATTTTTCCCTGCCGAGCAACTGGCGCAGGTCATCTTTTCGTCGAACGAGTTTCTTTTCGTCGATTAGGTTCAGGCTTGAACTTGGAAACGGCAACAACGGGCCTCTAAAAACGTCCGCCTCCGGAAGTTCATTCCGGAGGCGTCGTCGGTTCCCCACGCTAGGTGCCAGCCGTGAAGACCGGCGCCCCTTGGCGGGCGCATGAAGCGCACGAAATCTGTTTCTTGTTCCCAGTCCTTCGAGGTGGGCCAATCACACGCACTTTATCAGATCCCGGGGATTCTCCAATCCTGAGTTATAGTGAGTCACATTGACTCACACTCAAACCGCAGCCTTGGATTTTGGCGTTGAGGTTTAGCGCGAGTAACAGCGGATGATGTCTTGGATGTTAGGTCTGGCATGGGCTAGCGACTGTTCAGATCGAGCCTTGTGTTGTCGTCCATGGGTAGAAGTCGTGGCGTGAATTCTGAGCGGCGGCAGGAGATTCAATCCGTGTCCGTCGCGTTCGGACGAAGAGACTCGACGCCCCTGCTGACGCAGAACATCATCGGGGGCCAGACCGGTACGCCGAACGAATCGTTCCACCGTCACCTCCAGGCCGCGCTGGTCCATCAGCGGTCGGGACGCTGGCAGGCTGCGGAGGAAATCTATGACGCCCTCCTGGCCAAAGCCCCCAACGACGCGGAACTGATCCACCTCAAAGGGGTGCTTCTCCATCAGCGCGGACTTGATGCGGACGCATTGGATTGGCTCGATCGCGCCACGAACTTGCTCCCCACCCTCGCGACCTTCCATTTCAACCGCGGAACCGTGCTCGCCGCGCTGAAGCGTTGGAACGAAGCCATCGCCGCTTTTCGTCATGTCACTCATCTCGACCCGCGTTTTCCAGGCGCGCACTTCAATCTCGGCGTCGCCCTTCACCAGCGAGGCAGGCTCGACGAAGCGATGACCGCCTACCGCGATGCCCTCGCCATCGCCCCGGACCCCGACCCCGCCAATAATCTCGGTCTGGTTTTGAAGGGAATCGGGAGATCGAAAGACGCGGTCGCCGCATTCCGACAAGCCTTGATTTTCAATCCTACGCACGCCGACGCGGCCCTCAATCTGGCCTCGACTTTGCGGGAAATGGGGGACCACGACAAGGCCCTCACCCAATATCTCCAGGCGCTCTCGTTCCACCCCAAGAAAGCCGAGGTGCATTTTCAAATCGGCTTGATCCATCAACAAGCCCAGCACATCGATCAAGCGGAACAACACTACGCTCTCGCCGTCGCCGAAAACGGCCATCCCGAATCCGCCAACAACTTGGCGCTGTTGCTGGAACGCAAGAACCGCCTCGCTGAAGCCGAGGCGCTTTATCGCCAGGCCATCCAGGCGAAACCCGACTTCCTGGACCCGGCCAACAACCTCGGGAACCTCTTGCAATGGACCGGACGCGTGGAGGAGGCGATGTCCTGTTATCATCACGCTCTGCGCACCCGGCTCAACGACGCCGGCGTCCGCTACAACCGCTCTCTCGCACTGCTCGCATCAGGGCGATGGACGGAAGGCTGGCAGGAATACCGATGGCGGTGGAAGTGGGATGGCTTCGGAACGGCCAAACCTTCCTTCAACCAAAGCTGGTGGAAAGGAGAGATGCTCCCCGGGGGAACCCTGCTGGTCTGGTGCGAACAGGGCCTGGGCGACAGCCTCCACTTTGCTCGTTATCTTCCCCTCGCGAAGTCGCGCTGCCAGCGGGTCCTGTTCGCCGCCCCCCGCGAACTCCAGTCCTTGTTTGAATCGTGCCCAGGCGTGGACTACCTCCTCAAGGAACAGGAAACCATCCCGCCCTTCGATGCTCACGTGCCGCTCCTGGATCTTCCGGCGATCTTCGAAAGCACGCCCGACAATGTCCCCAACACCGTCCCCTATCTCCGTCTCCCTGGGCCCGGCCTCGTCAACATCCCGGCCGCGCCGCGCGGCCAAATGAAGGTGGGGCTCGTATGGGCGGGTGGGACCAAATATCCCAAGGATCACCTCCGCTCGCTCCATCTCACCCAACTCACGTCCCTCTTGGAAACGCCGAGCGTCGTTTGGTACAGCCTGCAAGTCGGACCCAAACGCGTGGAAATGAAAGATCTCCCGGTGACCGCCCGCATCTTCGACGTGGGCGGCAAGCTCAAGGATTTTCGCGACACCGCCGCCGTCATGTGCCAGATGGATCTCATCATCAGCGTTTGCACATCGGCGCTGCACCTGGCCGGAGCACTGGGACGTCCCACCTGGGCTTTGCTTTCCTACAGCCCCTGTTGGCGGTGGATGTTGAACGGCGACACCACCCCTTGGTATCCCACCATGAAACTCTTCCGCCAAAAAGCGTTCGGGGACTGGCATTCCGCCATCGCTCCCTTGAGCGAAATGCTGCGCGAAGAAGTGCGGAAGAATTGCTGGTAGTCTCCGCGGGCCAACCCGCCTATTTCACACTCGGCTTGAACGAGAAGCACTCTCCATCGAGTTTCAGCCATGCGGGTTAGATCAAACCGCGCCCCTCTTCAATCCACTCATGCTTTTCTCATGCCACATCCTGTGGAAAGAAGTTCTTCTTCGGAACCATCGAAAAGGAAGCGTTTCGGGAAACCTGGGCGCGGTTTCCCCGGCCCGGAGATTCCCGGTCGCGGAACAAGGATGAAATTTCCGGGCTAACCCAGCACACCGCGTCGCTTCAACAAGGCCTCCATGGCCTGATCCATCATCAGATCTGCCAGGGGCCGCGTTGCTTCATCCAGCTCCACCGTGGCCTGGCGCAACGGCTCCGCCTCGCCTCCCGATTCCTCGGCACGGAGCAACGCTTCCACGCGAGCCAATGCCGCTTGAACGCGGGCAAGAGCACCCTCCTCCAAATAACCGCCAAACTCAACCATCGCGGATCGCGTCGCTTCCGCGACTTGCTCCGCTTTCAATTTCGCCTCCACCCAGCGCCGGAGCCGCAAGTCCTCCCACGCATGTTCCACCGACTCTTCCACCATCTTCTGCACCGCCGAATCCTCCACGTCCACCGCCGAAGCGACCTGAACCCGCGTCTCCTTCAACGTTTTGAGGTCTCTCGCCAGCACCTGCAGCATGCCGTTGGCGTCGATTTCAAATTGCACGCCGACCCGCGGCACCCCGCGGGGCGCCCGTTCGAACTCGATGGCGAACCGTCCCAGACTCCAGTTGTCCGCGGCCTTCTCCCGCTCCCCCTGCAACACATGAATCAGCATCGACGACTGAAAATCCACCGCCGTCGTGAACACCTCGCCCGCTTTGACCGGCACCGTCGAGTTGCGGGGGATGAGCACGTTCATCAACCCGCCGAATGTTTCAAGCCCGAGCGAGAGGGGCGTGACGTCAAGCAGCACCACACCCTGCACCCCGCCCTGCAAGATCGCTCCCTGAATCGCCGCTCCCAACGCCACGGCCTCGTCGGGATTCTGGGAAGTATTCAGCAGCGGCCCGCTCGCCGAGTGCCCTGATTCGCTCATCCGCACGCCGCCCCGCAAAGCCTCAAACTCGACGCACCCGAACCACTCCGACACCAACTCCCGCACCAACGGCATGCGCGTTTGCCCCCCCACCAAAATCACCTGGTCCAGTTCCTCCGGACGCAACCGCGCGTCTTCCAACGCCCTCAGACAACTGATCCGCGTGCGCAACAAAATATCCCGCGTCCACACCTCGAGCTCCTTCCGCTCCAGGACGCGCTGATAACTGAAGCCCGAAGTCAGGAAGGGCAGGCGAATTTCCACCGCCGATTCGGAGGAAAGCCGGATCTTCGCGTCTTCCACCGCCTCACGCAAACGCGCCACCGCTACGGGATCGCTGGCAAAGCCCATCCCCCCTCGCTCCCGAATCTCCCCCGCGAGCTTCTCCATCACCCGCCGGTCCAAATCATCCCCGCCCAAGCGGGTGTCCCCATGCGTCGCCCGCACCTGGAACACGCCTTCGTGCAGCTCCAAAATGGAGAGATCAAATGTCCCGCCGCCCAGGTCGAAAACCGCAATCTTGGATTGGTCCCGCAAACGATTCAGCCCGTAAGCCAGCGCCGCCGCCGTCGGTTCGTTCAGGATCCGTTCCACCGTCAACCCGGCGCGTTCGCCCGCGCGCTTTGTCGCCTGCCTTTGTGCTTCGTTGAAATAAGCCGGCACCGTAATCACCACGCGCCGGGCAGTCACTCCCAAGACCGCCTCCGCGTTCTCCACCAATCGCCGCAAGATCTCAGCCGAAACCTCCACCGGATTGGTCACGCGTCCTCCGGTCAGGCCAAACTCAACCGTCTCGCGTCCACCGTCACGAATCTCGCAAGCTCCCGCCCGTTCCGCCTCGGAAAGCTCGCCGAATCTCCGGCCCATCAAGCGCTTGACGGAACTCAAGGTGGACCCGGGCGCCACCACCGCCATCCGCCGTGCCTCGTGCCCCACCACCGCCCGGCCACCGTCCACCGGAAAATGCACCACCGAGGGGGTCAAGCGCCGCCCCTGAACGTCCGCCAGCACCAAGGGCACACCGGAATCCACCATCGCCACCAGCGAATTCGTGGTGCCAAGATCGATGCCCAATATCATGTCCGGAACAGAGGCCATGGGCGGCCATCTTTGGCGTTGCCGCGCGCAAAGGCAATGCCTCACTCTTCCGGCCGTGCCCGCCACGTCCGAACCCGCCCCGGACCTTTTTGAGTTCGAAAAAAGCCGCCTGGCGCTCGGCGTGGCTCGTGTGGCCGGGATCGATGAAGCGGGTCGAGGCCCTCTCGCCGGACCGGTCGTGGCGGCCGCCGTCATTTTCCCTTCCCGCTGGGTTCTGTCGGGATTGCCCCCGGAACTCGAAGGCCTCAACGATTCCAAGCAGCTTTCCGAGTCTCGACGGGAGTCCTACTTCGATTTCCTCATTGGCCATCCTCAGATCGAGAAAGGGGTCGCTTCCATCGAACCCGAGGTGATCGACCGCATCAACATCCTCCAAGCCACGCATCGCGCCATGGCTCTGGCCCTGCGTCAGCTTGGCCATGAACCCGGACATGTTCTGATCGACGGACGCCCCGTCCCGGGTTTGACCCCACCCCAAACCGCCTTGATCAAGGGGGATTCTCGCTCCTATTCTATCGCCGCCGCGAGTGTCATCGCCAAAGTCACCCGCGACCGTCGCATGCTCGAACTCGACCGGCTCTATCCCGGATACGGTTTCGCCGACCACAAAGGCTATGGCACCCCGGAACATTTGGACGCCCTGGACCGCCTCGGCACCAGCCCCATCCATCGGTTGAGTTTTGCTCCCTGCCGCCCGCGGCAGCCCGAATTCCTTTGAACTGCTTATGCCTGGCAACTGGCTCCATCGTCTTCGGTCCATCTGGCCGCGCCCAAACCAAGAGCCGATCGCTCAACGGCGCGGCCACCTCGGCGAGCGCGCCGCCCGTCGGCACTTGGAACGAACCGGGATGAAATGCCTCGCCGCCAATTATCGTTCCCCGCGAGGCGAAATCGACCTCGTGTTCCGAGATCACGATTGCCTGGTCTTCGTCGAGGTCAAAGCCCGGGGACGCGATCAATGGACGCGGCCCGCCGCCGCCGTGGACACCGAAAAACGACGGCGTGTGGCCCAGGGCGCCATGGATTATCTAAGCGAAATCGGGCGCCCGGAAATCAAGATCCGTTTCGACATCGTCGAAGTCTTGCTCGAGGCAGACGCCCTTTCCGAAGTGCGCCACCTTCAGGCTGCCTTTTCCATGCCCTCCTCGATGCGCTTCGGCTGATCCTACGAACACGAGCCTCCCGCCTTGGACACGAAGCCGTTTCTCCAGTCGATCGAACCGCTGGTGCGAGGTCAATTCAGCTTCCCGCGCTGGCGGCGGTGGCTCGAGCGCATCGGGATCTTGCCATCGTCTGACCCCTGTCCAGGCGTCCAGGGCATGGCATCGCCCAAAAAACTGCGGCTGCTTCAATTGGCTGGAGCGGCGCTCCCTCGCGACGGCTCGGAACTTTATTTCGAAGTCGGCACATTCCAGGGGAAGAGCCTCATCGCAGCGATGCGCGGTCATGCACACGCCCGCGCCGTCGCCTGCGACAACTTCTCGCTGTTCGACGACCCGCATGAACCTCGCAATCAGAAGGCGCTCGAAGCCAACCTGCGCGACTACGGACTCGAACATCGCGTCACGTTTTTCAACCGCGATTTCCGCGATGTGATTCAAGACTGGCCCTCGCTGGGCCTGCCTCCGGTCGGCTGCTACTTTTACGACGGCGCCCACGACGAGGATTCTCAATACCGGGGCATCCGGGACGCCGAACCGCTTCTGGCCGACGAGGCGTTGGTCCTGGTGGACGATTGGCGCTTTGCACCGGACTCCGATTCACGGGCGGAAGCCGGCACTCGCCGGGCGATGGCGGATTCGCGCCACGAATGGCGGCTTGTCCACGAACTTCCCGCCCGGCACAACGGCGACTTGGAACAATGGTGGAACGGCCTCGCCGTGCTCGTGTTCAGAAGAAAGCCCGGCCAAACCGGATCCGGCAGCCCGTGACCGCTCGTCCCAAAGATCCGGCATGTCCATGAACTGGAGTTCTTCGCCAGCGGCCTTCGTGGCATCCCCGCATCCTTGATCCTTAAACCCGTCCCAACCGACGAAACGCAACTCAAACTCGTCCCGCCAAGAATCCCAACGGGATTCCGTCGCCGTGAGCATCGCCCATTCCGTGTCCCATTGAAAAAAACACGACGAAGAACGAGGCCTATCCTTGATGGATCTGGTAAGTGATGCGGAAAGGCTTTACCGCCAACCTTGCGAAGATTCATGGAGGGCAATGGCCGTTTTAAGCCAAAGAACTCCGCCGGGCCGGGGTGCGGAACGGTGAGTCACTTCACCATCAAGTTCGTCGGGAGGTTTAGTGGAGGTCGAAGAGGAGAACTTGTGCCGGCTTGGATGCGCTCAGTTCCAGCGTGCGCTCATCGCTCACCGCCACGCCGTCGCCGCCTTGAAGCGGTCTGCCCTGGAGTGACACTTCACCTTCGGCAACGTGAATCCACGCATGACGATTGCCGGCGAGCGGATGGGTGACGCGTTGGCCCGCGTCCAGTCTCGCGAACCAAAACTGAGCGTCTTGGTGGATGGCGATTGAACGGCCGAACCCCGTCTTGCTTGCGACCAAGTGGAATTCGCCGGGGACCGCGCTCACCAATGACTTCTCCGCGTAACGCGGCGTCACACCTTTGCGGTCAGGCTCAATCCAAATCTGCAGCAGATGCACCGCTTCGTCCGGCGAGGGATTGAATTCGCTGTGCTCCACGCCCGTGCCGGCGGCCATGTATTGCACCTCGCCCGCACGGATGATGCGCTCGTTGCCCATCGAGTCCTTGTGCTCCAGCGCGCCGCTCAAGATGTAAGTCATAATCTCCATGTCGCGATGCGGATCCGTTCCGAATCCCATGCCCGGCATCACCAGGTCGTCGTTGATGACGCGCAGACTGCGGAAGCCTCTCCACTGCGGGTCAAAGTAGTCCGCGAAGCTGAAGGTGTGGTACGTGTCAAGCCATCCCCGCTCGGCGTGGCCGCGTTCGTTTGCTTTCCGTATTTTCATCATGGAAACACGATGCCACGGGCCCTGGGAATCTGGGAAAGACCATGTTTCTTGCCTCAGCATAACCAAGAGGTATGCTCCATTGCGCATGGAACTCCGGCATCTCCGTTACTTCGCCGCCGTCGCCGAGGCGGAGAACGTCTCCCGCGCGGCCCCGAAACTGCACATCTCGCAACCCGCCTTGAGCCGGCAAATTCGCGACCTCGAAGATGAACTGGGGTTCCCGCTCTTCGAGCGCAGCGCCAAGTCCGTGCGACTGACTGACGCAGGCCGCGTGTTCCTCACCGAAACACGCGCTGTCCTGCAAAGGGCCGACGAGGCCGTCAGGGCGGCGCGAGCCGTCGCCACCGGCGGACCCGGCGAACTTCGTATGGGCTACGCGCCGACGCTCACGGCGCGTTTCCTGCCCGTGGCGTTGCGGGCGTTTCAGACGGCGATGCCGGGCATGCGGGTGCGGATGCAAGACCTGTCCACGGCGGAGATGCTGGCCAGGTTGCGCGATGCGAAACTGGATCTGGCGATGACGGCGCGCCCGAGCACCGCCGCGTTGCGTGGACTGCGCTTTGAGGAACTCACCCGCGACCATTTGCGCCTGGCAGTCGCACCGAAGCATCCGCTGGCCCGCCGGCGCGTCGTGACGCTGGACGAAGCCGTCCGCGAGCCCTGGGTCGCCTTCAGCCGCCAGGAGTATCCCGACTATCACGAATTGCTGGCCGCGGTGTTCGCCAAGCCCAAGGACCGTCCGCGCATCGCGAAAGAACTCGATGGTGTATCAAGTCTCATTGCGGCGGTCGAAGCCGGCAGTGGAATCGCGTTGATGCCGGAATCTCTGTCATGCATCGCCGGACCGCGTCTGAGACTCCTGCCGCTGACGCCGGCGCCCGCTCCGTTGCAAGTCGGGGTCGTTTCGCTCAAGAACGGACTCACGGCGGCGGCAGAAAGGTTCTTGGACCACGCCAGGGAAGCGGCTTCCGGAAAATGATCCCGGCTTGGGGTCACCCCTTGATCTGGGATCCTCCGCGCGAGCTTTCCTGGGGCCATCACACCACTCGTTCAGATCGCCGCGCTTGCCGAAGTTCGCCAATTTACCTTTGGACTTTCTCCCGGCTTGGGTAAGTTCCTGAAGCTGAATGCTGCGCTGGCCCGACTGGCGGACTCTAAACGGGACGCGATCAGGTGGCGGCCGGTGAACACCATGCCCAATTCATCCCGCTGAATTTAACATGCAATGTCCGGCAACCTGCTGATTCATCCCTCTCCCTCAACTCGCCGATCTTCCCCATGCCCACCCCCCGCGCCCTTCTCCGAGAACTTGTCGCGTTGCCCAGTGTAAACCCCGCTTTCCTGCCCAAGGATGATCCGAGGGCGGGAGAACAGCGCGTCGCCCATTGGCTGGCCTCGGTCGCCGCCGACGCCGGACTGGACGTGGCCCTGGATGAGGTCTTTGCCCAGAGGCCTAATTTGCACGCTCGCTTGACTCCCACGGGACGGATCAAACATCGGGTGATTCTTGCGCCGCATCTGGACACCGTGGGCATCCTCGGCACCCCCGAGAAGGCGTTTACTCCGGAGATCAAGCGAGGAAGACTTCACGGTCGGGGTGCCTGCGACACGAAGGGTTCCGTCACCGCCATGTTGAGCGCCGTCATGGCGATGGCCGGCAAACGCAAGCGCCCCGCGCACACCGAAATCCTTTTTCTGGGCCTCATCGACGAAGAGAAGGCTCAAGAGGGATCGCGCCATGTGGCGCGTTCGAAATTAAAGGCGGACCTGGCCATTGTCGGAGAGCCCACTCGCAATCGCGTGGTCACCGCCCACAAGGGCGGCCTCTGGCTTGTACTGAAGACCGTGGGAAAATCAGCCCACGGATCCACTCCCAAACTTGGCAAGAATGCGGTGCATGAAATGGCCCGCATCGTGGATCTCCTGGAGACCGAGTATGCCGACGACCTTTCGCGTCGATCCCACCCCCTGCTGGGCTCGGCCACGGTGAATGTCGGAGCGATCCTGGGAGGCTCGCAACCCAACATCGTCCCCGCCTCATGCTCCATCCAAGTCGATCGTCGCACGCTGCCGGGCGAATCCCTGAGCACGGTGAAGCTTGAATTGGCCGCCCGGCTGCGGTCCAAGCGCCTGTCCGCCTCGCTTGGCACCTTGCGCGAGGGCCCGTGTCCCGCGCTCGAAACCGATTTCAAAAACCCCTGGGTGCAACGAATGATGCAAGCCGCCGGGCAATCGGACCCTCAAGGGGTGAATTATTTTTGCGACGCCGCGGTGCTGGCCATGGGCGGCATTCCGAGCATTGTCTATGGACCCGGCGACATCGCCCAAGCTCATACCGCCGACGAATGGATCGATCTGGATTCCCTCGATTTGGCCGTCCGCCAGCTCACCCGATTCCTGGAATCGCTGCCTTGACC
>Ga0194131_10010881_pt1 | contig 11011 bp, 19 predicted proteins | sample TA2KigO120mmetaG_FD_148631 | JGI IMG/M metagenome (GOLD analysis project Ga0194131, IMG submission 148631) | Freshwater microbial communities from Lake Tanganyika, Tanzania - TA2015053 Kigoma Offshore 120m | ecosystem: Environmental > Aquatic > Freshwater > Lake | place: Tanzania: Lake... | reverse complement strand
ATCATCGCGATCAAATGCTTGCAGGTCAATGGGTGTTCATTGCGCTTGACGATGATGGCATGGACACGCTCGTGCCAATAATGAAAAGAGAGGCTCGTAATGAAAAATTTAGATCCAATCAACGATCCTGAAAACGAAGACATGAGCGAGGTCGAGATCTGTCGACACTGCACCAAGCCGATTCGCCCAGGCGCTGAAATTCGGTGGAACGGCTGGTGTTGGCATGTGTACTGCGTGCCGCTCAGCGCCTTGCTGGAGCTAGGAGAACAAGATGAACGCTGACGTTATCGTCCGTGAGGTGCTGCTGCTGGTGGCGTGGACGCTGATTTGCGTGTGCGCTAGTGCGATCTATCAAATCAAGCGAGGTGAATAACAATGACACACTCCGATCAGATTCACGAGCTTGCCGCTGCGCTGGCAAAAGCGCAAGGGCAGATTGAAGGCGCGAAGAAGGACAGTTTAAATCCGCATTTTAAGAGCAAATACGCTGACCTGGCATCCGTTTGGGATGCCTGTCGTGAGGCTCTGAGCACAAACGGACTGAGCGTCGTGCAGTCCGCCGAGAACAGTCCTGACACCGGCTACGGCGTGACAACGTTATTGCTGCACCACTCAGGACAGTGGATTCGCGGGACGTTGCATCTGCGGCCGACGAAAGACGACCCGCAAGGTGCTGGGTCCGCGCTGACTTATGCTCGGCGGTATGCGCTGGCGGCATTCGTAGGGATAGCGCCGGAAGATGACGACGGCGCTGCTGCCAGCGTGAAAGTGCCGACGACGACCACTGCGCCCGATGGTTTCGAGGATTGGCTGCTTGATCTTGAATCGTGTGCTGCCGAGGGCACCGAATCACTGCACGCGATGTGGAAGTCTACGCGAGTGGCGTTCCGCGAGCATCTGACCCGGACAAATAACAAGTTCTGGGAGGCGCTGAAGGCAAAGGCCGCGCAGGTGAAAGCGTGAATTTCGAGGTGCTCGACGTCGCGCAGCGGTCGGCAGCTTGGACCGCTGCGCGGCTGGGCCGATTGACCGGCAGCGGCGCCGCGAATATCCTTGCGTTCTCGAAGCGCGACGGCAAGGAACTGGCCGAACGGCGGAATTATCGACTCCGACTCATCCTCGAACGGCTGACCGGTCTGCCACAGGAAAGCGGCTACCAGTCCGAGGCGATGCGGGTCGGGATCGAGCGTGAACCGTTGGCGATTGCGGCCTACGAAGCGCACACAGGGATGGTGTTCACGCAGACCGGCTTCCTCTCGCACAAGACGCTGATGGCTGGCGCGAGCCTTGACGCGCACGCAGGCGACTTCGAGCTGCTCGTGTCGATCAAATGCCGACAACCGGCGGCGCATTGGGACTTCCTGCGGACCGGCACGCTACCGCCCGACGCGGTGGCACAGATGCGGCATGAAGCCTGGATGGTCGGGTCGTCGTTTCGTGAGCATCATTACGTCAGCTGGAATCCTGACTTTCCTGAGCGAATGCAGTTGCAGGTCGTCGTCTACACGCCACAGATGCTTCATATCTCTGCGTATGAGGCAAACGCCATGCAATTTCTTGATGAGGTGGACAGCGAACTGCGTGTCATTGAAGTGTGTAATCCTGCAACACTCGCGAATCCGAAGCCGGACGAACGGGAAAGACGTTGAATGACAAGAGACGTCACCAACTTGAGTGACGATCGAAGCGGCGAAAATGTAGCCGCTCCGGTTCATAGCGTTGTTAGCCGTGGCATGGACATTGTTCCCGTGACACTGAGGACAGCCAATGATTTCGTCGCAGAATTCCATAGACATAACGGAAGAACGGCGAGAGACGGTGGGAAGTGGGCAATCGGATTGAGCGACGGAACCGAACTGATAGGAGTCGCAATTGTCGGCAACCCTCTGTCGGCAACGCTGATGGACGGATACACGGCAGAGGTGCTTCGCTGTTGCGTGCGCGAACACGCTCCGAAAGGCGCATGTAGCAAATTGTATTCGCGGTCTTGGCAGATATGGCGGGCTATGGGTGGGCGGAAACTCGTGACGTACACGCTGCAATCGGAAAGCGGCGCAAGCCTAAGAGGCGCAGGGTGGCGAGTTGTTGGTGAGTGCCGACCAACTCCCGATGGCTGGCGGAAGGACGATCATTTAAATCACGCAAGAACGTGGCAGCCGGTGATGGGACAGCGGAAGTTCCGATGGGAGTCAGGCTAGCCCTCAACTGGATCGTAAGTGCCATCATTACCAGACGGTATGACTATCGACTATCGAACACTCGCGAATCCGAAGCCGGAATCACGCAAGCGGCAGCAGCGACGCCGAAAGGCTGCCGAGAGCGCCGTGCTGAAATCAGTGCGCCTCGAGGTCGAGGCTCGCGATGGCTACTGCCTTATCGCCTCGCGCATGGTGCGAGCGGTGGGCGCGGCGCTTGGATCGTGCGCAGGGCCGTCACAGCTGGCGCATCTCGAACAGCACCGACGCTGCTTTACACGAGGTCAGGCGCCGGAACGTCAGGTCAACTGGCTGGCCATGATGTGCGCGCGGCATCATGCCGATTACGACGGCCATCAATTCGGGCTTGTGCTGACCGAAGAGGGCATCGTCGCCGGTCGGCCTGTCGGGATCGTGCGATATGCTATCTCGTTGAGGTCGGGTCGGTGATTTTTCGAGGCGTGATCACCGAGGACGGGAGGCGGTTTTTGCCTGACGAGCGCGCACCGTGGGAAGCCGCGAAAGCGGCGCTGGCCGGTTATGAGGTCGCGGTCGAGCTGTATAAGTGGCGCAGCAAGCGGACGTTGAAACAGAACCGCTGGATGCACGCCTTCTTGCGTCCGTTGTCGGAGATATCAGGGATGACTGTGCCGCGTCTGAAGCTGCTCGGGCTAATCGAGGTCTTCGGCGTGGACAAGGTCGGCGACGTGTACGTGCCGGTCAAGGCGTCGACCACTGAGTGCAACACGGAAGAGATGGGCGACCTCTGTGAATGGTTTGTGCAGCACGCGGCCGAGCATTACAGCCTGGTGATTTTATATCCTGACGAGTTCAAGCGTGCGCGTCAGCGACGTTGATGACAGAAGAGGTCGAGATGGCGATACAGAAGCCGCCCGCATTTCAGTTTTACGCCAAGGACTTCCTCACCGGCACGGCGACGCTTTCGCTGGTCGAGGTCGGTGCGTATATTCGCCTGCTCTGTTATGCGTGGGATTCTGGCGGCGTGCCGACTGGCGCCGCTGACCGCGCAGCGATCCTCGGTTGTAGTCGGAAACAGGAATCGGCTCTGTGGTCGCGCATCAGCCGGAAGTTCATTCTAGATGCTGATCGCGATGTTTACCTAAATGAGCGCATGGAGTCTGAGCGGCTGAAGCAAGCCGATTATCGTCAACGCCAGTCGGACCGAGGTAAAGCCAGCGGTGAAGCTAGACGGCAACCTGAATCACACCAGCGTATAAACCTTGGTTCAACCGGCGTTCATACGCTGGTTCAACCGGCGCATGAACCGGAGACGAACTCTTCGTCTTCGTCTTCATCTTCATCTTCTCAAGAACTGAAAAGACACGCGCACGATGTGCGCTTTGAGGGCTGGTGGGAGGCGTATCCAAAGAAAGTGGGCAAAGGCGCAGCCCTCAAGGCCTGGTCGAAGATTCGGCCATCGGATGCGGTCTGCGCGGCCATGCTCGCGGCCCTCGACTGGCAACGCAATCAGCCACAGTGGACCAAGGACGGCGGCGCGTATGTGCCGAATCCGCAGACCTACCTGAATCAAGCTCGATGGCAGGACGAGCCGTTCTTTACAAATGCGGCGGCCTCGGATGAGCCGACGTTCGACGAACGGCTGGAAGCTATCGAGCGCGGCGAAAGGAACTATTAATGACGATCAGCGAATGGCGGCAGCAGTGGGCGCGGCTGGCACAGTTCCACGTTGCCGCCGGTGGCAATCGAGATCGCGTCGGCGCAGAGTGGTTTGCGCAGCTGAAGCGATATCACGTCGAGGCGGTCGAACGCGGCATCACGGAATTGATCGGGAACGCGCAAGATAACTTCCTGCCTGGACTCGGCGTGCTGCGTGGCCTGATTCAGTCACGGATCGACAAATACGAGCGCGTGCGGGTGTCGTGCCCGACGTGCCACGGGTCCGGCTGGATCGAGGCGTGGCCGGTTGTGTTTAGCGAGAATTTATACGAGATGTTTAGCCGGTGTCCTGATTGCGGCATACCTGCGCCGGAGATGAAGAAGTCGCAGTTTAATACACGACCAGCCACGAAGCTCGAATACGAGGAATGGAAAGCGGGTCGCTATCTGCGCGACACGATGCCGGACTGGGCGAAAGCGAAGCCGTGGAAGCCTGGCGCGCGCGAGGCGCATGTCGCCGAGATAAGCGTGTTCTGTGAGCGGCTCCGTCAGATGACAGGATTCGAGGTCTAACAATGGCGCGTGTCTCACTGCCGTTCGATCAACAGTGCCGGATGGCTGGCTTACCTGTGCCGACGCCTGAATATCTGTTTGCGCGGTCCATGAAGCGGCGCTGGCGGTTCGATTGGGCGTTCGTCGAGCAACAGGTCGCGGTCGAGGTCGAGGGCGGCGCGTTTATGGTCGGCGGCGGACGGCATACGAGAGGCGCTGGCTACGTGCGCGATCTTGAGAAGTACAACCACGCGACGATCCTGGGCTGGCGTGTGCTCAGGGTGACACCGCAACAGGTGGTGAATGGAGCCGCGCTGACGCTGGTGGATCGCATTCTTCGACCGAGGGCCGCATGAATTACACAGAGTTCCTGGCATCTAAACGTAGGGTATACACCGGCCGCGGTATTCACTCCGCGTCACTACCGAATCAGTTACACACATGGCAGCGGTCCATTGTGCAGTGGGCACTGCGTAAGGGTCGCGCCGCCATCTTCGCGGACTGCGGACTCGGAAAGACATTCATGCAGGTCGCGTGGGCTGCGGCGTTGCCGTGCCGGACATTAATCCTGGCGCCGCTATGCGTCGCCGAGCAGACCGTGCGGGAAGCGGCAAAGTTGGGCGTGGTCGTGAAATACGCACTCAACCATGACGACGCTGGCGACGCGGCAATCGTCATTACGAACTATGAGCGGATTGAGAAGTTCATCGTGTCCGACTTCGGCGCGGTTGTGCTGGACGAGTCCAGCATCCTGAAATCGTTCGATGGAAAGACGCGCACGCGGCTGATCGAGGCATTCAAAGAGACGCCGTATCGGCTCTGTTGCACAGCGACGCCCAGCCCGAATGACATAGCGGAACTTGGGAACCATGCCGAGTTTCTCGGGTTATGCACGAGGCCGGAATTTCTAGCGACATGGTTTATCCATGACGACGCCGGATGGCGGATGAAGGGCCACGCCGTGACGCCATTCTACCGATGGCTTGCATCCTGGGCGGTCGCGCTCAGGTCGCCGTCAGATCTAGGCTACGACGGCGCTGGCTACACACTACCTGCACTCAGGATTCACGACGCCGTTGTGGGGGAGGATGCGCCTATAGACGGCGTGCTGTTCTCAGAACTGGCGCTCAAGGGCGTCGGTGGTCGCATTCGCGCGCGGAAAGCATCAGTGGAGAGTCGCGTGAAAGAAGCGGCGCGACTGGCATCAGGCGATGGTCAGTGGATCGTGTGGTGTGGGCTGAATAGCGAGAGCGACGCCGTAACGGATCTGGTCGATGGCGCTGTCAATGTGCAGGGCACCGACACGCACGCTGATAAGTCAGGCGCCGTTGAAGCGTTCATTTGCGGGGATGTGCGCGTGCTTGTCACGAAGCCCAAGATTCTCGGGTTCGGGATGAACTTCCAACACTGTCACCAGATGGTGTTTTTAGGGCTGTCAGACAGCTATGAAACTTACTACCAATGCGTTCGACGGTCATGGCGATACGGCCAGGCTCGCCAGGTGGATGCATATGTGGTGGTATCCCCGGCTGAGCGAGCGGTTGTGGAAAACGTTCGACGCAAAGAGGCGCACGCGGATGCGCTTACACAGAACCTACTACAGCATGTCGCTGAATTCGAGAAGGAGGAATTAGTCGCATGAGTTTCGAGACATCAAGCCCTATCATGCGTGGCGACGGATGGGCCATCGTGAACGGAGACTGCGTTGAAGAGTTAGGCCGTGTCGCAGAGAACACGGTCGATCTGTCGGTATATTCACCGCCGTTTCTAAGCCTTTACACATACACGGCGAGCGAGCGTGACATTGGAAACTGTGCCACGCCGGAAGAGTTCTTTGGGCATCTCGGGTTCGTGATTCGCGGCCTGCTATTGGCCACGAAACCTGGGCGCCTGACGTGTGTCCATGTGGCGCAGGTGCCAGCGATGCTCGGGCGCGACGGCTACATCGGCATGAAGGACTTCCGAGGGCAGACCATCGCGGCCTATGAGTCGAATGGCTGGATCTATCACGGCGAAGTGTGCATCGATAAAGACCCTCAAGCGCAGGCGATCCGCACAAAGAGTAAGTCGCTGTTGTTTGTGCAGCTACGAAAGGATGCGTCATGGATGCGGCCCGCGCTGGCGGACTACATCCTGGTATTCCGTAAACCAGGCGAGAACGCCATCCCGATTCAGCCCGACATCACTAATGAGGAATGGATCGAATGGGCGCGGCCCATCTGGTACGGCATCCGCGAGAGCGATACGTTGCAGGTAGCCGAGGCGCGTGACAATGAGGACGAGCGGCACATCTGCCCGTTGCAACTCGGCACCATTGAGCGGTGTATTCGCCTATGGAGCAATCCAGGCGATCTCGTGGTGTCACCATTCGCAGGCATAGGGTCAGAGGGTTACGAGTCGGTGCGCCTGGGGCGGCGTTTTCTCGGGTTCGAGCTGAAGCCGAGTTACTACCGCGTCGGCGTGCGGAATCTGCAATCCGCGCAGACCTTAAAGGCGCAACAGTCGCTGTTCTCGGCGGTGTCATGAATCGCTTCCCGCTCGTCCGCATTAGTGCGGGCCGGTGCTGCCAGCGGTGCCGCGTGCGTCCCATGAAGCCTCTGTCGCGTCGGCGCTACTGCGCGCGGTGTTCTCAGGATCGGCCGAGTCGGCCGGTCAAGAAGGCGGGATGAGCGATCCGGCAACCGGCGGCTACGAGTGCCACGGTCGACTGAAAGCCGTGCGCTATGAGGGCGACGACGAAATCATCGCGTGGCTGTGCCTGCGGTGCGGCGTGTGGCGCGACGCGCTGCCGTCGTCCGATCTGCGTCGTGCGGCGGTCGAGCAGACGATGACGGCGCTGCTGGCATGTGGCGCGTGGACTCGAGAAGCGGTGGAGTCAAGTCAAGCATGAAGATTCATCCAGTGGCGGAGTTGTTTCCGATGCTTGCGGCGTCGGAACTAAACGAGATGGCAGAGAGCATCCGCAAGGAAGGTCTGCTCAATCCCTGCGTGCGGCAAGGTGATGTTTTGCTGGACGGGCGGAACCGCTTGGTGGCGTGCAAGCTGGCTGGCGTGGAGCCAAGGTTCATCGAGTACACGGGCGACAGCCCGGTCGCGTTCATCATCGGCGTCAACCTCGCGCGGCGGCACTTGGACAAGAACCAGAAGATCGCGCTCGCGCTGGAGATCGAGCCGCACTTCGCGGAGGAGGCGAGGAAGAGGCAAGGAACGCGGACGGACATTGTGGAACATTGTCCCACGAAGTTTGAACGTTCCCGCGACCAAGCCGCAGCCGCCGTGGGCGTGTCTGGCAAGCTGGTAAGCGCGGCAAAGGCAATCAAGGAAGCCGACCCGGTGCGATTTGAGAAGGTCAAGCAGGGCACGCTGTCCGTCGCCAAGGCCAAGAAGGAAATCAAGGCCGAGCAGGACAAGCGCGACCTGGCCGAGGCGCAGAAGAAGATCAGTGCGGACGCGCGGCGCAAGATCGAAAGCGTCTGCGACCTGCGCGTGTGCTCCTGCGCGGAACTGTTCGCCAGCGGCATCAAGCCGGACGCCGTGATCACTGATCCGCCATATCCGCAAGAGTTCCTGTCGGTGTTCACCGAGTTGGCCGAAGGATGCAAGGCAGCAGGCGTCCCGCTCGTGGCGGTTATGTCTGGACAGTCATACCTACCGGAAGTCATGCGGCGATTGTGCGAACACCTGCGCTACCGGTGGACGCTGGCCTACATGACGCCGGGCGGGCAGGCCGTGCAGCAATGGCAAGCAAAGGTCAACACGGCATGGAAGCCAGTGCTCCTTTTCGGCGATGCGGTTGAATGGTTTGGCGACGTTGCCATCAGCAAGCCAAACGACAACGACAAGCGATTTCACGGCTGGGGCCAGTCGGAGAGCGGTATGGCCGACCTTGTGGAACGGCTGACGAAGCCTGGCCAACTGGTTTGTGATCCATTCCTGGGCGGAGGCACAACGGCAGTTGTTTCTCTTGCGTTGGGCAGGCGCTTCGTCGGCTGCGACATTGACGCCACACCCGTCGAACAGACTAAAGCGCGGGTCATGGCATGAATGAGTGGCGCACAGAGAGAACGGGCTGGCGTGACGCTGAATTGAGCAAGCGTCATGGATCATGGGGGTTCAACTGCCCCGCTGTTGATCTAGACTTCGTGATGATGGAGTACAACTACGGAAAACCTTGCGCATTGGTTGAGTACAAGCACGTCAACGCTCGTCCTATCGATCCTGCTCACGCGACGTATCGGGCGCTTGTTGCGCTTGCGGATGGTTATTCTGACGGGCCACTACCGTGTTTCATTGCCCGCTACAATCCCAGCGATTGGTCGTTCGTCGTGACTTCGCTGAATGACAGAGCACGGCAGCACTATTCGCATTGCAACGGCGAGACGTTGACAGAGCAGCGATTCGTGCGCAGTCTGCATTTGTTGCGCAAGGCAGTGCTGACCGCAGAAGATGAGGCGGCGATCGCAGCATTGAATTGTACTGCCAACGCCGTGCATTCTCGCCGGGAGTCGTCCCGGTGATCTCTGCTGCGATCCGTTTGTGGGGTCAGGCACCGTGCGGGCCGTCTGCAACCGGCTGGATCGTCGGTGGGTAGGACTGGACTTGGCCTATCAGGACATCTCGCGCAAGCGGACGGCGCAACGTGGATTACGGTTTAGTTGAGGCATAATGATGCACTGTTTGCTGACGGCCTTAGTCATACTGGTGCTGCTGTCGGCTGCGGCCTGGGCGGTGTGGAAAGCTGCGGCAGAAGAGTCTCAGCAGGATTACCACACAGATAGCGATCTTTACGAGGCGCTGGAGACATTGATTCGTGTTATTCACTCAGCCAATGTCACGATCGCAATCGTGACGCACGAGGAATCGACAAAGATCGCACAGGCAATCAAGCGCGGCCGGACGGCATTAGCGCATCACAGAAAGGCGAGATAATGCGAGCGTGGATCTATCACCTCTTGTCAGTCTTGTGTCATCCGTGCCGATTCGGTCACGCATCGAATCCGGTGATGACAATTCGCAATGGCTTGATGTGGCACGAATGCCGACGCTGCTTGACACCGTTGCGCGTGGTCCTGCCAAATCAACAGCCAAGAATCAGGTCATAATGCACGTCCAGGCATATCAATTCGTGGCCTCGGCGATCACCGCCTATCCTGAGATCGTTCGAGGTGATGTGGTCGAGATCGGCGGGCGCAATATCAACGGGTCTGTGCGGCCTCTGTTCTTGCAGGCTCGATCCTATCTCTCCACCGACCTCGCACCAGGCCGAGGCGTCGAGCTTGTCGTCGATGCTCGTGAGCCGTCATCGTTTGCTGTCAACAGTGTGGAGACGATAGTGTGTTGCGAGGTCTTAGAGCATACGCCTCCTGAACCGATTCTCCGCAACGTCGCCTCATGGCTGAAGCCTGGAGGCTATCTGATTGCAACGATGGCGACCGAGGGTCGCGCAGCGCACAGCGGTCTAGACGGCGGCGCTCTGCGCAAGGACGAGTATTATGAGAACGTCACCGCCGCTCAAATTCGACGATTCCTCGAGCCACATCTGAAGCCGCTGCTACTGATCGTCAATGACCGGATGCACGATCTGTATCTGCTTGCACAAAAGACTCCGATTCTGTCAACACCGAAACGTGATATACACTGAGATTATGAAAGCGTATCTACTGCGAGACATCGATCCTGACACCTGGCTGCGCGTCAAAGCGCAAGCCAAAGCCGACCAGATGACCGCGAAGGAGGTCATGCTGGAACTGATGCGAGCGTACGCAAGCAACGAATTGATTATCAGCAAGCCGACGCCAGTCGTCGAGCCGACGCCTGTCGAGCCAGCACAGCAGACCTAATGCCGCAGCGGCCTCGGCGTGGGTGTCTGGTCTCAGGCTGCCTGGAGCACGTCGTGCAGTTCGGGCGGTGTGCAGCGCATGTGATGATCAAAGCACCAGAGATACGCAACGAGCCAGGTCGGCAGTGGTATCACACCACCCGATGGCGCAAGCTCAGAGCACGCATCCTCTCCGCAGAGCCACTCTGCCGCCATTGCCTCGCTCGTGACTTGAGGCCAGTGCCAGCGACAGAGGTCGATCATGTCGTGCGGCACCAAGGCGATATCAAGAAGTTCTGGCTGACTGAGAACCTTCAGCCGTTATGCTCGGCATGTCATGCTCGTAAGAGCGCAACAGAGCGCGGGCACCGCGTCGCGAGGTTGCCGCAGGTGTTGCGGGGGGAGGGCGGGTTGAATCTCTAGGACCGTTAGGTGGGAAACCAATTTGGGTATCAGTCTTCGCGCGGGGCTGAAATATCCAAATTCGCTAATCTGTAATTTTGATAAAAACGTGCCAAATTATCTGAATAATTTGAAAACATAATCAAAAAAAATATGGATCTGAGCAAACTTAGGGACAGAATCAAAGAGTTACGGCGTGTTCCTGCCAATGCCTTACTGCCGAATCCTCGCAACTGGCGTGATCATAACGACGATCAACGACACGCCACGCTCACCGGCAAGAAGGCAGAACTGGACGTGCGAGGCAGATAGATGGCTGGAACATCTCGATCAGGTCGACGCCGCAACTCCGCCGCGCTGCGTGAGTTGCAAGGCTCAAAAACACGACCGCATCATACCGAAGAGC
>Ga0194131_10010877_pt1 | contig 11014 bp, 10 predicted proteins | sample TA2KigO120mmetaG_FD_148631 | JGI IMG/M metagenome (GOLD analysis project Ga0194131, IMG submission 148631) | Freshwater microbial communities from Lake Tanganyika, Tanzania - TA2015053 Kigoma Offshore 120m | ecosystem: Environmental > Aquatic > Freshwater > Lake | place: Tanzania: Lake... | reverse complement strand
GGTCGAGATGTAGATAATGCCGGCGTTGGACTCGGGCCGGATGCTGACCCCCTGATGGATGAGCGCGGGCGGCAAGTCATCGTTGATGCTCGCCCACCGCTCCCCGCCCGGGGCAAGCCGCAGCACGGTGTCCGGCGTCACCGCGTAGAGAAGGCTCGATACGGGACTGAAGCTCAGTCCAACGATCACCGCATTCTCCGCTCCTGTCGAAAACGGAACCCACGTCCGGCCTCCATCCGTGCTGCGGAATACTCCGTGCGATCCGCCCTGAAAGACTTCGCCGCGCCGCGTCGGATGGAAAACGATGGCGCGTGTGCCGTCTCCACTGCCTTCGACGGAAGCGATCTTCCAGCTTGCACCAGCGTCTGAGGAAAAGAAAACGCCATCCGGGGTCGCCGCCAGCACGTTGTCGCTGTCTTGCGGGTCGGCGGCGATCTGCAAGACGCTTCGTGACTCCAGACCTTCGGAGATCCGGGTCCAGGTGGCGCCGGCGTCGTCGGTGCGGTAGGCTCCGCTCTGGAACGTGCCCACGTAGATCCGGCCTCGCAATCGCGGATCCGGCGCGACGGAGAACACTGATTGACTGTCGAAGGGCGCACTGATGTGCGTCCACTGCCCGCCGAGGTTCTGCGTGCGATAGAGTCCGCCGAAGTATGTGCCCGCCCAGAGTGTCTGGCGGTCAAACGGGTCCAGGGCCAGATCGAACAGCGTCGCGGCTTGCGGTCCAACCGGAATCCAGGTTTGCGCCGCTGCGGATACGGCGCCGGCCAGCAGGACAATCGCTCGCATCACCTACCGGACCTGGCTCAAGTCGAGCAGATACCCGCGCTTGCCTACATTGACGGCGTGCGTCGGCCCCAGTTTGACTTCGGCTCCCCATGCTTCATGGACGTGGCCGCAGAAGAAGTACGCCGGCTGCTCGGCGCTGAGGAAACGTCCGATCGCCTCCGATCCATAATGCCGACCCGGACCCGCGCGGTCAAGCTCGGTGTTCTTGGGCGGGCAGTGGCAGATCATCACCAGCGGATTCTTTCCACGGAACGGCTCGAGCTTGGCCTCGAACTGCTCTTCGGTGTATTCGCCCGGGGTGTCGAACGGAGTGGGCGATGAGCAGCCGAGCCCGGCGATGTGGACACCCGCCGCTTCGATTGCGTTCCCGTGGAAGTCGCGGAATCCGTAGCGCTGGCAGAAAGCCCAGATGACATCGGGCGATTCATGGTTGCCGGGCAGCACGTAAACGCGGTCCTTCTTGGGCGCCATCACGGGTGCGACCTTGTCCAGGCCGCGGCTCCAGTTCACCAGGTCGCCAGCGGCGAAATAGAGGTCCGCCTCGATTTCCATGAGCCGGGCGAGGGCGGGAAGATCGCCGTGGATGTCGGAGAAGACGAGGATTTTCATGGCTTGTACTGCATGGCAACGAACCGGTCCCAGGTGGCAAGGGATGGCTTGGGGCGGCCGTCTTCGGTGGCAAGTCCCGTGAATGACCAGGCGCGCGCGATGTCGTCGGTCCCGTGATTATCGCCGAAATCGATCGGAACGAAATTGATCACGAACAGGAATTTCTTCGCGGCGGCGAGGTTCAGCAGGTTGCCCAAAAAGCTATCCTGGCTGCGTTCGTTGCCGGTAATGAGGACTCCGCCGAGAGTCAGGTCGCGAGTGGTCATGCCGGTCTGGTCGATGGCGACCGGCTTGTTGAATCCGGCGGCGAAGTTGATGGCGGGATCGAAGTAATCAGCGCCGGCAACCAGATCCTTCACCAGGTATGGATAGCTGCTCACTGCGAGCGCGTCGGTCATCTCCATCAGCGGACGCAGCTCCCGCAGCTCAGCGCCCGACCGGGCTAACTCGGCCGATTCCGCATGTGCCCCAATGAAGTGCTCGTACTGGATCGAGAACAGGATCGTCAGCCGCGGGAACTCGCGCTTCAGGCTGGTGTAGAGGAACCGGTGCAGGTCCAGGTAGGTCTGCCAGTGCTGGGGAGCCCGCGCGAGCAGGATGTTCGACTCTACGCCCAGAGAGAAATAGACCGGCTCGAAGTATCCGATCATCTCCCGCATGTGGTTGAGCAGCGCCTCTTTGACCAGCCGGTGGTCAAAGTCGTAGGTGTTCCACGGATAGGGCAGCGGCATGTTTGCGGTCTCGGCCCACAGCGGCTGGATCCCGTCGAACGCGAGCGACAGAGGAGCCACGGCCAGGTACCGCGCGTGCCGCGGCATGTTCAGTTCCATCAGCGCGCGGTGGAACCGGATGAATTCGACGAACGTGCGCGGATACGCGCGCATCCCCCGGCCGCTCAGCGCCTCCTCCCAGGGGACGCCATCTTGCAAAAAGAGTCCGGAAACGTCGGAATGTGACGGGATGAAGCGGTAGGTCTGGAGGAATCCCTCCGTGTCCAGGCGTACGGGGAAGGGTGTGAATCCGATGCGGAACGGCCGCTCGGGAGTCTGGGAGTGAGCGGCTGCCGCGAGCCCTGCCGCCAAAAAACTGCGCCGGTCGATCATGGCCGTACCACCAGGGTGAAGTCCGAACCGTCACCCTCCAGTTTCCCGCGAATCTGCCGGGTGCGGGAGTCGAAGGTCCAGCCGGCGGCCGGGCGTCCGTTGAGCGTGATGGCCCGGGGCTGTTCCTGGATCCGGTGGACGGTGACTGACTAGGTCCGGCGCGGCGGCGTCATTCCACCGGATCGGCGCGCGGCGAGCGTGATCCCGGCAAGCCCGTGGGTGAGGGTGAACTGGGTGCGCGCGAACGTGCCCCGCGTGTAGTCCATGCTCAGGCCGTCGTCGTCGTAGAGGCTGAACGCGGTATCGGCGCCGGGATAGACGTCGAGGTCGAATTCGGATGCCTGCTCCCGCGTGTGCTGGATCACGGGGCCGCGAGGGATGATCGAGCCTTCCCGGATGAACACCGGAATCCGGTCGAGCGGGGCGGCGGCGCGGATCCCCTGTTGTCCGCGGTGCCAGGTGGAGGATGCCGGATCGTACCACCAGCCCGGTGGCAGGCGGACGGTCCGCTCGCGCATATCGGGCTCGGCGATGGGCGCGGCCAGGATGTAGGGTCCGGTCATGAAGTCCAGGTTCTGCTGGAACAGCGCGTCGTCGGAGGGAAAGTAGAAGGACGGGGGCGCGAGGAACGGATCTCCGGTCCGCGAAGAATGCTCCATGACCGAGTACAGATACGGCAGGAGGCGGTAGCGCTCCTCAATCGTGTTGCGGATGATCGAGTAGTGCGGCTCGGCGAACACCCAGGGCTCACGCCGGGCCGAGTCCTTGTCGGCGTGGTTGCGGAACAGCGGGGTATAGAGTGAGAACTGGAGCCACCGCACGAACATCTCCGGATCCGGAGACCCGAGGAAGCCGCCGGTGTCGTGGCCAAAGAAGTTCTGCCCGGTGAACGCCATGCCGAGGCTCATGGCGATGTTGGTGCGGATCGATTCCCAGCTTGCGCCGGCGTCGCCGCTCCAATTGGCGGAGAACCGCTGGATCCCCTGAAATCCACTGCGCGAGATGATCCAGGGTCGCCTGTTGGGCCGCAGCTCGCGCATCGATTGATAGCTGAGCTCGGTGACCTTGAGGGCATAGAGGTTGCGTGCCTCCTCGTCGGTCCGGCGCTGGCCATCGAAGTCGTAGACCGCTTCGGGCATCACGTTGCGGGCGGGCTCATTCAGGTCGTTCCAGATGCCGTCGATTCCAGCGCTGTCCAGGAACTGTTTGAGCCTGTCCTTGTACCAGTTGCGGAACGGCGTGAGCGTGAAGTCCATCCAGCCCACGTCGCCGTACCAGATCGTGTTGACGATTGGCTTCCGGTCCGGATCGGTGAGCAGAAATCCGCGGCTTTCGAGTTCCTCCCACCAGGGGTCGGACTTCAGCAGCAGCGGTTCAACAATAGCAACGCGCGCGAATCCATTCGCGTCCAGTTTGCTGCTCATCTCGCCGGGATTGGGAAAGGTTTCGGGATTCCAGGTCAGGTTGTTGAACCGGTCCATGTAGTCGATGTCAAGCCACAGGACGTCGGCCGGGATCCGTGCGGCGCGCAGCCGTCCGGCCACGTCGAGCAGTTCGGCTTCGGAGTCGTAGCTGTAGCGGCTTTGGTGGTAGCCGAGGGTCCACTTGGGAGGCAGCGGCGTCAGGCCGGTCAGCCGCGCAACCGACCGCGCGATTGTATGGGGCGACGGTCCGGCGATCAGGTAGTAGTCGACGACACCGCGTGAGGCGGCAAGCAGCACCGTCTCTGGCGAGGCCTTGGCCAGATCGAAGAAAGGCGTCGCGGCGTTGTCGAAGAAGACCGCCGACGCCCGCCCATTGACGAAGGAATAGTAGACCGGGAAACTGAGGTAGAGCGGGTCGTCGAACTCCTTGTATTCGGCGCGGTCAACGTTGAAGAACACGAAGTTGCGCCCGCGCCGGTCGAGCGGGCCGCCGCGCGCGCCGATGCCCAGAAAGCGTTCACCAGGCTGGGCGGCCTTCTGCGTGAACACGCGTCCGTTGGCGTCGTCGTAGCCGTAGCCGGGCGTGCCGTCCAGCATCATGGGACGGCCATCGGGCCAGAAGAACTCGAGCCGGAACGGGTCCTTGGAGACGGCGATCCGCAGGGCTGAGGTCCGGAAGGTGTAGGCGGAGGGGGAATCGGAGAAGTCCACCTGGACCGGGGTAGCGGTGCCCTCCACAACTGCGCCGGTCTCACGCGCTACTGTAGCCGGCGTGGGAACGTAGCGGACCCGGATCACATTGGCCGCAAAGAACTCAATCGAGGCGCTTTGACTGTTCGCCAAAGCGAACCTGGCTCCCCGCTCAAGGGGGGCGAGAGACTCCACCCTTCCGGCGGTACGGACCTCGGAGTTTGCCCACTGTGCCGTGGCGATCAGGAGAAGCAGGATCCTCATCGGCTATTCTTTTAGTTTACCGGCATGAGTTTGCAAGAGGATAGGGCCCTGGTCCAGGGGCTTCTCAGTACCCGCAGCGTGAAGCGGGGCGACTTCGTACTAGCCAGTGGAAAACGCAGCAGCATCTACTGCGACGCGCGGGTGACCACGTGCCACGCGCGGGCGATGCCCGCGATCGGGCGCCTATTCCTGGCGAAAATCACGGAGCTGGGCTGGGATCCGGAAGCCGTCGGCGGGCTGACGATGGGCGCCGATCCGATCGTCATGGCCGTGGCGCATGAGAGCGCACTGGCCGGACAGCCGGTAAACGGATTCCTGGTCCGCAAGGAGGCCAAGGGACACGGAACGAAGCGCCAAATCGAAGGCCTGCTGGAGGGCGAGGCACGGCGCGTGGTTATCGTCGACGATGTCTGTACGACCGGCGACTCAACCGTGAAGGCGATCGAGGCGTCGCGGGAGGCGGGATTCGAGGTGCTAGGCGCGCTCTGTCTGGTGGACCGCGAAGAAGGCGCCGAGGCCAACATCGCCGGCGCGCTCAACTGTCCCTTCGGCCGGATCTTCCGGATCGCCGAACTCTAGATCGGCACAGCCACGGACTCGAGAATCTTGGTCACCGTTTCCCGCGCGGTGACGCCTTCGATTTCAAACTCCGGCCGGATGATCAGCCGGTGCTCAAAGACCGGCGGCGCCATCCGCTTGATGTCGTCCGGGGTGACGAAGTCGCGCATCGCGAGCGCGGCGCTCGCGCGGGCAGCGGCAAGCAGAGCCTGGGTGGCACGGGGACCGGCACCGGTGAGGATGCTCTCGGAAGTCCGCGTGGAGCGCACCAGGTCGACCACGTAGCCGAGCAACTCGGGCCGGAACTCGATGTCGAGCAGGGCTGAGCGGGCGCGGGCCAGTTCGCCGGGAGGCAATACCGGCTGGACTCCGCCGCCCTCCAGGCGATGCTCGGGCGAATCGCCCGTTGCCATGCGGTTGGCGAGCTGGACCTCGGCGTCACGGTCGAGCGGAGGCATCATGATCTTCAGCATGAAGCGGTCCTTCTGGGCTTCGGGCAGCGGATAGGTTCCCTCAAATTCGATCGGGTTCTGCGTCGCGAACACGGTAAAGTCGCCAGGGAGTTCATGGGTGGTGCGGTCGATGGTCACCGTGCGCTCCTGCATCGCTTGCAGCAGCGCGGATTGGGTCTTGGCAGGCGCCCGGTTGATTTCATCGGCCAGGAGGAAGGCGGTGAAGATGGGTCCCTTCAGGAGCGTGAACTCGTTGCGCTGGAGGTTGAAGACATTGGTGCCGGTGATGTCGGCAGGCATCAGGTCCGGCGTGAACTGGATGCGGTTGAACTCGCAGCCAAGCACCGCGGCCAGCGTCCGCGCCAGCAGGGTCTTGCCCACGCCGGGTACGCCTTCGAGCAGGGCGTGCTGGCGGCAAAGGATCACGGCCAGACATTGATCCGCCACGTCATCCTGGCCGATGATGACCTTGGCAACCTCGCTGCGGGTCCGGTTCAGGATGTCGTGTAGTTGTTCGAGCTTTTCGGTCATGAATTCCCCCGGAGCGTCCGATGGAGACGGCTCCACAGTATGGCCCAATCGGGCTTGGGTCCGCTGAGCAGTTGCCGGACCGCCGCGGCTCGCGGTCCCGTGATGGCCGGCTGGAACCTGATTCCCTGATCGAACAGCCCGGACAACAGAGCTGGCAAAGCGGCCTCGGAAGTGTTGCGGCGCAGCAGTCCCGCGAGTCCGGTCTGCGCGCCTGCGGGACTGGGCTTGGGCGGCTCGGGCGGACGGGGTGGAAGAAGCGGTGACGACTGGCGCCAGACGAAAAGCAGTCCGGCCAGGATGAACACGGCCAGAGTCCATTCAAGGCGGAAGCGCCGGATTAATCCCGCAACCGACCCGCTGGTTGTGGTTCCCAGGTGCGCTTCATCGAAGACGATCCGGCCTTGCGAGGATTGGGCCGCCCAGGCGAGCAGGCTGGTGTCCCGCTTGTCTCTGAGGCTGACGTTGAGGAACGCCGTGCCGCTGGCGATGATCGCAACGGAGCCGGACTCAAAACGGCGCTCGGCTGCCACGAGTTCCTCCTTTTCGAGGATTTTCGAATACGCGCCTGGGCTCCAGTTGGAGTCCTGTGCGTCGAGGACGAGCAATGGGGGGGCGTTCCGTTGTTTCGATACGGTAATCTCGCGGATGCTGATGCCCCAGCGGTCGGCGGGCTTGACGAGCTTGGGCCTGTCCGGGTCCTTGGCGGGCTTCGCGATGATGGGGCGGCGCGAGTAGCGGAGCACGATCACCACACGGTTGCCGGCCTTGGCAAGGCGCTCGGCTGCATCGAACTCTTCCAGCGGAGCCTCCATCCACGTGCCGGACAGCTCGCCGAGAAACAGCAAGGTTGCGCCGGTAGGTTTCCAGCTTTGCACCGGCTCGAAGTTGCGGCGGACGTGCATGCCGGGGAGCTCCGACAGGCTCAAGTAGAAGGCAAGGGCTCCCTGCTTGTCGGACCGGAGCGAAGAATATTCCGGGAAGGCCGCCCCGTCGGCGGCGGCCAGCGTGTACATGCGCCAGAATCCCGTGGCGGCCGCGGCCAGCGACGCCGCCAGTACGATGGCCGGCCACTTAGGACGCGTGGGCACGGACCGCCTCCCATCGTTCACGGAACCGGGACACGTGCGAGGCCTCGACCGGCCGGTGTCCATACCAGCCGTAGTCGAAATCCCGCCACACCTCGAGGAATTCTGAGTTGAGCTGGACCGATCCACGGCTTTTGCGGCGGAGCTCGGCTTGATAGTCCATTCCAGACTTCCACCGCTTGAGAGTCAGGAGTTGACTCTGGGATAGCCGTCGCAGGCCGGCCAGATGAATGGCACGAAGTGCAAGGCGGAATTCACCGTTCGCCAGGAACTCTTCCGCCATCCGCAGCCAGCCCTCTTCCGGAAGTTGTTCCGCCGACACCGATTCATCGCGGATGTCGACGGAGGGCGCGGCTTGGGCGTCGATGGTTTCCGGCGGCTGTTGGCGGATCCTGCGCCACACGAAGTAGATGACCGCAAGTACCGTGATCCCCGCGAGCAGGACGAGAATGTTTCTGGAGGCTCCGCCGGCGTCACCGGCGGGAGCGTTGGCAGGCTGGCGGCCGGTAAGGGGGCGGAGCCACTTGTCGAGCCAGTCGAAGAACTGCCTCACCCAGTCCGACAACTTGTTCCACCACGCCTCGACCTGTTTCCACCAGCCGGGGACCTGGCCTGGATCCTGAGCCGGGACGCGCCAGAGGAACTCGGCTCGCTCCAGAGTGCGGTCGATCGAGTCGTTGAGCTCCTGGCGGTCGACCGGCGCGGCAGCGAGCGGTGCGGCAACGAGCACGGCGATCAGGAGCATCGCCGCGGCCGGCGCGGACAGCCGCTTCAGCGCGAGCAGCAGGTCCTCTCCAGTGGTCCGGGAGCGGTTAGCGAAGACGCGGATCACGGCGGCGGCGGTGAACAAGGCGTCGAGCAGCAGGTAGACGATCCCAACGATGATGCCGTGGAGCGCGCCGGACCGGAGGAGCACGCTGGGAGCAGCCCAGACACTCTCGAACCCGGTGAACATGCGCACAAGCACCGGAATCGCGATGGCCGAAAAGAGCAAGTTGAGGTAGAGCAGGAGCGCCGCCAGCAGCGTGCCCGTCAGGAATGTCCAGCTCTGGCTCTGCGCGGCGCGGGAATCCTCCCAGGCAACCGCCACCGCGTGGGCTTCTCCGCGTGCCACGTTGAGGCTGAGATTCCGGAAGAACCAGACCGCGTACGGAAACGGAACCGCTGCCAGCAGCCCCAGCGGCAGGACGGCGATGGACCAGGGCTGCCAGGCTGTCTGGCGCAACAGGACGGAGATCCACGGCAAGCGCCGCGGCGCCGGGTCCCGCTGCAGCAGAGTCCAAAGCTCCCGCGCGAGCCAGCATTCCGAGATCTGCTTGGCGCCGAATCCGGCCGTGGCGGTGAGCGCAAGTGAAGCGAGGTCCTCGCGGGGGCTGGCAAACAGGAGCCGGAGAAGTCCGAACACCGCCCAGAGCACACACGGCACGTAGACAGCCCAGGCGCGCGCCGGAAGCTGGCGGAGCAGCGTCACGGCGTCATCCATCAACTCGAAGCCTGAGACCTCGCGCATCCGGTGAAGCGGCGGTTTCGCCATCGGTCAATCCGCACCCGACGTGCTGATGAATCTCGCAGCCTGGAATAGGACCATCCAAAGCAGGAGAAACGCCGCGGCCGCCGCAACAGGCAGCCGGATCCAGGCGAGCTTGCCGGTTTCATTGGCCGTGCGCGCTTGTTTGGCCAGGCACGGGGCGCACAGAACGCGTCCGCCATGTTCGGTGATGCACTCGCGGCAGAAGAACTGGCGGCACTGCGGACAACGCGCGACCGCTTCGCGCGCGGTGTGAATCAGGCATTTGCTGAGGGCAATGGTCTGGCTCACGCGCTGGTCTTCCGCCTCATTTTCAGTATGTGCCAAATCGCCTCGGCGATGGTGGCAAGGCCGAGGGACACAAAGGTCCAGAGCGCGATCCGTGAGTAATTCATGAACCCGGCCGTGATCACCTGCTTGGCCAGAGCGCCGCGTTGCTGGAATATGCTCAAACCGCCGATCTGCGACGAGATTGAGAAACCGGTTTCAGCGGCGCGGAACCAATCCCAGCAGGCGAGCGCCGTGCCGAGAACCACGAACACGTGCCCGATCCGGAATCCGCGTGTGAATCCGAAAATCAGCGAGACACCGGCTAGCAGTAGCGATGAAATCGAGACCAGGGTGGGAGAGGCAACGGCCAGCGCGTCGTAGCGTCCGGCGAAGAAGAGTCCGATGAGGCCGGCCTGGAGGAGCATCGTAACGCCGAAGCTGGCCTCGACTAACGGAAACTGGTGGCCAGGTCTTGGGAGCGAAGGCGGCTCGGGCGGCTTGGGGGCGGTCTCCGGAGACGCTGGAGCGGGAGCGGCGGGCACGGGGGATTCGCCCTGCGCCTCGCGGATCAGCGGCTCGACGGCGTCGAGAAACTCGCGGGCGCGCTTGACGCGGGAAACAGCGGTGAGATGATGTGCTCCGACCGCGGTCTGGAGCATGCACACACAGCGGGGCCCATTCGCGATATCGACAATTAGAGCGGCGATCAGCGGGACGAAGAAGATGCCGAAGAAGATGGCCACCCCGCCGGTCCCCGCGGCCCACAAGACCGCGGCGTAGATCAGCACGAGCGTGACCAGTCCGGCCCACTGCAAGAGCGCGAGACTTCCCTTCTGCGTGTAGGTGACGGCCTGAATCTCGTCGAAACGGAAGCGCTGGTAGTTCTCGTGAAAACGTGTGTTGTCCACATGGAGGATGTGCCCGTCTCCAGCCCACACGTGAGAAGAACGGAACACGCCGCGGCGTTTGGGAATCAACAATCGGTAGGGGGCCGCCATTTACTGGGTTATCCGGGAGCGCGATGCGGCAATCGCGATCACAATGATTGCAACGAGTCCGAAAAATTGCGTGGCGCCGAATAGAGCCGCCAGCACGAAGCGCCAGCGCGTCCGCGGAAGGATGCTGAGGGGCGCCCGCCAATACCGGATCGAGAGGTATACGGCCGCGGGCGCGGTGAAGATCGGAAGGTAGATGGTAAACACCGGGAGAGTCGCCAGCGCGAACGCGATCGAATCGTAGAGAGTCCGGCGGTTGTCGAGGTTCTGGATCGTACCCTGCCGCGCTCCGGACTCCAGGCACACCGGGCAAATATGTTCCCTGTCGATTTCGATGTCGCAGACCGCGCACATGAAACGCCCGCAACGGGCGCAGGCGGCGATCGCTTTGTTTGAAGCGTGCTGGAAGCAGGCTGCCTCGATGCCTTCTTCCGCGGCGTCGACGCGCGTGACGCTGGCAGCCCGGAATGCCGCTGGATACACGCGGGCCTGGAGGGGTTCCTGGCAGCGGGCGCAAAAGGTGACTGCATCGTTCCACACGGAACGGTCGATCACCTCGTCACAGACAGCGCAACGCAAACCGGCGAGCATACTAGCCAGTCACGCCTACTTGGTTGCGCGACCGGACACATCCTTGACACTTTAGCCTGGATTCTTGCTTGACACTTATCAAGGGCGGGTGCGGCTCGATCTTCACCTTACACCTTCTCCGCGCG
>Ga0194131_10010875_pt1 | contig 11014 bp, 10 predicted proteins | sample TA2KigO120mmetaG_FD_148631 | JGI IMG/M metagenome (GOLD analysis project Ga0194131, IMG submission 148631) | Freshwater microbial communities from Lake Tanganyika, Tanzania - TA2015053 Kigoma Offshore 120m | ecosystem: Environmental > Aquatic > Freshwater > Lake | place: Tanzania: Lake... | reverse complement strand
CGTCGCGACCGAGCGCCTGCTCGGCGACCTGGCGCACGAGGAGCGGCTCTTCCGTCCGTTCGGCGGCGGAGGTCACCTCGACGAGCGGCTCCTGAGCCGTGCGCTCGTCGACCACCTGACCGCGGAAGCGTACACGTGTGTCCTCTGGAACGCGGTGCCGCGCGATTGGGAGCCGCACGACTGGGTCTCGGTCGCCGTCGAGCAGATCCGCGCGTCGCCGTGGTCGGTCCTCGTCGTGCACGACGTCATCCCGGGAAACGACCGGCGGATCGACGACCTCCTCGCGCGCCTCGAGGACCGCGGCGACGAGGTCGTGCAGGCTTTCGCTCCCGACTGCGTGCCGATCCGGCGGGGAGAGGTCGTCCGGGACGTCGCGCCGTTCGTCGGGCGCTGAGGATGCGGAAGATCGCGTGGGCCGAACGCTTCGCGTCGTGCAGTGGGGCCCCGGCAACGTCGGCCTCGAGGCGCTGCGCGCGATCCTCGACCATCCGGAGCTCGCGCTGGCCGGCGTCCTCGTCTACTCCGACGAGAAGGACGGCGTCGACGCCGGGGCTCTCTGCGGACGCGCGCCGGCCGGCGTCCGCGCGACGCGCGACCCGCGAGGCGATCATCGCTCTCGAAGCCGACTGTGTCTGCTACACGCCGCGACGCGCCGATCTCGACGAGGTCTGCCGTCTCCTCGCGTCGGGGAAGAACGTCGTCGCGACTCCGTTCCTCTTCTACCCGCCGCACCTGCCTGCGACGGATCTCGCGCGTCTCGAAGCCGCGTGCGAGGCCGGCAAGAGCTCCGTGCACGGCACGGGCATCAACCCCGGGTTCGTAGGCGAGGTCCTGCCGCTCGTCCTCTCGGGCATGTGCCGGCGCGTCAAGCGGCTTCTCGTGCAGGAGCGCGCCCGATGCGCGTCCACTTCGTGCCCGCCGCGACCTTCGACCGGAACCGCCCCGCCTCCATCGAGGAGCACGTGCACAGCGCGGACATCGCGACGGCGATGATGGCCGTCAACGCGATCGGACCGGTCTGCGAAGCACCCCCGGGGATCCGCACGTTCCTCGACCTGCCCCTGATCCGCGCCCGGCGCGCCCTACGGCTCTGAGCATCGCCCGACCGCTTCCCGTCCCCGCCGGCACGGTGTAGGGAAGCGCGAACCGAGCATGCGCCGCTTCCGCCAGGATCCCCGCCTTCCCGTCTCGTCCACCAGAGCCGCGCTGCTCACGCTGCTCGTGCCGCTCGTGCCGTTCTTGGCGCCGTTCGCGGCGACGACCGCGAGCGGCCAGCCCGAGGCCCCGCCGCCGAAGATCGAGGCCCCTTCCTCCTACGTCGAGGAAGGCGAGGAGCGCGACGCGGTCGGCGGGATGATGGGCGAGTCCGACGCCGAGATCGGCCAGGCCGAGGAAGCCGAGCGAACCGGCGAGCCGGCCACGGGACTCTCGCAGAAGCGCACGGAGAAGGTCGAGTCGATCGTCGTCACGGCGCGCAAGCGCGAGGAGCTCCTCGAGGAGACGCCGATCGCCGTCACCGCGCTCCCCGCGAGCGAGCTTCGCGAAGCCGGCGTCGTCCGCCTCGACCAGATCCAGGAGCTCGTACCAAACCTCCAGTTCGCCGCCGGCCGCGAGAACCAGGAAGGCTTCATCCGCATCCGCGGCATCGGCACGAACGACGGGCAGCTCGTGTTCGATCCGGGCGTCGGCGTCTACGTCGACGGCGTCTTCCTCTCGCGCATGATCGGCCAGCTGATCGACGTGATGGACGTCGGCCAGATCGAGGTGCTGCGCGGCCCGCAGGGGACGCTCTTTGGCAAGAACACCGTCGGCGGCGCGATCAACATCACGACCGTCAAGCCGAGCAACGAGCTCGAGGGCTTCGCCTTCGTGCGGCCGGGCAACTTCGACAGCCTGAGCACCCGCGCGATGCTGAACATCCCGATCGTCGAGGACAAGCTCCTGTCGCGCTTCGCGATCGGCACCCAGAACTCCGCCGGCTACACGTACAACAGCTTCCTCGACGAGACCTGGAGCGACCGGAACGCGGTCAGCTTCCTCGGCTCGCTTCGCGCGCTCCCACGGGACGACATCACGATCGACGTCAGCGGCGCCTGGGGCCGGGACAACAACCACGGCCGCGGCGGGCAGTGCGTCGTCGTGAGCGAGGCCGGCATCGGCGGGCTCGTCCCCGGCTTCTTCGACGCGTGCCGGCAGTCGCAGCCGTTCGACTTCGAAGCGAACGTCGCCTCGATCTCCGACACGGAGAGCTACGGCGTGTGGGGCACCGGCCAGTGGGACGCCGGCAGCGCGTGGGTCCTCGACGACATCGTCCTGAAGTCGATCACGTCGTGGCGGCAGCAGATCCCGCGTCACCGCGCCGACCTCGACATGACGCGCTTTCCGGTCGCGCAGCTCTCGTTCACGGGCGGCGGCAACGAGGACGGCGAGCCCTGGTTCCAGGAGCAGATCAGCGAGGAGGTGCAGCTGAACGCCAGCGCCTGGGACGGGAGGCTCAACTTCGTCTCCGGCTTCTTCACGTTCTGGGAGAGCGGCCTTTCCGACACGACGATCGCCGCCTTCCCCGGCCTGCTCGACGTCATCACGGAGACGAAGACGTCGATCGACAACTGGACGTGGGCGCTCTTCGGCCAGGCGACCCTCGACGTGACCGACTGGCTGAGCTTGACCGCGGGCCTCCGCTACACGGAGGACACGAAGGAGGCGGGTCTCGTCGTCTTGAACCGGAACGTCTCGCCGCCGGTCGTGAACCAGGACGTCGGCGACTCGGCGACCTTCACCTCGTGGACGCCGATGGCCAGCGTCGCAATGCCCGCTCCGGACAGCTGGCTCGAGCCGCTCTCGCTCGACTACCTGATGACGTATTTCACCTACTCGCGCGGCTTCCGCGGCGGCGGCTTCAACGCGCTGATCACCGTCCAGGCGCCGGGCGAGCTCTCGTCGTTCCAGCCGGAGACGCTCGACAACTTCGAGCTCGGCTTCAAGTCGATCGCCCTCGAGAACCGGCTGATCACGAACATCGCCCTCTTCTACGGGATCTACGACGACATCCAGGTCCCGACGACGCGCGTCTTCGTCGACAGCGGCGGCAACCTCCAGTTCGAATCGCTGACGCTCAACGCCGCGAGCGCCACGAACAAGGGGCTCGAGCTCGAGGTCCAGGCACTCCCTGTGGAAGGTGCGCAGATCACCGGCTCCGTCGGCCTCCTCGACGCACGATACGATTCGTTCACTGGGATCAACGAGATCAACGGGCAGCCGATCGACCGCGCCGGCGAGGCCTTCCCGCGCGTCCCGAAATGGCAGACGCACCTGGCGGTGCAGTACTCCTTCCCGATCGAGGCGATGGAGACGAATTGGTTACAGGGGTGGCTCACTCCGCGGCTCGAGTGGTACTACCAGAGCTCGATGAACATCGCCGGCCCGGAGCTCACCCAGGGACACCAACCGGGCTACAACCTCCTGCACGCGCGCCTCAGCTACGACTTCTGGGACGACCGCGCGCAGGTGGCGCTCTGGGGCAAGAACCTGACCGACTCGGTCTACTTCGACAATCTCTACAACTACGTGCAGACGATCGGGACGATCACGCGCTACTATCAGACTCCGCGCACCTTCGGCGCGGAGCTGAGCGTACGTTTCTAGGAGTACAGCCATGCGTCGTTTCACCAAGGCCCCGCGCCGTCTGAGCGCGGAGGCGGCGATCACGCGCCGTGAAGCTCTCAGAACGATCGGTGCGGGAGCCGGCGCGGCAGCCGCGATGCCGTGGCTCGCGTCCTGCGGCGGCGGTGGCGGAGACGTCGAGCTGCAGCCCGAAGAGCTCGACATCGAGACCGTCGTCTTCGTGATGATGGAGAACCGCTCCTTCGATCACTACCTCGGCTCGCTGGCCCTCGAGGGACGCGGGTTCGACAGGGTCGACGGCCTTCGGCCGGGCCTGTCGAACGCGAGCCCGCGCGGCGTGAACGTCGCGCCGTTCCACCTCGCCGAGCGGTGCATCGCCGACCCGCCGCACAGCTGGACGTCGAGCTTCGAGCAGGTGAACGGCGGCGCGATGGACAACTTCGTCCGCGAGTATCACGAGACGCTCCTCGACGACGGGTTCTCCGGCGAGAGCGACGGCGACGTGATGGGCTACCACACGCGCGATCAGCTCCCGTTCCTGTACGCGCTCGCCGACGAGTTCGCGGTCTGCGATCAGTGGTTCTCCGCGGTGCGCGGCCCGACGTGGCCGAACCGCATGTACATGCACTCGGCGACGTCGAACGGGCGCATGAACAACGCGTTCCCGGCGGACATCGACGTCGGCTTCACGTGGCCGACGATCTACGACCGCGTCCGCGACGGCGGCCTCGAGTGGAAGGCGTATTTCGGCGACCTCTCGTTGCTGCTCCTCTGGGGACACCTCCGGGCGCAGACGAACCGCATCGTCGGCTTCGAGCAGTTCGTCGACGACGCGCGGAGCGGCCGGCTGCCGCACGTGGCGCAGATCGAGCCGACGTTCTTCGGTCCGTCGGCGAACGACGACCATCCGCCGCACGATTTCGAGCGCGGCCAGGCGTTCCTCTCGATGGTCGTCAACGCCGTCGCGCAGGGACCGCAGTGGCAGAAGTCCCTCATCATCGTCACCTACGACGAGCACGGCGGCTTCTACGACCACGTCGCTCCGCCGACGGTGCCGGACGAGCGCTCCGCCGAAGGCTTCGGGCAGCTCGGTGTGCGCGTTCCGTCGATCGTGATCTCGCCGTACACGAATCCGATGGTCTCCTCGGAGGTGCGCGAGCACAGCTCGATCCCCGCGTTCATCGAATGGCTCTACGGCCTGTCGGCACTCACGATCCGTGACCGGAACGCGAACTTCCTCCGCGAGACCCTCGACCGGCGTCGCATCCGGAACGCGAACCCGCGCTCCGCGCCGAACCTGCCGATCATCGACGTCGATCCGGAGCCGACGCCGGAGTGCCTGGCGCTGAACGAGACGCAGGGCGGCGGCGTCGAGCTCGCGGCCCTGGCCGACCAGCTTCAGCTCGAGGGCCGGCTCGATTACCGCCTCGACCGACGCGCCACGAGCGCCGATCGCCTCCGCTGGCTGAATCGGGAGCTGATCCGGATGGGCGTGGCACGCGCTCGGCCGCGCCGTTGAGCAGGGAGCGGTCGAGGCGGGCCCGATGGTCAAGCTGGTCTTCGTGCTTCGCCGCCGTCCGGAGCTGAGAGTCTGTGAATCAATCCCCGGACCGAGCCGGAAGGTCGAGGCGCCCCGCCTGCAAGGCGCGACGACGAGTCATAGTCGTAGACTATGCCGAGGAGGAGCAACGCAGCAGGCGGGGATGCATCGGCCTTCTGGCGACGGGAGGGGATTGATTCACAGATTCTGAGCCGGGAGGAGTTCCAGCGCTACTGGCGCGAGAAGCACGCGCCGCTCGTGCGAAGCCACGCGGCGACGCTCGGCATCCGGCGCTACGTGCAGACGCACACGCTCGATACGCCGGCGAATGCGCTTCTTCGTGCGAGCCGCGGTGGTCCCGCGGAGTACGACGGCGTCGCGGAGCTCTGGTGGGACAGCCTCGAAGCGCTCCAGAGCGCGTCGACGAGCGAAGCCGGAATGGCCGCGGGGCGAGCGCTCCTCGAGGACGAGAAGCGCTTCATCGACCTCGAGCGTTCGCCGTTGTGGCTCGCGGAGGAGCTTCCGCAGATCTGAAGCGCCCCCGCTACGAGCGGGGCTGGTCCGAACCGACGACGCCCGGCACCGTGTCGCCCTTCCAGTGCTTCAGGACCTCCTCGGTCACGCGCGGGCCCTGCTCCTCCACGAGCCAATGGCTGCCGTCGAGACCGCTCGGGAACGGCATGGCGGAGAGCCGCTCTACGACGAGCGCGGACCGATCGGCCGCGCCGTGCAGAGCCTCCTCAACGAGCGGAGCTGAGCGGCGCCGGACGCCCGTCGATCTCGACGAGCATGTCGAGGACGAGCTGCAGCATCACCTCGAGCGACTCGGGCCGCACGTGCTCGAGCGTGTCGAGCCGCGTGTGATAGTTCGGCACGAGGCGCGTCGCGTCCTGGCACAGGAGCGCGACCGAGGGAACGCCAGCGAGCGTGAACGCCGTCGCGTCCGTCGCACCGAGCGGGATCACGTGCTCGCGCGCCTGGCGGCCACGACGTCCGGCACACTCGCGCGCGAGCCGCACCATGCCGGGATCGTGGCGCGCCCCGGTGAAGAGCTCGTGCCGCACGATCGTGAGGTGGCGCTCGTCGTAGACGCCGTCGACGAAGATCCCCGACGTCGGGAGCGCGCGCATCTCGGCAGCGTGCGCCTCGGCGTAGCGCTTCGCGCCACGCAGGCCCGCCTCCTCGGAAGAAGCCGCGAGGAGCACGACCTCGGTCCGGCGAAGCGCGCCTGCGTCGCGCAGCGCCTGCGAGACACCATCGAGCACCGCGATGCCTGCGAGGTCGTCCATCGCTCCGGGCACGACGGAGTACGTGTGGAAGAAGAGGTTCAAGCCGACGATCGGATAGAGCGCGAGTCCGAGGAAGCCGATCCCGTTGAAGAACGCGCTTTCGCTTCCTGCTCCCGCGATCCCCTTCGCGAGGCCGCCGAAGAGGGGCACGAGCACCGCGCCGAATCCCAGCACCATCACCGGGATCGCAGCCGCGCGCAGGAAGTACCAGAGGTTGAACTCGTACGCGGAATCCTGGTGCGCGCTGATCACGACGCGACGTGCGGGAGGCTCGGACGGCGAAAGCACCGCGACGACGTTCTCGCCGCGTGCCTCGGGAAAGAGCGGATCGAGGAGCTCGCGATAGCGAAGCAGCTCGAACCAGAGCGCCGCGAACGAGGCCGCGGCGAGAAGGAAGCACGCAAAGGGCGCGATCCAGTAGACCGCGACCGCGGCGAGATAGAGGAGCGTCGCGAACGGGATGAACCCGAGGAACGCCTTCGGGTGGCAGGTGAACGGCTCCGTCCGCACCGCGAATCCCGCCTGCTGCCAGCGCGAGGCGAGCTCTCGCCCGAGCCGGCGCTCGTTCTCGGTGCACGACTCGCGCGGCCCGATCTCGTTCAGGAGCCGCTCCACGAGAGCGAACATGCCGGTGCGATAGGGAGCAGCGGAGATCTCGGGCATGCGTGCGTTGAACCGATTCGACTCGCACATGACAAGAGGAAGCCGAGCTCATCGACGAACGGCCGGTGCGTGCCGCGATCGCGATAGCGGCCACCGAAGCCGGCACTACTCCGCGGCGAGCTCCTGGCTCACGGGCGCGGACTTGCGCGCGGGATCGAAGTCGTTCAGCCGCGGCGCGATCCCGACGTACCGCTGCAGAGCCACGATCCCGAAGAACGCGGCGAGCCGGAGGCGTGTCGCGAACGTCGGCCGCCAGTTGCCCGCGAGAACGGAGATCACCGCCTTCCGGATGCTCGACTCGCTCGGCTGGAAGAAGATGTCGCGGAACGGCGGATCGTAGAACCCGACCGCGAAGCGCCGGAAGTAGCGGAACCGCTTCCCGATCGCTCGCTCGTACGCGGCGAACCGCCCCCGCGACAGATCGTTCGCGGCGAGCCCCGCGTGCAAGGCGTCGGCCGCGTCGATCCCGCCCTGCATCCCGAGGAGAACGCCAGTCGAGAAGATCGGATCGAGGAACGCTCCCGCGTCGCCGACGATCACCCAGCGGTCGCCTGCATACTGCTTCGACTCGTAGGAGTAGTCCGCATCGAAGCGCACCTCCGACACGCGACGCGCGTTCGCGAGGAGCGCCGCGGCTTGCGGTGTCTCGGCGACGTAGGCGTCGAGGCTCGCATCGAGGGTCTTCGCTCCGGTCGCCGCGTACACGTCCTTCGGCAAGACGACGCCGACGCTCGTCATCGTCTCGGAGATCGGGATCAGCCAGAACCAGCCGCGGTCGGGACGCGTCACCATGCGGATGTCGCCGGCGCGGCGCCCCGTCCGCCGCGGGATCCCCTCGTACCACGCATGCACCGCGACATTCTTGAGAAGAGGATCGTACGTGCGCTCGGCAAAGCGCCGCGCGAGGAAGCCGACGCGCCCCGAAGCGTCGACGATCGCCGCGACGCGCGCGGCTCGCTCGGCGCCTCCCGCGGTGTAGCGCAGCGTCACACCGCTCTCGTCGAACGTGGCTTCGAGAGCCTGCGCATCCTGTTGGACCTCCGCGCCGCACGAGGCCGCGTGCTCGAGGAGGAGCCGATCGAGCTCGTGACGTGGCACCTGGTACGTCTGCGGGCGCGGCGTCTCGAGCGCATCCGCGAAATCGGCGTACTGCTCGATCTCGCCGTCCGCGCTGAAGAACGTCGCGCCCCACTTGTGCACGAATCCGGCGGCCGCGACCTTCGGCTCGACGCCGATCGCGTGGAAGATCTCGTCGCTCCACGGCAGGAGCGACTCGCCGATGTGGAAGCGCGGGAATGTCTCGCGCTCCAGCACGAGCACGCGGCGCCCGTGCCGCGCCAGGCGGGACGCGGTCGAGGACCCCGCGGGCCCTCCTCCCACCACCGCGACGTCGTAGTCGAACGCTGCATTGGCTCGTGCAGGCACGTTCGTTCCTCCTTCCTTCTCGAAGGCGCGCGCGAGCGCGGGGCTACCACAGCCGGACGATCGTGCGGCCGATCGTCTCGCGGTTCGCCATCGCCTCCATCGCGGCCGGAAGCTCCTCGAGCTCGACGACCTTCCCGACGACGGGCTTCACGCGCTGCGCGCGAACGAGATCGACGATCTCCCGCGTGATCCGCTCGCCGAGCGAGCTCGGGACGAAGCTCCATCCCATGCCCTTCTTCAGCATCTTCCCGAGGTCTTCGGGGACGTACGCCAGGAGCACGCCGCAGAGCTTCGCGTTGGAGAGCGCGAGGCGGCGCGGAACGATCAGCTTGTCGTCCGCGACCGTCTTGTCCGAAGCGAAGCCCATCATGAGATAGCGCCCGTTGTAGGCGAGGCAGCCCATCGACTTCTCCATCACCGCCTGGCCGACGCTGTCGAAAACGACGTCGACGCCGCGGTCGCCCGTCGCTGCCATCACGGCGGCGGCGAAGTCGGCCTCGCGGTAGTCGATCGCGAGCTCGGCGCCGAGCTCGCGGCAGAGCCGCAGCTTCTCCTCCGAGCCCGCCGTCGCGAAGACGCGCGCGCCCGCGTCGACCGCGAGCTGCACCGCGGCCGAGCCGGAGCCGCCTGCCGCGGCGTGGACGAGGACCGTCTCCCCGCGCTGCAGACCGGCGCGATCGAAGAGGCCGAGCCACGCGAGGTGGAACGGAAAGTAGAGAGCCGCCGCGCCGGGAAGCGGGATGTCCTCGGGCATCTCGAACGCGGAGACGACGGGACACGCCGCCCATTCCGCGAAGCCGCCGTTCGCGCCGCGTGGCATCGCGACGACGCGCTTTCCCTGCCACGCCTCGAGGCCCTCGCTGCATGCGTCGACGACGCCCATCACCTCCATGCCGGGGCTGTACGGCAGCTCCGGGCGCACCATCATGTTGCCGCCGTTGATGCGCTCGAGGTCGTTCAGGTTGAGCGGGATCGCCTGCACGCGGACGCGGAGCTCGCCCGGCTGCGGCTCGGGGATCGGAACCGTGTCGAGCTGCAAGACTTGGGTCGGACGCGGTCCGTACTCGTGCGTCCGCCACGCGCGCATCGTTCGTTCGGGGTGCCCGGGCTCCGCCATGGTGGTACCTTCCACGGCATGTGCCGGAACATCAAGACGCTGCACAACTTCGAGCCGCCCGCGACGGCGGAGGAGATCCACGCCTCCTCGCTGCAGTTCGTGCGGAAGCTCTCGGGCTCGACGCGCCCATCGAAGGCAAACCAGGAGGCCTTCGATCGCGCGGTCGAGAAGGTGACGGAAGCGGCGCGCGAGCTGATCCACTCGCTCGTGACGACCGCGCCGCCGCGGAACCGGGACGTCGAGGCCGCAAAGGCGCGCGAGCGAAGCGCGACGCGATTCGCCGCGACCTGACCACTCGTCTCCTCCCCGGAAGCCCGCAGGGAAGCACGGAGCGCCCGCCGCGGCGCCCTGCCCGGCCGCCGCCGGATGGTCTCGAGCGCGCCTTGCGGATAGGGCACTCGCTCGAGTTCGACCGGAAGAGCGGCAAGTATCGAATCCATGCGCAGGACATGGCGGACAGCGCGCTCGCGGGCTCGATCTGCCAGCGCGACGCCGGCGCCGGAATCGGGCACACGGTCGTCGTCGTTCCCGGAAGCGGCTGCGACGTCGGCTCGCCATACGAGATCTGGCTCTTCGTGCTCTCGATCCGACACCCGGACGGTCGCGAGATCGCGCGCATCCACGCTTCGACGGCGGCCTTCGACCCGGTCACGGTGATGAATCCGGCGGATCGCTCGCAGCTCGTGCTCACGCGCGACGCGTTCCCGCAGTGGGGCGCGCAGTTCGGCTGCGACCGCGAGGCGTACCACGGGCCCGTGTACTGGTATAACCGCACACGCGCGCCGATCTATCGCACGGACGCGTTCGGAACCGTCGTCGCGACGGGCGGCCTCGAGCAGCGGATCAGCCTCCACGACGCGATCGGGATTCCGATGAGCCCCGACCAGAGCCAGTTCAAGCTGCACGTCCCGACGTGCGGTCCGGGTCTCGGGCTGAAGAACCAAGGGCGCACCGCCCGGAACTTTCGGGAGAAGTGCCTGGACAAGTCTCGGCGGGGCGTGCAAGGCTCCGGCCGGCCATGCACGAAACGCGCGAGAAGCGCCTCCTCCGGCGACTTTCGGCGACGGCGCTCTTCCTTTCCCTGCTCGCGGCCGGCCCCTTCGCGACCTCGCCCGCCGGCGCCGCGATTCCCAACGAGACGTGCGACGCGGCGATCCCGCTCGACACGTTCCCGTCCGAGCACGAGGTGGACCTTTGACTCGCGACGCCGAGCTCCGGGCCCGAGCTCGAGTTCATCTGCAGGTCCGGCCAGAACGCCTGGTTCGCGTACGACGCAGGGCCGGCGGCGCTGCGATTCTTCCCGCTGGCCGAGAGCGGCGCGACGTTCACGGTCTTCGGCGGAACGTGCGACGCTCT
>Ga0194131_10010871_pt1 | contig 11018 bp, 10 predicted proteins | sample TA2KigO120mmetaG_FD_148631 | JGI IMG/M metagenome (GOLD analysis project Ga0194131, IMG submission 148631) | Freshwater microbial communities from Lake Tanganyika, Tanzania - TA2015053 Kigoma Offshore 120m | ecosystem: Environmental > Aquatic > Freshwater > Lake | place: Tanzania: Lake... | reverse complement strand
GATTGAGAGGTGTTCATGGACGACAAAACCCGACGCAAGCGACCCGGCTACGGGATGCGCCGATCCCGCGCCCCGGCCCGCTGCCAGCGCCCAAGCCGCAAACCGTTCAGCCTACGCTTGATTAAGGACTATTACTGGGATGAGGATTTCGGCCTGCGCTACACGCGCTTGCAAACCTGGTTCCCGTTCACGATGCACATCGGCATCAATGGCCGTGATTGGCTTGGGCAGCAACTCCTCAAGGCCGGCATTGCCCACACCAAGAAGGACAATTGTTTCACCTGGATTGAGGATTTCGCAGCGGCACAAAGGTTGGCCGATAAGCAATTGAAGACGAACTGGACCAAGCTGCTGGATGGCTGGACACGCCAGAGCAATCCGCTGGAACCGACGCTGTTCAAGGAAGGCGTGCCCTACTACTGGACGGCCCCGGCAGCGGAGTATGCTACCGACTTTGCCTTTCGCTCGCCCCAGGATCTGCAGCGTTTCTATCCCGCAATGGTGCACCAGGCCTACGCGAGCTTGCAAAGCGGCGACCTGCTACGCTTCATGAACTACAAAGTGACCCGCGCCAGCGGGGAACCGCAGCACAAGGTCATCGGTGAGGTCAAGACCACCATCCGGGAATCCGCCCAAGGCACATGCGTTCGCCACCGTATCATCGGCAACTTGCTCAAGATGTATGACAAACAAGATAGTGTGCTACGGTTGGAGACGCTCTTGAAGAACCCGCTGCACTTCCGGGTTTTCCGCCGCCCCGAAGGAGCCGACGCCAACGAACCCATGCGCTACATGCGCCTGCGCCGAGGTGTCGCCGATATGCACCGACGCGCCGAGGTGAGCCAGAAGATCAACGAGCGTTATGCGGCGTCCTTGGCAACCGTTGAAGAAACCCAGCCATTGGGTCAACTGGTGCAAAGCATCAGCCAGCGCACGCGGTTGAAAGGTCGTTCCGTGCGCGCCCTCAATCCGCTCGCCAAGGACGATGCGGCATTGCTGGAAGCGGTTGGTCATGGCCAGTTCTTGATCCACGGCTTTCGCAACCGCGACCTGCGCGCCATCCTCTACAGCCCTGAGGACAAAACAGAGCATCGCACCCAGGCTGCCAAAGTCACGCGCTTACTCAACATCTTGCGCGCCCACGGCCTGATTGCCAAAGTTCCGAAGACGCACCGCTACCAACTTACGGACAAAGGACGCACCAGCATCAGCGCCCTGACCGCCGCACGTCACGCCAATGTCAAACAGTTACTCCAAGCCGCATAAGAGCTTGCAAAATACGCGCAGCGTACGAAGATTTCAATCCTTTGTAGAATAGATGGGTTCGATGGCCTACTCGCGCGAAGACATTGAAGCCCAAGCGTGTTTGGCTCAACGATCACTCTATCAATTCACCTTTCGAAAAGTCATCAAATAGATTCCCACCGCCGAGCCGTTGTCGTTGAAAGCAACATCAATCGTGTATTGGCTACCCCACCATTGCTTCAAGGTGACGGCCAATCCGTTGCGAGCCTTCTCGCCATATCGAGTCGGCAAATCCTCGAAGGGAAGACCGACTTCAGATTTGAGGACTGTGACAACACCCGGAGACGTAATTCCTCCTATGTGGCGAGAGCGTCGATACTCTTTGTCGGGATCACCGAGAATGGCGCCAACCTCTGCTTCTGCCATTCCCAACTCGACTCTGTGATATCCGAGTGGCCCGATTGGATCCCACGGTCGCAGGTACCAAAGCACTCCAAGGAGCAAGAGCAACGTAACGGCGAGTGATAACGCGATCCATTTGGGCATCGCAGTCAATCGCTGTCCCAATCTGGTTGTCTTCAGGATGTCGACGAATGCTCCGGCAATCGCCCCGCACAGTCCGCCCGCGATGAGGGCCAAAGGCGTCACGAAAAGGGCCTCGGAAAATCCCGAGTCGATTGTGACGAGCAAGAAAGCTGCCAAGCCACAGAAGAGCGAGCAACCGCGTATCCATCGTCGCAGAGTGGGCGTCATGCTGACTCCCGCCCGGCCAAGCGCCGGTCTTTGCCAGCGAACGTTTGAGTTCACCCGCCGGGGCCGCTGCAACGGCGTGGTGTCGCGCGAACATAGAATGCGGCCCCGGTCGTGGTGCAACGCCTGGTTCGGCGCTCTACCGGAATGCAGCGCCATACTGTTTCTCGTAGAGCATCTCGACCGCTTTTTCTTCGTTATCACCACGAAGCATTTCGAGAATGCGAGGCCAGAACCGCGAAGCTTCTTCCGGATTCTTGTCGGTCCACTCGATCCAATGAGCCTTCTTCCAAAAGAACTGCCGATGGAACGAACTTTCACCGTCTCGCCACATGTGATTCCATTGAAACAGAAAGATCCATTGGGCCGAATTGACCTCCCTCGCTTGCCAATAGCCCTTGTCAACCAAGAATTTTACAAGTTCGTGCTCGTGGTACTTTGATGGTCCACGGAAAAGGGGCAGCTCAGTGCCACGGCATAGAATCTCAGATTGCGATCGGTACTCCAGCGTGTCAGGCGAAAAGAACCCCCTGCCACCAGAACTACCGAGCAAGAGGAGGGCCGCAACATAGCCGCATGCCAGAATCAGCATCCCCCACAGGAGTCGTTTCATCGGTAGCCGTCCGACAACCAGCCGCATGATCTTCCGCCGAACGTTCAACGTTCAACGTTCAGAAATCTATCCTGAGCCGCCGCTTGCAATGACGCGGCTCACGGACCGGAACGACTCTGGCGGCGGCTCAGGATAGATTCGTGTTGGACTGAACCGCGGGCCCGGCAGCCACTTATCTATGGGGATTCAATCAACCGGCATCTTGCCTGCGTGCCGGCATGGATGGAGTGTAACGCTGCGGCGTGGTGGCTGGCAAGCATTTTTTCGCTACGTGTCGCTCGCAACATCGAGGTCGAGCCCTCGTTGAGGATGTCCGTCGGCGGTTGCGCTGGGCTCGCGGGCGCACGCCGAGCGCGGCAGCGTCGAAGACGCTACTTGTTTGTCCAGTCTTCACATGGTTGTGTCCGTGGGCTCAGGGGTCATCGAATGCGTGTTCCTCAGGTGCTATCCGGTCCAGCACGGGCGCTGGGCGGCGGCGTTGCCGCCGAGGGCAGCAGGTCCTTGTATAGCAAGCGCTGCCCTGCCAGCGCGTTTTCTTCTGCATTTGTGGTAGAATTGGCGAATGTTCACGCGCTTCTTCATTGACCGGCCGATCTTCGCTTCGGTGCTGTCCATCATCATCACCCTGGCGGGCGGCATCGCGCTGTTCCGATTGCCGATCGCGCAGTATCCGGAGATCACGCCGCCGACCGTCGAGGTGGCGGCGATCTACCCCGGCGCCAACGCTCAGGTGGTCGCCAACACCGTGGCCGCTCCCATCGAGCAGCAGGTCAACGGCGTCGAGGGCATGATGTACATGGTGTCGCAGTGCGCCAACGACGGCACCTACTCGCTCACCATCACCTTCAACCACGCCATCGACCTGAACATCGCCCAGGTGCTGGTGCAGAATCGCGTGGCCCTGGCCCAGCCGATCTTGCCGGACCTGGTCAAGCGCCGCGGCGTGGCCGTCAAGAAGAAGTCGCCCAGCGTGCTCATGATCGTCAACCTGTTCTCGCCGGACGGCAGTCGCGACAATCTCTACCTGAGCAACTACGCAACCATTCAGCTCAAGGATGCGCTGGCCCGGCTCCATGGCGTCGGCGATATTTCCTACCTGGGCCAGCGCGATTACAGCATGCGCATCTGGCTGGACCCGGGCAAGCTGAACTCGCGGCGGCTGACGGCCGGCGATGTCATCCGCACCATCGAGCAGCAGAACGTGCAGGTCGCCGCCGGGCAGATCGGGGCGCCGCCCGTCCCCACCGGCCAGGCCTTCCAGTACACGATGACCACGCTGGGCCGGCTGATCGATCCGGAGCAGTTCGGCGAGATGATCCTCAAGGCCGACCCGCAGGGCGGCATCGTCCACCTCAAGGACGTGTCGCAGATCGAGATGGGCGCCCAGGTCTACGACCAGGCCTGCACCATGGACGGCAAGCCGTCGGTCGCGCTGTCCGTCTATCAGCTCCCCGGCTCGAACGCCCTTGAAGTCGCCCGCATGGTCCGTGCCAAGATGGAGGACCTGAAGACGCGCTTCCCGGACGGCGTGGACTACGACATCGTCTACGACACCACGCCGTTCATCGACGAGTCGATCAATGAAGTCTTCAACACGCTGCGCGATGCGGTCATTCTCGTGGCCTTCGTCGTGTTGCTGTTCCTGCAGAACTGGCGGTCGGCGTTGATCCCGCTGGTGGCGGTGCCGGTGGCCATCATCGGCACGTTCGCGGTCATGGCGGCGATGGGTTTCAGCCTCAATAACCTGACGCTCTTCGGCCTGGTGCTGGCCATCGGCATCGTCGTCGATGACGCCATCGTCGTGGTCGAGGCCGTCGAGCACAACATCGAGGAAGGACTGTCGCCGCGCGACGCCACCTTGAAGGCGATGCAGCAAGTGTCCGGCCCGGTGATCGCGGTCGGCCTGGTGCTGAGCGCGGTGTTCATTCCCTGCGCGTTCATCGGCGGCATCATCGGCCAGTTCTTCCGGCAGTTCGCCCTGACCATCGCCGTCTCGACCTTGATCTCGGCGTTCAACTCGCTGACCTTGAGCCCGGCGTTGTCGGCGCTGCTGCTCAAACCGCGCACGCGCGGAAGCTACCAGACACTGCCACGGCTCGGCTTTGTCTTGCTGGGGGCCTGGGCCGGCTACCAGCTGGGCGTGCGCTGGCTCGCGCCATGGCTGGCGGAGCGTCTGCCGCCGGACATCGACGGCTCGCTGCTGATATCGGTTGTCGGCATCGCCACCGGGATCGCGGCCGGCTGGTCGCTGGCCCGGCCGCTCAACTGGCTGCTGGGCACGGCCTTCGGCTGCTTCAACGCCGCCTTCGATCGTTCCACCGAGCTATACACCCGCACCGTCGGCGTCTTGCTGCGGCTGAGCGCCGTGGTGCTCGTGCTCTACGCTGGTTTGCTGTACCTCACCTACTGGAGCTTCACCGAGACGCCGACCGGGTTCATTCCCGCGCAGGACAAGGGCTATCTGCTTGTCAACGTGCAGCTTCCCGACGGCGCGTCGGCACAGCGCATTCGCGGCGTCATGCAGCGCATCGAGAAGCTCGCCAACCAGACGCCGGGCGTCAAGCACACCGTGGCCATTGCCGGGCAGTCCATCCTCATGAACGCCAACGCCCCCAACTTCGGCGCCATGTACGTGATGCTCGACGACTTTCATAGGCGTCAGGCTCCCGGACTGTCCGGTCCAGACATCGCCGCCACCTTGCAAAAGACGTTTCAGGACGAGGTCTACGACGGCGTGGTGAACGTTTTCGACGCTCCGCCGGTGGATGGGCTGGGCACGGCCGGCGGCTTCAAGCTCATCATCGAGGACCGCGGCGACAACGGCCTGGCCACGCTGCAAGAGGTCAGCGAAAAGATTGTCGCCGCCGGCAACGACACCCGAGGCCTGGAGGGCCTGTTTACCAGCTTCCGCGCCAACACGCCCTGGCTCTATATCGACATCGACCGCCAGCAGGCCAAGACGCGCGGCGTGTCGATGAACGAGATCTTCAGCAACCTGCAAGTCTACCTCGGCTCCCTGTACGTCAACGACTTCAATCGTTTCGGCCGCACCTGGCAGGTGAACGTCCAGGGCGACCAGAAGTTCCGCGACCGCATCGAGGCCTTGAATCAGTTGAAGCTCAAGAACGAGAAGGGCGACCTGGTCCCCTTGCCGGCGCTGGCCAAGATCCGCGACATCACCGGGCCCGTGACGATCATGCGCTACAACCTGTATCCGTCGGCGGCAATCAACGGGACGGCCGGCCCGGGGACAAGCTCCGGGCAGGCATTGAGCCTCATGGAGTCGGTCGCCCAGGCCGAACTGCCGCGCTCGATGCGCATGGAGTGGACGGAACTGGCCGTGCTGCAACTGCAGACCGGCAACACCGCCATGCTGGCGTTCGGCCTGGGCGTGGTGCTCGTGTTCCTGGTGCTGGCCGCGCAATATGAGAGTTGGTCGTTGCCGCTGGCGGTCATCCTCGTGGTGCCGATGTGCTTGCTGTTCTCGGTGGCCGGCGTCCTCATGGCGCACCTGGACATCAACATCTTCACCCAGGTCGGCTTCGTGGTGCTTGTGGGGCTGGCGTGCAAGAACGCCATCCTGATCGTGGAATACGCCCGCGCCCAAACGGAAGCCGGCGTGCCGCGCCACGAGGCGACCCTGCAGGCATGCCGGCTGCGGCTGCGGCCCATCATCATGACCGCGCTGGCCTTCATCCTCGGCGTCGTGCCGCTGGTCATCTCACAGGGTGCCGGCGCGGAAATGAGGCGTACCCTCGGCGTCGCCGTCTTCAGCGGCATGCTCGGCGTCACGCTGTTCGGCATCTTCCTGACGCCGGTGTTCTACTACGCCCTGCAATGGCTCAGTGATGTGCGGAGCGGCACGGACCTGGATGCGAACGTCGCTCGCGACGGGCGGCAAACCATGCAGGCCGCGCGGCATTGATCTGTACCGGTCACCCCACCAGGACGCGCAGCTCGCGTGGCAGCGGGAAATTGACGTGCTCCTCGCGGATGTGACGATCCTCGACAGTGGCGTGAAAAGTGCGGCGCAGGTGCTCGATGCATTGCTCGACTACGGTTTCCGGGGCGCTGGCGCCCGCCGTGATCAGCACCGTCTGCTCGGGGGTGAACCAGCCATCATCGATCTCGTGTACGCCGTCGATGAGGTGGGCTGGCACGCCGTAGCTTTTCGCAATCTCGGCCAGGCGCAGACTGTTCGAACTATTCTGACTGCCGAGCACGAGGACGATGTCGGCTTCGGGAACCAGGGCCTTGACCGCCTCCTGCCGGTTCTGCGTCGCATAGCAGATGTCGTCGCGCGACGGCCCGACGATGTGGGGGAAGCGCTTGCGCAGGGCGGCGATGATGATCTCGGCGTCGTCCACGCTCAGCGTGGTTTGCGTCAGATACGCCACCTTGGCGTCAGCTGGCAGATCCAGCGTCTCGACCTCGGCCACATCCTGAACGAGACGGATGCTGTCGGGAGCCTCGCCCAGCGTGCCGGCGACCTCGTCGTGGCCCTCGTGGCCGATCAGCAGGATCGTGTAACCCTCCTTGGCGAAGCGAACCGCTTCGAGGTGCACCTTGGTGACGAGCGGGCACGTGGCGTCGATGGCGTTCAGGTTTCGTTCGGCGGCGACCTTGCGAATGAGCGGGGCCACGCCGTGGGCGCTGAACAGCACGCAGGCCCCGAACGGGACCTCATGAATGTCATCAACAAAGATGACTCCGCGCGCGCGGAATTGCTCGACAACGGGCCGGTTGTGCACGATCTCGTGAAAGACGTAAAGCGGCGTGCCGAACAGCTCGAGGGCACGGTCCAGGCTATCAATGGCCATGTTGACGCCGGCGCAGAAGCCGCGCGGATTGGCCAGCAGGATTTTCATGAATCTCCTCCCGAGGTCTCCCGACGGCGCTTATCCTAACTACTCTGGAAGTTTTCGCCAAGGCGACTGCCGATGACCCAACGACAACGCCACTCCGCAGGGAGTGGCGTTACCGTACCCGCACGCGGCCGGCGTGCCGGTCGTTCTGTTCGCTCATCGCTGGCCGCGCTCGGCGCTGACCGCTTCAGCCCTGACCGCTTCAGCCCTGACCGCTTCAGCCCTGACCGCTTCAGCCCTGACCGCTTCAGCAACACGCCAGCAGCATGTCGCCACGAGCTACTCGTAGGTGATGCTCTTGACGCGGACGATGTTCTTCTTGCCTTCCTTGGTGAAAACGCCGGTGAGGGTGCCGTTCTTGCCTTCCGTGCAAACGTCGCCGTGGTACTTCTTGTCGCTCGCCTTGTCGAAGAAGTAGATCACGTCCTTCTTGTCCTTCTTCATGACGAAGACGGTGGCGCACTTCGTGAACCCCTTGAGCATGAGGTCGCACTTGGCGCAGGTGATCTTGCCCTTGAGCGTCTTCTCCTTGCCTTACTTGTCCTGGGCCGGGCTGCTCGAACTCATGATCAGAGCAACGGCAACAACGACAGCAAACGCGGCCATCAATCTCTTCATGGTTCTCCCTCCTGATCGGGTTGACGAAAAGCAGTTTAGGTTCCGGGTCGCGCGCCCGGGGCAGTTCCCGGAGGACGCGGGGCCACACGTGCGCGGCGCTGGAAGTCCAGCTCGAGCGAGCCGTAGGTGTTCTCATGCTGGCCGACGACGCCCATGAGTGCGTTCAGCAGACGCTTGGCCGTGTAGAAGTTCATCACGACGCGATGCGACAGGCGGATGGGTTCGGCCGGGTTCGGCGCCATCTGCGTGTTCAGGCCGAAATCAAGCACCAGCTCTTCCGGGGTGACGCTCACCCGACAGAAGTTTGTGTACACGGTGGAGATACTCACGCTGTCCGTGGGAAACTGGACTTGCTGCGCCCCTCCCGGCGTCGCCTGCGGAGTGGTTTCATCGGGCATGGCTGCCTCCTTGATTAATGGTTTGGGTTGATATATGGAAGGGAGCCGGAACGAGTATGTCTGGCGAAAAGAAATCGATCTGGCCGGTTTCCAGCGCACGCGTTAGACTACTTTCCCACTACCGATTACCCATGTCCTCGGTCAAGGAAGACCACCATGGAAACCCGTCTCTTCGCGCTTGGAGTTTGCAGTCCCCGCGACCAGTTGCGCGCGCGGCAGCGGGCCCGGCAAATCGCCGGTTTGCTGGGCTTCGAGGCGTGCCAGCAAGCAGCGCTGGCGGCCGAAGTGTTCGCCTGGCTGCGCGCCGGTCGTCACAGCGTCTCGACCAGGATTGCGTTTGTCGTTGTCGATCGGTCCCTGAAGGTCGAGCTCGGAGCCCGCCGGCTGTCGGCACCGCTACCCGACAAGCTGCCGCACGCCGTCGAAGACGTGGGCTGGATGATCCGCGAGCTGGACCGGCAGGCGCCGTTTGTCATCATGGAGGAAGTGGACGCGCAGAATCGCGAATTGCTGGCGGTTGCGGACAGCCAGCCGCTGCGAAACGTGCCCGGTTTGCGGGTCAACGAATCGGCGGCGTGACGGCCGCGCAGGGGTTCCCGCGTCAAGGATGATTTTGGTTTTCTTCGGTTTCTGCGCGTAACTCCTGTTGTGACGTATAGTTCCAACTTGTCGATTTTTCCAAATATCACTTGTATTGCCTTCATACGGGCTTTACAATTGGTCCGAGCGTAACAGAAACATGCCCCGAAGCAGTACGATTGCCTCCCCCGGAGGGAGAGGCCTTCTCGGTCAAGGATGACTGATCGTTGTTTTCGGTCTTCGGATTCGGAGAAACGCGACGACCGCGAAGGTGCGATAGGTGCAATCCTGTTGGGGGAAGCCGTTGCCTTCCTCTCGCCTTGTCGCTAGTGCGGTTTGCCACGCGTCCCAGAGGCATGGGAACGTGGCCTGGCCTCACCGCTACGTGGGCTCGAGAACCTCTTGAAGGAAGGACGGCACGATGAAGGTGAAAACCCAGCGTAAGAAGCGCGCCAAGCCGGCGCAGGCGGTCTCAGTCACAATTGAGGACAGCGCGTCGGCAACGCCGACAACCATCTTCTCATCAGACCTGCTCACCCCCGAAGAAGAACGCGAGTTGCTTGCCCAGTTCTGGGAGCACAAGAGCGAGCTGGTCCGTGTGCTCATCCGGCATTTTCCGCGGCTCCGGGCTCATCGCCCGCCGCTCGAACCCTGGCCGATGGCCCAGTTCATCCGCGACTACTGTGACGGCGAGACCCGCCAGATGCTCCCGGTCCGCCGCGTCCACGACCGCTACATCCATTGCAAGCACCGCCTCGCTTCCGCCAACATCCGCCTGGCCGCCCACGTTGCCAAGCGATTTCGCCATCACGCACTCGGCTATGCCGATCTGCTGCAAGAAGCCGTCTGCGGCCTGATGCAGGCCATCGATCGCTTCGACGTCAGCCACGGCACCCGCCTCGCGACCTACGCCACCTGGTGGATCCGGCAGACCTTGCAGATCGCCGTTGCCCGCCAGAGCCACCTGGTCAGCCTGTCGCCGCATCACTTGCAGGAGCTGGGCCTCTTGCAGCAAGAATCGGAGGCGCTGGCTCACGGCGGCCAGCATTTGCCGAGTCCGCAAGAGCTTGCCTCCCGGACCGGCAGCAGCCTCGAACACCTCACCCATCTCCAGACCGCGACTCGTGCTCCCGTCTCCCTCAACGCCGTTCTCGACGACGACAGCGACTTCAAGCTCACCGAGGCCATGCCCGATAACGAGAGCTCCACGCTCCGGCAAAACTCCGAGCGCCAGGAAGCCCTCCACTACCTGATGGACAACCTCCGCCCCCGCGAGCGCAAGGTCCTCGACCTTCGCTTCGGCCTGACCGGCAACGGCACCCACAGCCTCCGCCAGATCGGCCACCTCCTCCGTATCAGCAAGGAACGCGTCCGCCAGATCCAGAACCGGGCGCTGGAAAAGCTTCGCGCCTCCGCGGAGCGCGTCGGCTGGGAGCCGAGCTTGCTGCTGGGGGGTTGATGAGATTTGCGAATGAATCAGCCGCTTGCGGCCTGGCGCGACGCCAGGCCGCAGGCGGCTTTTTTTGCGCGCCCTGTCGAATGCCCGGCGTCTGTCAATGCCTGTACACCATCAACTTCGGCAGTGCCTTGCGCAGTTCGGCCTCGCCGGCTTCCGTGACGCTCGTGCCGCTCAGCGTCAACTCGCGCAGCGTTGTCATCCTGCGCAGCTGCAAGATCGCCTCGTCGGTGACAGTAGTTCCGCAGATCCCTAGCGTCCTTGATCCCCAGAAGTTATCTCGTTTGAGTCAAGTTTCATGCAGGCACTTTCTGGGCCTCGATCCAATGGTCGATGTCTGCGTCAAGGCGTTCGAAGCTGTGGCGTAACGGATTGTCACTGTCAGGTTCGTCGGCGCAGACGTGGGCCAGGCCGGGGCGCAGGATGCGGTTATAGGTGCGCGTACAGAACATGGCGGTGCGCCAGCCCTGGTCTGTGACGCGGTAGCGGTGGGT
>Ga0194131_10010870_pt1 | contig 11019 bp, 15 predicted proteins | sample TA2KigO120mmetaG_FD_148631 | JGI IMG/M metagenome (GOLD analysis project Ga0194131, IMG submission 148631) | Freshwater microbial communities from Lake Tanganyika, Tanzania - TA2015053 Kigoma Offshore 120m | ecosystem: Environmental > Aquatic > Freshwater > Lake | place: Tanzania: Lake... | reverse complement strand
CGTCCAGCAGGATCGCGCCCTCCAAGTTCGCGTTCGCCAGGTACGCGCCCTCCAGGTTCGCGCCCTTCAGGTACGCGCCCGTCAGGTCCGCGCCCTGCAGGTCCGCTCCCGCCAGGTTCACGACCTTCTGGACGTCCACCGTGGCGATCGCCTTCACGGCGCGGACGGTGTTGGGGGTGGTGGTGTTGATGTTCTGCATGGTTTTCTCCTTAGAGAAATGAGAGTGCCGTACCCACTAAATGCAGAAGTGGGCTCTCGTTTCCAGACAGACAGCGATAGGGCAGTAATTAGCCCTGAAGGTCGCCGCTGTTCTGGTTCGGCCTACGCGTAACACCGGGGAGTCCCCAATCGCGTTATCGCTCCGAGTTGTCTCGGTAGCCACCATCCTTGGATGTTCCTATGCTCTTCCTAAGCATAGTCCGGGCTTATTAGCCCCGTTTTACGAGCCGAATAGGCTCTTCTCTGACCCCCTGGTTTTTATATCAGGGGATGGGAGAACAGCTTATTGGGCTGCACGGGCATTTTATTTATTGTGCGCGAAATGCCAACGCGCAGAGACGTTAGCCCCTGAGTGCAACCTCAAGGGCTTTCCGAGACCGAGCCAGCACCAGCTCGGCGTCGGAAAGGAGCTCGCGCGCAAGCGCGAGCTCATCCCGGGTCCGCCGCTCTTCCTTGAGCAGCGTCGTCAGGGCGCGGTCCAGGTCTTTCGACCCAACCGCACCCGATTCGGCCGCCGCTTGCGCGACGGCCCGGAGCCGAGTCCGCTCATCCATGAGCGAACCCAGCTCCAGAACAGATTCGCGCACATCCTTGTGCGCGAGACGCCGCCCCTCTTCAGCGGCTTCCACGGCCGCAATGAGAGGAGCGAGACGGCCGGTGATCTTCATCCCGGCGTCTCCTTTCTCGCACCTTTCGGTGCGAAAAGGCCCCAAGAGTATTCCGCGCAGAGTGGGGCCGTGGCCTCCACGCGGAAGCTCTTCCTCAGAGAATTCCGAGGAAGAGTGCAAACCCGATGATGCCGGCAAAGATGCCGGCACCAACGAGGTACTCAACGAGGTACTCCTTCATGGGTCTCCCTTTTGGTGTATGGGTTCGTGAAGAAAACGCGCGATCAACACCATCTCGCACGCTTCCATGAGCTTATACAGCATCTACTAATAGATACTCTATAAGCCCCACGTTTTTACGCTGGAACATGATAACCAGAAGCAGTTTATCCTCATGCTTAGGAGGTGGTCATCTCAGTCGAGGATATTCCACTCGACTGAGATGACCTGCGCCCGGGCGAGCAACCGCTCGGCCCGGGACTTGGCATCCTTGAGGTCGCCTTCCACGACCTCAAGAACCTCGCGGCCACCCCGAAGGGTGACCGCGAGCAACCAAATCTTCTTATTCATACGTCACTTCCTTTCTTTACTCTATGCAAGACGTATACTGCATAGAGATAGAGGGGCAGCCTTGGGACCTGCCCCTGGAGTTTTACAGCCTCCATCCTGGAAGCTGCCCTCAACCGGGTTCCTCTCCATCCTAGAGAGGATTGCTGTCGGTGTATTATTTAAGTGGCCCCACCGTGCGCAGGTACGCCGCGATCGACGCCGGCGAAGGGCCGGCGTCGATCGTCCAGCCCTCCTGCGCCGCGAGGTCGCGGAGCGCCGCGAGGTCGCGCTCCGCGACCTCCTTGACCCGGTAGGCTTCCGCCCACCGGGTCTGCAGTGCGTTCAGCTGCCGCCGCAGCTGAACGCCGTGGTCCGTATCGGCTTGGCCGATACGGACCAGAAAATCCCGCTCATCCTTGAGCGGGCGCAGTTGGACCGCGATGTCGCTAAGCGCGAACATCGCGGTCTCTACGCGGCCGGCGAGCGCGCAGGCCTCCGTTTCTAACCATTCCTTCAGGACGGCGCTGTTGATGCTCATAGTCGGGTGTTTCCTTTCGGGAAACGGGGCTGCCGCACTCGCTGACTAGGCGAGGCCCCTGTGATTAAAAAGCGGCTTGGGCCCTCAACTGGGCTTCTTCGATGCCCGGGCGATCCGACGGATCGCAGACATCGGTTCCGTAATTTTCTCCCCACGGAAGCGGGGTTGTCCCGATTAGACGGGCTTGGTTGAGGCCTCTTAGAGGCTTTCTAGGTCCTACCGTAGTCGCACTATAGGGTAGGACCTAGAAAGCCCCCAGCTGCCTTGCTGGGGCTATGGGTTATCCATACGTCACTTCTTTCTTTTACTCTATGCAAGACGCATACTGCATAGAGGTGGAGGAGCAGCCTTGGGACCTGCTCCCGGGGTTTTACGGCCCCCATCCTGGGAGCCGCCCTCAACCGGGTTCCTCTCCATCCTAGAGAGGATTGCTGTCGGTGTATTATTTAAGTGGCCCCACCGATAGGGCCGAAGATATTACTTCTTCTTCCCCGCGAACTTGTGCAGGGGGGCCTCACCCCGCTTGTGCGGCTTGGCCGCCATGCGGGCCTCGTTCTCACGGACGCGCTGCTTGCGCAGCTCCTCCGCGAGGGCTCGATCGGCGGCCGCCTTGCGGGCGGCGTCCGACTCGGGGGCGACGGTGGTGACCACCCCCACGCCCTTGGCGTGGGTGCCGGCGCCCGTGAGGGCGCTGCCGTTGCTCGTGCCCTCGAGGCGGAGGGCGTCCTCGGAGAGGAATCGCCCGACGAATCGGACGAACCCCGCGGCCCGGGCCAACTGGCCCTCGACCGCCGCCAGCTGGCGGCGGGCGACCTCCCCCGGGGCGCCCGGCAACATAAGCCTGGTCTTGATCTCGAGGCGCTCGGCCTCGAGCGCCTCGATTCGCTGCGCCGCCTCGACCTGCCGCTCGGACAGGTCGGTTTCCCAGACCTGCCAGCCCGCGCTGGTCAGGCCGGCGACCATCCGCTCCTGCGCCGCCTCGATGGCCTCGCGGCCGATGGCCGCGAGGTAGGCGTTGAGGTCCTCAAAGGCCAGGCCGCAGAGACGGCTGGCCTTCGCGTAGGCCGCCTGGGCGGCGGCCAGGTCCCCCGCACCCGCCTGGGCGGCCTTCACGGCCGCTTCGGCCGCCTCGAGGCGCTTCGCGAGCGCCTCGAGGTCGTCCGCGCTGAGCGCGTCGGCCTGCTCGGCCTCGGCCTCGAGCGCGGCCAAGGAGGCCTTGGCCCGGGGCAGCTCCTGGGCGGCCTCCAACCGCTCTTGGGCCGCCTCGAGAGCGGCCAGGGCGAGGGCCCGCCACTGGCGGGCGTTGGTGGCGGCCGCCTTGCGGGCCGCCTCGGCCTTCTCGGCGGCGGCCTTCTGCGCGGCGGCCTTCTCGGCGGCGGCGCGGGCCTCCGCTTCGGCCGTCCGCTTCTCCGCCGCGAGGCGGAGGAGGCGCTCCCGGGGGCTCTCCCCGGCGGCGGTGGTGGAGGCGACGAAGACCTGGACAGGGGTGAACTTCTTCATGAAGAGTTCCTTTCTTGGGCTCATAGCCCACTGCTATTAACATCTATAGGGTTGCAGACGCCCCACAGAATCCCTTGGTGACGAACATTCGCCACACATCTTTACCTCCCGGAGATCTTGGAGGGTTTTATTACTGTGTTGTCTCACAGGTTTTTACGTGTTCTCTCACGGGCAGCACCTATTATTGCGAGCCTTGCCAAGGGAACTCGCGTGGAGTCTTTCTCTCCACTGCCATCATGGGCAATTGTGGAACACTTCCTTGTGTTCCAGGCCCCCGATCAGGGGAATGAGGGTGTTATTTATTGGGCGCGACACCGTTACGCGCCATCAATTAGCGTGGAAGACCACTCAACTGGCGGACAAGGCCGCGAAGCATATCGGCTCGCTCCTTGTAGAGCCACATCGTTGCGTTGAGGTGGACCTGGCACACCTGGATTCCGGTCTCGGAATTGGTGTAGGGGTCGACGCCCGCAACAAAGTGGCTGACCGCCACGGCCACACCCTCGGCCCGCCCTTCAGCAAGCCGATGGTTATAGTGAGAGATCTCCGCATCATAGCGGTGACTCTCATTGGCCCACTGACGCCAGGCCATGAACTCCAACGCATGCGTCAGCTCATGCGCCAGAGTGGACACCATCAGTTCGGGGGAATCCAGAGCAATCCGGATCTCCTTGAACTGCAGGTCAAAACATCCCATCACAACCCCGGCCTTGGTGATCCGGAGAAGAATAGGAGCCTTAACCGTTCCGGTCAGATCCTCCGCGATAAAGCGGGCGACAAACCCCACGGCAGAGCTCCAGCTACGAAGTCCCTGAAGGGCATCGCAGAGAGAAAACGCCGAGGGGATCACCATCCCACCATTACGAGGAGCGATCATACCGGCCCCCTCTTCCAGTGCCGAAGATAGACGGCAGCGCCGTTCCACACCCCGGCCTGGAAGCCAAGTTTCGCCAAACGGGCGTACACCCGCTGGCGTTGTTCGTCCGCCCCCTCCACCACAAGGAACGTCTCACGGCGTCCATGCGGCAGGTGGGGCGAACCGATAAGGGCCGTGTAGTTCTCGACGATGCCCTTGAAGAAGAGCAATCCCTCGAGCCCAGCGCGGCCCGTGGCAACCCCATCAAGGCTGGCACCCTTGCCTCGGCAAAAGCGCTTCGCACTGATGGGGTTGCCGGCGATTGCAGCCACCACCCAGTAGATCCGCACCCCAGTCCCGCGAATGCGGGTGAGGTGCAGCTCAATGGTGGCCGTCTGCCCACTGGAGAGCAGCTTGGAGTCAGAGAAGATAACCATGTTGCCCTCCTTTCTTTGGAAGCGGGTCGGGGCGGACCCTTGAGTTGTGGTGCTTTATTCAAGAGATATGCGATAACACCATCACGCACATCCCTGGTTTGGTGGATAGTCTCACCACCATTGAGGCACGGTTACAGACCGCGTGCCATTCTGCTGGGGTGCGTCGTTGGGGCTCAGGTGAGCCCCAACGACGGCGGGAGCCACGGCCTATTCCGCCGCGGCATCATAATCAGATGATCGGCCCAGAGGGCCGCCTCGATCTGGTCCAGGACGGTAGCGATCTCCGCCTTCTTCGCCGCCGTCCAGGCGGCGAAGTGACGGGCGTCCTCCTCGAGGGCGGCTTCGAATGCCGCCTCAAAGGCGGCCTCGGCAGCGACAGCGGCCTGCTCGGCAGCGGCCTCGGCAGCGACAGCGGCCTGCTCGGCAGCGACAGCGGCCTGCTCGGCAGCGGCAGCGGCCTGCTCGGCAGCGGCAGCGGCGAAGAAAGCGGCCTCAGCCTCCTCCTCCCGAGATGGCCCCTTATGGGGCTGAAGCCCCAGGCCCACGCCCACAAGGGCGGTGGCGAGGGCGAAGAGCCCCCACCACCCGACCGGGAGGGCCGGGGCGGCTCCGGCGGCGTGGGCGGGCGCCACGCCCAGCCCGATGAGGAGGCTGATCCCGGCGACGATGGTGACGATCACGAGGGACATCGAGATGAAGTTACGCATTTGCGCAACCCTTCTACCCCACTTAAGGGGTGATTTGCCGCGTTGTTGTTGTGCGGCGTTTGTATGACACGGTATATTTAACGTCCCCCGATCTGGGACATACTGTACTTATTAAGACCCACCATATAGATGGATCTAAATAAACACAGTTGCCTTTCTTTTAGGCCTTTAGGCTAGGCCTGTGGCGGTTTAGGGGTGCTACACGTCATCCGAGTCTGCAGGCTCGGATGCCATCCATACGATGAGGCCTGTATTGCAGGCCTCATCGTATGTCATGACATCGATTTCGCCCTCACTGTGGGCGAAGCCCCGCTGATATATCCTCCTCCACGCATTGGTGGCGTCAGGACTCCTATCATTGGGATCAGAGAAGATCCCGCAGAATCCCGCCCACCGAGCGACGACTGCCCCCCCGTAGTAGACAAGGGGACCGAACCCGCCTTCGCGGATTGTCAGTCCCTCTCTACCAAGGGCGCAGTGCACCCGCACGAGGTCTCCGCGCAGGGCGAGCGAGCGAACCCGGCCGGCGGTGAGCATCCCCGCCGCGAGCAGTTCGCCTTCTTCGCTGACCACATACACGTATGTGTAGTAGTCGGTGACATCGGCGAAAATCCGCACGATCAGCCCAGTCTTGGGGCTAAGCATGCGGCACACCAGGTCACCGCCCCACTCCAAGATCCCGTCGGGATCATTCCCTGGAGTCGGGCGAGAAGGGGCGAAAAAGCTGGAGGCCCTCATACGTCATCCCCGTCTACGCACAGGGATGCGATGTAAAGAATCCCAGCCTTAGTCGCAAACGCGACAACAGCCGGGATCCCCAGGACCCACTCAAGGCCCTTCCGTGAGACAAGATAGTCCCACTTGGCCTGGTAGGCCCGCACCTCCCACGGCAACGAGTAGTAACCCACTCGCCCGCGAATCCCAGCTCGTTCTTCTTCGGAAAGAGCCGAGAGAGCCTCATCTTGCACATGATAGAGCTCATGGTGCAGGACCGACTCGAGGTAGAGACGCATGCGCTCTTCCCCAGCAATAAGGCGAATGGCCCATTTCGACGGGACCACAAACCTTACCATTGCGCTTCCGTCCTTGCGGTCAGAAGCGTCGAAGAGCGCATGCCCGACCTTCGCATACAGAGAGACCTTCCGGCCCTTGTATGCGAAGTTGATTTCCATAACCTCACCCCCGGGAGTGGAGGCGAAGTGGTGGGCAATCGCCCGAATCACGGTTTCTTCCATCTTGGCCTCCTTTCTTGGGGGCAGTCACTTTGTAGGGGCCTATACATAAGCACCCCACCACTAGTACCGCACTACCCCTTAGTGACCAGGGGATAGCGGAAGACCTATATGCCACTACACCATGTAGTGGGCAACACTCTGGGGCTTGAGACCCAGTCCTCACCCTAAGGGGCAAGAAGACCTTACATACACAACCTCATGTGTGTATGCTCTCGGAATGAACCTCTCCATCCTAGAGAGTTGCGGCAATGGGTTGCTCTTGTCCAACCCAACTTCGCTTTTGTGGTGTACAGCATGTGGCCTTGACCTGAGAGGCCTGACACGCCGAAACAGGATATTTATAGTTATAGGCGCGTCCTCACTGGCGCGCCTTTATGTGCTCATGGGGAGCACTCCCCTTCCTAGGGCTCTTAGCCCCGCAAGAGAGATCACCGCGATCTCTAATAGAACCACACATGACAGCCTTACTGCCGTGTATGGGTCTGTTAGAGGCCACGCTGGCCTACTGCTGCATGCACTAGCCTGCATGCTGGCCTTGGCCCTTACGGCCGCTCGCCCTCGCGGGCCGTCGAGTCGTTCGTGGCGAGCGAGGCAAAGACCTCTCGGCCTACGTGCCTCATGGACCCAGTAAGGGTCCATTCGCCACTGGCGATTCGGCGAGCGGCCTCCTCCACCTGCTCTTCAAACGGCATTTCTGCCGGAAGACGCAGGAGGAGGGAGACAAGGGTGTCTGCTTCCACCCCACCCTCCGTTGCCTGCTGCACCAGGGCTTTTGTGTTGTGCAGACGATTGGCGAACCCCTATGTCACCCACACGACATTATGTAGGTACGACCCCGGGGGCTCGCAACGATGGGTCCCTTGAAGACCACATCAATTGACTAGGTCCCCCCAAATACTCCTCCCAATTTCGACCTTCCTTAGTGTGTTAACTTTCTTCAGAAAGCGAGTAGGGTCCCCTTTTCCGTATAATTTTTAGGGTTATTTTTGGGTAATATAAGAGGGTTCAACTTATGGAGGTTAACAATGGTAATTTTTGAAAAAGGCAACGGGACAATCTCAGATAAGCCTGGGACTTGGTATGCATGGGTGAGGCAGCTTTTCCCGGAAGATTTCTCTGATGAAGCAAAGGTAAGCGAAATAAATGCTCATAATAGGAGGGCCCATTCTGGGAGACCTGTCGTAGATATTATGTGTCCTGTCTGTGGGAAGTCGTCCTTTCTTTCGTCTGCGGATAACAAGACGGCACATGGAGTGAAGGCCAGGGGGGAGGTGTTTCCTTCTGTCGTCTGCCCCTTCAACTGTGGCTTCCATGCCTATGTTCAGCTCAAGGGTTGGGACCTTGGAGAGCTTGACGAAATCAAATAGAAGGGCCTGCTATACTCGAGAAAGGGTATGCTAGGTGTAATTGGTATGACTGAACACAGGAGGTAACGATGGACGAAAGATCAACAGGGTGGAACGAATATGGGCGGTTTGTTCTCGAGGAGCTTAAAAAGCTTAATCAATCTCAAGAGCGTGCTAATGATAAGATTCTTGAACTACGCGACAGTATCGACAATAAGCTGAATACGGCGCTTGCCTCAATCCGCGACGACCTCAATAGCCTACAGTCAAAGGTTGCACACTTTGAGCCAAACAAGGTAGTCCAGCTTCAGGTTGAGGTTGAAAACCTCAAGACCCAGTATAAGGATCAAGAGGATCGAATTCGAAAGACTGAGATATCCTCATCTGCCTTCTATGGAAAGTGGGCGATTATTAGCACTATTGGCGCTATTTTGTTATCTGCTATTATTGGGCTTATCTTCAAGGAAGCCAAGGCAGAAAAAGCTCCACATTACACAGCAGAGGTTTCATCTACAGAGAAACCATGATAGACTAAAACCTTAACAACTAGAGGAGTTTAGTTTACATGCGACTTGATGAGATCACCCACAACCTCACTGAGCTGTCTCTGGCTCAGATCGAGCTAACCCTTCCACAATTTTTATCAGTCATTGAGCTTCTTGAGAAGCTTAGGATTCTTCTGGGCGAAGATCACCTCTATACTCAGAGGTGTATTGGCCTTGCTAAGGGGACTAATAAAGAGGATCCCTTGCAATGTGGGTTTGTGTTGCGTGCAATGCACGAGATGTTCACGACCAATGCAGCAGACCTAGCTAAAGTGCGGGCACTCCTTGTGGAGCTTGCGGGGAGGGTGTGATGGATAGGAAGGATTTTTTAGTAGAGATTGAAGGGGATATTGATGAGATTGAAGGGGGCGCGACTTTGGTGCCGAAGCACAAAAGGCCGCCGGGCGACAAAATAGCATTAGTTAAATTTGATGGGACTGCCATTACAACTAATGGGAATATTGTTAAGCATAATTGGTTTAAGGGATTACAACTAAATCAAGCTAAGTATTCGGACATAATGCTTACAGCAGAAGAAGCGCAACAACTTCATGCTGCTCATACACAAATGAAAATTGGGGCCTCTTCATCTACACCCATGGTCTGCTATGGAGCTGAGGTGTGCCCTATGGCTGCAAAGTGCAGCTTTGTGGCTATCCAGAGGGAGATAGATGCAAAGGGGGAAGAGCGCTTGGTTGTCCCCATTGGCAGGCAATGCCATCCAGCTGGGACCATAGTCATGACCACTAGTGGTGAAATTGAGATACAAGATCTTGATCCAACAGTTCATCGTGTCTGGAGCTGGCATCCAAAGCAAGAGCTTTGTAGATCTCAAAAAGGTTATTCGTTTCAAATCGTACCTCAGCCTTATAGTGGGAATATGTATAAGCTGACAAATGAACACGGTGAGCATGAGGTCACGGAGGGCCATATTTGTATCGCAAGATTTAATCGAAATGCAGTGAACAAATATTGCATTTATTTAATGCGTCAGGGCGAACATTGGAGAATTGGTCAGACCACTTTGATCAAAGAATACAATATGCCAAAGGGCCGAATAAAATCTCTATTCGGCCCAGGCATGAGAGCAACCAAAGAAGGAGCCGACGACCTATGGATCTTAGATACTTGCGAAGATGTAGCAACGGCACATCTGATGGAAGAATATTACTCTATTCAATTTGGAGTCAGTAAGGCCAGTTTTGCTGATTCGCTCCATAAGGCTCAGTCAAAATATGACGGCTTCTTTAAATGGGCCACTAAAGAACAACTTACTGCACACCATGACAGACTCAAAAAACCACGATCACATTATGCAACAGTATTAAAGTCTTTAGGTTTGTCTATAGAATTCCCAATCTGGAGACGCTCTGGAGTGTTTGATACAGGTGCCAGACAGTATTTTAGTTTGAATTATGCCATGCATATTCGTGCGTGTAATTTGATTTCAGATCTTATGGATGTTCCTGTTTTGATAAAGACTGGTAATCCAAAGTCTCATTCGAAGTTCGAGAACCACACGCAATGGAGCCAAACGGCAGTAACTAAAACTCAATTTGAAGGAATCGTTTTTGGACTTGATGTAGAGACTTATCACACCTATTTCGCAGGCAAGATTGCAACTCATAATTGTCCAATAGAGCAGGATTTGTTGTTTGAGTGGGTGGCCCGATATGCAGAAGACTTTGGGGTTACAGACAGTCCTGGTAATTTCACTGATCAGCGTTTGCTCTTAGAGCTTGCTGAGTGTGAAGTCTTGGAGAACAGGATGAACGTTGTCCTCTCCACTAAGTTCCAGGACCTTACTGAAGATAAGATCGTTGCTGTGATGCAGGACGAATATGGAGAGCGAGAGCAGCACGTCAAGGACATCGCTGACGCTATGCGTATCAAAGAGAAGCTGGAGATCAAAAAGGATAAGATCCACAAGAAGTTGGTGGCCACGCGATTTGATCAATACAAGAGAGAAGCGGCACTTCAAGAGACAGATAAGAATGATAGTGCTAATCTGCAAGCAGAGCTCACCGCACGTCTGAGGAAGCTAGAAGACCTCGCAAAGGGCAAGTAATCAATGTCAAACGACCATCCATCTTGGTGGGATCCGGCTGTAGCTGCGCAATATGATGCGCGGGGATATCCGGCTGGGTCTGCCACCCATGAATGGTGGTCTCGCCCCACTACGTCTCAAGATGAGATCCAGAAGGCCATTGAATATCGGGACAAGCTTCTCTCTAAGAGGGTAAAGTTCAGCCCATCTGTTGAGTCGGCTCTCTCGAAGATGTCCAAGAACATTGTTGTTGCGGACATCGAGACGGGAGGTCTTCACCCCACCCGAAACCCAATCTACGAGCAAGGTTTCATGCATGGGATTGGCGCGGATGCCACATTCCATCATTCTTTTGTCAAGCCTACTGACATAAGTGGCAGTGGGCGAGGCGAGATAGACGCATGGTCTAAGAAGCAAATGGCAGGCAGAGGC
>Ga0194131_10010869_pt1 | contig 11020 bp, 9 predicted proteins | sample TA2KigO120mmetaG_FD_148631 | JGI IMG/M metagenome (GOLD analysis project Ga0194131, IMG submission 148631) | Freshwater microbial communities from Lake Tanganyika, Tanzania - TA2015053 Kigoma Offshore 120m | ecosystem: Environmental > Aquatic > Freshwater > Lake | place: Tanzania: Lake... | reverse complement strand
CGCCTCGACGAGTTCGATCGAACCTCGCGGAAGCCGCAGGTGCCGCGCCAGCCGCGACGCGATTTCCGGCGCCGTGGTGGGGCGCAGCAGTTCGAGCACTCGGCCCTGGCCTTCGCGAATGCTCGGTCGCGGCGCCAGCGGCAGCACTTCGATCGCCGGCTCCTCGTACGGATGCGCCGTGCGAAGCGCCGCGAGCGCGGCGGGCAGCACCGCCGCGGACGAAACCATCTCGAGCTTCACCTCCGGCGCCCGCACGAACCGGCGCGCGAAACCGACCGCGGGATTCGTCGACGCATCGCCCTGGAAGGTGCCCTCGCCCTGGATCTCGAACGAGCAGCGCGAATACGCGCCGATGCGTCCCGCGCCGGCGAGCGACATTGCGTCGCGCACGGCGTCGAGCGCGATGCGAGGGGTCTTGGTGCAGACCAGGAAGGCTTCGCCGCTCGGCGCGGCGCTCGCGGGCTCGATCGGCGAAAGCACGCCCGCGCCGATTCCCTCGGCGAGCCAGTCGTTGACGCCGCCGGCGACCGCGTCGAGCGCCGTGTGCGGCGAGATCACGCCCGCGAGCTCGCGCGCCGCGCGCAGGACAATCCGTCCGCGCGGCTCGTCGGCCGCCAGGTTCGCGAGCGGCTCGAAGATCGGCGGGTGATACGCCACGACGGCGGTCCCGCGAACGGCGCGGGCGCGGGGGCCGGTACGGGCGCCGGTGCCGCGACCGGCGCCGTCGCGATCCCTCGCTTCGTCGAGCACTGCCTCCGTGAGATCGATCGTGAGCAGCACTCGCGAGACGGGGTCCCCTGAATCGCCGATCAGCACCCCCGTGCGATCCCATTCCGCGGCCAGTCGGCAAGGCGAGAGTCGCTCCACGGCGCTCGCGAGATCGGCGAGCGTGCGTACGGGCGCGCCGCGTTGCGCGTGTCCTTGCGCATTGGCCCCCGCGCGTCGTCGTCCCGCGCGTGTTCGACCCGTTCGCGGCATGGCCGCAGGCTATCGACGATCGCCGCGCGAGGCGCGACTCGGCACTCCAGGCAGCCATGAGTGACGAGAAGATCCAGGAGCCTCGTCGCCGCTGCGACGACGACCCTCGCCGGAATCACCCAGTGGAAGACGGCGCCTGCGAAGGCCGGCGAGCGCGCCGAATTCAGAGGATCTCCGCCGCCAGGCTCGCGAGTTCGCTGCGCTCGGTCTTCGAGAGCGTCACATGGCCGGCGATGCGCTGTCCCTTCATGCGCTCGATCAGGTGCGAAAGGCCGTTGCTCGCGGCGTCGAGATAGGGATTGTCGATCTGCCCGATGTCGCCGGCGAGCACGATCTTCGTTCCATCGCCGACGCGCGAGACGATCGTCTTCACTTCGTGCGGCGAAAGGTTCTGCGCCTCGTCCACGATCATGAACTGGTGCGGAATGCTGCGGCCGCGGATGTAGGTGAGCGGCTCCATGACGAGCTTGCCGCCGGCCACCAGCTGATCCATGCGTGTTTCCGCGGACTTGCTGTCCGCGTCCGTTCCGCCGCCGCCGCGCGTGGAGAGCAGGTAGGCCACGTTGTCGAAGACGGGCTGCATCCAGAGCGAGAGCTTCTCGTCCTTGTCGCCAGGCAGGTAGCCGATGTCGCGCCCGAGCGGCATGATTGGCCGCGCCACGAGCAGCTTGTCGAAGCGTTCCTCGCGGAACACCTTCTGCATGCCGGCCGCGATCGCCAGCAGCGTCTTGCCCGTGCCCGCGGGTCCGATGAGCGACAACAACTTGATCTCGTCGTCGAGCAGCAGGTCGAGCACCATCGTCTGCTGCACGTTTCGCGCCATCACGCCGTAGACCGGCTTGCGCGGACCCGTGACCGGAATGAGATGTCCCGTGTCGGCGAGCACGCGCGCAAGGCCCGAGTGACCCTCGTCCACCGCGTCGTGCAGCACGAGGAATTGATTCGGCACGAGGTTCGCAACCATCTGCTCGTGACCGTCCGGCGTCTTCACCGCAAGGCCGTCGAGCCGCTCGAGCGGAAGCTGGCGCTCGTCGTAGAGCTCGTCGATGATCGAGCCCGGCGCCTGCACCACCGCGTAGCCGGAGTAGAGCCAGTCGGCGTCGACGCGGTCGGCCTCGAAATCCTCGCTCGCGATGCCGAGCGCGTCGCACTTCACGCGCGCGTTGATGTCCTTGGAGATGAAGATCGTGCGCTTGCCCGCGGCGTGGAGCTGGTGGGCCACGCCGAGAATGCGGTTGTCGCTGATGTCGAGATCGAGCGCGAAGGGCGTGTTGCGGTCGCAGCGCTCGATGCGCACGGTTCCGCCCTGCTCGTTCCAGACGACGCCTTCGAAGAGGCGACCGATCGATCGCAGCTTGTCGAGCGAACGGATGACCGATCGCGCGTTGCGCCCGGTCTCGTCGTTGTTCTTCTTGAAGGCGTCGAGCTCCTCGATCACCTGGAGCGGGATGACGACTTCGTGCTCCTCGAACTTGAAGATCGAACTGGGGTTGTGGAGGAGCACGTTCGTGTCGAGCACGAAGTGCTTGTGCGTCGACTGGCTCTGCGTCTTCCGGGGTTGCGGCTGGGTTCGGGACGGGTCCTGATGGGCCGTGCTCTTCAAGATGTGTTCCCCTGTGACCGCCGTGTGGCGCCGACCGGGCGTGCGTCGGCATGCGATTGGGAGCCGATTCCATTCGACCCCGTTCCAATCTATCGGGCAGAATGCGTTCGCGGTCCGTCGAAGTCGAGTTCGTGCTGCGCGAAGGACGAAGGAAGAACGGGTTTTCGGCGTTCGCGGAATCGCAAGACGATCGGCCCTCCGACGAACCGAGTCGACGATCGCCCGGTACGGTCGGCAGCCGATAAGATCACGGGCACCCCGGAGGTCACCACACCATGCTTGCACTTCAATCATCGAACCCGGTTCTGGCGAACGAGCACCTCGGTCAAGTCATGCAGGAAGCGGAGGCTGCACCGAACACGGCCACCGTGGTCGGCGTCATCAACAAGACCTCGATCCTGGTCGGCGCCGCGGTCGTCGCGGGCGCGATCGCGTACAGCATGACGAGCGCGAATCCGGGGCTGGCCGTGCTCTTCTGGGGCGCTTCGGGCCTGGTGTCGCTCGTGCTCTTCTTCACTCTGTGGCGCAAGCCGGCGGTGTCGGCGCCCGTCGCGTTTATCTACTCGATCGCGCAGGGCTGCTTCCTGGGATCGCTCTCGTTCCAGCTCGAGTCGATCCTCGTGGCGCGGGGCCTCTCGACCGCGGCGGGAGGCTTGGCGCTGCAGGCGTTCGTGGTCACGGCTGGCGTGACGCTCGCAACGCTGGCCCTCTACCGGGCTGGCATCCTGCGACCGACGAAGATGTTCAACGCGATCGTGACGAGCCTGGTGGGCGGGATCGCGGTGGTCTACCTGATCTCGTTCATTCTCTCGTTCTTCAACATCCAGATGCCGTTCATCTCGATCGGCTCGGCGCTCGAGGGAGGCACGCCCGCGCTCATCGGGCTCGGACTGAACGCGGCGATCCTCGTCGTCGCGGCGCTGACGCTCGTCATGGACTTCGGGCAGATCGAGGCCGCGGTCGAGCATCGGGCGCCCAAGTCGATGGAGTGGTTCCTCTCCTTCGGCCTCGTCGTGACGCTCGCGTGGATCTACTACGAGGCGCTCAAGATGGTCTTCCGCGTGGCGCTGCTCTTCGGCGAGCGCAAGTGACGGCGGCGCTCGGCGTGCTCACCGCGTGACCGAGCGTCGCATCGCACACGAAGAACCGCGGCGACACCGGCGCGCCGAGAATCTGTGCGTTCAAGGCTTGAAAGAGCTCGTCGCCACCGACCCCCTCTGATGCGGTGGCGACGAGCGTCGTGTAAGTCGCGCCGTCGACGACGGTCGACTCGGTTGCCGGCGCGCCGTGTCCCTACGGGCAGGGACCCCACTGGCCGAGCAGCGTGCCGAGATCGTCGCCGTCCACTTGGCCGTCGCCATTGAAGTCCGCCGTGCATGCGTTGCACGGACCCCATTGGCCAAGCAGCGTGCCGAGGTCGTCGCCGTCGACCTGGCCGTCGTCGTTCAGATCGGCGGTGCAGCGGAAGAGCGCTCCCGATGTCGCCGCCGGCCAGAATCCTCCGACGAGCTGGAACGGACCGCCGTTCATGACTTTGCCGGCGTCCGGCTGTCCCATCGTGCCGCCGAGCGTGAATCCACCTCCAGTGGAGAATGTCTCGCCGCCGCCGTCGACGGTGTGCCACGAGAGGTCGAATTCGCCGCGGCCCATCGGCGCCGCGTGCACGAGACCGAGCATCGCCGCGCCGAGGAGCGCCGCGGCGCCGGCGAGACGGATCGATCGCGTCATCGCGCACCTCCCGTGATGCGCGCCTCGATCGTGGCGAGCCGCGCCTCGATCGTCTGGAGTTGCGAGCGAAGCGAGTCGTTCTCCGCGCGCAGCGCCTCGATCGTCTCCTGAGTCGCCGCCGCGTCTCCCTGCCGCTCGAAGCGGTCGTAGAAGACCGAGAGCAGCACGCGCTTCGTGCCGTCGGCGCCCGCCTTCACGCTTGCCCATCGCACCGGCTCCGCGGCTCGCGCCACCACGTGGCCGACGGCGAATCGAGCGGGATCGTCCTTCATCGCCGCGCCGGGAACATCCGACGAGATCAGCGCATCGCCCGGCTGAACGTCGCCGAGTCCGGAGTCCACGACCCACATTTCGCCGTTTCCGACGGCGCCGAAAAGATGATGGCTGTCCGGCGATTGCGGATCGGGCGGCATAATGTACGAGCCGCCGCAGGTCGGATCGTTCGCCTTCGACGTCTTCGAGATGCCGTAGGTCGGCTCGCAATTGGGGCCGTCGTGCCCGCGCCGAAGATCGCCGGTGAGCGACACGAGCGTGCCGGGCTCGAACGTTTCGTCGGTCCACGCGTTGTGGGCTCCGGTGAACGTGCCGTAGACGACCGTGTTGCCGACGACGGAAATGCTGCCGGCGCTGGCGCCGTCGTTGAGGAAGCCGACGAGCGTGCCGTCGGGATTGACGCGGTTGAAGAAGGTCTGGCCGGCGCTCGTGGTGTTCACTTCGAGCCCGCCCTCGGTGATGATGATGTCGGCACCCGAATCCATGAGGATGAATCCGTTGGGTCCGACGTCGATTCGCGGCGTGGCGCCGCCGTTCACGAAGAGGCTGTTGAAGACCGACAGCTGCGCCGCCGCGGAGATGGGACCGACGGTGACCTGGCCTCCGCCGTTGCACATGCTCACATTGCCGCCGTCGTTGTTGACGAAGAGCGTCGACACCGCGCCGTTGTTGCGGGCCATGATCTCGTTGTTGTCCATCGAGATGTTCCCGGCGTTCGTGGCGCCGATGATCAGGAAGCCGCCCGTGGCCGGCTCGCTGTCGGTGCCGCCGACGAGATGGAGCTTCGCGACCGGGAGCGTGGTGCCGACGCCGAGGTTGCCGTTCGATGCGAGCACCATCTCCGTCGTTCCATCGACCGTGAAATTGAACGGATTCGCGAGGAAGCCGAGCGCGGAGGACAACTCCGCGCGTGTCGCGCTCGTCTCGTCGAGGAAGCGGATCGAGCCGAGCGCGTTCGCGCTGAGCCCCGTCGGTGCGTCGCCCTTCAGGTCGAGATGCGAAGTGCCGTTCAACGCCGTGCTCGTGATGCGCATCGTGGCGTCGGTCGACTTCGAGAGCTCGATGTCGGCGTCCGGCGACGTCGTCCCGATTCCGACATCGCCCTCGCTGTAGTAGATGTCGTTGCCGACGGTGATCCACGGCCCAAGCGCATGGATCGCGTACGGCGCCGGCCGCAGCTCCTGGCGAGGCGTGAGCGGCGTGAAGGTCGCGCAATCGCCGGCGGGGGATTGCACGCCGATCTCGAGGAATCGCTCGCTGCCGTCGAAGACCAGCGGACCGAAGTCGAGGTCGACGGTGAAGAGTCCGTCGACGAGCGTCACGCCGCATTCGGTGATCGTCGGTCCCTGCTGTGCGCCTCCGATCGCCGCATTGAAGAGCCGGAAGCGCAGGCTCGCGGTTCCGTCGATGGGACCGCCCGCATCTCGAAGCTGGCCCTGGTACGTGAAGACTCTGTCGACGATCGTGACTCCCGCCATCGCCGATGCGCCGATGGTGAGTGCTGCAAGAAGCGACGCCGCGCACGCGGCGCGCACGACAAGGGACCCTTGAAAGTTCATCACGGTTCCTATCTTTCCCCACCCTCGGAGGTGGATTGGCAGTGCGTAGCGCGAAGGTAGTCCAACTCCGCGCCAAGTCCAGCGCGAGCGCTCGTGAAAGTGGGAGCCGAGCGCGCGCCGTCGTCTGTTCAATCGTTCACCACTCGCCGCCGAGCGCGGCCTTTGCGGCAGCGCTCGCCCGCTCCGGATAGTCGGCGGGGAAACTCCAGACGTTCGGCACGTTCGTGGCAGCTAAACCTCGCTGGGGAGCAGACATGCGCGTGCGGATGGTGAGCATGAGATCGCTCGCCACCCACGGATGCGTGAACCAGTACTTGTGGCCGTCGATGTTGAAGCCGCGCTCGTCGCGGCCGCTCGAGACATCGACGAACTCCACGTGTTCGAGCGCCTCCAGGACCTCGCGGTCGTGGTCGGGCATGGTCGGCATCGACGTGCCCATGCGGCGGCCGTGCCCCATGAAGAAGGTCGCGTTCGAGAGGGCGAGATCGTCGTCGGAGGCGGTGATGATCACGCGCTCTGCCGCCTCGTGAATCGAAGGCAGCCGCTCGAGGAATTCGTCGACGGGAACATCCGGCGCCGCGAAGACGACGGCGCCGAGCCGCGATTCGCCCGTCGGCGAGCGCAGCTTCTCGTCCCAATTGCCGATGTCCTCCAGCGCCCTGGAGACGACGCGCCCGCCCGCGCTCCAGCAGACCACGTTGATGCGACGCGCGGTCGTCTCGTGCGCGAGCAGGCGCAGGATCGACTCGAAGAGCTCGACCGAGTCGCGCCCGCGCGAGACGTCTTCACCCGTCAGGTAGCGGAAGATGTCCTGGTGCGTCGGCCACGCGAAGGCAATCGCCACCACGTCGCGCCCGGCGAAGTGATCGAGCTGCGCCGCGTACATGCACGCGTGGTAGAAGTTGACCTTCGCGCCGTGCACGTAGATGACGATTTCCGGGCAATGCGCCACCGCGAGCTCGGCGTTGATGTCGTCCAGGAATCCGGACCAGCCGTCGGTCGGGTCGTCGATGCGTTCGTGCCCGTCGAAGCGCACGCGTCCGTACTCCCAGATGTCGGTGAGGCTGAGCGCGATTTCCTTCTCGCGCTTGGAGTTCCGCGTGGCGACGTGGAGTTCCTCCCAGGTGATCATGTCGCCGAAGCTCACTCGCGCCATGCCGAGCTGGAGCGTGTTCGTCGGCTCGTTCCCGTAGGCGAGCGGTCGATCGAAGTCGCCGGGATCGCGCGCACGATTCGTGACGAAGAAGATCTCCTCGCTCGTCGAGCGATTCGACGGATCGGTGTGCGCCAGCGGGTCGACGCCGGCGTCGTCGTAGATCACCGGCGCGACCATGAGCGTGTGCTGCGGCACGCCGCAGCCGGCGAGCAGCAGCGCCGAAGCAAGCACCGGTGAGGTCCAGAGCGGGAACGAATGGGGGGCGGCTCGCATGATGCGACGGCATTATGCCGATCAGATAGGTTGGACCGCGCACCGTTTCGGCAAGGAGTGCCACCCGCAGATGCCCCGCAACATTCCCATCGGCAACGGCGAGATGCTCGTCGCCTTCGACGACCTCTACCGCATCCGTGATCTCTACTGGCCGCATGTGGGCGTGCCGAACCACACCTGCGGCCATCTCCAGCGCTTCGGCGTCTGGGCCGACGGGCAGTTCTCGTGGGTCGACTCGCCCGGATGGGAGCGCGACCTGCGCTACAAGAGCGACACGCTCGTCACGGAGGTGCGGCTCCGCAACGAACGGCTCGGCGTGGAACTCATCTGCCACGACGCGGTCGACTACTGGAGTCCCGTCTACTTCCGCAAGATCGCGGTGACGGATCTCTTCGGCCGTCCGCGCGACGTGCGCATTTTCCTCCACCAGGACATTTCGGTCGGAGAGAGTCCCGTCGGCGACACGGTCAACTTCGATCCGAACACCGGCGGACTCGTCCACTACAAGGACGACACCTACTTCCTCTTCAACGGCTGCAGCACGCGCACCTGGGGCGTCGACACCTGGGCGACCGGGCAGAAGCGCATCAACGAAGCGGAGGGAACCTGGCGCGACGCGGAGGACGGCATGCTCTCGCGCAACGCCATTTCGCAGGGATCCGTCGACAGCACGGTGGGATTCCTGCTGTCGCTGCCGCCGTCGGGCACGGCCACGGTCGTGTCGTGGATCGCCGCGGGCCGCGACTACGAAACGCTCAAGCAGCTCAACGCCAAGGTGCGACTCAAGAGCGCGCAGCGCATGATGGACCGCACCGAGGCGTACTGGCGCCTCTGGGCGTGCAAGGAGCCGGTCGACTACTCGCCGCTGCCGGGGCACCTGCGGGATCTTTTCATCCGCTCCGCGCTCGTCGTGCGCACGCAGATCGACAACAAGGGCGCGATCATCGCCGCGAACGACTACGACATCACGCACTTCGCGGGAGACACCTACAGCTACATGTGGCCCCGCGACGGCGCGCTCGTGGCGCACGCGCTCGTGCTCGCGGGACAGAGCGAGCTCTCGCGAAACTTCTTTCTCTTCTGCCGCAAGGTGATCGAGCCCGACGGCTACTTCCTGCACAAGTACAACCCGACCGGAACCTTCGCGTCGAGCTGGCATCCGTGGATCATCGACGGGCGCAAGACGCTTCCCATCCAGCAGGACGAGACGAGTCTCGTGGTGTGGGCGCTGCGGCGCCATTTCGACGTCTTCCGCGATGTCGAGTTCATCAAGGACCTCTACAACCCGCTCGTGGTCGATCCGTGCAATTGGATCATGAGCTATCGCGATCCGAACGGATTGCCGTCGCCGAGCTGGGATCTCTGGGAGGAGCGGCGCGGCACGCATCTCTTCACGGTGGCCGCCACGATCGGCGCGCTCCACGCGGGAAGCCGATTCGCGCAGGACATGGGCGCGCTCGATCGAGCCGCCGAATTCGGCGAAGCGGCCGAGCAGATGCGGCACGCGCTGCTGCGCCACATGTGGGACCCGGGGCGCGGGCTCTTCGCCCGCTGCGCCACCTCGAACGACGACGGCGGCTACCACCTCGACTTCACGCTCGACTCGAGCGCGGTGTCGCTCGCGCTCTTCGGCGCGCTCGACGCGGACGACCCGCGCGTCGTCTCGCACATGGAGACGCTGCGCGAACGACTCACCGTGCGCACGCCGATCGGCGGAATCGCGCGCTACGAGCGCGACCAGTACCACCGCGTGGAGCATCACGATCTCGAGAGCGTGCCCGGCAATCCGTGGGTGGTCTGCACGCTCTGGTACGCGCTCTGGCTCGTGATGAAGGCGACCACGCTCGACGAGCTGCGGCAAGCGCTGCCGTACCTCGAGTGGACGCTGGCGCGGGCGACGCCGGCCGGCGTGCTCGCCGAGCAGTACGACCCGCACACCGGCGCGCCGATCTCCGTGAGCCCGCTCACCTGGAGCCACGCCACCTACATGACCACCGTCATGAAGTACCTCGACAAGCATCGGCGACTCGCCGCCAAGGAGTCGGCGGTACCATCCTCCGTTCGCTCCCCGAACGGAGAATCGACATGACATTCGGCCATGACGCACTCGACGAACGCCGCGCCGGCTACGAGGAGGGGTACTTCCGCAACAAGGACGCCGAGATGGTGTCCAAGCTCAAGGGCGTCTTCGACAAGAAGCACTCGCGCGAGGAGCTCAAGAAACTCACCGGCGTCACCGACGAAGCCGCGATCGATCGTCTCATGGCGGTCATCGATCGCAAGGAGCTGCTCTCGGCGTTCAAGCTCTATCCGCTCGTGGAGATCGCGTGGGCCGACGGCAAGGTGGACGCCACCGAAGTGAAGGCGATCGAGGCGGCGGCCCAGAAGTCGGGCATTCCGCGCGACAGCGCCGCGTTCGAGCGGCTGGGCGACTGGATCCGCAAGGGGCCGACCGACAACGCCCGCGCCGTGTGGAAGCTCTACGCGGGGCAGCTCCGAACGAAGCTCACCGCGGCCGAGCTCGACACCTTTCGCAACGACCTGCTCAAGTTCGCCGACAGCGTCGCCGAGTCGAGCGGCGGGCTCTTCGGCATCTTCAAGAGCACGAGCAGCGAGGAGCAGAAGGTCATCGACACGATCAAGAAGGCGCTCAGCGCCTGACGGCGGGGGCGTGCCCGTCGGCCGGTGCGATTGACTCAGCGCCCGAGCACGACATCGAGGCCGGCGAGAATGAGATCGAGCAGGCGCGGGGGCACGCGCCCAACCCGCTCGTCGAGCTCGGACCTGTCGAGGGTTACGATCTGCGACACATTCGCCACCGAGTCGAGCGGCAGCTGCGTCGCCGATCTGGGGAGCACGACATTGCCTGGCGCGCGCGCTTGAGATTGACTCGAAGTCAGCGGCACGCAGATCACGGTCGCAAGGCGGCTCTCATTGAGGGAATCGGACTGCACGACCACCACCGGGCGCCGGAGTCCAGGTTCGCTTCCTGAAGGTTCGTCCAGATCAGCCCACCAGACATCCCCGCGGGCGATCCTCACCAGGGTGTCTCCTTGAGCCGGCGGCGTGCAGCGCGCTCCACGAACGGATCGATCGTCGAGCCCAACTCGTCGCAGACCTTGTTCATCGCTTCCGTGATGGCGTCTGGAGATCGGCGGGCGAGGAACTCCGCGGCGGCCACGGCGAACACTCGGCTTCGCGACCATTTCGACCGTCGCGCGAACTGCTCGACCTGCTTGAAGACCGAGTCGGGAATGGAGATCGCCGTTTTCATACCCCGAGTATTACCGGCGATCCGCACGCGAGACGACCGGCATGCCGATCTTTCCCGCAGGCCGGGAGTTCTCGAACCTCGAGCGGTGACGACTCAGGCGCAGCCCGCCAGATCGCTACGAATGAGGAGGAACCGCTCTCGCGTGCCGATAGAGGAGGGGATGCCCGCCGACCTGG
>Ga0194131_10010865_pt1 | contig 11021 bp, 10 predicted proteins | sample TA2KigO120mmetaG_FD_148631 | JGI IMG/M metagenome (GOLD analysis project Ga0194131, IMG submission 148631) | Freshwater microbial communities from Lake Tanganyika, Tanzania - TA2015053 Kigoma Offshore 120m | ecosystem: Environmental > Aquatic > Freshwater > Lake | place: Tanzania: Lake... | reverse complement strand
GTGAGAAGCTCCATATCTTCTATACCGATAATGAAAATAAGGATCTGCGCCATGCCTCCTATGATGGCAAGAAATGGCGTTATGAGACCCTTGATGGCGATGGCCAAGATATCCAAAATTATCAAGAGAGCGCTAGGCGAAAAACCGCCAGCGATGTAAGTGTTTCAAATGCTTGTGCTGTTACTCCTGCTGGACTTCAAGTTTTCTATAGAGATGAATCTCAAGGAATTATCCTCGGTGCAGCTCTTACTAAAACTGGATGGATCTATGAAATTGTCGATGGAGACCGACAGAGTGGTGGCAGAACCACAGGAGACGTTGGATTTTCTCTCAGTGCGGTAACAAGCGGTAAGAGTGTTTATGTTCTCTATGACTCGATCCTTACGCTCTCATCTAATAACGTTGCCACCCAAGGAGAAGTTAGGTTAGCCAAGCGCAATTCCATCTATCCTGAAGATTGGAGCTATAGCACTCTTGATGGCCCTGATAATGGTGTGGCAGTTGCCGGTTATGATGTTTCGATAAGTAATTCTGGAAGTAGAATCGCAGCGGCATGGCTGGCTGCAAGTGGCCTTCGTCTACCCAACGCTGATGAAGTTCGCTTTCTTATAGTCGATGAGGATGACTACCCCAGTCGGCTATCTCTTGAAAAACATGGAACACCCGGTTCTCCTTTGCTAATAGATAGCAAAGGGCTGATTTTTGGTTGCCAGAATCGACTATGTTCAGTTGGTTCTTATAGCTCAACGCCTAGATTAAAGTACGGTTCCATCCTTGATAATGTTAAGGATAGCGCCATAGTTACAATTAATAAGGTTCGTTTTGCGGTAACCTCAAGTTCCAAGAAGCTAGTTCTGATAAAACTATGAAGTTACTTCTTGCTTCTGCGCTGAATACGAGTCCTTTTTAGAAGCTTCTTATGCTTCTTTTTCGCCATACGCTTGCGCCGTTTTTTTACAACTGATCCCATTCTCACTCCTAACTAACAAATTCGACAGTAATATCTCCTAAGATTCAGAGACATCAAACTGTACTACTCGTCCAATTTAACAGCTCACTTCTAATTGTATCTTCTTTTGCCCAATCCATAAGAAGCCCGACTCCACTTTCCAGGTCGGTGAAATTCAAATCCCCGATTATCGATTTCAAGTAAGTGTTATCAGCCATTGTTATGCGTGAGTCAGACTCACTTTCGGCAGTCTGATTGATTTTAATAGGATTATCACCTCTTTTTGAGATTAGCTCAATGAGATAACTCATCTCCAAAGGCCTACTTCCTCCAATATTTACTATGTCATTAAATCCTTCACTTCTCCGAGTTAAATCCTTGAGTAGAGCTATGGTATTCTCGACGACATCATCAATGTAAGTGAAGTCTCTGCTTATAGAACCATCTCCAAACAAAGTAAAATTGCCTTGTCCCAAGAACGCAGCTGCTATTTTGAAATAAGCCATATCTGGTCTGCCCCATGGCCCGTAAACTGTAAAATACCGCAGACCACGGAAACGTAATTTGCTCGACCTAGATTGAATCTCAGCAAAGAGTTCATTACTCAGTTTAGTTACACCGTAGACACTCTTGGGCTTTAATATTATTGCAGACTCTTTGTATGGAGTTGATGTCGCATCACCGTACACACTTGAAGAGGACGCATATAAAATGCCTTCTATATTATGATTAATTGCGGCTCGAACTACATTATGAAAGCCAATTATGTTTGATGAGATATATGAGTCAGATGCCGCGAGTTTAATTCTTACACCTGCTTGCGCAGCTAAGTGGACCACATAATCTGGTTTTACTCGAGAGATAATTGATTCAATTTGTTGGAAATCTGAGACATCACATCTAATGAATCTGTCGGTGTTGTTCAGACCCAAATGAGCAAGTCTCTTTAGTTTGTAATCTACCGAGTAATAATCAGATAGGTTATCAATCCCTATCACATCTTCACCCAGAGCAAGCGTGGCTTTAAATAAGTGACTCCCGATGAAGCCAGCTGCACCAGTTATTAGGATTCTCACTAAAGGCCCATCAATTCTGCTTGGGTTAGAAACTCTGGAAGCTTCTGCTTTAGCTCAGAAAAACTTCCGACTCCTCTAACTACGCCTTTTTCAAGAAAATAAATTTTGTCAGCTTCCACAACTGTAGAAAGTCTATGTGCTATAACAATAAGAGTTATCTTTCCTTTGAAACTTCGTAGTGATTGAGAAATTTCAGACTCAGTCAAGGCATCCAATGAACTGGTAGCCTCATCCAAAACCAGAAGTTTTGGATTAGTAAGTAAAGCGCGCGCTATGCCCAACCTTTGTCTTTGCCCTCCGCTTAACCTAGTGCCTCTATCGCCTACATATGTGTCTAGTTTCTTTGGGAGAGTCATTACAAATTCGTCAAGGCGCGCAATTCTTAGACTTTCCCAACAATGAAGATCCTTGATTTCACTCATAGGGTAACCCAGGCCTAAATTTTCGCGGATAGTTCCATTTATGACGGGAGAGTCTTGGGGTACATAAGCTACCGCCCCCGGCCACTTTGAGTAAGTAGATTTTGGAGATTGTCCCGAAATCTCAACGGTGCCGCTCTTCTGCTCCAAAGCCCCAAGTATTACGTCGACTAAAGTGGTTTTACCTGCACCAGACCCGCCTACAATCGCTATAAATTCTCCAGGATCTGCCTTTAGGGAAACATTGTTTAATACTTCAATCTTTTTTTTGTACTCAAAGAAAACTGCCGAGACATTTACGCTACCCTCAAAGTCTTTGTGATCTCTAGAAATAGGTTTTATTTCAAGCTCTTCCGGAAAAACAGTAGCGAATTCTTTGATGAGATCTAAGGTTGGCTTGGCCTGTGCAAGCGCGACCGTTATTCCTACAAAACCTTGTTGCAACCTAAGGATGGCGGGAAGAATTCTAGTACTTGCTGCAACAAAAACTGTAAGAGTTGCGATCGCACGGAAAGCTGTCGTAGTTGAAAATTGATAGAAAGCAAGCAGTAAAGCGGTAACAACGAGTGCAATTTCTAAAATGTACTTGGTTAATCCACTTAGAAAAGATATCCTTGCAGCACCGTTGGCTAAATCCAGTCTTATTCCACCAATTCGGCTTGCATAAAAACCCCTTCGGTCTCGAACTAGTAGTTCTCTATATGAAGTAACGGCTTCATAAATTCTTTGGGAACTTTCGATGCTTAATGTTGTTTGACGCTCTCCAAGTTTCTTCATGTCTTGGTTAATATTTCGATAGAGAACATAGGCTAAGAAACCGAAAATAACGGCTGTGCTTATGGCTGTTATGGGATCGATGAAGAATAAACCTGCTCCCATGACCAGCAAGAGCGTGACATCAGCGATTAAGGCAACCAAGACTCCGATAACACCCACCATGATTGTTGTGACTCCATCTGTAAGGGTATAGATGGAATGTTGTGCCGAGCGTTGGTTAATTCTAGATACCGGAATCGTGAAATACTTGGAAATTAATAAGCTGGACATTGAAGCTGAGCGCCTGGCGAGAAAAAATAAAGTTCTTCGGATAATAAAGAGGGATAGCAATGTCTTGCCTATAAGAGCTATGGCTGACAACAATCCTAGAAACACTACCTGCGTTTCCAGGCCAAAACTATCAAGACCCAGGAAAGTCAAAACAGATTCTACTCGATTTCCGATTTGTGCTGAACCCAACCTTGTGATTGATAGGGAGCTCATAACTCCGATGAGAAGGACTCCAAACAAATCCAACACAGCTAGAAAAAGGGTCAGGCTAACCACCAAAACCAAAAGTTTGTGATCTTTTTTAGAAAGAAGTTTAAATGGCACAGCAATAGACTTTTCTTTAAAGCGAGAAGTTAGCCGGAATACTCTCAAGTTAACACTCTATCCTGCAACCCATTACTAGAAGTACTCACATCTTCTCTCAATCCTTGCCGGTGTTGTAGGGTTCTTGGTCGTGGACCTAATAATAGTCAATTATTCCATGAACCCCAATTCTATGGTCTTTTCCCACCAGAGTGAGATAGCGCTTGAACTTGCTAAGGTATTTGATTCTGTAACAGTTTTCACTACTGAATCAAATCCAGGCCCATTCCCAGTAAATGTACGAGTAGTAGAAGTTCCTTGGAGAAAAGGTTCACCTTTCGGAAACGCGCTCAGAATAATCAGAATTATTGTCCCCTACTTGATAAAGAATCGTCGCTCAATAATCTTTACGCATATGGCAGATATTCATGCAGCGCTCATTTCTCCATTCACCTGGCTTCTTCGAATGCATCATGTTCTCTGGTATGCCCATGCTCGTAACTCGCCCTATCTAGTTTTGGCGTCTTTCTTCGTTAAAAGGGTAACTTCATCTACCCCAGGATCATGTAGTCTTGTTGTTAATAGAAGAAAAATACGTTTTATTAATCAAGGTATAAGCGTAAGAGAATTCCCATTCATCTTCCGAGAAAAAGAGTCACGCAAAGAAATGATTTATTATGGCAGACTTGACCCTTCAAAAAATATAGATTGCCTAATTGAGTTAGCCGAATTACTAAATAAGTGTGACGAGTCATTTAAGATAGATTTGTATGGTGCCCCAATGGGCTTATCATCTGCAAACTATCTGGAGTCTTTAAAGATTTCGGGTGAAGAATTAATTCGGAAAGGAACTGTCAACTTTTTTGACCCGATTGAACGTACGAATTTGTCAAAGCAAACAAGTCATTATGGACTCTTTCTTAATCTCTTCCTTGGATCGCTGGACAAAACTTTGGTCGAAGCAACTCTTATGGGTTTACCCGTGGTAACTTGGAACCAGGAGTATTGCCGTGAGTTTGGTACTTGGAGCGAAAATCATACTTCGCAATCTTTAAGCTTTATTATTGATGAGATAGAAGCTTTGCAACACATCTCAGATAGTGACTATCGACGAGAGATTCATAGACGTTATGAACTTGCTAAGCAAAATCATTCATTAGACTCTTGGGTGACCCGCCTACTTCCGGTTCTCAATAGGAAAAACTAGTGATGACTCTCAAAATTTGTCATGTCATCACCACGATTGACTTAGGAGGAGCTGAAAGGCAACTACTGACTCTAGCCTCCTTCCAAAAGCAGTCAGGAGATCAGATTGAAGTGATATTTCTAAAAGATAATCCAAGGCTATCGAATGAGTTCCTGGATGCTGGGGTTGAACTAAATAAATCTTTTGTATGTCTAAATTTCTTCCAACAAATTATGCTGCTACGAAGCAAGGGCAAAAGTCAGTGCGCAGTTTTTCATGCACATCTACCCCGTGCAGAGTTGCTATGCGCCCTCGCTCTTTCCAGAAAAACTTTTGTAGTTACAAGACACAATGCAGAGGCCTTCTTTCCAAGAGCCCCAAGGATATTTTCAATATTCTTATCAAGGTATGTACTCCGGCGAGCTCTCGCATCTATTTCAATTTCAAAGGCAGTCACTGATTACCTTGTTTCATCTCGTGAACTGAGCCATGGAAAAAATAATCACATAATTCATTATGGCCTCAAACATACTGAAGTGAGAACTAGGCTAACTCCTAGAGAAGTAAAGAAAGTGGTTCAACTTGGGACTGTAGCGCGATTGGTTCCCCAAAAGAACCTCACCTTACTTCTTAAGTCCTTCCAGGTTTTGCGCCAAAGGGCTTTCATTGACTTTAGATTGTCCATTGTTGGAATTGGACCTGATAAAGACGATCTCTTAGATATTTCTAGAAAGTTAAGTATTGACGGCGCGATTAATTGGGTTGGACAACTAACTGAAACTGGTGACTTTTATAGGGGATTAGATGTATTTATACTGAGTTCGAACTATGAAGGTTTTGGTTTGGTGCTTTTGGAAGCTATGACGCAGGGAGTACCAATAGTTGCCAGGCGAGTCTCTGCAATTCCGGAAGTACTGGGAGCTAAACACCCTGGTTTATTAGAAACCGATAGCCCTGAGGAGATGGCGCGTAAGGTTGAAGAGCTCATAACTAACCCAAATCTACTAAGTGCGTTCCTAGATCATCAAAGTGAACAATTGGCCCAGTTCTCGATTGAGAAAACCTACAAACTTCACTCTGCTGTTTATGCTCAAATGATGAACTCACCTCAGGAGCAGTGATCAATGCTAAATCTTAATCAGCTATTGCCGCCCTTAAGAGTTCATTCGTGGGGAGGACTCGGATCCCAACTAAATGCACTCGCATTCACGCTTGATTTCTTAGCTTTAAACCCAGGGAGAAGAGTGCACTTAGTCATCCACACTGGCGGTGTTACGCGTCGTTCGATGGAAATTGCCGAGCTTTTGCCCACTAATGTCACCTGGAGCGAGATTGATGACTTTGTTAACAAGTCTAACACCCAGAAAAGTAAGACTAGCTTGCGTTACTTTGCTTCCTTGTTGTCTGATAAATTACGGATTGCTATTTTTCCTGAAAATAATTCAGATTTGAAAAGAATCAAATTCTGGACAATTTCAAGTAGAGGCCACTATTCTTACATTCGTTTTAGCGAAAGTACGATAATCTATATTTTTGAACTGATAAAGAAATCTGATGTTGCTAGTATGAATGACAAAAACATAATTCACTATCGTCTTGGAGATTTACTCTCAGTAGGAAAAGCATTCATAGCACCCTCTGACATTCTCCAACTTATAGAAACTCTAGGGATTCAAACGTGGCATGTCTTAACAGATTCACCAGAAGCAGCTCGTAAGATGTTCAATAAACTATCTGACAAAATCTCGATAGAGGGGATTCATAACCTTCCTCCATTAACTTTAATCAAGTCAGGATTTCAAAGTCGCATATTTGTCGGCACCACATCAAAACTGTCAATCTGGATATGTATATTTAGAGTCTATTTGAATTCAGGGTTAACTTTTATGCCCATAGAATTAAGAATGAACCTCTCACAATTAATTAAAGACCCAACCCCAAAGAATCTCGATTACTACTAAACTACTATTTTGCCTTTAATAAGAATAATGGGCTGGTAGTTTAATCATTGATCTGTCATATATACCTGCAGGATCTCCTCCCTTCTGATTTTGATACCAAGGGAATGGAACAATCATGCTTCCTCCCGCTTTTCTGCAGAGCATTCCACCCCACCAAGCGAAGGTGCTGTTCGAAACGCCCACAACTTTTGCGCCACCCATTAGTTGTAGCGTCGAAACCTCATTCAATCCATAAAGTCTAATCAAGTTAATCCCTTGATTGTCTCTTAGCCTCTCTTCAGCAGTCATCCAGTCATCAGTGACAACGAATACTTTTTTAACACCTTGTTTTACTATCTCATCAATCAATTGCAGGTAGTATTTGTGGTTCAAAACACCTAGAGTGTCTCTATGCCGCTTTTGATAGTAATCAGCTCCTCGTAAATGAATTACTGCGTATGATTCCCTTTCGTTTATTTCCTTAATATTTCTTTGCCGACTAATTAATTCTTGTACCTCGCTTAAAACAATTGACACCTCATGTTCAAGGAACTCTAGGTTTTGAAAAAACCCTAAATGCACATAGGGACGTGACAAATCGAGGCCGTAGTAATCCTGCCAATGCCAATTTCTGCTATCTAAGGTTTTGTTTCTCCAGGGCTTTGACCACTTGGATTCTGGTACGAATTTACCACGAGAAAAGGGGCAGCTAAATTCGTAACTTCTAAATTCCAGGCCATGAGGGCATTCTTCTAAGAGTTCTGAAATTATTCTTACTCCACATAGTAGATGTGAATTGTTACTTTCTTCATTGCGAACATAAACGACTTTAGTGGATCTCGACTTGGCCAGCTTGTGAGCAAAGGACAACTGCCAAAGCTGATTTCCTAGTCCACCATTTAGTACTACGTAACTATCGCGCATAATTAGCGAATTTGTTAAGTTTCGACTCCAAAGATCGTAGAATTCTAACTGCCTGGTATGGTATTTCAAACAACCAAATACGTAGTCTCTCTCTTTTACCTAGCCTCACAAACAACTGGTCATAGTATTCACTAGAGTACGACCACCTTCTTATAGATTTCCTGAAACCTAGGGGTGCCAAAAGTCTTTCTATCTCGCTTTGTTTGACCGTAAAAGAAGAAATTGTTGACTCGTCGGTTATCTCGCAAATAAGATAATGTACCTTCGAAAGTAATTTACTTGCTCCTTGAAGTACTTTTGGTTCGGCTCCTTGAACATCTAGAACTAGCAACACTGGTTCACGAATAATTAGATTCTGAAATTCACGGTCCAAAGTAGTGGTTTTGACTTTGATTCTCTGAGTCTCTTCTATCGGCGACTTAGGCTCGAACAAGCTGTTGTGAGCTCGATTTGCCATAAGCCAGAAATCTAGAGACTTGTTCGCTTCTGACCAGAATACTCCTTCAACAACGTGGCTTCGGGGATAGCGTAGCCGTATATGTGAAGCACAAATTGGATCTGCTTCACACCAATAAATGCTGTCTATCCCTAGCAATTCGTATTGTTTATTATCCTGTCCGTAGTGAGACCCTACATGCACTACGGTCCTAGGAATAATCCCCATCAATCTCATTAATCTGTGATTACGGATCATATATTTTGGGTCTTTTCAGGTTCACAATAAAAACGACTTCCATGAATCTATCACGAAACGATTGTAGAAATTACGATTTACGCTCAAGGGTTTATCCTCAAGATAAGCCAGAAAATCAGATAAGTCTTCCTCGTAATCTTCAATTGCGTGAAAGTCCCCGAACTTTTCTAACTCAGTGAAGAAAGAATTCGTTTTAGACGTTATAATGGGGACATTGTTGGCTAAGAAATACCCTGCGTATCCTGATGACTGCCTGGTGTAATTCTTATGCGCGAGCAAAGCTACTTTTATATTTGATAAGTACGTCCTAAATTCTAAATCATTTGTCTCCTTAGGTATGAAGGTCATGCTTGGGTAAACTTTCTTAAACCTATTCATGTCTACACTTGCTGGCAATTTCACGATCGGATTTAAGAATCTTGTCTTGTTAAGAATACTCTTGACATCACCAAAACTAACATTGCGGCCAATTGGCCAGAAAATTCCAACTTCTTTACGGGCAGCATTTAATGAAGATACCTCTCTTTGGAGCCCATAATGGGAAGGTGTATGAATAACGCCTCCTAGATATTTTCTTGATTCAATCACCGAAGACTCGACCTCCATTGCTATAACTGGTGCGATACTAATCCGTCCTATAAAATTCGCAAAAGACTCCCACTCGAATGAGCTATTTGGAGAATTAAGAATTCTAATTCGTGGTCTGTTTTGGCCCGTGAGCAACTTCTCTAACTCCATTAGGTGGTTGACTCGAGAGGACGTAATCACAATCGTCGATAGCGAAGGTTGAGCTAGTCTTATTCCTTTCTTAATACATCTAGATAAATCTCTAGAAATCTGAAAATCAACAAAAGGCTTAAAGAGTCTTAAGTGATCCAGTTTCATTCGATGTAGAGTCACTCCGAGTGACCTAGCATTTACGTCACCAAATTCTGAATGAACGCTAACTATTTGCGTCCTTATGGAAAACGTCATCAAAAGCTGCTTGATAGTTCTTAGCTCGTCGCGAGCGTGCCCTCTCTGGGCATGAGTCCACGTATTAGTTATTATGTATGAAGTTGACATACTAGGATCAATTTTGCACGTTAAAACTAGGTGTGCCTTTCATACTCAGATACTACTGCCTTGTCAAGCAAATCCATATTCTTACTACAATCCAACAGCGGGGTTTGTGTGGTATCAGAATTTTTTACTGGGCCATTTAAACAACCCTAGATTCATCCGACTAAGTAATGAAGTCATCGTCCCCACGAGAACTAATTTAGAACAGCCTGAAATAACAATACTTGATCTAATAAGTCTACTCTTGAAATCCTAAGTTTCAATTAACTACATTAAATAATTAATTTGAGGGCTATGCTTACCTGTATAACAGGAAAGGGGTTCATTTGACTGCGCTGCCAGTACTTGTAACATGTTTCTCACGTCCAGATTTACTGGAGAAAAGTCTCTCTAGTTTAATCAAGTCAGAATGTCCTATCCAAGTATTTGTTCATATTGATGGCCCAAGAAGTGGTTACCCTGAAGATTCTGTTGCAATCGAGCAGTGCAAGAGAATAATAGAGGGTTCATTTAGAGGAGATAATCTAGTCATTAGGTCTTTGGAACAGAACCTTGGCCTGAGACATGCGATGTTATCCGCAATAACATGGTTCTTTGAACATGTTGATTACGGCATAATCATTGAAGAAGACGTAGTAATTCACCCCGACTCCCTAAGAATCATTCTCGCTTTATTGAAAGAGTATGCGCTTGATTATTCCATTGGAGCTATCTCTTTGCACAACAACTTATCGGAGGAGTTCACTGATAGTAATTGTGACTTATATTTGAGTAACTTTTTGTTTATTTGGGGTTGGGCTACTTGGAAAAGTCGTTGGAACTGTATAGTGGGGGGAATTGAGAATCCCTATACTCGACTAATTCAATGTGGAATTAGAAGGGAAATAGGAGTGATGGGATTTCTGTACTTCTTAAGGTTTCTTAGATCTAAAGCAAGAAATAGTTGGGATGGTGACGTGCAGCTCAATTTTTGGGAAAAAGGTTATAAGACGATTCATTTCAGAGAGAATTTAGCGTGGAACATCGGTTTTGACGACAGAGCAACACACACTAAGTTACCTATTGCTCAACGTGTAATTTATCAAGATAATTTAAAGGAGCTTGCCAAAATGAATCGATGCCTGACTACAAGTTTCTCGATTGAGAAGAGTATTACTAGAGAGGTTTTCGGCATTAAGGGAATACGGGAATACCTTCGGTGGGGACGATGGTTTGTTAAGAACCGGAATAGATTTTGATCACTTTATATCTGTTCCGTAATACGAACACTAGGCTAATATTTGCCAATTAGATCTAGAGACAACTTTCCTTCAGAAGAATAGTGGACTAATAGAAAAGTTAAGAGGACGCTCATCAGAGCTTAAGGCTTGAATGCGCTATTATGGCGGCATGACTCAAGATTGGAAGACATATTTGAATCA
>Ga0194131_10010861_pt1 | contig 11022 bp, 7 predicted proteins | sample TA2KigO120mmetaG_FD_148631 | JGI IMG/M metagenome (GOLD analysis project Ga0194131, IMG submission 148631) | Freshwater microbial communities from Lake Tanganyika, Tanzania - TA2015053 Kigoma Offshore 120m | ecosystem: Environmental > Aquatic > Freshwater > Lake | place: Tanzania: Lake... | reverse complement strand
TTAAGTCGAGATCATCGAAGACTGCTTGCGCTGATTTACTTATCCTCTTTGCATCTTGAATAAGGACATCAACATCACTGCCTGGAATCGAGTTAATACGCGGAGTTATTTTGACAGGTATATCAGCTTGAGTAAGATAATAATCAGCATTTTCAGTTGGTTCAATATCACCTATTCCAGGGCTGGCCATGATGATTAACTATTTCTTGCTAAGAGAGCTTACAGGAGTATCTGAATCTAAACCGTATTGATCCTTATCTTTTGTCTTGTAATCTTTCAATATTCTATTAATGAACCAATTACGATATGAGACGGGTAGATTTCTCACAGTCTCATAGCTCATATTGAGGTGTTTTATTAGGAAGAAAGCCTGCTCCAGGATTTCTTCGCGGTTCTCAGGTTTGAGGCCAAAAAAATGCAGCACCCAGCGGCAAAGCCACCTTTGACTCCTCGCCACAGCTCTTGCAGGAAAAATCAACTTGCATCTTAAGGCCCGGCTCGATGCTGGTCATATAGCTTCTTAAAGATCGGCTGTCAAAAGCGGGCATCGCCTTGATGAAAGCGCTGATGTCTGACCGCTCTCTTCTCCCATCTATGCTTGTGATCTGATTTTCAAGCTGACGAGTTACAACGCCCTCAACCTTTGCATCCGGGAAGAGCCGCTGCATCCGTTCCCTCATCTGCGCAGTCTCCTCCTCGTCCTTCACAGTCAGCAGCTTAAATGTAACACGCTTCTTTGAGACGGGCAATGAAAAAGAAAACTCATTGGCACCTGGAGCATCCGGGTTTGCGCCGAGACGCTTGATCTCGATTGAGGAAAGATCAAAAACACCTACGTCTGTTCGAGAACAGGCTGGACAGGTGACTGAGGCCTTATATTCAGATCCATATCCCGTGATCCTAATGGAGACCATGATGGCATTTCTATCTCCAGATAGCAGCTCTCCTGGGTCAATTGACTTATCAACCAGGCAGCTCTTGATGAGGTGCTGGAGAACTGTTCCCTCTTTTATCAGGGCTCTTGACATGAGGATGTCCTCTTCTTGCGCTGTCATTGCCTTGATCTGCACTGTCTCTCTCTTGTGCAGCGGGCTTCCCGACGGGTAGATCACTCCATTAGACGGAAGAGGTATCTGCTCGACCGGAACTGTCCACCCGAAGACATCCTGAACGGGTGAGCTTCTGGGAATTTGATTCATCATATCATTCGGAGATAATTGCTGTGGAACATCTGACTTTTTTGGCATTTTTCACTTTGTGGTTTCTAAAAATAAAACGACCACGTCAATCTCATTATTGTGACGTGGTCGTTCAAGTAAAATTTAAAATTTTAGTACTGCAGGACACACTGATCAAATCTAATTGTCAGAGCAATGTCAATCACGTCGTCAGTGTTATAGTCAAGCGTCTGAAAGTTTGCCGCCTCAAGGAAAGCACCCTTAATGTCCCAAAGCTCGACAACCGTGCCGATGGGATCAAGCATCTTAAGCTGAATATCGCGCTTGTAGAAGTCAGCATAGCCAGAACGACCTGACACCGACTCGTGATGAGTGCGGATCCACTCCATGACCTGTTGCGCGCCAGAAGGAGCAATGGGATCGTGAATGTTAACAGACAGCGTGTTGAACTCAAGCTTCTTGGAGATGTAGCGCTGTGTGTTTATCCATGGGATCCTATGACTATTCATTGTGAAGTTGGGACGTGCAGCTGTCTTGATCAAGAAGGCGTCAATTCCCTCAATTGCAAATATCCAGCGATGCTTCCTTTTAGGCTCAAACTTATTGGGAAGCATATCTGTGACAGAAAGCGTCTCTGCCGATGTTGCCATTTGTTGCTCCTGATATCCTTACTTATCTGATTAGTGAAAATTAATCGTGCAAAGCACAATTTTGCTACACCGTCGCACTACGTCCTGTCACAACGAAGTCGATAGAGATGAACTCTGCTGTCCTCGTTGGTTGCAGAAAGATCTTTCCTCGAATTGTGTTATTCTCAATGTCTGCCTGCGTTGTTGTTGAAGTATCAATCTGCACCTTATATCGATCAACACCTCCGCCCGATTGGATTCGCTGGAGGATCGGATTGACAAGTGCGTTGAACTTGTCAAGCGTCGACTGTGTATTTGGCTCGAACAGGAGGCTATTTGCAACCTGTCTAACCTGGCGTCGAAGGAAAATAAGCAGCCTTCTCACGTTGATTCGATCAAGTGCAGAAGCTGCTTGTAACAGCGTCTTCTGCCCCCAGACGACGAACCCGGTTCCTGGGAATGCAACAATTGGATTTATCGATGCATCGTAGAGCGTGTCAAGATCATCCTGTTTGAGAGTGAGAGAAGAATCAACCACATTTGAGAGGCTTGCACGTGTGAATCCTGCAGGTGCATTCCAATAGGATCCTATCTTATCATTTGTTGCAAGAGCACCAAGTGCAACAATGCTGGGCGGAACTGAGATGAGGTCTCCTGTATCTGGGCTTGTGATTGTGACATCTGGGAAGTAAGCAGCTGCAAAAGAAGTGTTTAGATTTCTGCCAGAGAATGAATCGACTGTATAGGAAACATCTACTGTTGAACTAGATCCGGTGATCACGGCATTAAAGGCATCTCTCTCCTCAATATCCATGACGTACATGGCATCGAATCTACTCTCAATTGCAGTGATCGTGTAGTTGGTAACAGAGGAGTGTCTAATGCCCGGAATGGCAAGCGCCTGAATATCTGTATCGGTCTTGCTTCCCATGATATCAACAGCCTTCTTGTACGCAACAACTGTTGGTCCGCTTGTTGCGCCGCCTTGATTTTCAGAATCATCGATCTCACGCTTGATAGCGAGATTTGTGAGGTTAGATTTTTCCTTATCGAAGATGTTGACACCATCAAAACCGCCCTGCATAATCACCTCAAAAGAGATGTATTGAGAAGTTCTTGATGTAACGTTTCCAAGATCATTAGCACTCAGAGCACGCGTCTTGTTTGCATCGCTTGCGACAATGCTACCCTGCCTGATGTAGGAAGCAGAGATCCACATCGAGGGATCTGCGTAGGTATTGGCTCCAGTAACAACCTGGATTTTTTCGATCGAGAACAGATTGTTGTTGAATGCATCAGCGTTTGAATCATCCTCAGCAAAGAAGTTCGCATCGCTTGGTGCAAACGACGGGAAGAACCCTGTGAAGCTCTCTATTGAATTGTTGTAGGCTTCTGAGTAGTTGTAATCAGATAGGCTCTGTAGCTCAAGTTGAGTTCCCCACGCAATCTCGGTCGATGGAATGCCGCCAACATTGATGTTCTTCCTGGCAGGAACAGGTGGAATAACAGCATTCTCTATGCTAAAGATTCGATCTGAGATCATTGTTCCTGCATCTGAGACGTTCGTAAGAATGCTTCCAGACGTAATGAGATAGCCATAACCCCTGAAGCCAAAAGGAAGCGCTTCTGCCGGAACATTTCCAAGGATGACATCGTTAGACATCTCAACTCTAATGTAATTGTTGAGGATTGGATAATCTCCCACCATGGCTATCTTCTGCGAACTTGCTGACCTATCAAAGTCAAAGTAAGCATTCTGATCGCCAATAACCCTTGCAATGTAATTGGAAGCAGCAGGATCAAGGGTCATTCCTGTAAATCTCTGAAGTACGACATCTGTGTCGTATGTTAGCACTGCAAGATCAAACTTTCCATACTCATAGTCAGGATCTTTCGAAGGAGTAATGTTCTGGACAAGTATCTTGTATTTTGAATTTGCACTACTACCATCTGACAATGAATAGACCTTGAAGAGTGGATACTTTGTTCCTCCAAAATTCTGAGAAATTATGCTTGGCGTGTGAGGCGTTGCATATCTCTCGCTAAAGTTTTCAAAGTTTGGAACTGTAGAGTTTGATGTATTTCTTGTTATAGAACTTGTTGTGACGAAGACGACATCGTGCAGCTGCGTGTTCGAGTACGTTCCAGGCGAGATAAAGACACCAGAACCTGTAAAGACTGCAAGCGACGCGGGAATATCATAGTATGTGTAGAGGTAGTGTCCCGCCGCTTCTATAAGAGTAGGGTCTGTATTGAGCTTATTTGAGATGTGATTATCACCAATCTCAAGAGATGCCGTGATGGTATTCGGATATGCTGTCGTGCTAATATGTCCGTTAAGCAGCATCACGAAGAGAGATCCAGTGATGGACATCGATCCGGTGATACCACCGTTTGGAGCTGATGAGAGAGTAGATGGAGAATTTGTGACGTTGTAGTTACCAGACAGAGTCAAGGAGACACCCGACGGTGTCATTATGATTCCCCTGATTATCGGGTATGATGAAGTGGTAAATTGACGACCAGCTTCGCTGAATATCGTTGATCCGGCAGACTCTGACATAAAGGCGCCTAGGAAATGAGTCCTTCCAAGATTGCCTCCCAAATTTGCGTACGGATTTTTTGCAACCACACCCGATTCTTGAACTAGCTGATTCCCAACAACAAATCCAGCATTTGTAACCTGACCCGTTGAGGCGCTTCTCTTTTTTCCATCACCAATACCAAGGACTCTCAGATAAGTTGCCTGGCTTGCGCTCTCTAGCCACTGACTAACTGCAATTGGACCAAATCTATCACCGCTCTCACCAAAGAGCGTCTTCCAGCTTCTGTAGGTTGTGAATGTAACAGGGACAAATGCTGGACCTGTCTCAGCAGTTCCAATTATACCTGCTGGAATTCCAGTCGCGACAGCCTGTGCCGGCTGCGACTGGTCAATGATGTTAACTGTTACGTTGGCGCTGCCCATTTATTTGCTCCTAAGCGTAACTATTCTCATACGAACTCGACGCCTGCATTCGTGATAATGAAATCAATAGCAATGTATTCAACTGCCCTGGTTGGAACAATTAAGATTCTGCCATTAAGTCTGTTCTGCTCAATCTCAGAGGCTGGATTATTTGTCTCATCCATCACAATTGAGAAGGAGTCAATTCCGCTCTGGCTTTGAACAAGTGTTAGCTCTGGTGTGAGCTGGCTCACAAACCTCGCTCGAGTTGATGCTGTATTCTGCTCAAAGACATACTGGAGACCAATCTTAGAAACTCTCTGCGCAAGCTCAATGAGCATTCTAACGACATTGACTCTATCAAGCGCGGATCTCGATATCTGGAGAGTCTTCTGTCCAAATATTACGAAACCTGCGCCTGGGAAAGAAGTAATTGGATTAATTCGAGAATCGTAGAGATTATCACGATCAGTGCTTGTCAGCCTTGTAGCGAGGCTTGTAACAGCTGATAGAGCCGCTCGATTAAATCCGGCCGGTGCGTACCAAGGAAATGCAAGCTTATCATTCTGCGCGATTGCGCCGAGCGCTGCAACAGACGCCGGAACTCTAACACGTCGGCCCGATGTTGAATCTATCAGGCTAACGTCTGGGAAATATGCAGCTGCATATCGGTTGTCAATTCCTCTTCCTGAGAACACCTGAATTGTGTAGCTTACATCAGGCTGGACAGTAGCATCAAATATCCTTGTACCAGTGTCGTCGTAAGTAGGAATATCCATGATGTAAAAAGCCCTGGCAAAGCTAGCTGCTTTAGCAAGTGCGTAATTTGTGATATTTGAATCTCTAATTCCTGGAATTGTGATTGTGTTCACTCTAGAAATTAGAGGATCTGTGATGATGCTAATTGCACCCCTGTAGGCGTTTATGACAGAGTTTTCAGCATTTGATCCAAATATGTTTGATGTAGCAGAAACGCTCAGTCCAATGTTAGGTGAAGAGGTGGCCTTGCCACCTGACTCTTGAGAAGAACCCTTGTCGTTGAATGCGGACATATCTGCATCCAGGATGTTTGATCCATCCCAGCCACCATACATGAGATTTGTGAACTTTGTGAACTCGCTAAATCTGTTAAACTGGCTGGATGATGTGAGTGAGCAGAGAGTTGCAAATGTTATTCTCGAAGACTCACCCGTAAATGTAAGCGTGTAGTCGGGAGCTGCCGGTACGAGATTCCTTCCATAGAAGGCATTTATCATGTGCTGGTCTACAGTGCCCGTGAGGTCAGACACGCTGCCGTTGTAGAATGCAACTTTCGCAAGCGTAAACTTGTTTGAACCAAATTGATTTGCTCCTGATCCGGTCACTAGAGCATCAAGCTTCTGAATTCCTGAGAATTTGACAATGCTATCAAAGTACTCATTAAGATAGCCACCTCCGTTAGGATCGAGATCGCTAATAACCCTGTCCTGCTTTATGCCCCAGTAGAGCCTTGCATCCACCCTCTCTGCGTATCCAGCCTCCCCAAAAAATCCAGGAGAAGTCTTGGTCTCGCCAAGTGTAACTTTAAATCTCATAGGAACAGGCGGGACAATGGATCCGGTGAGAGCCTGATTTGATGCCTTAAGGATCATTCTTCTCGTGCTTGCTGCAGGCCCAGAGTCTGTTAGTGAGTCATTGGTCTTGAGAACCGGAAGGCCAGCGTATCCGAACGGAAGAGATGTCTCAGGAATGTTCTTAGAGTCGACAAGGCTGTTCATCACAACTCTAACGTACTTAGAAACGTTCGGATATTTTCCAGAAGAAATAAATCTTCTTTCGCTCTCAATCGCAGCATCAAAGTTGAAATAGATCTTCTTATCTCCGATGACCTTGGCGATGTATCGATCACTTTCGGGATCTAGATCGCAGAGCGGAAATTGCTCAAGAATCTTTACATCAAAATCAGAGTCATAGAAATCCCTAACAAGGACAGTAAATGTTCCATAGGGATTCGCAGGATCATCAGACTTCCTAAGATTTGTAATTGAAATCTTAAATTTTGTGCTAGTATCGTTTCCGCTTCCGATTGTCTCAAAGTGGAAGAGCTCATATTCCTTGTCAACAAATGGCTGGCTAATAAAGGCTGTAGTTCTTGCGGACTGGAACCTGGCGTCAAATCGACCAAATGTTCTAACAAATGGAAGCGAAGAATCACCAGCTGTATTAGAAGCTGACGCAGAGCCGCTAAGGATTCCAACTGATCCAGCCGCCGTATTGACGCTTGCAATTGCTGAATCAACCGGATAGTGAGCGTAGAGAAGGTGCTCTTGCGTCTGAAATAGGCTTGGTGATGTATTCAGTATCTTTGAGATGTATCTGTCGCTGTCTGGGTCGAGAGATGCTGTGTATACACGGACTGCACTGTATCCGTCCGCTGATCCATATCCGGAAGATGAGCTAGAGATGACGAGCTTAAATTCCCTGGTGCTAGAGCCAGCTGTTGCAACATCATCAGCTGCATTGCCAGGTGTGTATGACTCATTTTCAGAAAGAATCTGCACGCGAGTTCCAGATGCAAGCAGAACAACGCCTCGAATAAGATTCGCTGATTGTGATGATGCAGCTGGGAATGAATCATTTTGCGTAAAAATAGGATAAGACGCGTCAATGTCTCCCGTTTCAAGAACATGATTGGCAGCAATGAACTGCACAAATCCCATGCCCCTTGTGTCTTCGGATGAAACTCTTGAGCCAGAAATTACAAATCCTGATCCGACCGTTGTTCCCTTGGTCTGTGTGCTTAAGACATCAGCAATTTCGGAATTACCTCCGGCACCAAGGACCCTAATGAATGTTAAAGCATTTCCACTCTTGAAGTACTCTTGCGCTGCGTAGTAAGCAGCTGATCTATCATTTCCAGCATCACCAAACGTGCCAACAAACTCTGATAAAGAAGTTACAGTTGTTGGAATAAAGGCTGGTCCCATGGGAGATGTTCCAATTAAACCGGCTGGCGTACCTATGACTCCCGGCGCAGGCCCACTCAGATCAATCTCAGTCTCAAAAAATCCTGGGAATTTATAGGTCACTTCCGCCATTTTTGCTCCGGGTTCTTTCTTAACAAATACATATTCAGCCTAGCGATGAAATGACTAGTCTAGCGTCTCTTCGATCTTGGTTATAATCCTATCTGTAGATATTTTTTCTCCCGATCTCGGCTCTCTCTCAACCAGGGATTCATATTGGCGAGATTCTTCATTTTCCACCACAGTCTTAAATTTTGATTTTGTTCTATCTTGAATGGGATGTCCATCCTCGTCAAGTGCCTCAACGTCACTCAGGATGAATGCATTCACCCGCTCACTGGCATTTAGGACTTGTGGAGGTTCAGCAATCTGGCTCCTAGTCGTGTAGTCTTCGAACGCAATTTCAGGTGCAGCATGAAACACCCTGAACGGTGTGCTTATTCCTGGGTGCGCAGGAGCAAGAATGTAAGCTGGAACCCTAATTGAAAAGTTATACTTTATAACCCTTTCAGTTCCGGTAAAGTTTTCAAAATTATCACCCGATGTCATGGTTCCCATTAAAAATGCTGTAAACTTGAACCCCTTGCTAGAAACAAGCTGAAATTCACGGCCTTGTCCGTCGGTCTTTGATAGCATTGTCTCAAGAAGCTGATTCATTTGAGACATGTATTGAGTCCAAAATGTTACATCATAGCTTAGCTGAATAAAGATGGGATAAGGGATTGTTATCACCTCTATAACATTCTTTCCCATGTCATTCGCCAGCGGAAAATTTAGCCGACCTCCGCCAAAAGCAATCCCAGCCCCGTTTCTTCTGGATGTTTTCGTTCCGGGTGTCGCACCGGATCCAGGTGAAACGTCGTTATTTAGAAAATGTCCTCTCGATGTGACATTATCCTGATTTTTTATTGAAAGCTTATTAATAATATTCTGATATTCTCTGTCAGAGGCGTCTAATCGCTTTCTAATAACATAATCGGTATTTTGCCTAAAAGAAATTGGTACACCTCCCGCCTCAGCATCAGTCTTAAACCCGATGTTTGAACGCTTTATGGCTATTAGAGGAAGAATAAGTGCATTGTTCTTATCCCTAATCGGCTTTTGTCTTCTTGTAAGTGCAAATCTTTCACCAGCAGCAAAAACGACAGGAACCTTTGTTGTCTGCTCGTTTACTTTGACTTCAAATGCAAGTCGCTTATCGAAAAGCTCAAAAAGCGCACGATCGACGTCCTCTATGCCGCAAGATGGAAAAGAGAACTTATCAGGAACGTTGAATCCTTCGTAGCTTTTTTTTATTTGCTCTTTTTTAGACATGCCTATGACTCATCATAGAAGGAAGATCCAACGCTGTCTGGATCTCCGCTAGGAGATACCTCAGCAGGACCAGTTATGGGAGCATCAAGCACTTCATTTTGCTGGAGTGCCCTAACATCTCCTGTCTTCCCAAGATTGTTCTTCTCAAATCCGCGCTGCTGAACAAATGTATCCTGAACGGCATCTGAATCGGAGTATCTCTCGGATGTAGGACCGAAGACTTTCGAAAGGAACTGTCCCTTTCTTGACTGCTTGCCCGTGATAGTAATGAAGCTCTTGTGCTCAATTTGCCCAAAAATTGTGTCTGTTCTAGGCGCTTTCACTATCTCAAAAAATGTGTTTCCGTAAGAGAAGAAGTCACCTTCAACAAGATCAATTCCCTTGTCAATGAGATCTCTAACTTGAATGTAGCATTCAATGGTATAGTACTCTTCTGACCCGAACTTGTTTGTGATAATTTCTTGTGGCGAGTATTTCACCATGCATTCAAGTTCAATCGGTGTCTCGAAAATTTTGTCAGGAGACTCCTCATAAACATCATGAGCTCGAGATTTGATCTCATTGATAGCGAAGTAGTAGATTTTCTGACCAACGACGTCTTTGACTATCTCCTTGGCAAGATCGTTGATAAAATTTATTTCTCTAGGAGTTATGAAGAGCCTTGCCATCGTGCATTATCCCATAAAAATAACTTTTCCGTTAGGAACTGGAATCTTTGAAAGCTGCTTTGTTATATTTTCTGCACGAGTCGCTGCAGTCTCAATCAGCTTATCATAGGTCAGAGTATCAAGCATCTCTCTAAGCTTGGTGATAAGTCCTGTCTTATCCTCTCTTCCTTTCGAGACTAGGTCAGCCCCGTTGAGTGTAACAGTGCCCCCTGGAATCGGAATATTTCCAAACTTATTTCTAATCATTCCAAGCTGCTCCATGCACAGAGCAAGTGTATATTGCCTAATCCACTGTCGACCTATGCTATTGACTCTTGTGTAATTAACATTTCCAAATGGAATGTTTGAAAGATTAGAGACACCGCTTATGGTCTCATCACCGTAGTCTGGACTAAGTGGGTTTGAAAAATATCTGACTCTCACCCACAGCTTGTTTGGCACCTCGTTTAGAGTAGGCGTAGGAAATATTCTAAGATTTGTTCCAATGACCTTGTAAGAGTAGTTTGATCTCCTAACTCTATTTGAAAGATCTAGCATGCCTGCTCTTAGAACATCTTCGAAAACTGGCAATACGTAAAATATTGTCTCCGGAGTAAAAGATTCAAAAGAAAAAGCGTTATTCAGGTAGTTAATCGCTGATGTAGTATCAAAGAATCTGTAAGCAGCCTGCGGGCTGAAATGGAAGACTTCCATTATTCTCATCTTCGATCTAGGCGAAGAATTTTCACTTCCGCTGAAAAGTGTAACGCCGGCCGAGTCCACAAGATCAGTGTAAAGATTGTAGTCTTGCTTTCCAGGAGAAAGATCTATTGATCCTGAATAGTGATTGTATGAGCCTCCTATTCCAGCTTCAGTTGCATATGGCTCAGCAAATCTTGCAAGATATTCCAGGCTTTCACGAGGTATCTTATTTGTCGCCTCGTCTCCTGATCCTGTTGTAAAACCAAGATATGTTAGCATCTGAGATTTTGCCTGATACTGATTCAATATCGAACCATACTCAAGCGTCGCTTCCTCGAGGTTTCCCCAGATCATCTTTTTTGTGAGCTCTACAGAGAGGACATCATCGCCTAACTTTCTCTTAACAAATGTCACCATGTTGTCAGCTTCAGACTGAAAATCAGTATTAGCGTCAAAGATTCCAAAAGGTGTAGGACTTAGTGTTGTGCTAAATGTTGACATCTTGCGCTCTCATCCTTGGTCTAATTATCTGAGAAAAAAAGATCGAGCACATTTTAGATACCTGATCAAGTATTAAATCATAAAATTCGGAGAAGATCA
>Ga0194131_10010860_pt1 | contig 11024 bp, 10 predicted proteins | sample TA2KigO120mmetaG_FD_148631 | JGI IMG/M metagenome (GOLD analysis project Ga0194131, IMG submission 148631) | Freshwater microbial communities from Lake Tanganyika, Tanzania - TA2015053 Kigoma Offshore 120m | ecosystem: Environmental > Aquatic > Freshwater > Lake | place: Tanzania: Lake... | reverse complement strand
CTACAGGCGAAACATCATCTACAGACAAAAAGGTAACTACAGGCGAAACACCATCTACAGGCGAAACACCATCTACAGGCGAAACACCATCTACAGACAAAAAGGTAACTACAGGCGCAACACCATCTACAGGTACAACGGCGCCTACAGAGACAACACCATCTACAACCACATCAACCAGTGATGTATCAACTACTAGTAAATCAGAAGTTAAAGATCTATCCACTCAAGAAAAGAGTGGAAAAAAACTATACGATGAGTTTATCAAATCCGGGGCACTGTTTACTAGGCTAGGTTTACGACCTCTTGGCAAGAGGATAATTGTTTATAAAGGTGAAGATTTGAAAGATGAGGATAAAAAAGCTCTTATAAGTTATATCAATACACTTGGATACAGAATATCTACAGATAACTATGATCACAGAAGTGGTGAAAAAATAATATTTAGACCTAACAAATCCGAAAAACCCGATACCAAGGAACTCCCGAAAGAAGAGGCGCCGACTAGAAAAATAGAAGAATATGAAAGATCTGTTTTTGGTGAGGCCGAAACCGAAGATAAAGCTAGAGAACAAGCGGAATTGAAAGTTTCACAAGTAGATATTAAGCCAGGTTTTTCTAAAAATATTATCGATAGAAAGCCTATGAAACTACCAAGTGGTGGAACTAAATATGAAATAAGATATCTGGTGACAAACAGAGATCATACTGGAAACTCAGGTCGCGTTAAAGGAGGATCTACCACTTCATCAAATAGTGGTGGAAGTGCTGCCAATACCTCAACTAATCCACAAAATGTTACCACTAATACAACCACAACTGGTACAACCTCTAAAGAGAGTGAGATTTCATATGTACAAGGAACATCTACAGATCAGGCAAACGCTCAGAAAAAAGCTTTAGCCGAGTTGAGGAAGAGGGAAAGGCAAGCGGGTAAAACGGCTACCAAGATAGAAGAAAAAGCAGTAAAAAGTGGTGATATATATATCTACAAAATAAGTTATCGATTTGAGTGATTTTAATCCTTAAGTAACTAGAAAGTCTTTTCCAGAGTTTTTTTTTCAAAAGTTAAGAAATATTTTTAATATATAATCTTATGAAATGGATAAAACCATATACAAGACTTCTAGAATCTTACGAAAAACCGAATCTTATTAAGGAATATCCCGTAGAAGATAAAGAATTTCCAACACATCTTAAGAAGTTCAAAGAAGTTTTGGTAGATAAATTCGAAGATAGTGTATTTGGTGTTTTAGATGGTAATGATGTAAAATTACAAGAACTAGTTCCTATCAAGAATTTGGATGAGAAGGAATCTAACGAGAAATGGATAATTCTACATAATATTAAAGAAAACTACGTTAATTCCCACATAGATTTTTTTCTTAGAGTTTATGTCTTAGAAGAAAATAAAAGCGAATTCGAAAATGTTTTAGCTTTCGCTCAAGGATATCCAACTATACAAAAGTGGAAATTTGAATATGATAAAAGAGATCAATATCAATATAAACAAGTTGAAGAGGGAGGGGGTATATTTAAGAAAAAAAAGATACAAGGTAAACGTGATTGGAATAACCCAAAAAAGGTATTAATATATAATTTCTCAAATAAGTTCATTAGAGATGATGATAAAAGTCTAAATAACAAATATTGGTCAGGATATCAAGGTAGAAGGAATGAGGAACCTTTCCCCCAATCTACCACAGAAGTAGATTTTGCGGAAAAGTTTTATATCGATAATTTTATTCGGTCTCTCAAAAAAAATAAAAAGATTAGTGAGTTTATTGAAGATGATGGCAGCGTAAAACCAATGCCAGCTCTCTTCAGGAAAAATTTTTTTCTAGCAGGACCAACGAGGTTTATTTCCCTCAAAGAATTCTTGGAAAAATGCCCAGGAGCCCCTGATGTACAAGAATTCTCTAAACTTGGATATATACCACTTAATGAATTTTTAAAAGAAATGATAGGAATTTTGGGATATGATACAGAAGATTGGGAGTTAAATATTTCTCAACGTATGTGGGTGGAATTCATACCGGGTGATTCTACAGAAAAAATGAAATACCTGTATATACTTTCCTATCCGGAAGATTTTAAATGTACACAAAAGGAAATTTGTGCTTTTCGAAAAGTTACGGTAGGAACAAAAGAAAAACCAAAAGAAAGTCTAAGATATACAATATTCGATAGACTATCTAAGGGAATTCCACAGAAAAAAGCAGAGGAAATTTATAAAAAATATAAAGACAACCCGACTGCCGAGGTGGAACCAAAAGTTATATTTGAGTTGCCCAAATAGTAATCAAAATGTAAATGTGATTTATCTCAACTCGGAGAAATTGAAAACTAACATTATCTCTGAAATGAAAGAAGAATCACTGAAGAAAAGTGATACATATATCTACAAAATAAGTTATCGATTTGAGTGATTTTGAGCTCTAGTTCATAGATTTGTGCTTATCTTTGTAGAAACATTTAGGATTTTTTTAATATAAACTTTGTTATGTCTAAGAAACCAGTACAGAAATCTACCTCTACCAAACCTCTTTTTATGTGGGCAGGTGGTAAGAATAAACTTATACAGAAATATTTACCTCTTCTACCAGGAGGTATTGATAGTTATTCTGAGCCTTTTTTTGGTGCTGGTGCGATGTATATTTGGGTCCAAGAAAACCTAAAACCAAAAACTTGCTACATTAACGATATCAACGAGGATATTATTCGTATATATCGGTGTATAAAATCTGATCCGCAAAGGTTTATCGATAATATTAAACAATACGAAACTATCTATCTACCTCTTTCTAAAGAGAGAAGGAAGGCCTACTACTACGAAATTCGAAATAAACACGCCTGGGAGTTCGATCAGTGGGACGATTACAAACTCGCTGGAACTTTATATTTTTTGATGAAAACCGGTTTTAATGGTATTTGGCAAATAAACAAAAATACGAATAATCGTTTTGGAACTCCTAGCGGCCTTTTGAATCAAAAAGATTCTCTATTTGATTATAATAATATTATTCGCTGGCACGAACTTTTACAAAATACAGAGATCTATTCTGGAGACTGGAAAGATTGCCCTACTTCAGATTTTAACTTTTACGATCCACCCTATCGCGATAGCTTTACAAACTACGGCACAGGTTGGGGAGATACACAGGCCACAGATTTAATCACTACTTCTCTATCCACACGAGGTATTGTTTTTATTTGTAATCGTGATGATGGAACCGATTGGATAGAAAGAAATTCGAATGGATACTATATTCACAAGTTCCCTATAACCTATACAGCTGGTCGTAGAAAAAAGGAAGGTGATAAGTTCAAAGCTAAACCCGCAACAGAAGTTCTACTAATCAAACTTTAGATTTGCTACCTCCAGTCTTTTCTATACCGTAGAGTTTCGGAAAAACTTTAATTATTTTACCCCATCTTCCATCGTATATTTGACTACTTAGAAGATCAATATCCGATATGTTGAGCTCTTTCATTGTTGAGAGTTGTATCTCTCTAGATGAATGAGAAATACGAACTACTAGTAAAATATATTCATTAACTAATAATCCAAACTTATATGAACCAAAGCCATTCATTTCAAGAGCATCACGCCTTTTCTCAAAAAGTCTCTGTAGAACTTTTGTAAAAAACTGATTGAAAGTAAAGGGATCACCACCCCATTCTTGTGATCTTTTAATGCGATTAGAAATAGGATGATCGGGTCTTGTGTTGTAGATGAGTGTGTAGGACTCCTCTGATTTATCATCGACCGGAAGTTTAATAGTTTTTATGAGGTTTGATAGGTAGAAATCTTCATCATTTGAGAAATCTTTTCTAAAAATATCATAGGGGTTTTGAGCTAATCCTGCAGCTTTGAATAGGTTATCCTCTAAAAATGGTTCTAGAAACTTGATATATCTTGGCATATCTGTATATATATTAAAGATATGGACCAACAGACCAAAAGGCGTTTATCTTTTGTAGGTCTTCTTCAGAAAGAATACGTGATTTTTTCTTAAAAGGTAGGGTATTCCAAGTCTTACTTACATAGTAGCAGATGTAGGAATTTTTGGTTATTTCACGCTTATTTACTTCGGGTGTTAGAAAGTGATGTGTGAGTACGGACGCGGAGCTAAAATAAGACTAGAGAAATCTAGTAAAGGATATGAAACGTCTAAAAAGAAGATCCCTAGTGGATCCGAAACACATCAGTCTTTAGCTGATGTGTAGTTCATATAGTTCATATCTTATATATTGAAATGTATTTTTAATAGTTATAGAATTATTCACAACAAAAAATAACTGCCCGTTTTTTTAATACTATAAACACCACAGATCAGGATCTAGTCTATTTGTATCAAAAAAGTTATTTGTAAAAAATATTTAAACATTTGAGTTGCCTAGTTTCCTTTGAAAATCATTTATTTTTTCTACTAAATTAGCAAGTGTCTCTATTGGGTCCTCAACAGTTAGACCACCTACTGAAACGCTACCTGGTAAACTATCAGGTAATCTATTAGGATATATCTTTTTTAGTTTTTCTAATGCTTTCTGCATTCCTATTTTTTTCCTTACTTTTTCGTATTCTGGGCCAGGAAAGTCTTCATACTTACATATCACGAAAGTTAGTACATTCACGTCTTTCAGCTTAAGGTTTCCCCCTAAATATTTTGCAAATGCTACTGGAATCCGCATTTTTCCCATGTAGATATGACCCATATTGGGATTATTGACCTCTGAAATGGAAATATTCGGAGAATACATACTATCCCAATCATCGATCTTTTTCATTAATTCAGAATATCTATTAATTGCTACTCCGTGTTGTTGAATGATAGTATTTAATTCCATACATTTAGAAAAAAATCCTTGGTAAGTTTCCTCAGTGTTGGGATTGAATTTAGCTAAATCTTCTTTGATTAGATTATTAAATTTTTCTAGGTGTTTCATTATTTATATTTTTTTTTTATATATTAAAAAAAATTTCTCAGAAAAACAAATGATTACCTCTAACTTTAAATTTTCTACAAACATTTCTTGTTTTCATAAAAAAAATAATCGTAAGAAGTTTTTTGGTGATCTTAAGATTGAATACATTCTCAAATAATCTCCATTTTTTTTAACGTATCTGGTATAGAAAAAAGATATACCCTAGTTCAAGTCATCCTCTCTTTTAGATAGGAAACCCTCGAAACTTTCTACTACTCTTCTGGAATCTCTTTGATTCCAGAGTTTATTTAAGGAGTTTAGTTTATTTTTATCAATCGAGCAGTTTCTATTGGATATTTTACCTTCATTGAAAAGTCCGATCATTTCATCCATACTGAGTGTTTTGTAGCGTTTATCAAAATTGGGATCTGGATGTGACCATCCGAATTTCAATAACCAGTTTAGTAGAGCTTTTTTATTTACGTCTTGATAATCTTCTGTAGTTCCGTTTCCGCTTCTTTTTGATAGTTTTTTTCCACTCTCGAAAAGAAGACCCGCGTGAATAACTTCTGGAAAAGTTTTTTCTCCTTCAACTTTACATATTTCGTTAAAAATCTTTTGTTGCTTATCCAAGTTAGCAATATGATCTACTCCACGAATGATGTGAGTAATATCATAATCATAATCATCCAATATAGAACAAAAGTTGTAGGTGGGAAATCCGTTGTTACGAAGTATGACCATCTTGTATTCGCCCATATCAAGTTCAATACCGTTTTCACCACGAACGCCTATTTTTTCGGCAACTTCTCGGTATCTATCCAATCTTTCGGATTGTTTGAATGTGAGATCATAATCCAATCCAAAATATTTCATCTGTTCGTAAATATAATCAATCCATTCTTGGCGGTTTCTTTCTTGATCGGTATCATCTATACGAAGAATAAACTCACCACCGTTGGCTCTGGCCATTAGGTAGTTGAGTAGTGCTGTTCGTAAAGTTCCTAGATGAAATTGTCCTGTTGGACTTGGGGCAACTCTTGTTTTCATATGATTAGTTTTTTATGTATATATCTAGCAAAAATAACCAAAAAACTTTACTTAGTAACTTTTGTAGTAGAAAAAGTTCATTCAAGATATGTTTTGATAAATCAATCTGAACCTCTGTTAGATTTTTTACACTTTCATAATATGTCTTGATATACTTCATGGATAGATCTCCTCTACCGGTGCAGTAAAGGTGATTAGCTAATAGGCTCTAAACCACTATGTGGTCCGGTTATTCTGTATTTGCTTCTATAAAACTCACTTGAACGATCGCTAATAATGAAGTTAGAGAGAGTATTGTTACTCCCATCTAAATACTTGAAAGTATCCATCCAGGGAAATTTCTCCGGTATATAGGAAAGTTCAACATTCATAAAGATTAAGTTAGGATTATTTTCTTCAATTCGTGTGGACCACGATACCGAATCTGTTGATGTTGCTGGGATTCCCCGACCACTATCGAGTATCATATTTCTATTCTCTGCCCATTTTTTGAATGCTCTCTTGGTTCTGTTGTTGATGGAATAAATTCTATCTTGAAAGTGAGTAGCTCCAGCTACAGAAGAACTAGAAAGTTTCCAGATCAAAGATCTACCATCAATGGTTCCATCCTCGTTGTATAGGATAAGCATCTGACAACTATCGGGATTTTTCACAAAAATATCCAAATGACTAGCGTAATTTGGTTTTCTAAGCTCGGACAAATTTAAAATATCATTATCCGAACTACCATCTTTAGAGTAAGTTTCATAACCGTAGTAGATCCGAATATGCTCACCCTTTACTAGACGAAATCTTTTTCCTTCACTCTCTAAAACATCTGAATCATTTTTTCTGTGAAATTCATCATAGGCCTCTCTCCATTTATCCAAAAAATCATTTATTTCTCGGGCTGAAAATTCGAATCCATTAGCAGTAAGTAGGGATATAACTGATTTACTAATAGTACTTTTTTGATTGGGTTCTCGGCCCTCTTTTTCTGATCGAAATCTTTGATATTGGCTATCTTGAAATCCAAGTATTTCTGTATCACTATTTCCCGGCTTTAGAAAATTAAGTGATAGTTTTACTTCTACTCCCTTACGGATAAGTGAAAGTAGAGCGGTGGCAATTGGGGATCCTCCTAGGCGATCTATAATCCCTAAGATCTGGTAAAAGTCATCGTGTAACTCTATTACTGACTCGTTAATTGGTTGGTCATCACCAAATTTTTTAATATATCTCATATGATATATATTAAAAAAAATAGATACCAATCTGATATATCTTCTAGTTTAACCGTTTGGTTGTATTCCCATTTTCCGCAACTATCTTCAATGGTTTTTCGGTGAGGTAGTCCCGGTCCGGTTTTTTGTACCAAAAAATACTCACAACTACCTCTATCTGTAGTGTTGATATTAGCAACCACCCAGTCACCTTTTGGATCAGGTGAAAGGCAAGAAGTAGCAGCTACCACAAAGGCGAGTGCGCCCAGACGACCCAGACGACCTTCAGTGATCCCTAATTTTAGAAAAGTTGAATGATCTAGAATGTTTTTCATACACATCTATATACAGCAAAGATAATCATAAACTGAAAAAAAAAATAAATCAGCAAAAAAATTTAATATATAAAAAAAACATAGAATATGCAAAAATTTACTAATTTCGACCTACTACCTATATTAGAGCAGTTATTATTAGAATCAAAATTAGAGTTTTCTAGAGAGTTTTCACAAGTTTTATACCTGATGGGCGACAATAAATTTAGTCAAGTTTTACTAGGTGCCTTTCGTTCTGGTGAAGATAAAGATTACTCACTCAATTATGTTGATATAACCGATAAAGATGATTATTTAGAGTATATACCTCAATCAAAAGCTGATAGATTACTTTCTATCCCTCTTTATAAGATAAGAAACACATCAAACTTACTTTCTTTCAATAAGATAGAGGATAGATATAAAAACAGGACTATGTTTGACGAATTAGGCTTTGATCCAAATCTCGAGCCAGATTTTGCCAAACCATCAAAAGGTCAAATATGTAAAATTATTTCTAGACTACAATCACCTAGAAGTAGGAAAGAATATGCGCTTATTGAACTTTTGGATAATATTACACTGAGACCGATAGGTAAAAAAAGAGTTATAAACATCGAAGGTTTAGAAGAGCACACTCTATCAACACCACGGCCTTGGAAAGAGCAGCGCTCAGAGTTTCGTGTAGCTAAACTAGCTAAATCTATATTGAATACTCTAGGTGTGAGCTATACAGAGCCTGAAGTTGCTGATTTTGCACAGAAATACAAAGCTGCCTATGAAGCTTTTCGTAGTGGATTTATGAAGTTTGATGTAGTAGAAGGTGAAAAAATAGCTTTCTGGTATAACTCCTCTAACTACTATAGAAATGCTGGCACTCTTGGAAATTCATGTATGAAAGAAAAAGGTTCAGATTTTTTCAAGATTTATAGTCAAAATCCAGATGTTTGTAGAATGACTATACTTTACGATGATTTCGGCTCGGTTACCAATGGTAAATATACCTCAAATAAAATTGTTGGAAGATCAATTGTTTGGATACTAGATGATGGTAAGATTTATATGGATAGGATATATGGCATAGAAGATGCTGTAGTTGATAAATTTAAAAACTTTGCCTCTAGTCAAGGTTGGTTTTACAAAAGGTATCAAGATAGAGATACTAATACATACATTACCGGACCAGGGGGTCAAAATATTCATCAAGATCTAAAGGTCATAGCCCGGAATGTTTCTCACACCAGATACCCCTATATGGATACTATATGTTATGTAAGTAGAAATGGTGGGTATATTTCAAATAAAGCCGTTAGTGGAATGATTTGTTGTAGATCTACCGGTGGTGGATTTGATAATGTACACTAATCATCCAAAAAAATCTATTGATTCTTCTACTATTTGAGATGATCCTTCTTGACATATGCGAAAATGTTCAACCCCTTCAAGAACAACAACCTTTATATCTCCTGTAGAAACTCTTTCCTCATCAGAAAATGCTTCACTCTGGCACTCCTCTTTTGAAAGATTTTTAAGACCTGTTCTACCAGCTCTAACTATAAGAACTGAAACTCCTTCCAACTTATCTTTTTTTGATGCTCTTTGTAATTGACCTGGAAGACCATCTCCTTGTTTTTTGGCAAAATCAATCAATGCCGCAAAATCACATTCTTTAGAAAAGAAATATTTTTTATTATCTGGGTGGGAGTTTTTGTCTTGAACAATCAAAACCTTTTCTCTATCTATTTTTTTCCCTTTCATATTTTCTGAAAATTTCACAATTTTCTCTAGAAATTCTGGAATGGCTTGGGATTCTTCCCCTTCATTCTCAGATGAGTTCCAATCGGGTAAAATATTCTTTTGTCCTATGAAAATAGCAGATGGGCTTTTTTCTGATGGATAGTGCTTACCCTCACCAGTTTTGTATGGTTCATCTAAAAATTCAATAACCAACTCTTGTTCCTTTCTCCAAGAAAGGTAATCAGATTGTCCAGAAAAAGTGTAGTTGTCCTTGCTATAAATGGTTAGATCTATTTTGTTATCTAAAATCTCTTTTTCAACCTGGGGAGTATATTGGTAATTCCAGTTGATCATTTGATGTGGGGAAGGTTCTTCCCCTTTTTCAAGTGGTAGCTCTCCGTGCTCTAGGTTATAAAGATAGAATGGTAAATTCAGAGCGTGATATCTTCTAGGCGCGTTGCCAGATATAAGACCTTGTATGTAATCTTTTGGACCACCAACACCAGGCGCCGCGGCATCAACACAAATAAACTTTCCCTTGAAACTTTCACCAAGCGCCTTGATTATCCAAAACCCCAGAGTTGTTCCCATAGAAAATCCTAAAATATTTAATCTTTTATCTACTATTTTTTGTTTTAACTCTTGTGATACACTTTGAATAAAATCTTTAGCCTTGAACTGCGCATCGGTAGTATTATATCTAAGACTTAGAAGATTATATTTTTTTTCTAATAGTGGAGCTATTTGTTTGAAATCACGATCTGGATCTCCATCACCACCTGGCAATAGCAGCACAAAATCTTTTTTCGGATCTATTTCACCCGATTGATAGGGAAAAATTTCTTTCCAATTTGTTGATATGAAATCTTCGTATATTTTTAAGTATCTCATTTTAGTTTTGATATTATTTCATTTACAATAGCAGATTTAGATCTTCTGTTGCCTTTTTCTGTAAATACCTCAATTATATTATCAGTCAAACCCCTATTGATTTTGTCGTGTCTTTTGGTATATAGGTTGTGATATTTATTCCAATTAGGTGCTGAATCAAATCCTCCCCTTAAGCTTTCTGGAAATTTTTCTAAACTTCTTTTTGGAATTTCATTGCCCTCAATTCTCCCTGCTCCGCCCTTTTGGATCTTCTTAGCAACTGCAAGTATTCCCTCTTTTTTTTCTTGTGAAAATTCACAATCCGGTCTTTCAAGTGAAGATATGATATGAGTTATCATTTTCATCATATCATTTTCTCTTGAATTTTTTCTAAGTATTTCATCACTTTTTTCAAAGTTCTCACTAGGTATCAATACAAAAACATTTTTATAATCTTTTATTAAATCTTTAACATCCCCTTGGTAGATATGACCTCCGCCAAAATCTAATATAGAGGGTATGCTGAACTTATTGGAAAGTGCCCACTTGACACATTTGATTTCATTTTTCTGCAAGTTGTTAAAAAAGCCAAATCCACCAAATTTCATTTGATTCATATCTAAAGATATAACTTCTATACCAAGTTCTTTACCTAATTCTTTTGATATTGTTGATTTACCAATAGAGGGTGGTCCAAGTAGAATAATACGGTTTTTACGGGTATATTTTTTTTCTTTTTTTGCCTCAAATAATTTGTAGCTCTCTAGGTATTTCATTGTCCGCTCTGATTTTCTGGACCGGTTTTAGTTTCATTTCTAATCATATCCAAACACTCATCACAAAATTTAACCAAGAAATTTTTATCGTCATCTCGGTAATTGACTCGAGCTATTTCACCTCTTAGTTTCTTTAAATCTTCTAT